>ERZ825324.855-NODE-855-length-39966-cov-11.810929_pt1 | contig 39966 bp, 44 predicted proteins | sample MGYA00519859_ERZ825324 | MGnify/ENA primary metagenome ERZ825324 (study PRJEB31778, sample SAMEA3449198) | human gut metagenome | biome: human gut; feature: human-associated habitat; material: faeces | place: United Kingdom | collected 2010/2012 ...
TCAGGACAGACTTCTGTTTTTTACATATACATTTTACAGATGCCAGATGTCTCTGTTGTATTCAGCAATGGTTCTGTCAGATGAGAAATATCCTGCTTTTGCGATATTCACAACCATCTTCTTTGCCCATGCCATGCGGTCTTCATAATCTGCGTAAGCCTGTTCTTTCTTCTGGATATAATCTTTCACATCAAGAAGTGTCATGAACCAGTCTTTACGGATCAGTTCTTCATGCAGTTCAAGAAGCAGGTATTTATCTCCGATACGGAGAAGTTCCGGGCTGATGATAAAGTCTACCAGTCTGCGGATCTCTTCATCATTGATATAGTAATCAACTGCATTATAATCCATCTTGCGGTAATGCTCGATAACCTGTTCACTGGATTCTCCGAAGATGTAGATATTTTCATCCCCTACAAACTGATGGATTTCTACGTTGGCTCCATCTTCTGTTCCCATTGTCACAGCCCCGTTCAGCATGAATTTCATGTTACCTGTTCCACTTGCTTCTTTGGATGCAAGAGAAATCTGTTCAGAAATATCACAGGACGGGATCAGCTTTTCTGCCAGTGTCACGTTGTAGTTTTCTACCATAACCACTTTCAGATACGGTGCAACTTCCGGATCGTTATCAATCAGCTCCTGCAGGCAGAGGATCAGATGAATGATATCCTTTGCAATAATATAAGCCGGTGCAGCCTTGGCTCCAAAGATTACCGTGATCGGAGTCTCCGGTTTCTTTCCGCTCTTGATCTCCAGATATTTATAGATCACATATAATGCATTCATCTGCTGACGCTTGTATTCATGCAGACGTTTTACCTGAATATCAAAAATTGAATTTGGATTGATTTCCAGTCCCTGTGTTTCTTTTAAGTAAGCTGCCAGATCCTCTTTCTTTTTCTGTTTTACTACAAGAAGGCTCTTTAAGGTTTCCTCATCATTTACATAATCAAGCAGTTTTTCAAGCTTTGTTGCATCTTTTCGGTAATCCGGTCCGATCTTCTCATCCAGCCATGCAGTCAGTTCATGGTTGCAGTGCAACAGCCATCTTCTGAACGTAATACCATTAGTCTTGTTGTTGAATTTCTGTGGCATCATTTCATAGAAGTCTTTTAATTCCTGGTTCTTCAGGATCTCTGTATGAAGGCGTGCAACACCGTTTACAGAGTAGCCTGCAACGATCGCAAGGTGAGCCATCTTAACCTGTCCGTCATAGATGATCGCCATCTTCTTAACTTTCTCGAAGTTTCCAGGATATTTCTGCTGGATCTCAAGAATGAAACGACGGTTGATCTCCTCGATGATCTGGTATACACGCGGAAGCAGTCTGGAGAACAGCTCGATCGGCCATTTCTCAAGTGCCTCGGACATAATGGTGTGGTTGGTGTATGCACAGCATTTGGTTGTGATATCCCATGCCTGATCCCAGCCAAGACCTTCCTCATCAATGAGGATACGCATCAGCTCTGCTACTGCAACAGTCGGATGAGTATCGTTCATCTGGAATACAACCTTCTCATGAAGTTTTGTGATATCATCATGAGTTTTCTTATATTTGGCAATGGCTGCCTGAAGGCTGGCAGATACAAAGAAGTACTGCTGTTTCAGACGAAGCTCTTTACCTGCCATATGATTATCATTCGGGTAAAGTACCTCAACGATGGTACGTGCAAGATTCTCCTGCTCAACTGCGTTGTGGTAATCACCTTTGTCGAAGGAGTCCAGGTTAAAGTCTACGATCGGCTCTGCGTCCCAGATACGAAGTGTGTTTACAACATCGTTGTTATAACCTGTGATCGGCATATCGTAAGGAACAGCCTTTACTGCCTGATATCCCTCATGGATAAATTTATTCTCGTTCTTCACCGGATCCCACTCAACACGTACGTATCCGCCGAAATGAACTTCTTTTGCATACTCCGGACGACGGAGCTCGAAAGGATAGCCGTTCTTCAGCCAGTTATCCGGTACCTCTACCTGATAACCGTCACGGATCTCCTGCTTGAACATACCATAATGGTAGCGGATTCCGCAGCCGTATGCGCAGTAGTTCAGTGTTGCAAGGGAATCCAGGAAGCATGCTGCCAGTCTTCCAAGTCCACCGTTTCCAAGAGCCGGATCCGGCTCCTGGTCTTCAATGCAGTTAATGTCAAGTCCAAGCTCCTCAAGAGCCTCCTTAACCTCGCCGTATGCACCAAGGTTGATCAGGTTGTTTCCAAGGGCACGGCCCATAAGGAACTCCATGGACATATAATATACGATCTTCGGGTCCTGTTTTTCATACGCCTTCTGGCTCTTGAGCCAGTTGTCAATGATCACGTCCTTCACAGTGTAGCTTACAGCCTGAAAGATCTGCTCCTGTGTAGCCTCTTCCAGTGTTTTTCGATAAAGGAATTTTACGTTTTCTTTTACACTTTTTTTGAATTCCTCTTTCTCAAACTGCTTGTCAATCATTAGTTTTCCTCCTGTACTTTGGATACTCCCAGTGTTACAGCCTCTTTGTTGATGTTCCACTCCTTGGTGTAACCCTCTGCTTCTCCCAGAATAATGTTTTCTGCCAGTACTTCACGTTTGATCTCATCCTGGTTTGCTTTCATGATATCCATGATCTTATCGTTATCTTTTGCATAGACAATGATCTTGTCCATGACTTCAAAACCAGCCTCTTTACGCATAGTCTGAACCTTGCTGATGATCTCGCGGACAAAGCCCTCCTGGATCAGTTCGGGTGTAAGGTTTGTATCAAGGACAACGGATGTCTCACCGTCTGTCTCTGTCACATAGCCCTCGCTCTGGGCTGTTTCGATCAATAAGTCTTCCTCTGCAAGCTCGACTCTGTTTCCGGCAATGTCAAGAACGAGAACACCATTATCTCTCAGCTCTTTCATTGCTGCGGTTCCGTCGATCTCGGAGAGTGCGGTACGGATGCCGTTCAGAAGCTTGCCGTATTTCGGTCCTACTGTACGAAGCTGCGGCTTGAAGCTGTAGGAAATGAAGGACTCTACATCATCTGCGAATTTCACTTCTTTTACGTTAAGCTCATCTGCGATGATATCTGTGTAGAATTTATCCATAGCTTTCTCAGCCTTTACATACATGGTTCCGATCGGCTGACGGTTCTTGATGTTTGCGGTATTTCTGCATGCACGTCCGAGAACAACGATCTCAAGAAGCTCTTCCATGTTTGCCTCAAGATCCTTGTCGATCCATGCCTCGTTTACCTCCGGGTAATCGCAGAGATGGATACTCTCCGGAGCGTTTGCATCAATGCTTCTTACAAGGTTCTGGTAAATATCCTCAGTCATGAACGGGATCATCGGAGCTGCAGCCTTGGCAACTGTTACCAGTGCTGTGTAAAGTGTCATGTAAGCATTGATCTTATCCTGCTCCATGCCCTTTGCCCAGAAACGCTCACGGCTTCTTCTTACATACCAGTTACTCATATCGTCAACAAATTCCTGAAGTGCTCTTGCAGCTTCCGGAATCTTGTAGGAACCAAGATCCTCATCGACAGTCTTCACCATGGTATTCAGCTTGCTGAGCAGCCATTTATCCATAACCGGAAGCTTATCGTAATCTAAAGTATATTTAGTTGCGTCAAAATTGTCAATGTTCGCATACAGTACGAAGAATGCGTAGGTGTTCCACAGAGTGCTCATGAACTTTCTCTGTCCCTCTACAACTGCCTTGCCGTGGAAACGGTTCGGAAGCCACGGAGCACTGTTGATGTAGAAGTACCAGCGGATGGCATCTGCACCATATTTGTTCAGTGCGTCAAACGGATCAACGGCATTTCCCTTGGACTTACTCATCTTCTGTCCATCCTTATCCTGTACATGTCCGAGGACAATTACATTCTTGAACGGAGCCTTGTCAAATAACAGGGTTGAGATCGCCATCAGAGAATAGAACCATCCTCTTGTCTGGTCAACTGCCTCGCTGATGAAGTCAGCAGGGAAATGCTTCTCGAAGATGTCTGCATTCTCAAACGGATAATGCCACTGTGCAAATGGCATGGAACCTGAATCGAACCAGCAGTCGATAACTTCAGATACTCTGTGCATCTGCTTACCGCACTCCGGACATTTGATCGTTACAGCGTCGATGAACGGACGGTGCAGCTCGATCTCATCCGGGCAGTTGTCGCTCATGCTCTTTAATTCTTCGATCGAACCGATCGCATGACGGCATCCGCATTCACATTCCCAGATATTTAACGGAGTTCCCCAATAACGGTTACGGGAAAGTCCCCAATCCTGTACATTCTTTAACCAGTCACCGAAACGTCCCTTACCAATGCTCTCAGGGATCCAGTTTACGGTGTCGTTATTCTTAACCAGCTTATCTCTGACTGCTGTCATCTTGATAAACCAGGTATCTCTTGCGTAGTAGATCAGCGGAGTATCACATCTCCAGCAGTGTGGATATTCATGCTCGAACTTTGGTGCGTCGAACAGAAGTCCCTCTTTGTCAAGGTCAACCAATACCTTTGGATCTGCATCCTTTACGAAGATTCCCGCATAAGGGGTTTCCTCTGTCAGATCACCCTTGCCATCTACGAACTGTACAAATGGAAGATCGTACTTTCTTCCTACATTTGCGTCGTCCTCACCAAATGCAGGTGCGATATGAACGATACCTGTACCATCTGTCATAGTTACATAAGAATCACATGTGATGTAGTGACCCTTCTTATGCTGCTTCTCGCATACAGGCTTTACGCACTCATATAATGGTTCGTACTCTTTGTATTCCAGATCTTTTCCTTTGTATGTCTCCAGAACTTCATATGCAGGTACAGCAGGTGTATCGTCTGTAGCCTTCTTTGCAAGGGAACCGAGTACCTTGTCTGCCAGTGCTTCTGCCAGATAATAGGTATATCCGTCCGCTGCCTTTACTTTGACATAAGTCTCATCCGGATTTACACAGAGGGCTACGTTTGATGGAAGTGTCCAAGGTGTAGTTGTCCATGCAAGGAAATATGCATCTTCGCCGATAACCTTGAATCTTACAACTGCGGAACGTTCCTTTACAGTCTTATAACCCTGTGCTACTTCGTGGCTTGACAGTGGAGTTCCGCAACGTGGACAATATGGCACGATCTTGAAGCCTTTGTATAAAAGTCCCTGATCCCAGATCTTCTTCAGTGCCCACCACTCGGACTCGATGAAATCATTGTGGTATGTTACATATGGATCATCCATATCTGCCCAGAATCCTACCTTGCCGGAGAATTCTTCCCACATACCTTTGTATTTCCATACGGATTCTTTACATTTCTGAATAAATGGCTCCAGACCGTATTCCTCGATCTGCTCTTTGCCATCGATTCCTAAAAGTTTCTCAACTTCCAACTCTACAGGAAGGCCGTGTGTATCCCATCCTGCCTTTCTTACTACGTTATGGCCCTTCATTGTCTGATATCTTGGAATCATATCCTTGATAACTCGTGTAAGCACATGGCCGATATGTGGCTTACCGTTTGCTGTTGGAGGTCCATCATAAAATGTGTAAGTCGGAAGATCCTTTGTTTCTTCCACACTCTTCTCAAATACCTGATTTTCTTTCCAGAAATCCAGAACCTTCTGTTCTCTGTCTACGAAATTCAATTTGGTCGATACTTTTTCGTACATGTTGTTCTTCCTTTCTTTTTATTCAATGTATGCAAAATATTTTTTATTTAAAGAACAAAGAGTAGCTTGCGGCTCTTTCGCGCCCGAGCGGAATTGCGAAGCAATTAATTACTTCATCGCGAGGTGCACACCTTTATCGGAGTATTTACTTTATAAGATAATTTGCATATAAAGTAAAAAAAGCCGCCGCCGCAAAAAGGACGAAGGCTTAAAGTTCTCGTTATACCACCTATTACTTGCATACTAACATATGTGCTTCCCGTAACGAGGGAATGACGTCAGAGCCTACTGGCTGTCGTTTTCGGTCTGAAGCTTAAGAGTGATCTTCCATCATCTTCTACTCGCACCGGTCTTGCACCATCTCCGGCTCGCTCTGCCTTTCAAACATGATCTACTGTCTCTGTCATCGCTTTTCTTCTTATTTTTATCAACCTTGAGTATAGCAACCATGAGCGTTCTTGTCAAATTATTTTTTATAAAATACCTCTTGACATATTATACTATGCGTCATATAGTATAGTGTATAAGGAGGTATACATATGGATATTCAATTAAAACGCGGTATGCTGGATGTCTGTGTACTGGCTGCGATCAAGGATGAAGATTCTTATGGATATCAGATCATCAAGGACATGAAACCCTTTGTAACGATATCGGAATCTACATTGTATCCGATCCTGCGAAGACTGGAAGCCGGCGCATTCCTCACCGTTCGCTCCGTAGAACACAACGGACGGCTTCGGAAATACTATCATATTACCGATGCGGGCAAAGCACGAATCGAGGAATTCAAAGAAGAATGGAAAGAACTTGAATCTATATATCGTTTTATTATCAGAGAGGAGAATGACAATGACTAAACAGGAATATTTGTCGGCGATCCGAGGAAAGATCCGGAAAATGCCGGCAGACGATATTAATAAATTTATGGATTATTATAGTGAAATGATCGATGACCGTATGGAAGATGGTCTGTCGGAGGAAGATGCGGTTGCCGATATGGATGCCCCGGGCGATGTCGTTGACCAGATTCTGGCAGATATGCCACTAACGAAACTTGTGAAAGAAAAGATCAAACCATCCCACCGGTTAAAAGCATGGGAGATCATTTTGCTGATTCTTGGCTCTCCTATATGGGCTCCGCTGTTACTGACCGCGATCGTTCTGGTCATTGCCATGGCGGTTGTCATTTTGGCACTTCTCCTGTCCTTCTATGCGATCGTACTCTCGATGGCAGTTGCAGGTATCGGCGGGCTGCTGGGAGTTATTCCATTTTTTGTTACACAGAATGTTCCGGCTGCCCTTTTCATGCTTGGAGCTGCATTTGCCGGAATCGGACTTGCGATCCTGTTCATCGTAGCCGTAAAGCCTGTTACGATCGGCATTTTCAAGCTGTACAAGGCATCCATCAATGGAATTAAGAGAATGTTTGTAAAGGAGAGATAATTATGAGTAAATCCAAAAAAGCAGTTATTGTTGCTTCTATATTTATAGTGGTCGGCGTCATTATCGCTTTCTTAAGTATTGCAATTAACGGATTTCATTTTCCAAATGGTTCTGTCGACCTGCTCGGTATGAAAGCCTTGCCAGACTATGTAAAGAAAACAGTTCAGATCACAGATGATTTCAACGCCGTTGACATCGCAGGCGAAGCATCTACCGACGTCATGATCAAAAACTCCGACAACGGAACGAATTACATCGAATATTATGATACAGATGGTCTGACCAACCATGCAGAGGTTGTTGACGGCGTGCTCACCTTCCGCTGCGAAGACAAACGTACCCACCATCCGACAATCTCACTCGGATTTGGTCAGGATACTACTACCGTTGTTTATCTGGCAGATAAAGAATACGAATCTATCCAGGTAACCACAGCAAGTGGAGATATCGACTATCTGTATTCTCACAAGACTGATAGCAAGCCAGTGTTTAACGCTTCATATACCAGTCTTAAGACAAACAGCGGTGACATCCATATCGCAGATATCGAAGCTAATACCCTCACAGTCAAAACTACATCGGGTGATATCTCTATCAGCAATGGTTCATTTACAACTAAGCTGGAGCTTCATGCCTCAAGCGGCGATATTCAGTTGAACCGCATAACGACAGATCAGGCAGAATTCTATACCACAAGCGGCTATGTATCAGCCAGTGACATTACTGCTAATACCAGTCTTTCCAGTAATACGACGAGTGGCGATATTGATATGTCCATCACGGCCGCTGATGCGATCAGCATTTCTGCTACAAGCGGCGACATTGATCTGGATCTTGCTTCTGACCGAAGCTACAGTTTCTTAGCAGATACACAAAGTGGCGATGTTGATATTCCACATGGCGCAAATTATTCCGAATATGAATGTGGCGTCAGCACGACCAGCGGCGATATTAGCATCAGGCAGAAGTAATATTAGTGAATATTATTTAAAAAAAGTCTATAAAAACGAAAAAGGGATTGCCCTGTTAAAACAGATCTACCGCTGTCTCTGTAGATGACATTACGAGGATTTCGTTGAGAGATGCACATTGTCAGTAAATACGAGTGCTTGTTTGAGCCGAAGGCGAGTTAGCACCGAAGTATTTACGAATAAGACATGTGCATCGAACAGAAACCGCAGTTAGTCATTTCAGAGACAGCAGTAAATCTGATTAACAGGGCAATCCCTTTTTATTATTTCTCCGCAGTTTTGCTTCCCAGAATCCATATCAGGATGAAGAAGAAAATCATGCTTTCGCTCATCAGTCCATTTGTAAAACCAAGGCGGAATGCTGTATCCGGAAGTATTGATTTTATAACATAGAGAATGCAGTAGAATACAAGTACATTTCCTGCTGCCATCCATCTTGGCAATGTGGTTTTGCCACGCACGACCACATAAAACCAGTATAAGAATACCGGAAGCATAACGACTTCGCTTACTATAATAACCCATGACAGGTGATCAAATAAGGCTTCGCATGCCGGAAGTGCAGCATCGGCATATCCATGTCCAATCATCCATGCATACAGATACAGGATCATAATATAGAACAAGTGCAAACACATCCATGGTGTCAGACCAAATGCATTCAGATAATGATAAATCTTCTTTTCTTTCTCATCCCGGATAAATCGTCCCAGATAAAATAAGGCTATTCCATAAAGAATGATGCCCGGAAATGCCAGCATCATCGCAAGCCCATTTCTCCACGCAGGAAGCTGCGCTACCCCATTGGTCAGCCAGATTAATTTTCCGGTATGGGATGGATCTCCATACATCATCAGCCAGTCTCCACCGCCATAGCGGAAACAACCAAGGATTCCGCAGATCATGGCTAACGCCAGTGTCTTTGTCTGTACTTTACAATCTTTCATTTCAAATCTTCTCTACTTTAACGTAGAATGGCATTGGTTAGTGTTTGCTAACCAATGCCATTCTAGCATATTATCTTATCCTCATCAAAATGCCGTGAACATACTCAACACGGACACCAGACATATGATAATCCCCAGCCATTTGAGAAACAGTTCTATTTTCCGGTTCACTTTGTTCGTTCCCGGATCGTATACCTTGCGCTGCTCTCTGGAATAGTACATCGGATATTCGCTGCCAACCGGATGCTTCTTCCGGCTCAATTCCTGCGCCAATTGGTAGTTATGCACACTATCATCATAAGGATCATTGTACTGGATCGTAAGGATCGCCTTCCCCGGCGTCAGTGTCTTGGCTCCCGGCACTTCTCCGACCACCTTCCCCGGAATCATCACATCCATGTAATCATTTTCTTTTACCTGTTTCTTCTTCATGCCACTTCCTGTAAAAAGGAGAATGATGCCGGATGCAAATGCAACCAGCCGCTGCACAAGCATCCACCCGGTCGTTCCCGTCATATCCGGTATGACATTTCTCTCCATCAGCTCCTGTGCCATGAAAAATGCTCCAAACAAAACAAGCCCGGCTCCAAATCCTATTATGATATAGATACCTTTTTCCATCTCATCCATAGCTGACAGCTTCGGATGGTTTTCCTTTAACAACTGATCAACCGTTGATCCCGAAGCAATATTGTCCAATAACTGCTTTAATTTCCTACGTCGTTTTTTCAACCGGATAAATTCGTATATCCCCATGATCAACATGCCAATTCCCACAAGAATAATGAACATGATTTTTAACATTCGCATCATTTGTAACTCTCCCCTTGTCGTCCTGTCTGGCAGGACATAATATTCTTTATTTTAATACTTTGATAATCTCCTGTTCATGATTTTTTGTGAAGTCACTCAATTGATAAGAGCGTATACGCTCTTTTACCACGATGGGTTCAACAAATCCATTTTTTACTAAAGTAGCCAAACGGTTAATAATCGTCCTACTGGTCACTCCTGTTTTTTTACTTAATTCAATAGGTGTAAATTCCCATTTATATTCTTTGATCACTAAAAGCAAAAGTTCTTTTTCTCTCGCCTTCAAATAAGATAAACTGCCCTCAACATCTTTTTCCTGTGATGCCTCAGATAATTCACAGATTTTTCCGGAATATAACTGAACCATGCGCAAAAAATAATGAATCCAAATCTCAGGATGTGGCGGATTGTCCCGTCCAGAATAATACAACGCAGGCAGTCCCATTTGTATAGATTCATAATATTCATCGATGTCATATGCAAAATATTCCTCCAATGAGCCAATTCCATTAAAACCATATCCATTCAAATCCATAATATATCCAGACAACAATCTGGCAGTTCTTCCATTTCCATCTTCAAAAGGATGTATGGTAACCAATTGGTAATGTACAATCGCTGCAACAATCAATGGATGATCATCCGTAGTATTAACATATTCAACTAATTCATCTAATAATTTCGGAATGTCACAATATTCAGGTGGGATATAATCCGGTCGTCCTGTTTGAGAATCATATACTGCAAATAAAACACCCGGCGGCATCGGTCCACGTAAACCGATTTTTTCCTTTGCCGCACCTTTTTCAACTAATTTCTGTACGTCCAAAATTAACTGCTTGGAAAATTCTTCCTTTTTCTTTATTTTTTTCTCTAAGAAATTTAATGCCAAAAAATAATTGCGAACTTCCTGCTCAGGTTTCATAAAATGCTTTCTTTCATCATTATCTATAACTTCATCAACCTGTTTTTCAGAAAGCGGATTCCCCTCAATCTTGTTCGATGCATAAGAGCTTTTTTTCTTAGAATTTTTACGAAGTTTATTTGCTATACTCTTTGATAATTTTACAGATGAAACCTGAAATCTGTTTTTTTCAATTTCAGTAATATATTTTAATATTTCGTTTGACAGTGTTACTTTAATCATCTAAATCGCCCCTTTTTCAACTATACAATATATTTTTATAATTTATTTTTCAATTATTAGTTTACCATAAATACTATTTTTTCTCCATTATATCTTCACTATTATTTCACTAATTTTCACTATTTTTTCCTTATTTTTCATTATGCACTTTCATTAGATAATTCTGTATAATTGTTACCTTGTACCAGCACATATATAAACTTACAAACTGCACATTTTTAATTTTGAAAAAATAAAAAAAGTTTCAACTTGGAGCCGGCTCCATGAATTGACTTTCCTGTGGCAAAACAGTATGCTGATTATAGGAAAATTCGGTTGAATCAGGAGGTGCTGTTCCATGGCAGAAGTCATTGCAAAAGCAACAGATGTAGAAGTGATATACGGTGATAAGCCTGCACTTGATAAGATAAATATGTCCGTGAAAAAGGGCGACATTTATGCTCTGATCGGTAAAAACGGTGCAGGAAAAACGACACTTCTCCGCCTGTTTACCGGACAGAATGCCCCTGATTATGGCAACATCGAACTTTTTGGAAAGAAGGGAACACATGGACTAAATGAAGCTCGGAAAAGAACCGGTGCTATCATCGAAACTCCGGCATTTTATCCATTTTTCTCTGCGGAACGCAATCTGGAATATTATCGTATCCAGCGTGGGATCGACGATCCATCCATTGTTGAAACAGTTCTGAAAGAAACGGGACTCTACGAAGCTAAGGATAAAAAGTTTAAAAATTTCTCTCTCGGCATGAAGCAGCGTCTGGGAATCGCCCTGTCGCTCATGCACGATCCGGAATTTCTGATCTTAGATGAACCGATCAATGGTCTGGATCCTGCCGGCATCGTCGAGATGCGAAAGCTGATGCTGCGGCTGAACAAAGAGAACGGACTCACGATCATCATTTCCTCGCATATTCTATCCGAGCTTGCAAACATGGCAACCTGTTACGGTTTCATCGATCACGGTCAGATCTTACAGGAAATGTCTGCTGAAGAATTAGAAGCAAAAGAAAAAAGCTATGTAAAGGTGCATACCAGTGACGGTGAAAAAGCTGCTGAAAGTCTTTCAAAAGAGCTCCAACTCGACGCATCCTACAATGAAGATGATGATACCATTTATATTTATTTTGAAAACAACACGGTTTACCCAACTGAGAAGATCAGCCGTTTCTTATTTGAAAAGGGATATGATCTGTACTCACTGGAGATTGTGAAAACCACACTGGAAGATTTCTTTATTGAACTGTTAGGAGGGACAACGATTGAATAATTTCCTCAAAAGCGAATGTTACAAAGTAAGTCATCGGGCTTATCCATATACCCTGCTCATTATCGGAGTGGTCATTGCTATTTTGATCAACGTATCTGTCTGGTATGCCATCCATGTTATCCGGATCCCATTTACGATCGAAGGTGCAGATATTATGAATGCCGGTCTGTATATGATGGCAACGATCGTCTGGTACTGCATTATTTTCACCACCGATATCGGTTTCTCCGGTGAATGGAGGAATAATACGATGAAGAATATCGTGTCATTCGGAACCAGCCGAAACACAATTTTCTTTGGCAAATGTATCGTGAATACACTATTGCTGCTTATCGGAATCGTTGTGGTATCTGCAGCCTATCTGCTGACGAATTACATCTGTTTTCGTCATGATGGAAGTCTGACCGCTTCGGCATATCAGAATTATTTTCTGCGTTTTGTGATCATGCTTCCTATGATCATCGCCGGACAGACAATGGCATCCTCCCTGTGCATGTTCTTCTCCACAGACCTTCTGTGGTGCGGTATCTATGCTGTAGTCGTTGCCCTGCTGCCAAATGGCATCATGCTTTTCTATGCCATTTTCCCGGAAGTAGAAGCACTCCGTATCATCTACACCAATCTTCCTACCGTCTGCCTGACCGCTGTTGCATGGCAGACACTAACCACCGGCCTGATTGTTCACGCTATGGAGATCGCCGCCGTACTTCTGATCCTGCCAACTGTTATTTCCCTGTTGGTGTTCCAGAGGAAGGAGATAAAATAAAAACAGACACACACCCTACCCTGCGGATACGACATGCATCTGTTCTTATACTTTATATGGATTGTTCTGATTATTCCCCTTCGATCAATGATACAGGATCGACTGGTTTGCCATCTTTGGTGATTGCGAAATACAGATTTGTTCCTTCTTTTGAATAATAACGGCTTGGTTCTGCTACAGTGCCAATGGTGCAGCCGGCATCTACCACCTGACCAACAGAAACATTGATATCCTTAAGCTGTCCATACATGACTTCATAGCCATTTCCAAGGGATGCCTTTACCACATTTCCAAATTCCGGTGTGCTTGTGATCTCTGTGATCTTGCATTTGTAAGCGGCTGATACTTTATCATTTTCTGCTGCTTCCAATACGATTCCGGCATTGCATTTGTACTGGTTTAATGTCTCGTAGAATACTGTGGTGTCCATGCTGAATGGAATGATCACGTTTCCGTTTAGTGGCCACATAAGAGCTGTACTGCCGTCATAGTTCAGTTCGATCTGTTCTTCCGCCTTGGCAGCATTTGCTCCGGTTTCTACTTCTGAGCTTTTCTCTGTTGTTGCTTCTGTCTTGTTCTCTGCTTTGGCGGTACCGCCAAGTGTTTCCTTTACTGCTTCTGTTGTTCCGAGATTGCTTCTGTCTGCGGTTTCTTCTACTGCCTCCGAGCTGACAGCATTTTCATCATCTGACTGGGTTTTCACATTATATAGAGCTACAAGTCCTACAAGTGCCACCATTCCGGCGATCAGGGCAATGTAGAAAATATTTCTCTTAATAACATTCAAAAATTTCTTCATGTTTATCACCTCATGGATATTGTTGCCTGAACTTCCGGATTATATACACAGGCAAATATTTTCCATAAGCTTTTTATTCATCTTATGCATTTTGTCGTATCCTGCCACCAGCGAAATGAAATGATTTGCAAAGCAACCACTTTTGCAATTCCATCTGTATGCTTTCAAATATCCTCAATATATTGGTAATTATCCTTATATGTTTTCGCAGATATTTAATATGCCGCCCCATCTGCGATCGAAGTTTCCGGGTAATAATATGCAATAATCTCACGATATGTACTGCCCTGATCAGCTTTCCATCCGGCTCCGTACATCGACATTCCAAGGGATGAGCCTTTACCGATCGAGATGATCCGATATCCCTCCTCGACATGATCGATATGAAAATTTGTCGTTCCAAGTGACAGGGTCTGTGCAAATGTCTCTCCCGTCACGACCGTACCGAATACATTTACCTTTCGGACAAATCCTGATTTCGTCGCCTCAAGCACAGTCAGCGCATCCGCATCCACAACCTGTTCCTCACTCTTTGCTGAACCAGTCGTCGCAGATTCGTTTTTTTCAACATCCACGTCGGTCTGCCCCAGATTCTCTGATCCGTCAAACGCTTCTCCCTCTCCATTCATGCCAAATTCTTTCTTTATACGAAGCGCACTGTAGATCTTTGTCGATGAGAAATCCGGCGACTGGATATCCTGACTGCTGTCAACGGATACCAGATATGGAATCGCAGTACCATATAATTCTTCTGCACTGACAGTTACCCCTATGCTGACTGCATGACTGACAGGAATAATAAGTCTGCCATCATAAACGATAACCTGTCCCATTGTATCCTTCACAGCCTGATATACCATTTCCATATTCTGCTTATATTCTTTCCCCCATTTTTGTTTTAATTCATCTTTCTCCACACGGATCTCTTTCAGATCTCCTTCATTGATGATCTTGCCTCCGCCATTTGCAGTATCCGCCTGATCGTTCATTTCATAATAGATCGCAGTCCGGGTCAGAACTGCCATCGTCTTTGTCATCTCCACATTCCACGACGGGTCATATATCCCAGCAAGGACATACAAAATATATTCTTCACAGTCGATCAGCCTGTAGTTCTCATTTTGCAGGATACACACATCCCGGCTGCTACTAAGTGCCGCGATCCGGGCATCCGACACATCCCGATAACGCACAAAAAGCCTGGTTCCCACATATGGAATTGCAAATGCTAACAAAACCATGGTGAACCAGGCTAGAATCCTGTTATTTTTCTTCATACCATCACATCCTGTCATCATTCTGGAAAAATCCGATTCGCTTCATGCGATTTCCCTGTATTATTTATTCTATGATACACAGGTGCAAAATATGATTAATTCATTATACAAACAGACCATCCGGCTGTCTGCCGATATTACTGTTTATCTCATATACATGATCACTATGCTTTCTTGCCAAGAGCTTTCTTTCTCGCAAGATATTTCTTCTTGATATACTTTCCTGCTGTGGATAAGTCACCTGACTTCCAGCCGGAGGTTTTCTTTGTTGATGGCTTAAGCAAAGATGCCGACTCGTTCTTATTACTGAGGCTCCAACAGAAATAACTGATGTTATATTTGTTAAGCAGCTTCATCCATTTGTCTGCGGATGCCTTGTTAATGGCTCCGTCGCCACTGGCCGGTGATAAACCAAACTCAGATACAATGATCGGAAGCTTCTTCTTTCTTGCATAAGCAACCTTTGCCGGAAGATATTCATTGTGCGCCCACTCACTTGCGTAGAAATGCAGGGAGTACATGATATTCTTATATCCCTTGATTGGGCTGTCTGCAACTTCATTTGACGTTCCATCCGTTCCAAGCTGTGACCAGGTTGGTGTTCCCACGATAATAACTGCTTTCTTGTCGTATTTGCGGATCGTTTTGATAATGTCTGTCGCATAGGATTTGATCTCTTTCCAGCCACAGCCATTTGGCTCATTGCAGATCTCATAAATAACATTTTTATTGTTCTTATATTTCTTTGCCATCGTGGTAAAGAATTTCTTCGCCTGTGACTTGTTCTTATTCGGGTTTCCGTCACTTAAGATATGCCAGTCAATGATCGCATACATACCAAGATCAGTCGCATATCCGACTCCCTTATCTACCTGCTTCCGAAGCTTTGCCTGACTTCCGCCACTGCAATAGCCATTGTATTCTTCGGTATACATTGCCAACCGGATCGCATTCACGCCCCAGTCATCACGAAGCGTCTTGAATGCTTTCTTATTCACATATGGCGATCCGACATCCCAGTTGATTCCATGTGTGCTGATACCGCGAAGCTGGAATTTATTTCCCTTACTGTCGACCAGGTCTGCTCCCTTTACAGACAGTCTTCCATGCTTTGCAACCGGTGTTGTAGCTGCCGCTTCCGCTGTTCCATTTCCATCAAATACACAGATTGTAAACAGCATAACAACTGCCATGATCCATGCAATCAGACGTTTTCCCTTTCTCATACGCTCTCCTCCTGTATTTGCATTTTTCTGTATTTATAGTACCCTACTTTTTCTTTTCTGCCAAGAACCCATGGATCATTTTTTACCGGATTTTATCATTATTTTTACCTTGTTTTTCTTGACAAATAGGTGCGCCCATACTATTATGAGAGCGTATTCAAGATTAACTATGTAATCGCTTTTAAGCGGACGTATGGATTAAGGTTTTAATCGTATTTCTCTCATAAATGATGCACGTTTTCATTGGGTACAAGCAAGAAATATATAAGGAGGTACCCACATGAACAACGGTACAGTAAAATGGTTTAACGCAGAAAAAGGTTATGGATTTATCTCAAACAATGACGGAAGCGGAGATGTATTCGTTCATTTCTCAGCTATCCAGGGTGAAGGATATAAGACACTTGTTGAAGGTCAGCAGGTTACATTCGACACAGAGGAAGATCCTAAGGGTGGTTCAAGAACAAGAGCTACTAACGTTGTAATCGTTAAATAATTTTCTACTTTGAATAAAAAGGCTGAGGCTCTATATCAATTTATTCCGCAGAACACTTTCGTTCGAACAGGTCTGCTTCATAAATTATATAGAGCCTCAGTCTTTTATTAAGTTTTTCTTTTATTATTTCTCTAAGATATCGATATCTAACATTTACAGATCAAGGCTATTTTCATTTTGATATTTTAGGGACATTGTGCCCTTCTTTTTTAACAGAAAACACAGGGATTGCCCCTGTACAGACCATAAGCCCCATTATAAATGACTCGCTATGGTTTCTGTTCAATGCATATGCCTGATTCGTAAATACTCCTGCGCTAACTCGCCAACTAAACGTTGGCTCAGACAAGCGCTCGTATTTACTGGCAATATGCATTTCACGACGAAACCTTCGCTGATGTCATATTATAATGGGGCTTATGGTCTGTGCAGGGGCAATCCCTGTGTTTTATATTTAAATTAAGCTTTTATTATTTCTCTAAGATATCATAGATCAGATCCATGATCTTGTCGCCTGCTTCTGCGGACATCTTCTGAGCCTCATCATATGAACTGCCCTTGATTCCATAGTAGAACTTGATCTTTGGCTCTGTACCGGATGGTCTTACTGCAAGCCATGCATCATTCTCTAATTCATAGTAGAGAACATTTGAGTTCGGCATACCGGTCTTAACAGTTTCGCCAGTCTCAAGGTTCTTGATCGTCTCCAGACGGTAGTCACGAACAACCTTTGTCTTATATCCGGCGATCTCTGCCGGTGTATTGTCACGAAGTACATTCATGATGTGTCCAATCTTCTTGGAACCTTCTACACCCTTCAGAGTTACAGTCTTGATATCATCTACATAGTAGCCGTATTTCTCATACATATCCATCATAACATCCCATAAAGTCTTACCCTGTCCTTTATAGAATGCAGCAGCTTCGCAAAGTGCCATTGTTGCTACGATGGCATCCTTATCTCTTGCATGTGTTCCGATCAGACAGCCGTAGCTCTCTTCGAAACCAAAGAGATAAGTTCCCTTTCCTTCCTGCTCGAAACGTAAGATCTCACGTCCGATATTCTTGAAACCTGTGAAGCACTCAATCAGGTCTGTATTGTAATATTTTGCGATCGCATCAACCATGTTTGTTGTAACGATCGTCTTAATGATCGCACCGTCCTCCGGCAGCTTGCCATCGCGTGCTTTCATCTGACTTACTTCATATTCACACAGAAGGCTTCCTGACATGTTACCGGTAAATACCTTATATTCGCCTGTCTTGGAATCCTTTGCATATACACCAAGTCTGTCTGCATCCGGATCAGTTGCAAGAACGAGGTCTGCATCTACTTTCTTTGCAAGATCAAGAGCAAGGGCGAATGCTTCCTTTGCTTCCGGATTTGGGTAATCAACTGTTGGGAAGTTACCATCCGGAAGTTCCTGTTCCGGAACAACATATACATTTTCAAATCCAAGATCAGAAAGAATTCTTCTTGCAGGAATATTTCCGGTACCATGAAGTGGTGTATATACGATCTTCAGATCCTTACCATATTTATCAATAGCATCCTGATGAAGAACCAGCTTCTTCAGTTCGCCCATATATGCATCATCAACTTCTGCACCGATCGTTACCAGAAGTCCTGCTTTGATCGCATCGATCATTTCCATTGTCTTGGTATCTGCAAAATCTGTAATGGCCTTAACCTCTGCCATGATTCCTGTATCATGTGGAGGTGTGATCTGCGCACCATCTTCCCAGTATACTTTATAACCATTGTACTCCGGTGGGTTATGACTGGCAGTTACATTGATACCTGCTACACAATCCAAATAGCGAACTGCAAATGACAGCTCCGGTGTCGGACGTAAAGACTCGAATCTGTATGCCTTGATTCCATTTGCTGCAAGACATAATGCTGCTTCCATGGAAAACTCCGGTGACATTCTTCTGGAATCATATGCAATAGCAACACCCTTATCCTGTTTGCCCTGCTTGATGATATAATTTGCAAGACCCTGTGTTGCTTTACGGACAACGTACTTGTTCATTCTATTTGTTCCGGCACCGATAATACCACGAAGTCCGGCAGTACCAAATACCAGATCACAGTAGAATCTTTCTTCTATCTCTTTTGGATCATCCTTGATTGAAAGAAGTTCATCCTTGGTCTCCTGACCAAATAACGGATTGTTGACCCACTGCTCATATACTTCCATATAATTGCGTTCGCTCATTTTAATATTTCCTCCTGTGCGTTCCTTTAAAACATTACACTTAATATATTTCCTAAATCCCAAAGTTAGATTTTCTCACACATGACATTATACATTCAAATTCCTAACTTGTGAACCCATAATGATTGCAAAAATCACTTAAAAATTTCTGCTTTTCTTGTTCATCTGTTATAAGTTTACTGAGTTTTTCAAGATTTGCAGGGGAAATCCAGCATTTTCTGGAGTTCATATAACGATTGCTGACCTTCCAGAACTTCTCCGGATAACTATATAATATGTAGATATATCGATAATCTTCTCCGGTAAGCGGCAGGATACGATCGTATTCTTCTATGATCTTCACCGCCATATTGAAGTTATAATTATTCTTTTCCATGACCTTCCGGATGAACTGATATAAGTCGATCAACTGATATCCGACATGAAACCGGTCGAAATTCACAGTCGCCAGATACCCACCGCAAAATAACACACTATGGTAATTATATGCTCCATGGCAATATCCGATATGCCCGGCAATATTTGTCCGGTCGCAGGCATCCATCATCGCCTGGCAGTCGATTGCCTGTCTGTAAAATGCGTCATACGCTTCTATATATAAAAGCTCAAAATCATTCTTCGTCGGACGCTTTGAGATAAAGCTCCGGATTTTTTTCATTTCCTGCGTTTTTCGTCTGAAGTTGCCCGGCTCACGGTACGCATACGTTCTCCCCTCTTTTGCATACAGCTCACGCCCCCGGATATGAAATATCGCAAGATTTGCAGCCGCCTGATTCAGATCGCAGATACTTCCGGGATTACATTCCCGTCCCTCAAAATATTCCCGCATCACATATGGATTCCCGTAGCGGTCGCAGGTGATCAGCTCTCCTTCCCGGTTCGGCACGCAACGGTCAATATGGTGAAATCCTGTCTCATACAGATTTTCCTTAAATTCCCGTTCCTGCTCCAGCCGCTCCTCGCTGCCGTCAAATGGAGATATCTGCCTGATTCCCTGATCCGTTTTCAGGATCATAGATCCCCGGCCTCTGACGGCACCCAGTATTTCCATGTCATATGCTTCGTAGACTTCACTCATTTTCTCAGACAAAAAATCCCCTCCTTGAATTGTCTTCATACTTTGTATGAATCGGAAATCCCGATAAGTAATTGTATGAGGGAACCTTCAAATTCATTCTTAATTTCTGCCCAGAAAATTTGCGCACTTTCTATAATCCACGTATTATATTCAAATAGTCTTGTCTGCCATCCACTACCGCATATACAATAACCGTTTTCTTCTCTTCATTAATTTTATAAAAAACCAGATCCTTTTTTAGTATAAGGACTTTATATCCTTGTCGTTTAAGAACAAGGTATCTTGGATCTGTTCCAATATATGGATCATTTCCAAGTTCAAGAATTTTTTTCTCTATATAATCAAGTTGTTCCAAAGCTACTTCATTGCCAAAATTCTGAGCTATATATAAAATTATTTTTCTGATCCCTGCATCCGCAGTATCAGTTCGTATTACCTCATATTCCATACTTAGCCCTCCTGAAGCATTCTACGCAAATCATCAAATGTTTCAGTTATCGGTGCAACACGATTATTTTTTATATCATCCTCTGCCTCAGCTAATATTTCAAGTAACTCTATACGAGCTTTCATATTTTTATATTCTTCATATGAGAGGGCTACCGTATCACCTCTGCCATTTACTGTAATAATTACCGCTTCTTTATTTTCCTTACATTGTTTTGAAATATCATTATAATGGTTTCTTAAATCAGCCGATGGTCTGATTGATTCCTTTAATGTTAACATAAAAACCACCTCCGTTTATATTATATGCAAATTATATCATAATATGTCTATTTGTCCAATGTGTTTTACTGCCTGCAGGATTTCTTCGTTTCTTCGTTTTCCGAAATCGAACAAACCCATACGAATATACAGCAATGATAAATCCGTAGATCAATAAGAGCGGAATGCTCAATGATCTCTTTCCATTTATAACTTGGGATCAACGGAATCTGGTGTGCCATCAGTGCTGCTGAGCTAATAACCCTTATTATCACTGTGACCCTCCTGATGAAAAATAAGAGCAAATACGGATATTAATCCGCTGTCCACTCCTTTAACGCTGCGGACAATCTGCGGTCAATATCTTTTCTGGTTGCCTCACATTCCTTTGGATAATCTTTTGCAGCCTTAAAGACAAATTTCAATACAAATTTGAGTCCAACCGGAAGTGCGATCCGAAGCAAAGTTTCCGGCAATACAAAGTGAGTACCATGTTCATAAACAAGAGCATCGTATTCACATGTATGTGGACGTTCCTTTAAACGCTGATCCATACGGCGGACATATTTGCCGGCCTCCCAGAAGCTGTCATCATCCGCACCGATCAGGAATAAGCGGCCTTTTATATTCTCGACCTTTACCATTTCTTCCTCTGTATGCGGTCTTGCCTTTTCCGAATCTATAAACAACCGGGTCGACCGTGTGATATCACCGGAGCCTTTTGTTTCCTCCTCAATCTTCTGCCAATACACCGGATGTTCATAGACAAATGGCATATAAGGCAGCGGCTTTCCCTGCCATGAAAGCGTGGATGCGTTCGGAATCGGCCATTCCTTACAGCCATCCTTTTCTCCCTGTTCAAATCCCTGCCATACAAAATCACTGGCCGTAAGCCCGATCGTCATCGTAATATCCGGGAAATAAGATGCTGCAACGATCGCATCCATTCCAGCCGTGCTCATTCCCATAATACCGATCTTCCGTTTTCCATGAGCCTGTAACCACTTTATTGCGGTCTGAATTCTTTCCAGCGGATTGTTGACATGACTGTAATTTTTTCTGTCCGGAGATACACACATAGCATTTACCCCCTGTCTGTGAAGCCATTTTGCTCCACATTTCGCCATATAATCATTCGGATCATCCCCAAATAATCCGATCACGGCACAATCTGCCCCTTTGCGATTTTCATAGTACGTTCCATAAAATCCATCTTTTTCGTTCTCAAAAAATTGTTTTTTCATGTTGTTCTCCTATCCCTAACGCAAGTTAGTATATTCTAACATTCATGGATAGTATACTCTAAATGACTGCCAGATTCCACACTTTCTTACATTTTCTTATCATATTCAACGGCAATACAATATCGGCAGATCAGATCCGTAAGCTCATCGATGACTTTTTCTTTATCATAGTCATTTTCATAGAAGGTCACCTCATGCACAACGGACTCCAATGCACATTGAAGGATCAGGGATGTGGTCTTTAGATCAGAGATTCTGAGCATTTTTTTATTTGTCTCAAGCAGTGAGAAAAATGTCCGAAATGCACCCGCGCGCGCCCTTGCTTCCAGTTCGTGCAAGTCATCATACTGCAGGGACAAGGCGGATATCTCCTTCTGGAATGCTGTCATGTATTCATGATTATGTAGGATCAGAGCAACGTATTTTCTGACAAATTCTCGCGGAGATGTGAACCCGGACACATCCATGATCGTGATCTCCTGCAAAGATTCATTATAAAGATCCGTGATCAATTCCTCATATAACGACTTCTTATCAACAAAATAACTGTAAAATGTACCAATCGACACATTTGCTTTCTTTGCGATTTCATTGCTGCTGGTGTTATGAAACCCTTTTGTCGAGAACAGCTCGACCGCCGCTTTCTTCAGTGCTTCTTTTTTCTCAATACTTCTTTTCTGTTTTGGGATACGAATTTCTTCCGGCATGTGTTACTCCTTTATGTAAAAAACAATTCCGTTCATATAGTTTTACTGTTTCCAGTATAAGCATATAAAAAAATAAAGTCAATAAAACATGAGTACGTACTCACATTTATATTGACAATATAATTTCGGCGTGATATTCTACAGCCATACAAATATGAGTTCAAACTCACATTTCAAAAAAATGGTATATTCTACGTTGCAGAGATATTATTTTTTTGAATACATTGATCGAACGATATGTGAAACTCATAAACAGCAAACTTTCAGATTATAGAAACCATACTGGCTTTTCAAACATATTGAAGGGAAATTTGGGAGGTATAAAAAGATATGATAAAGATTGAGAACTGGTCAACAGAAGATATAGCAAAATACGGCAGACTGATCGGGGAAGCATTTGCCGCATCTCCCGGAATCGCAGAGACGATTCCACATGATGACCTCGTCAAATCTTTCGAGATCATTACTGAATTCTACTACCGAATGGGTACGTTATACGCAATCTCTGAAAAATGTGAAGGCTTCCTTGCATACTGGGATAAGAATACCAGACAGCCACTCGGGCCTGCCCTACATATGATCTGGAGAATGCTGTGCGAGATTCCATTTAAATCATTATTAAATATCGCAACCGGATCAAACGAGCAATATAAGAAATTATACCGCAAAGAAAAAGATTATATCGCCGTCTCGATGGTAGTCGTCTTACAGGCTTATCAGGGACAGGGCTTCATGAAGAAGGTTCTGGAGCTGCCATTTGCAGAAGCCGCCAAACGTGGCTGCCCCTGCATTCTTGACACTGACAACATCCAAAAGGTTGTCAAATACGAACATTGCGGCATGACGAAAACTGCCGAGAAGAAGATGGCACATGATATCACGCTGTATACCATGGCATATCTTCCTACATCCGCATAAATCCTGACATCATACAACCGCCTGCCGCACCGGCTTCCATCACCTGTAGCAGGCGTTCTTCATTGATACCACCGATCGCATATACCGGAACCGGACAATTCGCACAGATCTCACGAACAAATTCCAGCCCTCTGCCCTTCAGCCCTTTCTTACATTCTGTCTCAAATATCGTTCCAAGCACGATCTGTGTCGCTCCGCTCTTAACTGCAAGCTCGACATCCTCCATGCTGTGACAGGACACACTGATCTCTTTAAAATTCGTTGTCAGCACATCACGCTGAACATCCGACAAATCCTGCAACACAGGAATCGACAAATGAATATTCTCACAGCCAAGCCGTGCTGCAATCTCCATTCTGGAATGCAGAAAGACAGGTACGCCTGCCGTTCTGTATATTTCTAAAACCTTCGCTGCAAGCTTCTCATATTCTGTATCCGGCAAGTCTTTTTCCCGCAGGATCAATGCATGCGGATGCACCTGAGCGACCTTTTGAAGCTGTTCCAGAAAATCTCCGTTTACCAGCGCGCGATTGGTGATCACAATCGCGTGCTCATAACATTTACACATAGATATAATCGTTTAAGACCGGCTGCAAGCCGCCCTTCTCCATATCCTGATACATGGATGTAAAGGAACGATCATCGTTGATCTCGAACTGCTCATCTCCTACATCCGCATCTTTCTTACCTTCGTATTTCTCCTCATGATCACCGATTCCGGTCGATACTCCGGCAGAAACCTTTGTTGCACAGATCTTTGCAATTCCGTTTCGGAATGTTGCGCTTTCACGGCTCGATACCGTGATTCCGACAAACGGCAGGAACATCCGATATGCACAGAGCACCTGACAAAGCTCCTTCTCTCCTACATCCCTTGGATTGATTTTCTCATTATTCACGATCGGACGCAGACGCGGACAACTCAATGATAATTCTGCATGTGGGTATTTGCGGTTGATATAATAGACATGAAGTGCTGTCGCCAGTGCATCCTTTCTGAAATCATCCAGTCCCAAAAGTGCGGAGAATCCGGCTCCACGCATGCCGCCCATCAAGGCACGCTCCTGCGCATCAAAACGATACGGCCAGACACGCTTATGTCCCATCAGATGCAAGGTCTCGTATTTATCTGTGTTGTATGTCTCCTGAAAAACAGTCACATAATCAACACCACATTCATGCAGATATTTGTATTCATCCACATTTACCGGGTAGATCTCGATTCCGATATTCTTAAAATATTTTCTTGCGATCTTCACCGCTTCCCCGATATATGTAACATCCGAATATGCCCGGCTCTCGCCTGTCAGGATCAGAATTTCTTCCATGCCGGTATGCGCAATAACCTGCATCTCATGCTCGATCTCCTCCATCGTCAGCTTCTTCCGGCGGATGTTGTTATAACAGTTGAAGCCACAGTAAATGCAGTAGTTCTGGCAATAGTTTGCAATATAAAGCGGTGTGAAGATATAGACCGTATTTCCAAAATGATTCTTCGTGATCTCCTCTGCTTTCCTTGCCATCTGTTCCAGATACGGTGCTGCTGCCGGTGACAGCAATGCCTTAAAGTCCTCGATCGTACAGCTCTCATGTGACAGCGCACGTTCTACATCTGCCGCAGTATAGGAATCATAGTCATATGCATCCATAGCCGCAAGTACTTTGTCCTTGATATCCGAATCGATCACCTGCATGCCTTCCATATATTCCATATGATTTGTCCGGAACGATGCATCCTGTTCCAGACGATGCTTACGCGCTAGCGCTTCCTGTGGAAGCTTGTCACTGTCAACAAAATATACCTGATTTTCTTCGTTCATTTCCGACTGCCTCCTAACGCAAGAAACCTGTCAAAGGATCGGAAGCACTTCCGCCTCTTGCAAGGACACGACCCATTCCGGTCAGGTATGCTTTTCTTCCGGCTTCGATCGCAAGTTTAAATGCTGCTGCCATCTCCGGTACATCACCTGCTGTTGCAATGGCTGTATTTGCCATGATCGCAGCCGCACCCATTTCCATCGCTTCACATGCCTGAGATGGTTTTCCGATGCCGGCATCCACGATGATCGGCAGGTCGATCTCATCGATCAATACCTGGATCATAGCCTTTGTCGCAAGCCCCTTATTACTTCCAATCGGAGCTGCAAGCGGCATAACAGCAGCCGCACCTGCATTCTGAAGATCCCTTGCTACATTTAAATCCGGATTCATATATGGCAGTACCACGAAGCCTTCCTTTGCAAGGATCTCGGTTGCTTTCACAGTCTCATAATTATCCGGGAAGAGGTATTTTGCATCACGCATGATCTCTACCTTTACAAAATTACCACAGCCCATTGCCCGGCTAAGTCTTGCGATGCGGACAGCCTCTTCGGCATTTCTTGCACCGGAAGTATTCGGAAGCAGGGTAACTCCTTCCGGAATATAGTCCAGAATATTCTCACTTTCCTGTGTATTTGCACGTCGTAATGCAAGGGTGATGATCTCTGCCCCTCCCTGTTCGACTGCTGCCTTGATCAGATTCAGGTTGTATTTGCCTGATCCTAAAATGAAACGGCTCTTGAATTCCTTGCCGCCTAAGATGAATTTATCTTCCATGTTGTCTCCTTTTCAATATAAATTAAGTATTAGAAGAAATATGCTATCATGCTTGAACACCTTGACATTACCAATCAGGGGACGTTTCCACTCGTTTCGTCCTGCAGCGGTACTAAGATGCCGCTTATGCGCCATCAAGTACCGGCGGACTCAAATGCCCCTGTTTTGGTAAATCAAGGTATTCAAGCATTGTAAACCTTATGGCTTCTTCTAATACTTAATTTTCCATAATTAGCTGTAATACTTTGTTTGCTTCATGAGCTGCGCAGGCAGCTACCCGCGGAGCGATGAGTCCTATACCGTCGCCGACATCAGTGCTCTGATCTCCGCACACATACAGGCGGCGCATCATCTGGCGCGTTTTTATCGCATTCGTATCTGCATACCCTGCCATGCCATTTCCTGATACAACAGTTGCATCCGGACACTGCATCAGTAGTTCACGCACCAGCATTGCCTTCTGATCCGGTTTGTCAAATGCTTCACACACGATCGGATATCCACCGAATAATTCCTTTACATTGTCCGGTGTTACTTTCGTCTGCACGGCCTCATACGTCAGATATGGATTGATCTGATACAGGGTTTCGAGCAGGGCTTCCGTCTTCGGCTTCCCCAGCTGGGATATAAAGTACATCTGACGATTGAGGTTCGTCACATCCACCACATCGAAATCCACCAGCAGCAAATGTCCGACACCGCTTCTTGCAAGCATGACTGCGATATTTGACCCCAGTCCACCGATCCCTGCAACAGCCACCTTCGCCGCACGTAACTTTACCTGCATCTCTTTCGGAAATCTTGCATCAAATGCACGATCCAGTTCTTCCTGCGAGATCAGCTCCTGCATTTTTTTCTGCATCTCTGTCATGTCTCAACCTCCGCCAACAAATCGTAATACTTCGATCACATCTTCATCCTGAATGATCGTATTGCCAAGTTCATCTTTTGGAATAATGTCGAGATTCCGTTCTACAACGACACGTTCCGGCTCAAATCCGGCTTCCTTCAAATATTCCAGAAGATTCTTACCGGCAATCTCTTTTTCTTCACCATTGATTTTTACCATGTATGTTCTCCTATCTTTCATAATTACACATTTTCTGCACTACAGGACATATGCCCAGTAACACAAACAGGCACCGGATCATACAACCATAACGTATGATCCGGCGCCTGTTATCTTCCTTGTGAAAAGTGGTGCCCCCAGTTCACAAATATTCATATGAAATTATTTTACCTTATGCAGGGTGTTTGTGCAAGGGCTTATTCATTTCACTATTGCAAACCGGAGTTTATTAAAGACGATTACCACTCATCTACTTCTATAAGTTTTTCCTGCAATGTCTCCTCAAGATCTGTAAAAGCTGGAATAAAACTATCTCGTATAAACACGATCAATTCATCAATTTCTTCCTCGTTATATATATGAATTGATGTATTTCTTTTTTTCAACATCAGCAGCCAAACAGATGAGTCGTTCACAAATCCGACTTTATACCCGACCTGTAATATTTCTCTTGGCGAACCTGTTTCCGCTCCTTCTACTCCATGCATTCTCAGCACTTCCTGCAATGCTTTCCAGGCAAGTTCAAAAGTCAGATTAAACTGTCCAACAACACCCATTCGATATATATCATTGCTGTCTGCAAGATCAAAATCTGCTTGCTTTAATATATCAAGGCAATTTTCAAAATTATCTAGTTTTTTCATATATAACAACCCCATCCCTTTCAATTTCTTTTTTCAATTCTTCCGTAACCCTTGAATTCATATCAACCACATCAAAAGAAAGGAGCGAATGGATGTTTTCTTTTATATTCCAATAAAAAGAATCAAAATCCCCACCGTACACAGCTAAATCCACATCACTTCTCTCTGTATGATCTCCTCTTGCCCGAGATCCAAACAAAACTATTTTTATAATTGAATTTTCTTTTGCAAACGCTGTAATTTCCTTTATAACTCTATCCGGAAGATTATATGCCATTTGTCTCCCTCCATAACGGATAATTCTTCTCTCAGTTTACCACAGCATATTTTATTTTTCTATAGGCATATTCATACAGTATCATGAGGATTTTTTAAGGATATATTTTTGAATATTTTCATCCTACATCTTAAAAATCTGCTTTGCCTTGCCATTTGTAAATTGTATAACCGGTCCTGAAATTATAACTGTGATGATCGTACATGCTCCAAACTTTCCTCCCAAAAGCACGCCTGTCACGACCATTAAAATATCTAATATCATACGAACGATCTTAACCTGCCAGTTATTTTTCTCTGCCAATGCAAAGGTTACTGCTTCATAAGAACCTCTGCCAAGAGATGCAGATGCATACAAACCTGTTCCAACTGCAAATAAGATCACCCCTGCCAGCATAATGAAGAAATTTATCCACATATATTTGCTGTATATATGGCATTTTGCAAACAAATCCACACACCCACTGTACACAACCTGATACAAAAATGTTCCTATATGAATCTGCGACCTGTCATAAATAGCCGCAAATAAGATCATCACAACAGCTACAATAAACGAAGCCATTCCGATACTTATATGAAATGTTTCTGAAATACCCTGCCACAAAACTGCAAGTGTTGCGCCTCCAAATCCCGCATACAAGGCAAGTGTGATTCCATAAGCTGCAATAACAGAACCTACTATAATTATCACTATTTTTTTCAACCAATTCTTTGATGACATTATGTTCTTCCTCCATCTTCTGTAATTACATAAATAAAAAAGACTATAGCGCATACTGTTATGTTCAGAAACAGCAAAATCTATAGTCTTCTTTAACGCCGAGACAAGCATTTATATTGTTCTATATATACTGCATTGTATTGTTTTTGTCAATCTTACAAAGCTGAAGGATTAGACTTTTCATTCACCTGTCCTGAATTCCGCTCATCCATATTGCACAGGCACGGAACAAATTCAAAACAGTTTTCCCTCTTACCGAGCTTACAGATACCACATTCATAGTTTATCCTAATTTTTCTACCTTGTTTCTCTGTATTTTCTTCAAAAATACATATCCCGCTAAGCATGAGAAAAATTCTGTAATCGGGAACGCCCACCAGATCAGTGAAACACCCATTTGGCCATTTCTTACGAAGACAGCGAAGACAGCTGCCAATGGCAATATGATCACAAGCTGTCTGAGAAGTGATATGACAAGCGACTCAAGACCGCCATTCAATGCCTGATAGATGCCCTGATATGCCACATTGGTTCCGGCAAATACAAAACTGATCGAGATAATTCTCATTGCACCGATAAAATACGCTCTTGACTGACCTGCATTGAACAACGAGGCAAAGGCATTTGGAAAAATCTCTGTGATGAGAACGCCCAGGATCATCAATGCTATGGTATAAATAAGACCATAGCGGATTCCATCTTTGATCCTTTTCTTGCTTCCCATGCCATATGCAAAAGCTATGATCGGCGTGATTGCATCTCTCAGTCCAAATGCAAGGAACAATACAAACTGCTGCACCTTATAAAACAATCCATATGCCGTCTGGGCGGAAGGATTGAATTTTAAAATAAGATTCATCGCATAAACCATAATTGACATAAGTGCCTGTGCAATGATTGCAGGAAGACCAATGGAATAGATTTCTTTCATAGTTCTGGCACTCGGCTTCATATGTTTTATTCCATGTTCAAATTCCTTATTTAACTTCAGATGAAATACCAGAAGCAAACCGGCAGATACGATCTGTCCTATGACGGTAGCATATGCGGCTCCCGCTACTCCCATTTCCGGAACAGGTCCAATACCATAGATCATGATCGGGTCAAGAATAATATTTATAACAGCTCCCGTAACCTGACCAATCGTTGAATAAAGGGAACGTCCTGTTGCCTGTAATAATTTTTCAAATAATGAAAAGAAGATAATGCCAAAGGACAACACACAGCAGATCCGCAAGTATGTTGTTCCCATCGAGATAACTTCCGGATCAACGGTCTGTGATGAGATGTAGGCTTTCACTCCAAAGATACCAAATAACAGACATACCACATAAATAATTCCACCAAGAAATAAGCTGTTGCCTGCAACTCTTGCTGCTTTTTTCACATCTCTCTGTCCAAGTGTCATGGCAAGAAGTGCATTTGTTCCCACACCTGTTCCAATTCCAACTGCTACCATAAGCATCTGAACCGGAAATACCAGTGTCAGCGCATTAAGTGCTGCCTCACTTCCTGACCTCATATTTCCCACAAAGGCGCTGTCTACAATATTGTAAACTGCCTGCAATGCCATAGATAAGATCATCGGTATTCCCATCTGTACCATAAGCTTATTTACCGGCATCTCCTTCATCTTGTTACTTTCTGCCATCTTAACTTATTCCTCCTTTTCTGCATAAAAAAAGTGCGCTCTTATCTCATAAGCTGGACTTACGCTGATAAGCTACACACTTTATAATGCACTATATATTTTAATGATGTGCGACAGCAGGTGCACAAAAAAACGAGCAGCTAAACTGGATTTACGCTAGTCTGCTACTCGTTCATTCATATATTATATTGTTGGTTTTTTAAAAAGTCAAATAAAAATTATTTTAAAAGAGCACTTTCTAGATCCTGAAGCATAACATCTAAAGCATTTATTCCGCCTTCTGCTGTATACCATACGTTAGGATGCTCAAGATAAACAATATTTCCATTCTTATAAGCATCTTTGAATTATCTATATAGTCAAACTCCTCACACAGATCAACTATTTTTGTAACATCATCGACATCATCACCGCCGAATTCATCCGTTCCCTCACTGTTTCCGCAGCCTCTGTAATTTGTCGCAACACAGATCATTCCGATATTATACGCATAGTACAGTGTATCAGTCTCATTTAGACTGCTGTAATTTCTGTTTCCGCCATGATTATAAATGAGACACGGACTTTGTTTACCCGTCACTATCTGGGATTTCGGTGCACTTATATATGCTTCGATCTGCAGACCATCACTTTCATAAAAGAACCGGTAGCTTAAATAGTCATCAAGTGCTACACCCTTTTCCTTTTCTATTTCAGCTAGATCAAGTTTTTCATAACCAGTTATCCCTGCGCTCTCGAGATTCTGCTCAATAACCTGTTCAGCGCTTTTGGCTTCACTTTTTTGTGTACTTTCTGACTCCGAAACTGTTATACCGCCTTTTGTGCCTGATGCACTGCCACATCCCAAAAGCGAGATGAATAATAGTAATGCAATCCACAATTTTTTCTTTTCATAACTTTCCTCATATATTCCTATACTATTTTATTTTCATACGTTCATTTATGAGTTCATTAATTTCATCACATTCTATTCTTTCCTTTTTTACAAGAACATACGTTATCACTGCGATTGTGACAATGAACTCTATAGAAAGAATTATAACATTGCTCATTGTAAAATCATACCATTTTAATGCAAACACACCGCCTATTGTTACTGCATACATTGCCAGATACTCTATGCTGAAAAATCCAATATAACTTTTAAAATTAATTTTACCTATAATATTCCAGATACAGACTGCTGCTGCCACTACACCAAATAATTCCAGAATATATACATTTCCCGTATAAAATTTAATATTAATAATACTATTAATCAGTAAAACCAGTGTAAAATCAATTGCTACATATTCAAATTTTTTTATTATTGTTTTCATATCTACATCCCCCTTATTTTGTCCTTTATTGATGATATATAGTTTCTGGAAATAACTACATGCTCACCATTAATAAGTTCACCATCCATTCTATGATTTGAGAGCGGTGCAACTGATTTTAAAACATTAATATTTAAAAGCATCGATTTACTTATTCTTGTAAATGAAGTATTTTTCAGATCTGCCTCAATTTTCAAAAGACTCTTCCTCAATTCATAAACTTCGCTTTCTGTCGCTGCGAAGCAATTCTTATCAACAGTTTCAATATAAAAAATATCATTTATCTTTATGTTGTATTCTCTATCATCTTTCCTGCAGCGAATACTTCCATCATATAAAAGAATGTGCTTTGCCAGCTTTTCAATCTCATGATTTTTTTGTTTACAATTAACCACCACTTCTGTTTCGTCTATTGTATTCTTTTCAAAAATACTTAATTTCATCTTTACCTCCATATAATATTTGGATCCATGAATTAAGAATAGACAAACATTTTACTTTTTACAAGAAGTCTGTTCCCTTTTTACACTTTTTGAGTAATGAAATACATTTTCGCCATAAGACACTATGCCTTAGTTCTCGGTTCTGGAAACCGAAATCTATCTTTTCTTATAAGTTACTACAATTCCAGCCACAGAAATCAAAAAAACAATCGGTGCAATTCTTACAAATAAAAATTCAAACCCATGCATTATTGTTCCTGCCATTGCCAATTCAAGGTCTTCGTAATTCCAATCCAGATAAGAACTATTCATAAATGCAAGTGCGATAAATATTATCACTATAGCCGCACACAATGAAATGAGAATCCATCGAATCGTTTTCAGCTTTGCTGTACTTCTTTTGGCAAGCTGTAAATTAATAACTTCCAATTTTTCAGAAAGAGTCTTTAAATCATCGGTAGTCGGTTCTGCTACAGTTTCTCCAAGTAATCCACTTACAGTAATATCCAGTTCATCTGCCAAAATAATCAGCATACTGGAATCCGGAACAGACAAACCTGCTCGTGTCAACCCCAGACCAAAAAAAATTGATTTTTTTGTACCCTCAAATATCACTTCCCATTATACCTGCTATTGCAGTATATTGAAAGCAATATTTATACTTGCAGAAGAAAGGAGTGCCACATTTTCTCGGCACTCCAAACTCTGTAACCATCCATCTTACTTGAAAAATGGATCATCTGTATTCCATATAATCTCTATATTGTCCTCTCCATTGATAATCACTTTTTTGATTACTTTCTGGATTTTCTCTCTGTCAAAAGATTCCATATTGATGATACTTTCTAACTGTGTCTCAAACTTACTAGAAGAATTATCTTCTGGTGGTATTTCTGTTTTAAGCTGTTCGATTTCCTGATGCAATTCATCAATCTGCTCCACCATCGCCTTTGAACGCTTGACATACTCTTCTCTTGTGAGCTTGTCATCCTTATAATCAGAATACAACATCATCTTTTTACTGCTGAGGCTCTTCACCTTCTTTTCAAGTGTTGCAATCTTTTCTTCCGGAGATACTTCTTTCGATTTACCAGCTTTCTTTATTCCTTTCTCATCCAGATAAGCTGTTGCATACATATTTACAATTTTCATGATTGTATTTTCAACCTTGGCAATTTCCACCCTGTTGCTTTTGCATGGAGAATTTTCCTCAATTCTAGACGAGGAACAAAGAAGAATGTCACCTTTTACCCTTTTGCTGGGTACCAAGGCTCTGCCACATACCCCACAATAATAAAACGGATTATAGTTTCTCTTACCACGCTTTGGACGAATATATTTTTTTGAATTAGCATGTGCCGTATCAAATAATTTCTGAGTAATAATAGGTTCATGACAATTCTCTATCACAATCCATTCGTCTTTAGGCACATAGGTTGAAGTGTTATTGCTGCCTACCCTCTTCTTTGTTTTATTCCATATCAGTTTTCCAAGATAAACTTCATCGTTTAATATATCGTGGATAGAAGAAGTACTCCACAAGCTTTTCACTTCAACTGCATGGAAAAAGTTTTTGCTTCCTTTTCTCTTCTTATATGCGGATGGTGTATCAATACCGTGAGCATTTAAGTAATTTGCCACTTCTGTTTTTCTTTTGCCCTGTGCGGTCAGTTCAAATATCAGCTTAACCACTTCTGCTGCTTCCGGATCTACAATAATCTTATGCTTATCATTTGGATCTTTGACATATCCATACCTTAACTGACCACTAATGTTCTCCCCATTCAGTATCCTTGTGTGCTTTGCAGAACATATTTTATTGGACAAGTCCCTGCTATAAAGCATATAAATTAAATTCTTAAACGCAACATTCATACCACCGGTGGAACCATCATAGTTATCGCTGTCATAATTGTCATTAACTGCAATAACCCGTACCTGATAAAGTGGAAGTATCTGCTCCAAAAGACTTCCAACTTCAATATAATCCCTTCCGAGTCTGGATAAATCCTTTACAACAATGCATGATATTTTTTCAGCCCGGATATCCTCCATAAGCTTCATATAGCCTGGTCTTTCAAATTTTGTTCCGGTAAATCCATCATCACAGTATTCCTGTACCTTCGTATCCTTAAGCTCCGAATGATTTTCAATATATGCTTTTAACAATTCCCGCTGGCTGGATATACTGTTACTCTCCTCTTTCCGATTTAATGATACATCTTCATCTTCCATAGAAAGGCGAATATACATAGCAGTTATCTTACTCATTCAAATCACCTTCTCTCTTATTTTTTACCTGTAACAGTTCTTCCAGACAATCATCATAAACCAGATTTACGGAAATTCTGCCACCTTCAAACACCTGTACCTTGTCAACAAATGCATCTGCCAGCTCTTTGTTGAGTTTTCTGCATTTCAGATATTTATTGATAAGATTTTCCCAGTCCGCATCAATCTTATAATTCTTTGAATACAAGTTCTGAGATATTAAAAGATTATCTATCTCCTTCTTCAAAGCTTCGCTTTTTAAAAGATACTGCTGTTTTAATGTCAGATATTCACTCTCATTAATCAAATGTTCTGAATAATCTCCATATAACTCAGAGAACTTGCGGTTTACCTTCTCCAGTTCCCTGCGCTGTCTGGTAATGGCTTTTTCATACACATCGTATTTTTTCAGTCCGCTGCTTCTTGCATTTAATTCCCTTATTACTCTTAATGCGTCAATACAGCAACGCATATGATTTGAAATCTGAGCAAAGACAGCTTTGTTGACATCCTCCTGATCAATTTTGTGTCTTGAACATGCCGGATTAATACCATCTGAAAAAGTTCCACAAAAATATACATACGATTTTGTTGTTCTTGGAGAAAGTCTCATTCCCTTGCCACAGTCTCCGCATACAATTTTTCCCTTTAGTAAATTCTTTTCATTAGGTGGGTGTTTTGTAAACTCTTTTGCAAAATAAGCATCCGAGATTTCCTTTACTCTTTCCTGTGCCTTTTCAAATGTCTCTTTGTCAACAAGTGGCTCATGCGTATTTTCAACAATGACCCATTCACTTGGATCTGTTGCATGGAGTGGAATATTATTGTATTTCTCAATTACTACTTTCCCATGCACCGCCGAACCAATGTATGCCTGATTTGTCAGTATTGACTTAACTGTTGTTTTGGTCCATACACCATTGGTTTTTACATTCTGCTGGTAACCAAGAGATTTTAAATACATCAATGGTGACATTATTCCCTGCTCATTCAGATATTTTGCAATTGATGTATATCCTTTGCCCTCCAAAAACAATTTATAAATAAGTCTGACATTTCCAGCAGTTGCTTCATCCACAACAATTCTGTTCTTCTCCGTCTTGGATTTCAGATATCCATACGGAGCAAAACCGCACATATATTCATCCGTAGTCCATTTTCTACGATGTGCAGTTGAAACTTTCTTGGAAATATCCTTTGCATAAAACTCATTTACGATATTTTTCAAAGGCATCATAAGGTCTGTGCCCGGTCTGAACGAGTCAAAATCATCCGTAACAGCAATGAATCTTACATTGAGAAAAGGAAACACTCTTTCAATGTAGTTCCCCATCTCCACATAATTTCTTCCAAGTCTCGATAAATCCTTAACAATAATACAGTTAATTCTTCCTGTTTTTGCATCCTCAAGCATTCGCTTAAAATCCGGTCTTTCAAAATTAGTACCGGTAAAGGAGGCATCATAATATTCCTCTTCAATTACAATATCTTCGTGATCTTTGACATAATTCTTCATAAGTTCCATCTGTGTTTCGATTGTCCCTCTCTCAATGTTCTCTTCCGTTTCATGAGACAGTCTTGCATATAATCCAGCCTTAAAAAGTACCTTCTTCTCTTTATCCGGTAAGGCTGTAGCTTCTAGTGGCATCATATTTTTTCTGCTTTTTCTTGCCATATTACACAGCCTCCCTTCTGCTGATATTTAATTGTCCACCCGGTTCTTTATCTACTTGATAGCCCAGTTTTTCAACCGATTCTAATAACTGCTTATAACAATCATCAAAATCAAATACGATCTCAACCTCTTTATTCTCTGAAACTCTTACTTCACAAATCAGTTTTACAACCACGTCCCTGGTCAGTTCCTTAATATCCTTGTATTCGGTAAAATAATTCATCCAGAGATGCTTATCATCCTTCTCCTCAAGAATTAAAGCAATGTCTCTCTCAATCTGGCGAATTATTTCTTCTCCCTCTTTTGCTTTTTTCAGATATGCCTCATGAAGTTCAAGATATTCTTCTTTAGTAAGAATTCCGTCCTTCATATCTTCATACAGTGAAGTTTTCAGTCTTTTACACTTCTCAACTTCCTCAAGTTTTTTCTGTTTTCTTGCTTCAAGACTTTTTACATCAAGCTGCTGGAAAGGAATTGTTCCAATATAATCAAGTATTTCTTCCAGATTCATTACGTTTTTGATATGAAGCTTTAACATTTCAAGCACCGTATCCTCTAATAACGATACTGATATTGAGTGCTGTGAACACTGCTTTGTCAATTTATGATTAGAGCAGATATAGTAAGCGTATTTCTTATCACCTGCTGTTGTAATTTTTCTTGTCATTGGTGAACCACAGTCTGCACATACTGCAATACCTGAAAGATTATAGACCATATCTGAATCCGGAGATATTCTCGTATCCATTCCCAACAACCTTTGAACAATCTCAAAATCCCTGTCACTAATAATCGGCTCATGATTTTTTTCGATTCTTATCCAGTCAGATTCCGGCTTAACAACCTCCTGCTTCACTTTATGATTTGGTGTCGTTCTTTTGCCTTGAACAAGATTTCCAATGTAAATCTCATTTTCAAGAATCCTGCGGACCGTGACTGAACTCCATACCGATTTTTCATTCTGTAAAAATCCGGTCTGATAACCGCTCCCTGTGCTCTGCTTATATTCCATAGGTGCAAGCACACCCTCATTATTCAACTGTGTTGCTATTGCATCCTGACTCATTCCGTGAAGCTTTAGCCGAAAAATTTCCTTCACAATACCGGCTGCATAAATATCAATAACCAGCTTATGTTTATCATCATCCGATTTTTCATACCCATAGGGAACAAATGCACCGATATACTCACCATTTTTTCTCTTTACATCCAAATGGCTTCGTATCTTTATACTGATATCCCTGCAATATGCATCATTGATCAGGTTTTTAAACGGAATAATAATCTCATCACCCTGTGACTTTCCAGTCACACTGTCATAGTTATCATTGATTGCAATAAACCTTACACCAAGAGCCGGAAATAATCTTTCGATGTATCGACCTGAATCAATATACTCACGTCCAAAACGTGAAAGATCCTTTACCACCACACAATCAATTACTCCTCGCTTAATATCTTCCATCATCGTCTGAAAAGACGGACGGTCAAAATTGGAGCCGGAATAACCATCATCCACATATTCTTTAACTATTCTAATGTCTTTTTTGTCTGCAAGGAAATTTCGGATGAAATCCTTTTGATTTGAAATACTATTACTCTCAGCTTTTGCGCTGGTAGAAACATCGCCATCCTCCTTAGATAATCTAACGTAGATGGCTGCATGATAGATTTTTGAGATTTGTTTACTCATATCGCAACACTCCTTTAAATATTCTACGTCAGATGTACCCAACTAAAATATCAAAGGAAGTTATGCCATATTCATTTAGTCTTTGAACATATCATAGCACAACTCCCTTTCATTTTCCATATGATTCTGAAAAAAGATTCTAAACTGTAAGCAGCATATTCTTGAAAGCTTCTTCTATGGAAACTCCATTATTGGCAAAGCTTACTTTAACTTTCATCTTCCCCACTCTCATCATATAGGGATTTCCAACTTTTCTTATAAACTTCTGCTGTCTCTTTTCAATCGTATCATTCAGATCAGCATGATAAGATGCCATATCGGGCATTTCATTAATCTTGACATCACTAAAATCAGTATCAAGCAATGCTCTGTATTCTTCTGCTGTCATAAAATCTATCCCCCTTTCAGTAAAAATGCCACCCATAAAATACAGGTGGCTATGTAACCCGGAGCAAATGCCCCGGTAATATTTAATTGTACTTTTCATATGCCCCAATCTGGATTTTTACACATTCAGTAATCTTATCAAGTAGTTCCGTATCTGAAATTGAAGCAACTACCCTCTCAATCTGGACATTTACATCAATGGATACAATCTGCTCACATAATGCCATACTGTCAAATACCTCAAAATCTGTGTCAGTAACCTTTACCTTTGCAGCCGGTATTGGACAGTGGGTTGGCAGATATTTCTTTTTCCATGTTTTTGTGGACATGGCTACTGCTGTGACAACCGGTGAATACTGATTTGCCTTGTTATTTGAGATAATAATATAAGGTCTTGTATACTTCTGAATGCTCCCTTTACTTACTGACTCCAGATTTGCAATAACAATATCGCCCCTGTTCAGTTTCATCTATGTCATTCCTCCTGTTCCCTGATATATTCTTCTGCCTCATCCTCTGTCGGACAGGCAACAATCCGTTTCCCATATTCATCAATCACTACTGTTTCGCCCGGAAATATAATCAGTTTTAATTTTCTATTTTCTTCTGTCATATCATTCAAAAGAAATGAGAGCAGGTTCATAGCCCCTGCTCTCTGCATTAATACTGATTCCATGTTCCGCTGCAAGTGTCATTACAGCTTTAATCTCATTAAGTTCCATTGAAATGTCTACCACATCTCTTACCAGCACACAGATAATGGCATCTCTTTCAATATAATATCTTAATCGTTCAACCGCTTTTTTATCTGTATTGAAAACTGTCTCAACAACTTCCATGCCGGACTTTTTTGCATATGCCTCGATACGGTCAGCTGTATCATTTGCATTATTCCTTACAAATATCAGACACTGCTTTTCTTTGGAATCCTGCATATTGCCTCCTATCTGCCGTCCCTGATGTTATGATAGAACTTTGATACCGTATCAAGCACCAGCCCTCTTATATCACTTTCCTGAACAGGCTCTTTGTACATCATCTCATAACACTCTTCAAGTTCTCCATTAATATCCTCCACATAGATATCATATTCGCTGAGTTTTCCAAGTGTATCAATAACGGTCTCATCTGTTGCACCAATCATATCCTTTGAAAGTGTTATGATTGTATTAACATCTTCTTCCATATTTAAACCAATAATGGCATATTTCATCGGAAATGAAACTCCTTCTGTAGAAGCAGGCTCTGAAAGCATAGCTACAATTTCATAGCCATTATCCTGACAATACTTTTCAAGCAACTTCGGCACAAAATGATCTGTAGCCTCTAATCCTGTTTTTGCATAATATATAATTGCTCTTTCCATCTTAAAATCTCCTTATAAATAATATTGATTTGATACTGTGCGCACTTTATCTCCTCACATAAGCTGACTTATCTGTACTCTCCACACCATCACACCTAAACATTTCTTTTCTGTCGGTGACCATAAATCAGTTTGTGTGGGAAGATAAAATACTATCTTCCCGGTTTCTTAACCATCCC
>ERZ825324.860-NODE-860-length-39802-cov-5.934234_pt1 | contig 39802 bp, 29 predicted proteins | sample MGYA00519859_ERZ825324 | MGnify/ENA primary metagenome ERZ825324 (study PRJEB31778, sample SAMEA3449198) | human gut metagenome | biome: human gut; feature: human-associated habitat; material: faeces | place: United Kingdom | collected 2010/2012 ...
TATGAGAAAAAAGCATCTTAGAAAACCGTAAAATCCGGAGTAATTCTTATCCTAATTCTGCCAATTAATCTGCTGTTCCTTTATTAGCGGATATCTGACTACTTCCGCGCCATCTAAGTTTTCTCTGTTCATATCAACTGCTGTTATCTGCTGATTATCATATGTTGTATAATAATAAATTCCCTTTTTAGCATTGCAACATGAAGTATACAATGTGATTTCGTACTTATCTTCCGCTACTTCACAACAGCCTCTCTGCTGGTCAACAGAGCCCAAAATATGGAAGAACTGGCTTACACTTTCTGCCTCTGAATTACCTGAAACAGAATTCATCTTTGTGAATGCAACCTTAGCAAAACGTGAGGCTGATGATAAATCTCCCGGAAGTCCTAACGCTCCCATTCCTCTGCTGTAAGTTGTCAAATCAAGTTCTGATGCGAATTTGTTTTCCGGCTGTCTTGGGGACAGGTTCATGTAATTGTTTAACATAAACATCTGCTGTGGAAATGGTGGATTGTTAGTCAACACTCCTACAGGATTGTCATAAACCTTTAATCCTTCTGCCACAGGTTCTACAGTTATGGATTCTTCACTGTCTGAAATAATCCAATGTAACTGAGCTGATGGCAACTGCTCACTAAAAAGTGTTGAAACAAGATTCATTCTGCCTATAAGTTCTCTCGCCTCTTTAACTGACTGGCATCTACCAAGAATCCATGGAATAAATTCAAACTGGGCTATATTGTCCCTGCCCTCTTCAATAGGCTGAAACTTAGCATTGCCCACAAAATTAAGCCCTGCCATTCCAAGTCCCTTCTCATTAATTCCATCATAATACAATGGGTACCCTCCTGCCACATATGCCATACCGATAATTGCATAATGGCTCTCCAATATTCCCATATGTCTAAAATCAAATCTATAATTTCTAGGTGTTATTGTCACCTCATCACCATATGAAAATTCATAGTCTAAAGTTCTTCCAAAATAAAAATCATTAGTTTTATAAGTTGCTGCTGTACACATATCTCTCCTTATTCAAAATACTGTTTAGACAGTCTTTCAACCTCTGTCTTAACTTTTTCCAAAATATCCTCAGGTCCCACAATCTTTACACCGTCACCTAAAGAAAATATCCATGAAATAAACTGATTGCTTACTATTACTTTTACATTTGCAATAAAATGTTCATCATCTTTTGGTATAAACATAGTGTCTTTTCCGAATCGGTCAATAATAACACCTGCCATTTCGTTTTTGCACTCTAGTTTTATTATTTCCTCTTCGCCGGAAAACATACCAAATACTTTCTTAGCATATAAACCTACATCTGCATTCTGCCCGCTAAACTTTTCTCCTCCAAGTCGTGGTTTGTCCAAAAATTCAATGTTAAGCATCTTATCAACCCTGAAATGTTTAACTTTTTCATCACTTGAATCAATTGCAACCATATAATAGTTCTCATCATCCCAAGTTAAAGCCCAAGGACTTACTATGTAAGGTTCTCCGTCCTTTCTCAAAACCATTTCCTTCTTCACATTCCACTGGAAATACTGAAAACTAATCATAGAATTTCTGTCAATTGCAGTATGTATCTTATCCACATTATAATAAATCTTCTCATTAGTTGTCTTTACGCGCTGAGATACATAAACCTGATGCTGAAGCTGTGATGCCTGATATTCGCTTGCCAAACCCTCAATCTTCTTAATAAGTTGGTTAGTCTTCCTTTCAGTAATGAATTTAGCTGACTGCACCGAATCTACCAATAACTTCAACTCTGCCAATTCAAACTGTCTGCTTACCAAATAATAGTAATATGTTCTGTCGTGCTGTTCTCCTACAATATCCAATCCATATTGACGCAAATTTTCAATATCATTATAAAGACTTTTACGTTCAGCATTCACCCCATACGCCTTTAACTCACTAATGATTTCATTCATTGTTATGCTATGCTGCTCATCAGTTTTCTCAGTTAATATCTTTATCAGATATACTATCTTTAATTTCTGATTGCTTCCTTTTGCCATACCTACCTCCTTGCCCCTAAGCAGGTCTGTTCCTTTTGTTAAAAAATATACCTCTATTCTACACCAAAACAGTTGTATATTCTATGTAGCAATTTCAACAATTTTAGTCTGTCATATATATTAATGTTTATTAGAGCTTCTCCACTCCTTTATTGCTTCACTTATAGTATTATAATCCCTTTGAAAAAGTTCTTCACTAATCTGCCTGTGTAACAAATCCCACGGCACCTTCTCCATTATCTTTGTTATAACAAAATCCTTGCTCCTCTGTTTGTACTTAGGCATACCGTTAATCTCCTGTATATGGGAAAGTTCCGGTCGCCACAATATACTTAGCTTACGCTTCATCTTATAAGTTCTTTGGGCACGCTTATTAATTTCCGGCTCTCTTAAAACATTAAATTCCACACTTTCTTCCTTACTAATCGCCTCAATAATTCCCCAGTATTCCGGAACATGTTCTTCAATATGCTTTGAGTGGCTACTTCCCACAACCACATAATTATAATCAAAAAACTTATTATAATCCTTCACCTGTCTTGCAAGCCTTGCGTATGTATCCGCATCACTTTTGATTTCCACGCCAATAAGCTTCTCTTCAAGAACAAGCATTACATCAGCTCTTGATTTTGCAATCTGCTTTTCTTCTATTATTCGTACCTTACCGAATTTTTCATCAAAAAAATCAAATAACGGCTCTCTTATATCCTGATCTTTTAACATTTCGTTCCTCTATTACACGTCCTATCCAACACATTCTATATTATATATGTTATTCTCTGTTATATTTGATATTCTGTAATTCTAATCTCTCTATTTCGTGGACTTTGCCTTTGGATAAATTCTCTCCATTCTGCCATCATCAAAATGACTATCCATAACCTTCTGCCATTGGGAAGTCGCACTTATGCCCCTATCTCTCTCATCATATCTGATTAAGGCTAAGCTTGATACACCACAATTTATTACCATAAATATTATCAAAATCCATGTGACAATTTTGCCCCATAGCATTGGTAATAATTCTATTGCTCTAGATATGTATGGATAAAGTTTTTTAAACCAGACAACTGCTGCTATGCCCCAGAAAAAACAATACAACAGATTAATTCTACCACCCAAGTTAAAAGGAATATCGCTATAATCCCAAAATACTTTTCCAAAAACTATCTCCGTAAAAACGCTGCACAAATATTCATAAGCGCCACCAAGGAGAGTGCCTACCGCAAACAAGAAGCTGTCGCTTTTGTCTTTATATTTATAAAGCATCTGAGTAACCACAGCTATTGCAAGTCCCCAGACAATACTAAAAGGTCCCCAAACCACACTGCTTCGGCTCATCCACACGCCTTCAGTTATTCTGCAAAAAATAGTTTCCGTTATATCACCAAGAAACGCTCCTATAAAAAACAACAATACTATTTTATAAAAACTACATCCGTAGGCAAAAACCTTAGTTTCACTTTCTTCTTTTGACTGAACTTTTATATTTTCAGTTTTTTGTGCTTTAGGATAAGCTTTGTGAATACGTCCGTCTACAAAATTGTAAATTAAAGTTCCAAGTTTTACCCTAACGCTGTCTATCTTATCATTGGCACTTTCCCATTTTTTTAAATTTTTGCTTTTTCCTTTTAACAAAAGATAAGATGCCAATATGTCTACTATCATTACCCCTACAAGAACTAATAAAATGACGTTCATTAACAGTTCCGGCAAAATTGTAAGAATTTTTAATGTAATCTTATTTCCCCATTTTACAATAACATAACCTAAAAATCCCCAAAACACTGAAACAGGAACGCATACGTATCCGTCAAAATTCCATTTAACATTGGAGTAATCCCACCAACGTTCTTTAAATGCCAATTCAATAAGATGTCCTGCTATCCACTCAACTACAGTGGCATAAATCATTGCAAATAAAAATAGCCAGATTCCTGTTAATTCCTGTAAACCCACCGTAATTATTACTGCTGTTATTCCATAAAGAACACAAAAAGGTCCATTAACCAAACCTCTGTTAGCGAATTTTTTCTGTTTTAATGATGCTGATACTGTTTCAAATAACCATCCCAGAAATGAATATATAAAAAACAGCCATAATAAATCATAGACAGTAAAATGTATCATTGTCTTTCTCCTCTTGTATAAAACCCGGGTACAAAATATGCACCCGGGTTCTTTATTTAAACATATATTGTTCTATATATTTATATGACACTTATATGTGTCTTTTAACCTTTAAATTAGATCTGTGGTCCTGCTGAAACTAAAGCCTTACCAGCTTCATTTCCTTCATACTTAGCAAAGTTCTTGATGAATCTTTCAGCTAAGTCCTTAGCCTTAGCTTCCCATTCTGAAGCATCAGCGTAAGTATCTCTAGGATCAAGGATTCCTGTATCAACACCTGTAAGTTCTGTTGGAACTTCAAAGTTGAAGTATGGAATCTGCTTTGTTGGTGCATTTAAGATGTCACCGTTTAAGATAGCATCTATGATACCACGTGTATCCTTAATTGAGATACGCTTTCCTGTACCATTCCATCCTGTGTTAACTAAGTAAGCCTTAGCTCCATTCTTTTCCATCTTCTTAACTAATTCTTCAGCGTATTTTGTTGGATGAAGCTCTAAGAAAGCCTGTCCGAAACATGCTGAGAATGTTGGTGTAGGTTCTGTAATTCCACGTTCTGTACCAGCAAGTTTTGCTGTAAATCCTGATAAGAAGTAGTACTGTGTCTGAGCTTCTGTAAGGATTGATACTGGTGGCAATACTCCAAATGCATCTGCTGATAAGAAGATAACGTTCTTAGCTGCTGGTGCAGATGAAATAGGTCTTACAATGTTTTTGATATGATTGATTGGGTAAGATACACGAGTATTTTCTGTTACACTCTTATCTGCAAAATCAATCTTTCCTTCAGCATCAAGTGTTACGTTCTCAAGAAGAGCGTCACGTCTGATTGCATTGTAGATATCTGGTTCTGATTCTTTATCTAAGTTGATAACCTTAGCGTAGCATCCACCTTCAAAGTTGAATACGCCGTTGTCATCCCAACCATGTTCATCATCACCGATAAGTAAACGCTTAGGATCTGTTGAAAGTGTTGTCTTACCTGTTCCTGAAAGACCGAAGAAGATTGCTGTGTTTTCACCGTTTAAGTCAGTGTTAGCTGAGCAGTGCATTGAAGCAATTCCCTTAAGTGGAAGGAAGTAGTTCATCATTGAGAACATACCCTTCTTCATTTCTCCGCCGTACCATGTATTAACGATAACCTGTTCACGGCTTGTGATGTTGAACACAACTGCTGTTTCTGAGTTAAGTCCTAATTCTTTATAGTTTTCAACCTTAGCCTTTGAAGCATTGTATACAACAAAGTCTGGTTCGAAGTCTTTAAGTTCTTCTTCTGTTGGCTTAATAAACATATTTGTTACAAAATGAGCCTGCCAAGCAACTTCAACGATGAAACGGATTGCCATACGTGTATCTTTGTTTGCTCCACAGAAAGCATCTACTACATAAAGTTTCTTATTTGAAAGTTCTTTAATAGCAAGATCCTTTACAGCAGCCCAAGCTTCCTTGCTTGCCTTGTGGTTATCATTCTTATATTCATCTGTTGTCCACCATACTGTATCTTTTGAATTTTCATCTTCAACGATAAATTTATCTTTTGGTGAACGACCTGTATAAATACCAGTCATAACGTTAACAGCACCAAGTTCGCTCTCCTGTCCTTTTTCGTAACCTTCAAGTTCTGGTTTTGTTTCTTCTTCAAATAATGTTTCATATGAAGGATTGTACACGATTTCTGTTGTACCTGTGATACCATACTTGCTTAAATTGATTTCTGCCATCTTATTTAAACCTCTTTTCTTTAAATATAGTAATATAATGAACACCTGCTTGCGCTGGCTCTTATATCAACCTTGTGGAACTAAAAAACAAAGTTCCCTAATATGATATTATACATATTTTCGTTGTAAATTCAACTGAAATCGCCTTGTTTTTCCTTTATTAATAAAGTAAAGTGTTCAATTAATTAATGAAAGTGTTGGTTTTTAGACTAATTGAAGTCTAACTTTTTTGGTTCACCTCACTCACAGCCTTTTTATTTTATTCCTGTATATTTAAAGTTTTTATTTTTATCTTCTCATATAACATATACATTCCCTGCACTCCTGCCACAAAGGAAATCACATAATACGGCATAATGTACAATGCCTTGCCTTCCCACAGGAAATGGAATATGAAGCCTCCAAGTACTGCCACCTGTAGTAACAGGTTCCAGATGGTAAGCTGTTTTCTTTTTGCTATAAGGTATGCAAGGTTTCCAAGCCAGATAAATATAATATATAGTTTCATTATTACGAATATGATTTTGTTTGCTTTTCCCTTTTCTATACTTTTAGCTACCTTTGACCATTCTGCGTGATTATCCATTGCCTGAAGCATCCAGAAAGTTTGGAATGTTGGTTCGCACCACTGTGTTGTGATTTTATTTTTTGCAAAATCCACAAACTCTAATGGTTTGCTTTTAAACTCACTTAGTCGTTCACTTATGTTTTCTCCCGCTATTTCTGATGCTTTTTCACTGTCACGACCTGCGTTTACAAAAGTTGTCAAATTATAAGCGTTGTACCAGCCATCAACACCGCAACCTAACTCTTTTGTACCCTTCTGCAATCCCATGGCTATAAAGCATTTCGCCGGAACACCTTTTGAAATAGTTACATTAGCCTTTTTTGCATAATACAGATTTACACATTTAGGTGCCATCAACGCTCCCATTAAGATTATTGAGAAAACTACATATTTTAATTTTTGTTCTTTTATTCCATAAAATAAAGTAACCAAAACTGCTGCAATTACAAAAATCAAACAATTGCTTTTACTTATTGTTCCCATGCAGAAAGCCAGAAAACTTATTACAAAATTAAGGATTTTTCCATTTTCTTTTGCAAGGATAAGATTATAGAAGCCTACTAATGAGAAGAATAGTCCAAATATTGTTCCGTACACAAAGAAGCTATAGAAAATCAATGGGAAACATCCAAAGACCATAACCCAATACAGATTGTGGATTCTAATATTATCTGTCATTTTGGTTAGAATCTTATATAGCATATTGAAAATTCCTGCCATTGCAAGAACATTAAAAAGCATTATTGCGATGTAATTATCTTTTCCGAATATGTAATAAATAATTTGAATAATGCCGATTATTCCAAGCTGTTGCGGATATGCTACCAAATATCCTTCACCTGTAAGCTCGCTGTAATCTCCATCAAGAAAACTTGATGCAATTCTCTGAACAACACTTTGGTCACTTATAGGGTATGCCCTTGCCATAACTATGTATGCGATTCCAATTGCAATAACATATATTGTTGCAATATTGGCAAACTTCTTTGTATCCATTTTTAGTAATTTTGTATATCTGTCAATAATATACAGAATTGCAAAAATAGTTACCACATACAAAATTATCATAAGAATATTGTTAAGGCTATACTCTGCATATTCCTTGTAATCGTTAACTTTTATATCAATTTTTGTTGTTCCCAAAATATTAAAAATTGATAGAATTCCAAACATTGCCACAAGGATTCCCCATATTATTTTTTGAATTACATTTCCTGTTTTGTTAATTATTGCATTCATACTTTTCTCCGTTTCTTCTTTATTATTTAGATTACAGTGTCTAAGGTCTTATCTCACATATGCCGTGCAATTATGTTTTAACATGCTAATCTTATCTAATTATCAGCTGTTCCAAGGATTATACTTATCAATCTCTTGTTTAACATTATTGTTCTGTTCCAAGGATTGATTATTACACCCTCAATTTCATCCACTGTTAATGCTGATTGAAAAAGCTTATCCATATCTGTTAAAAAAGTAGATTTTACACTGTCGCCACCTTTTAACTCTTCATCAAAACCTGTAAAAGCAACCCACCAGTTTTTTCCGTCTGATGTTTTTACTGCCTGAACGTTCATTTCATTGCTTAATGGTGAAGGTTCAACTGCAATAATAAGCTGTCCCTGCTCTTTCATTCTTCTTCTGATAACTGTAAGTGCGTGTGCCAACAGTTCAGGTGTAGACTGACTTTGAAGTATGGCAATGGCTTCTTCGATTTTTTCATTGCCCTGCAGTCCCTTGTCCACTTTTGAATTATCTTTATTCATATTTACTCCATTCGTAATTTTTATTTTCAAAATGATTCCTGATTATTTTTGAAATCATAGATTCCTAATTAGTTTTTGAATCATTTATTCCTAATTATTAATTAAAGATTTTCCAATTATCTTAGATAAGATTTTGACCTTAGCATTTCTATTGCTTTGGAGGTCTTCCTGTCTGTAGCTATTATACCCTTTTTCCCCGATTTTTGAAACTTAGTTTTGTCGGCACTGCTTTTAACATTTATGCCAAGCAACTGGTTGTTGAAAGTTGAGCTGTCCTTAAAGTCAAATATGCACAACTGATTTTTTGCTCTTGTAACTGCCACGTAATAAAGTCTTCGCTCTTCCTCGTAAGTTTTTATTTCCTCATCTGTTGCGTTCTTTCTGTTGGCAACCACCTTTTCAGGAAAAACTCCGTCCTTTACATCCATTATGTATACCGTATCGTACTCCAAACCTTTGCTTGAGTGAATTGTAGACAAAGTAAATTTGCAATCATAATTGTTCTTTTTATTCTTTATAATCATTGCTAGTTCATCAAGACGATTTAGAAAATCTTCCGGTGTTTTCTCATTTGCTGCCAAAGCCTGGAGAATACTTATCTTACCATCTTTTATTTTTGCTCTTTCAAGATAAGCAGAATAGCCCATGAAATTAACAATTCTATAAACTGCTTTGTAGGCCGACTCTTCTAAAATGCTTTCTATATGAGTCTTCATTGCCTTTAGACTTTTCTCCGTGCCTTTTGGGATTCTTCCATATCTTAATGCACTGTCAATTACGGGAATGCCTTTTTCTTCACTTATACGGCAGGCTTCAATTGCTCCCATTTTGCTTAAATATGTTCCGATTTTAAAATATATCTGCATAAAGATTTCCGTATCCTTTGGATTTTCTGCAAATCTTATTATGTTTTTTATGTCTGTAACTATTTTGTGATTGAAAAACGTCAGGTCAGCGTTTTTGATTTTGTAATCAATGCCACTTCTCTCAAGCATATCCACAACCGGAATTATGCTTTCATTATCTCTGTACAAAACTGCCGTATCTACGTTGCAGTTTTCTGCCACCTTTGTTAAATAGCTATACTGAGACTTTCTTGTTTTTACTTCAATAAGTCGAATATCTTTTACCATATCCCTTGAAGCTTTCATATTTTTCTTGTGTCTTAATTTGTTTTTCTGAATAAATCTGTCTGCTGCACTTACAATTGCTCCGTCAGACCTAAAGTTCTCTTCCATTAGAAGAATTTTTCCTTCAGGATAAGTTGACTCAAAAGAAAGCAATGCTTCCGGGTAAGCCGCCCTAAATCCGTAAATACTCTGATCCTCATCCCCAACCATGAACAGCTTCTTATTTTTCATTGCAAGTATTTCAATAATTTTGTGCTGGATTTTTGATGTATCCTGTGCTTCGTCCACGCAAATATATTGGTACATATTTTGAAAATATTCCAAAACCTGTGGTGTGGTCTTTAGCATTGTGTAGGCATAAACCATTTGGTCGTCATAATCCATTAATGACTGTCTGCGAAGTTCCCCACAATATGCCTTGTAAATTTCAGCAAGTGGCAGGTTTTCCTTCTTGCCAAGGCTTTCAATTTCTTCATTTGAAAGCATCATATTTTTTATGTATGTAATCAGGGTAATAACTGTCTGCAAGTCATTTTCCGACGGATATTCGTTAAGTTCTTTCTGATAAATCAAAGACAATATTTTAGATTTAAAGCCTTCTTCCGTAATCAGGTCGAAAGCCTTTCTGCCGATGCAGTTTCCGTAATAGTTAATTATTTTTGAACAAATTCCGTTAATTGTTCTAAACTCAAGTCTTGCCGCCAGCTGTTCACCAAACATTGTTTCAAATCTCTGTCTCATGTAGTTAGTTGCCGCAACTGTATATGTAATAGTGAGAATTGATTCAGGCTCTATTCCAAGACAATAAATCATATAACCCAGTCTTGTAACAAGAACCGTTGTCTTTCCACTGCCCGGAACTGCTAAAAGCAGTGTAGGATTTTGAACCGACTGCACTGCTTTTAACTGTTGATTATTTAGTTTTATATTAAACTGTTCTTTAAATTGCTCTAGCGTCATCTTTTTCATAATCAATAAACATTAAGAAGAAAGCAAAGAATAAAATTACTGAGCAACAAAGAATTGCTCTTTCGTGGAACATATGTATAAAGAAGTTACCGATTACTGCCCCGGTTACGAAGCATACAATAATTCCATAATACAATGCTGCTTTCTTAAAATCTTCCTTATCTTTTTTGCGAATGAAATTACAAAGGTTCTGTGTACCACTTCTCAAATTTCCTATACACATAGTTGTGGCAATGCCGTTACCTCTAATTTTTCTAAAACTTTCAACCTGTATTCCGCAGGCAAAAGATGTAAGTGAGTTAGCTATAAGGTTCATGTCAAGTGGAATAAAAGCTACGCCCACAAGTATAATTCCCTCAAATAAAACAGCCACCTGTCTCCAATGTAAAAGGTCTCTTTCTTTGGCACGAACAAGCTCTGCTATGGCAATTCCTATTGCAAAAGCAAAAACCGGGAAGAAGTAATGAAGCGCTCCCCTAAGATTTCCCCCTGACAAATTTACACCAAACAGCAACATGTTTCCTGTCTGGGCATTGGCAAAAACCTGATCCCTCTGTATGTAAGAGTACGCATCCATAAATCCACCTGAAAGTGCAAGAAGTATTCCAAGTTTTATAGTCTCTGACATCTGCCTTGTCTGTTTCATAATAATCAACTCCTATAATCATTTCTAATATTATCGTATAATTATTTATATATTTTTTGCATTTCCAAATTTTTAGGATTCTTTTTTTGCATTAATATAATTCATAATAAGCTCTGCCGTCTTTTCAAAACCAATCTTACCTGTATCAAGGCAAAGCTGATATTCTTTTGCATCTCCCCACACTGTGTCAGTGCAGTATTTATGGAAAGATGTTCTTTTCTCGTCAACTTCTTTTATATACTTTTCCGCCTCTTTTTCTGAAATTCCGTCTCTTTCCATAATATGTTTTATTCTAAATTCTTTGTCCGCAAAAAGATATACTGATGTAACATCCTTGCTATCTTTGTATATTATATTAGCACATCTTCCAATAATTATGGCGTCTTTGTTTTCGGTAATAGCCTTAACAAGTTTTAATGACTTATCCATTGGCTTCGTATTTCCAAACCCCATTGCTATTCCATATAAAAGACTATTAATAGGTACTTCGTTAAAAAAATTACTGTGTTCTTCAGCCTGTCCTAGCTGCTTTGCTTCTTCAAGCAATTTCTTTTTGTCAAAAAGTTCCATGCCAAGTTTATTAGCCAATATTCTTGCAACTTCATGTCCGCCGCAACCACATTGTCTTGCAATTGTAATTATCATAATATGCCTCCTATCCGCACCTCTTCAATCCTCGGTGGGATTTTTGCTTAATAGAATTTCCAAATTAATTTCTTATTAAATAAAAATCTGTCCGCCATTATTATAACTCTTTATATAAAATTTGCAAAAACAGATGCTCCTACCATTGTGCAAATTCCTGCTATTACTATTGAAAGGCTGCTCATTGCCCCTTCAATCTCGCCCATTTCCATTGCTTTTGCAGTACCAATGGCATGGGAAGATGTTCCCAGAGCTATTCCCTTTGCCACAGGATTTGTTATTTTAAATATTTTGCAAACTGCCTCACCACATATGTTACCAAGAACTCCTGTAATGATTATTACCGCAACTGTAATTGTAACATATCCACCAAGTTCTTCTGAAATTCCCATTCCAATTGCTGTTGTAATGGACTTAGGCAACAATGTTACATATTCTTCATGACCGAAATTAAATATTAAAGCAAATACAAATATGCAAACCAAACTTGTAAGTACACCTGAAATTATGCCTGCAAATATTGCTACCACATTCTCTTTAAGTAATTTAATCTGCTGATACAAAGGTATTGCAAGACATACTGTTGCCGGTGTTAAAAGATAACTTAAATACTGTGCGCTTTTGTTGTAATTATCATAATCTACCCTAAACAAGAGCAGACAGCATATTACAAATATTATTGAAATTAAAAGTGGGTTAAAAATAGCTGACTTAAATTTTCTTTTTAATAATAAACCTAACTCGTATCCCATTACACTTATTACTACACCTATTGTTGTAGAATTAATTATCATCTGATTCATGTTTTTTTCTCCTCTTTATCACATACTGGGTTACTTTTCCTGACACAGCCATTACAAGGACTGTTGACACAAAAGTAATAATTATAAGTGGAATAAGCATGGTTTTAAGCTGTTTCCAATAAACAACTATTCCTACTCCCGATGCAATAAACATTAAAGGCATTATTTCTATTAGAAAAGTTCCTGACTCTTTTACATCATCTACTTTCACAATGCCTGTCACAAGCAAAACCATCATCAGACACAATCCATAAATACTTGACGGTATTGCCAACGGAATTAAATATTTTAAGATTTCACCTATACAGGTTACTAACATAATAATCCCAAATTGTCTCATATATTTCATAATTTTCACCCTTCTTTCCACAAAACGCGACAGCCTTAACTGTCGCGTCTTTAATAATACATACTTTTTTTAATTATGTACATAGTTTTGTGGTATTAATTTAGGGCTTTTTTTGCACTTTCTAGTATTATTGTTTCCTGACTCTTTCAATTCTAATTACATAAAAAGCCCAAAACAGTTTTCCTTAGAATATCCCATGTTAAAAACACTGACTTCTTTTGTTTATTTGGATTATTTATATGCTTTATCCTTGTTAATGTTGTTTAACACTTCTGTTGTCAAAAGCATTATTGCAGTAAATATTAAAATATATACCGGGAATAATCCTATGTTAATATACTGGGCAATAAGTCCGAATAATGGTGGCATAAATGTTGTTCCCACATAAGCAAATGCCATCTGTATTCCGATAACCGCCTGTGAATTATCCGCGCCAAAGTTAAATGGTGTTGAATGAATAATTGACGGATATATTGGTGCGCAACCAAGACCTATTGTTATAAGTCCTGCCAAAGCAATAGCTGCACCCGGTATTGGCATAAATAACATTACAATACCTGCCACAATTATTACAATTCCAAGTCTTATCATATTCTTGTCGCCTAACTTGTCTGCAATAAATCCGCACAGGAAACGTCCAAATGTAATTCCTATGTAGAAAAATGCTGCAAACTTGGCTGCTATGTTGCTGTCAATGCTTCTATTTAATACAAGATAGCTTGCACACCACAATGTTGTTGTCTGCTCAACCGCACTATAGCAGAAGAATGCAAATAAAATGTAGATTACCCCTTTAATATGTAATACTTCTGATAATGATTTAGCTTTTCTCTCCCGTGGTTCTTCCTGAGTTCTTTCGTTATTTCCATTGCTTACATTGTTTTCGCTGTTTTCTACTTTTTTCCATAATGGCAATGTTATAAATAATGCTGCTGTAAGTGTAAACTGAAGTACTGAAATAACACTGTAACCACCACGCCAGCCTAAACCATGAGCCATACATGTTCCTATAATATATGGTCCTATTGATGCGCCAACTCCCCAGAAACAGTGAAGCCAGCTCATATGTTTTGAGGAATAATGTAGTGCAACATAATTATTTAATGCCGCATCTACAGCTCCTGCACCTAATCCATATGGTACTGCGAGCACACATAATATTATGAAACTATGTGATAGTGAAAATCCAAGCAATGCTACTGCTGTCATTAATACACTAATAGCTGTAACTTTTCCTGTTCCAAGCTTAATGTTTAATCTGTCCGAAAACAAACTTGATATAACCGTTCCCAGGGATATAATCATTGTTATAATTCCTGCTGAAGACAATGATGCATTAAGTTCGATATGCATCTGTGGCCATGCTGAACCCAACAGAGTATCAGGCAAACCTAAACTTATAAATGCTAAATAAATAATTACTAATAATGCTGAATACATTTTTTCCTCCTTCTTTTGAATTTTCCTGCAAGTTACTTTTTAGTTTTCAGATTATATTGATTTTCTTAAATTAAAATTTTTATTCCTGAATCTGTGTTTTGGACTCTATATTTCTTTGTAGTATTTCTACTACCTGTTTTATAATTTTTTCATCTGTTTGATATTTTTTATACTCACTAATTCCCGGAAGTCCCATAAAAACGTCTGGATTTCTATATTTCATTGTGCTCTCTATAATTGTTTTTCCCGACATATGGAAGCTTTTGGTTTTTGTTCTCTTAATCAGTTCTGCAATATTATTTTGACTTACACCTGCACCAACTAATATTTCTATTCTTCCTTCCGCCTGTTCAACCAAATTTCTAATGGTTTCAGCACCTACAATGCAGTTCTGTTTTCCTCCTGAAGTTAAAATCGTATCCACACCAAGTTTTATGGCTTCTTCCATTGTTTGAAAATAATCCTTACACATATCGAAAGCTCTATGAAGCGTAATTTTACACTGACCTGCCTCTTTAATAAGTTCTTTCATCTGCTTTTCATTTAATGTTCCGTCAATATTTAAACTCCCAATTACAACTGCATCCGCACCTTCGTTTTTAAAGTTTTCCACCTGTCTGCACATAATTTCGTGTTCATATTCTGTGTAGCAAAAATCACCGTAACGAGGACGTATCATTACGTTAATTGGAATCTGAATATGGTTTCTAATAGTTTTAAACAATTCTAAATCCGGAGTTGTTCCTCCTATAACAAGATTTGAGCATAACTCAATTCTTGTTGCTCCTCCATTATATGCGGAAATTGCTGATTCTACTGAATCAACACAAACTTCTAATACGTATTTTGACATATGATTTCTCCTATAAATTTTAACTTCGATAATTGTATCACACTTATTTATTCCTTGTATATACAGCCAATCTATTTTTGTATATATTTTATCTTCTTTTTTATTGTTTTTTATTTTTCATCTTAACGACTCATATGGTACAATAAATTCTAAGGTTGGGTTTTGTATATTTTCTATAAACACCCTCAAATTTATTCTACATAATTATAGAAGAATGGAGAGAAAATGAAAAAAAATATTATAGTAATTTTTCCCATAATACTGTCGGTTATAACCGTGGCAATATTTTTTAACCTTTCGGTTAAACCTATGGATACGACAACTAATGTTTTGGGTCAGAAAGAAACGATGAGTCAGAATGAAAATTCGAAGAAAAACACTATAGGAAACGCAGCTCAAAATAATAGCAATTCAAAATCAATTGGAAGCAACACAGGCAATTCATCCGATGAAAGCAAATCTTCAGGTTCAGGACAAACCACTACTAAAGATTCAAGTACTGTTGCAACAACCGCTCCTGCTAATACTATTAAGTTAAGTTTTGTTGGTGATTGTCTCTGTGCAACAGACGAAAATACTTCTTATGAGAATTGTTTTAATGACGTTGCAAAGGCTAAGAATCCTTCATATTTTTTAGAGAAAGTTAACTCTTATTTCTTAAATGATGACTTTACAATTGCTGACTGCGAAAATGTTTATTCAGACAGCAAGAAGTTGAAAGTTAGCGACAAGGGACAATATGCAGATCCTAATGTCCGTGCTTTTTGGTTTAAGTCACCTGCAAAAAATGCCAAAATCTTATTAGCCGGTGGCATTGATATGGTTTCTATTTCAAATAATCATATTAATGATTACGGCTTGGAGGGACATGAAGACACAAGAAAAGCTTTAGATGCTGCTAACGTTAAATGGGGTGAGGAAGGTAAGATTGTTTATTTTGAAAAGCATAATTTTAAAATTGCTGTAATTTGTGTATCTATGTATGGCGATTATGTTTTACCTACAATTCAGTCTGCCCTGAAAAAAGCTGAGAAGAAAAGTGACTATCAGATTATTTATTTTCACGGTGGAACAGAGGGACTTCACGAGCCTGAAAGTTGGAAGGTTAACGCCTGTCATACTTTAATTGATTCCGGTGCCGACCTGATAATTGGCGATCACCCGCACGTGTTACAGCCATTGGAGAAATACAAAAACAAAACAATTATTTATTCAATGGGAAACTTTATTTTCGGTGGCAATCGTCATCCCGAAAACCGCACAATCATATACCAGCACACAATAACCCTTACTTCAAATAATAAAGTATCAAAGGAAACCGGCGACATAATTCCATGCTATGTTTACACCGGAGATACAAACAACTGGCAGCCTGCGCCAATAAAAGACAAGGCTACGAAAAAGAAAGTGCTAAGTTTTATGAACGGGAAGAGAAAAAGTCCGCTGTAGATTAAATGTTGCAGAAAGTACCCCGATACGGCAAAAATGCTTTTCGGGGTACTTTTTTATTCTCTTTTCTGTTGATTTATACCACAACATTCCTATTTTTTAAGTTTGTTGCGGTATCCCCTTCTTTATAGCATCACATATCATTTGAATGCAGCTGATTTGATAACTTTTTCTCGTTAGAAATATTGATGCGTACCCCGATATTTCATGAATCTCTTTTTTCGGGGTACGTTTTCTTTTAATACAACCAATATGATAATTAATTTCTTGTTTGAAATAGCGATATGTACCCCAATATTTCATAAATCTCTTTTTTCGGGGTACGTTTTCCTTTAATACAACCAATATGACAACTATTTTCTTGTCCGAAATAGTGATATGTACCCCGATATTTCATAAACCTCTTTTTTCGGGGTACTTTTCACTTTTGCACCACTAATATAATGATTTTTTCTTGTTCAAAATTGCAAAACGTACCCCGATATATAAAAATGTGTTATTTTCATGGTTCTTCTTTAAAAACTGTTCTCCCTGCTTGTAATCTTACGAGGCATTGTTTACTTTTTCAGAGCGTTGCTCACTTTTTCAAAAATAAATAAGGTCCGATATTTCTACCAGACCTTTTTATTTCAAATATTCAATTATACAAATTTAATTTTGAATCAACTACTCTACAATTCAATACTTTCAATCTTCAATATTTGTATCCTATCTACTTATTATAATAAATGTGCTCTTAAATCTTCATCGCTCATTTCTGATAAGTATGCAGGTGCAATATCTAATACTGTCTTGCAGCCTTTCTGGCCTTCATCATAAAGACGTTTTGCAGCTCTTGCATAAGCGATTAATACACTTGTTGTAAATTCAGGGTTTGAATCTAACTTTAAGCTATATTCGATAATGTGATTATGCTCTTTGTTCATTCCTGTCTTTCCTGAACGAATTACAAAACCACCGTGAGCCATTCCGCTGTGGTTCTTTTCTAATTCTTCTTCAGTAATGAAATGAACTGTTGTATTGTAGTCTGAGAAATAGTTAGGCATTTCTTTGATTTCTTTCTCTACTGTTGCAGCATCTGCACCTTCTTCTAATACAACAAAACATTCTCTTTCATGTTTTTCTCTTGTTGTAAGTTCTGGATTTTCACCTGATCTAACTCTTTCCAAAGCACTTTCAACAGGGATTGTGTACTGCTTTGCATTCTTAACGCCTTTGATTCTACGAATTGCATCTGAATGTCCCTGACTAACACCTTTGCCCCAGAATGTGTAATCTTTTCCATCTGGAAGAATTGCATTAGCATAAACTCTGTTAAGCGAGAACATTCCAGGATCCCAACCTACTGAAATAACTGCTACTTTTCCAGCTTCCTTAGCAGCCTTATCTACTGCTGCAAAATGTTCAGGAATTCTTGCGTGAGTATCAAAACTGTCAATTACGTTAAACATTGAAGCAAACTGCGGAGTCTGTACAGGAAGATCTGTAGCACTACCACCACATAAAATCATAACATCTATCTTGTCTTTCCAGTCTGCTGCTTCATCAATATGACATACCGGAACATTTTCTGTTAAAATAGTTACATTCTTAGGATCTCTTCTTGTAAATACAGCAACTAATTCCATATCATTAGCTTCTTTAACTGCGCATTCAACACCTTTTCCAAGGTTACCATAACCTAAAATACCAATTCTTGTTTTCATTTCAGTCTCTCCTCTAATATTTTTTACTTAATCTTCTCTCTGGTTTTCACCAACTAACATAGTCTTTTAAAATTTTTCACCAAAAAAATTATAGTTTTTTTCACCCTATTTGGCAATACTTTAGCTGCATATTTATTCATTTATTATAACAAAAAAATTCCATCCTCTCCAACTATTAAGGCGCTGTATCGATATTGCTTCATCGACACAGCGCCCCGTTTAGGTAAACTTAAATAATTATCTAACTCTACTATTTCTCTAGCTTTACTGATTATCTAACTTAAATAATTCTCTAACTTTACTGTTTCTCTAACTTGCTATTTTTTAACTTTTATAGCCTTCTTTGCACTCCATTTTCCTTTGACTTTCTTTCCGTTACTGTCTACTTTGTATGCACAAACCTGAATGTAGTATTTCTTCTTTGCCAATTTTTTGATTACAAGTTTGTTTTTTGTAATTGTTATTATTTTGGCCTTTTTCATTTTCTTGTTTGTTGCATATCTAAGCTGATAGCCTTTTACGCCATTTACTTTTCTCCATTTTACTGTTAATGATTTCTTCTTATTGTTCTTTGCAGAAACACCTTTAACCTTTGCAGGTTTTGTTACTTTTGCGGATACCTTACCTCCAGCATTAGGATTGTCAGTTTTTGGATTTGATGGCTTATTTGTATTTTCAACAACAATCTGTTTTACAACCTGACCTTCATATAAGTTCTTGAAAGTTACAACTACTTCGTATGTTCCAACTTCCTTTACTTCATTTACTGCCTTGCCTGTTGCTTTGTTTCTGTAAGTTACTGTATAGTATTCAGATGAAATCACCTTGTCATCTGTATCATTTACAGTTACTGTTGGAGTAATGCTGTTTCCTGTGTATTCAAATTTTGTATTTGAAATATCTACACTCTTAATCTGTTTTATAAGCTGTTTTTCTGTCTGACCGCATTTACATCTGTTTTCTATGTAACCGTCTTTTTCAGTTGTTGCCTTTGTTACTGTTGATGATGCAACATAATCATGCTTATGCTCTTCTTCAAGTTCTTCGCCTGTTGAACTTTCTCCAAATTTAACAAGATTACTTACTTGTGCACCTATGTTTTCCTCATCAATTACACCTGTATTATATAACTTGCTAAATATTGAATTGCCTTCATCATATGCGCTGATTCCACCAATATCTTCCAAACCACTTATTTTACCATTGTTAACAAGTCCTGTTCCTTTTACAGAAGAAGTATAACTAAATATTCCGCCTACATAACCATTTGATGAAATATTTCCGTTATTTATACAGTTTGTAACAGTTATACCTTCCGCATAATCAATTATTCCTGCTGCTTCTTCGCCACCAAATACATTACCATTATTAATACAGTTGCTTACTTCAGCCTCATTACTATTTTTATTTTCTATACATTGTGCGATTCCGCCTGCACTATATCGTCCATTAATGGCACCGTTATTTTCGCAGTCTGATAATTTCAAATTTCCAGAACTGTTACCAATTATTCCTGCTACTGTATCTCCTTCAATTTCACCGTTATTAACACAATTATTTATAATTAATTCATCGGCATATGTTGATCCATTAGACCCATTATATATAATACATATTCCTGCTGTATAAGTATGATTACCCTTTGCTATACTTTCCACTTTGCCTTCATTTGTACATCCTGTTATTGATGTTGTACATGGTCTATTATCTGTATTAGTAAGTCCTGCAACAATTCCTGCTGTATAACCATAAGTTGTAATGTCACCTCTGTTAATACAGTCTTTTATAATACAATTTTTAGCTTGAGCAATAATACCACCAACTACATATGCCTTCGTGGTAGCAATATTTCCATTATTTTCACATTTATCAAAAATACAATTCTCTGCCTCGCATACCAATCCTGCCACTATCTGCGTATCATTGTTGTATATAATGTCTGCATTATTTATACAATGTATAAATTCACTCGCATATGCTTCCCTTATCATAGCTGAACAATAACCGTCTATTTCAATCCTATTACCTGTAATACTACAGTTTGTAAATTTTGAATCAATAGTAGAATCTGCAAGGTAGACGCCCAAACCTCTGCCATCTTCTTTTTCTTTACATTCGATTTCAAGATCCTTTATTTCACTTACGTAAATATCATCAAATAACTTTGTTTGAGTTCCATTTGAATTAATTCCTGATATTTTATGACCATTGCCATCAAAAGTACTATTTTTCAGTGTTTTTCTTCCAATAACGTCATCTTCATCATCATAATTTTCCGGAAACTCTATATCATTTATAAGTTTTCCGCTGATTCCTGACTCTACATTTTTCAAATATGTAATTAATTGGTCAAATGTAGAAATTTCATAGTAACCGTCTTTCTCGCTTTTTACTACTTCCTCGTCAGCGCCACATTCCATACACTTGCCATCTTTAAATGAGTGCTCTAATTTCTCAATTGTTTTGCCTTCTTTAATAACTTTATGGCATATTGTGCAATATACATCTCCTGTGTAGCCTTCTTTTTCACATGTTGCTTCTACACTTTTATAATCATTTATCAAACATGAATCTATTTCTTCCGGATCCATATTATGATATGCCTTTATGACCTTATTTTCCGGCTGGTTTTCATTTTCCAAACCGCAATACTTACATTTACTGTCACCTAAATATCCGTCAGTTGTACATGTTGCCTTTACGCTATTAACTAAGACATACCTATGATCTGCATATCCATAGTCTTCATTTTCTAAAACTTTCTCATTTCCACAATTCACACATTTTAAATAACGTTTACCATATTTATTACATGTAGGTTCAATTGACTTATAATTAATGTAATTATGTTCACTGTCAGGTTCTATGTTTTCACCATGTTTTACAACTTTTCCACATAAATCACATATAACATCTCCTGTATAACCACCTTCTGAACATGTTTTAATTGCTTTATTTTCTACATGTGTTCTGTCATGTGGACAATCAATTGTTACAGTAAATTCTCCATAATCATTTTCTTGAGGCACTATAACTAAGTAGTATTTCTTATCTTTTTGAACTTTATACTTAATTGCCGGAGCACCCGTTCCTCCACCATACTCATTTTCTGCCAAATAGTTTTTAAAGCTTATATAATCGCTATCTCCTGAATAATATTTTTCAAGTTCATCCATAAGCATTTCATCGCTATAATTTGTTTCGTCAAACAAGTATCCGATGCTATTCCAATATCTTGTATTGTTACATTCAAAAATAATTTTTTCTGTTTCCGGTGCAGTATATTCTACTACCTGAATTGGTAATTTTTCTGTTATATATGAAGAATATTCTGTGCCTTTTTTAGCATTCTCTATTCTTCCACAATTAACACATACCTCATTTTCATATTTATGTTCAAGCTTTGGTATTACTTCATTTTCTTTTAATACTTTATCACATACTGAACATTTTTCTTCACCTGTTTTTCCTTCGATATAACAATTTGCTTCTCTGGCATCCACAACCTCAACTGTATGTTCACCCGGTTCCAAAGTCTGTCCCTGTTCCACAAGTTTTCCACATGTATCACAAATAACATCACCTGTGTAACCACCCTCTGTACAGTCTGAAAGTGTTCTTCCTTCCCTGTGTGTTTTCTCATGAGTACATGTTATTGTTATGCTAAATTCACCTGTATTTGTTGAATGAGGTCCTACAACAAAATAATATATCTTATCTTTCTCTAATTCTGCGGTTATTTCAGGTGCCGAGTTTGCGCCATCATCATCGTTAATCTTCCAATAACCTTTTAATCTAGAATTGCCTCCGGTATTATTCTCTATTTTTGCGTTAAACTTTTCTATTCCGTCTATTATAACCTGGTCATTAAAGTTTTCTTCTTTAAATAAATAGCCATATGAATCCCAAACTGTAATATTTTCACAATGAAACTTGTACTTTCCATTTTCAGGTGCCTTAAACTGTATTACCTGGAACGGATATAAATTTGTTGTCTTTGATGTATATGTTGTATCTAACTGGGCATTATTAATTCTTCCACAGTTTTTACATACATTATCTTCATATTCATGTTCAAGTTTTGGAGTAACTGTTCCCTCTGCTAATTTTATATTACAAACACTACAATATGTATCGCCTGTATAACCCGTTACATAGCAGGTTGCATCTTTAACATCTAATACTGCTTCCTGATGTTCACCCGGTTCCAAAGTCTGTCCCTGTTCCACAACTTTTCCACATGTATCACAGACAGTATCTCCTGTATAACCTCCAACTGTACAATCCGATAAAGTTTTTCCTTCTATATGTGTTTTATCGTGAGTACATGTTATTGTTACGCTAAATTCTCCTGTATATGTATAAGCATAATAAGTACCTAAAACGAAATAATATGTCTTATCTTTCTCTAATTCTTCTGTTATTGCAGGTGCACCATTTTTACCCCCATCATCATTAACACCCCAAAAACTATTCAATCTTGAATTCTCTACATTCGAATTTTCTAATTTTGCATTAAACTTTTCTATTCCGCCTTTTATAACCTGGTCATTAAAGTTTTCTTCTTTAAATAAATAGCCATATGAATCCCAAACTGTAATATTTTCACAATGAAACTTGTACTTTCCATTTTCAGGTGCCTTAAACTGTATTACCTGGAACGGATATAAATTTGTTGTCTTTGATGTATATGTTGTATCTAACTGGGCATTATTAATTCTTCCACAGTTTTTACATACATTATCTTCATATTCATGTTCTAATTTTGTAATGGCATCCCCGGCTTCTAATGTTTCTCCACAAACTGTACAATATGTTTCACCTGTATAACCATCTAAATAACAGCTTGCTTCCCTAACCTTACGAAGCTCTTCTGACTCTGTATGTCCATTGACCGGAGTTGTTTTCCCATGTTCCAAAACCTTCTTACATGTAGGGCAAATCTTATCGCCTGTATAGCCCTCTTCTGTACATGTTGCCTCTTTTACTGTTTTTTCATCAATAACAGCCTCTGCATGTCCTCCCGGCTCTGTCTCTTTTCCGTCTGCTATCTTTTCATTACAAAAACCACAATAAGTATCTCCTGTGTAACCTCCCTGCTCACAGTCTGCAAAAGTTTTATTCTTTACAACATACTGTGATTCAGGATGAATACATTCATTGTATTCTATGACACCTGTATTTCTACTTGACACAGTACAGTCATTCCATTTTTCTGCACCTGGACTTCTTGTGCTATCGTAAATTTCCGCTACTTTTTCATTTTCACTGTTAGGTTCACCTTCGTTCCAATTAGTGTAATTTACTTCGCTTCCATCTGCCCACATCCATTCCTGAATATTTTCCTCATTTCTCATAAGTCCAATATAAGATGATGTAGTTGTTTTTCCTGTACTTGAAACCTTTGCAACTATCTCATTCTCTTCTGCTGAAGAAATACAGGCAAGGTAGCCGCCGCTTTCCTTAGCTTCTGCATTTACCTGCTCGTATGTTCCCACACTACTTAACTTATAAAAATGTCCTGTTGTGGTATCATATGCCATGTTATCCATATAAACCACACTCTCATTTGTATTCTCTTCTTCCGCTGCACTTACCGGCACTTCACGTACACCAATAGTTGTTACAACCATTGCCAATGCCAATGTTGTGCTTAGTAATTTTTTCCATTTTCTCCTCATATATTATCCTCCTTTTTTATCGTACCTTGTCTATTACAACATTATTATAAAAAAATAATATATAAGAAATCTATAAGCTGGCGTCCAACGGTTATTTTGTGGCGTCAAGTGGTTGTAATAAAACTCCTGAAACGATAAATTTGTTTTCGTCTGTTTTTATATTAACGTCTCCGTTGTATTTGTGAACAACATATTTTACCGACTCAATTCCAATACCGTTGCCGTTAGCCTTAGTTGTCAGAAATTGCTGATTTTTCTTTTTAATACTTCCATTAAAACCATTCTCAATATAGAAAACTATTGAATCTGAATTAGGCTTGTAGATTTTTAAATTAATATATCTTTTATTTTCCTGCACCTCATCACAGGCATCAATTGCATTCTCCAAAAGATTTCCAAACAATACTGTTAAATCTGCCTCCTTAACATTGGTTTCTTCCGGCAACTCAATATTTAACTTTAACTTTATTTTGTGAGCTTCCGCCTGCTGAACATAATATACAATCAGTGCATTTAAAGTAAAATTGGTGCAATAAACCAAAGGCTTCTTTAATGACACGTGTTCCAAATATGTTTCTATGTACTCTGTAATTTTCTTACACTCATTGTTTTCTGCCATTGTGTGAACAGCCTTCATATGATGCTTCAAATCGTGACGTGCCCTCCTTGTAAATTCCATTTGCTTCTTCATATTTTCAAAACAAAGATTTTCAATTTCAAGCTGTTTCTTTTCTTCTTCCAAATTAAGATTATATTGAAATTCAGCCATAGAATTAACAATAACCGTATAAACAACCACAGCTCCAAGATTAATAAAAAACGTAAAAATCATATTAACCGGGTCCATTGCTAACTCAATTGATGATTTTGTATTAAAATAAAGCCCATGATACCAGAACAGATAAAAAGTTGCCGGAATTGTCCACAAAAATCTCCAAATCTTTTTTCCCGTATCTATATGAGCCATCCCTTTTATATACTTTTTAAAATATAAAAATAAAAGTGGAATAAAAATAAGCTGCACTATCATTGTGCATAAAGAAAAAGACCATTTGTTGTTTTCAACTGCAAGCTGTGGAAAAATATGACCTTCCACACACTTTGCACACATTACAACAAAGTTGGCAAAATTAGATACTATTAATAAAACAAATACAAGTTTTCCTACATTCTCTTTTATTGCAAGAAAATAAAATCCACCGTAGCATACTGTGCTTAGCAGTGAAAATAAAGCTTTCTGTTCCTGTGAACACATTGTTGCATATATTCCAAGAGCACTTTGAATTACCGTAAGAATAACAATGCATCCGCTCAACTTAATTTTGGACATTCTAAACTTGTCCTCGAAAGGATACAACGCCAGTCCTAAATATGGCAAAAGACTAACCATTGAATATAATATAATTTCAAACATTCTAAAAGAGGTCATTTACGTTTCCTCCTTTTCCATTAATTTTCTCATAAGAAAATCTGTATATTGCTTCTTCACTTCACCATACTTTCTTCTGCTGATTGGAACAAATTCACCATCTTTCATTCTAAATCTGTCCTCTTCAATTCCGTCAACCTGTTCCAAATTAACCATTACACCTTTAAAACTTGAAATTAATTGTCCGAATGATTCCATCATTTTCTCAAAATCTTTTTGTGTACTTCTTGTTTGTATCTGTTCTCCATCACTCATAAAAATAGTTACATAATGACCTGAAAATGTTGTATACACAATAGAATTAATTATTATTTTCCGACCATCTTTCAGTTCTAAAATTTTTCCGTCTTTTTTTTCTGAAAAGATTCTATCCATAACATTCTCAAGACGTGTTTTATCATAAGGCTTAATTAAATAATCTTCTGCTCTTACTTCATAACTTTCACTGGCAAACTCATTGCTCGTTGTAATAAATACAATTTTAACTTTTTTATCTTTCTTTCGTATCTCTCTTGCAGCGTCAACACCCGTTAATTTTTCCATGTATATATCCATAAAAATCAAATCAAAGAACGTTTCCTGTTCATTTTTCAAATATTCAAGTATATCTTCTGCACTGTTAAATATATGTATCTCTGAATTTTCAATATTTCTTTTTAAAAGAATTCTCTCCAAACCTTCTCTTAAAAAAATTCTGTCAGTATGGTTGTCATCAACAATTGCAATTCTCATGACTTCTCCTTATGTGTCCACTATTATGTTTAACATAGAATTCTCTTATCCTATCCCAACACATTGTAACTGTGTTTATTCTACCACATTTTTAAAGTCAAAATCATCATCATTTTTTTTAGTTTTGCTACTTTTGTTTTCTGAACCTGAAGATGACTTACTTCCTGTATTTTTTGAAGAACTATTTCCACTGCTACTTCCTGTGTTTCCGGTTGAACTGCTTCCATAGCTTCCTCCTGTACTCCATGATGAATTATTATTTACTGCCGGTACAGTTGTAACTGTGTTTTTTCCTGTTTTTTTCTTCTTTTTCTTCTTTGTTGTTTCCGGAACAGTTGTTGGGATAACAGTTGTTGTCTCCGGAACCGCTGTTGTCTCTAACATTGTATTTTCAGGCACGGTTGTATTAAACTGTGTGCTATTCTCCATTGCCATATTAAATATCCTGTCAGTTAATCCATATGCAACTAATAAAATAATCAATATATTAGCTAATATTATAATCACAATTATAGGAATTCTATATTTTTTGTCAGTTTTATTTTCTTCTTGTTTTACGGGATTTTCTGATTCATTGTTTATTGTTTTAGTACCTGATGCCTCCCCTACATAAGAATTAACAATGCCTACAGACCCTTCCTGTTCTTCCTTAACTTCCTTAACCATATGATTTGCAGCATTATGGTTCTCTTTTATTATACTGTCATCTTCCAGTGTGATTCCATATTGTTGAAAGCTTATGCTATCATCATTTCTACCATATAGGTTTTCAACTAACTCAGCCTCTTTTTCACTAATAACTTCATCCTTAAAATTTATTGAATCAAATCCTATTTTTCTACTTAGTTCCTCTTTGCTTAATTTGTTTTTTGCTTCGAGTAAATCATTTAGGAAATCATCTGCTCTTTTATATCTCTCTTCAGGTGAAGATATTGCTTTTCTTATTATTGCTGCAATCTCCTTAGGTGCACAAACCGGATTACTTAATTTTTCATACTTCATTCTCTTATAAAAAGCTTTATCTTCATCCTCTGTAGTATATTCACTTGGAAAGTCAGGATAATATGGAAATCTTTTTTTATTAAATAAATAATACAAAAGTATTCCAAGAGAATAATTATCTACAGAGCTGTTGTACTGTCCCTGTCCTATATAAACCTCCGGTGCTATATAGTTGGGAGTTCCTTTTATTGTCTTTGCTCCGGTTGTATCATTTATCTTCTTGGAAACTCCAAAATCACCTAATTTAAATACGCCATCCTTTGTCACAAATATATTGCTTAGCTTTATATCTCTATGGATAATATTGTTCTTGTGGCATACGCTTAAACCGCTTGATATGTCTATTCCTATCTTTAAAACATCCTCTACCGTTATATTAGTATTTTGTACCCATTTGCTTAGTGGCATAAGCATTTCCATTAATATGTATATATTGTATCTGAACTCTCCTACCTGTTCCACATCACTTTCATAATAAGAAACAATGTTATGATTATCTTTTTCTGAAATCAACGAAAAAACTCTAATTTCATTAATGACACGGTTTAATTCTTTTCTAAAATAAGAATTAGTTTTTTCCCTGTCACCACCCATAGAGTTTAAAACTTCAATATATTCGTTTTTTGATGGTATTGTAATTATTTTTAATGCTCTTGTTGTATTTCCTACAATATTGCTTCGTTCTACTCTATAAACATCTCCGAAACCACCAGAGCCTATTTTTTCTACAACCCTGTAACCTAATATTGTTCTGCCTAAAATAGATTCCATAATTGTCTCCCATTTTCATCTATTATTTTTGATTTTTTAAGTTCTCATATTAATGGTTTTTGACCATTTGCTATAATAAACTTTCCCGTCTATTATAATAAATGTTCGTGCCCTAAACTTATAATTTAATCTTTTCTTCAAAGATTTCTTTGAACTTGTTATTCCCACTGTTCCTTTTTTAATCTTGCTTTTTTTGATATTTAATGAAGTATTTATATTTCGGAATTTTTTATATTTTCCCTTACCGTTTTTCATATATACTTCTATTCCGTTACTTTCATCTGATATTATTCCCCAATATATCTGCCATGTTTTTGATGACTTCTTTATTTTAATCTTAGGCTTTAACAGCTTGGGGCGCTTAACTGTTACTGATGCTATGGGTGTTGACAGTGTCTCACCATCAACATAGCGTGCTTCAATATAATAGTAATACTTCTTCCCTATCTTTACCTCTTCATCCTCTACTTGTGTTTTTGTGCAAGTTCCCAGATTAATATACATTCCATCATACTTTGTTGAACGATATACATTATACTTTACAGCACCAATCATCTCTTCCCAATTAAGTGACACCTTCTGTTTTCCAATAACCTGTTTTGGCAAAATATTCGTATTATTCTTTTTAAGTGGCTTATAAAATGTAAAGTAGTGTTTCACGTAGTACTTATTATCTATGTACAATGCAATCTCATATCTGTGATTCATTTTCTTAAAAAATTCAGGTGAAAGATCAACCATTTGACTCATATACGTATCGTACCAATACTTACTACACTTATCACTTATAACTGTAGTTCCATCAATACGTATGGAAAATGTGCTGTTATAAATAGAATTTCCTATAAAACCTAACCTGAATTGTACTCCGGCCTTAGCCCATTCACCCTTAATATCCTCTTCAAAAGTAATACTTGGATAGTTTTCCGTTAAATACATGTCCCCATTACTATCTGCAAATTCTACTTCCTGTTTATATTTTACATCTGTGTATACAGTCTCTGCATTAGCATTTATTGGAACAAGTATTCCTAAAAAAATTGCTGCAAGGAAAATAAGAATACTTATTTTGATTTTTTTACTATGGTCTTCAATTTTTTTCATATTTTTTCTGTTCTCTTTCTAATTTTTTTAAAAATAACTGAATTATTATGTTTTTAACATTCTGATCCTCTATTTGATTTCTTATACTTGTACCAATATTAACATATACACCGTTATACTTTTCCGAACGATATATGTTATACCTTTCAGCTCCAATGATCTCTCCCCACTTAAGTGACACTTTCTGTTTTCCATTAATCTGCTTTGGAGTAACAGTTGTATTCTGTTTAACAAGGGGTTTATAAAAAGTAAAAAAATGCTTTATATGACATATATTATTTATATATATTGCAATTTCATATCTATGATTCATTTTCATAAACATTCATCCTATTTTTCTATATTATTTTCCACAAACAACTGCAACATTCCATAGTCTTCATCTTCCAAATCTAACGACTGCAATGTGTCTCTAATATAATATTGTACCTCTTCCTGTATTTCCTCAGAAGTTTTTAGTCCTGTTAGCTCAACAAGAAGATTTTTACACTGTTCGTCTATATGTGGATTGTCGGAATAAGCACTTACAAGCGCCATATGATTAGTCTGATATGTGGGATTTGCCACATCAAGATTAGACAACACATAAAGAATTATACATTCTATCTTGTCCTTTGGACAAAGCTTCTCCATATTGGCATACCATAGCAACTGGTTTATTTCAAGACAAGACATATTAAGCTTAATACCTAAAGCCATAAGGCGCTGTCTGTTGGGAACTTCGCCCCAGTTTTTAAGATTTGAAATCATCTTTTCAAATCCTTTATCAAGCTTTTCATTTTCAATCAGGCTGTGATAAGAACCTCCTAAATTTTCCGCTTTAACATAGGCTTCAATATAATCAATCAGCTTATAATAACTGTTTAAATATTCTACTTCATTCTTTCTTACAAAATCCACCAGTTCCTTTTCATTAGAAAAACCAATAATTTTCTTTTCTATATCCATTGTACTATTAGGTGAATCTGCAAGAAACTTTCTTTTATTTTTTGTTTTCAAAATATCAAGGAAATTGGCTTTAATTTTCTCATATTCGTCATATGGATTTATGCTTTCGTCCTTTGGATAATGGGAAATAATATAAATACAAATGGCATCTTCCAATGACTTAGAATAAAGTCTTGGATACTTGCCGTATCTTTGAAGTATAAAATTAATCTCCTGTAGATTATATCTTAGACCCATACCAAACTTTATGAAATTCTCTCTTGATTTAGGCATACAGTTGTTTTTTACCCAACCTTTAATTGTATTCTTGCTAAAACCACATTTCTTGCCTAGTTTTTCATATGACAGTCCATTGGTTAACATAACATTGTTAACGTAATCCCTCCAATTAGAATAGTATGGACTGTATTTGTTCAAAATCTGCTTTAATTCATCTATTTCTTCACAGTTAATTACCTGAAAATACATATCTGTAGTGTTTACATGTTTCATCCTGTCTCCGTCCTGTATATTAGTTTTCTTTTTGCTCCATTGCTTGGATTCTTCTATATATCCTTGTCGCTGTAGGATTTCCTTTATCCATAGCTTTCCTATACCAGTATTCAGCATCTTCCATATTGGCTGTTCCAAGTTTTCCTGTCTGGTATAAAATCCCAAGATTTAAACATGCCACGTCATCCCCCTGCTTTGCCGATTTAAGCAATAATTGTTCAGCTTTATGTATATCTTTGTTTACACCTTTTCCTTTTTGATAAAGATAGGCAAGATTATTAAGTGCCTTAGTATAACTACCTTCTGCTGATTTTTTGTACCATTCTGCTGCTTTAATGTAATCTTTTGGAACTCCTTTTCCTTTGTAATACATATAGCCTACCACATATTGGGCTTTTTCGTCTCCCTTTTTTGCATTTTCAATATTACTTTGAAAAATTAATTTGTATTGCTGATTCTTCTTCCTGCTATGCTCAATCTGTTCAAGGCACTCCCTGTTAAGCTGCTCAATAGACTGTTCCTTAACATCTATATTAATCCCGGTACCCAATCCGTTAGCAACCTGTTTTACAAGTCTTGAAATCTCATAAGCTTCATTGTTAATCATCACCTGATTCTTAATCAAATCAAACAGCAACAACTTTCCTTTTCCGTTATTGTCGACGCACAACTCTTCATTGTTAACAAAAATATTTAACTTAGAAAGCTTACTTTTCAAATACTTTGCGCTCATTCCAACATCATACATAATCTCATAAAGGTAAATCTTCTTTTCTTCCTCAGTCTTGTTCTTTAACTCATCTCCACCATCCAAAACCAAATCAACTAACTGATTCACCCTTTCCGTCACTATGTAAATAATAATTCCGTCCTCAACACTTTCCTCATACATACTTGTGCATTGAATAAGATTAGAGCTGTTGCTGCTTTCTCCATAAAGCTGCTTTACCATATCCTTTAAATGAAGTTCATCCTTCTCTAAATAAATAACAACCAATGATTTCGGCAAACCGTCCCCATCTTCAATCTTAAAAACAACAACACCATTGTTCCATGAAGACTGTTCAATCATAGTTAAATTGTTATGCTTTAGGTATGTATCAATGCTTTTTGTTAATGCGAATTGATTCATGGGGACTCCTTTCTTTGTGTATTTTTATGGTAGTTCTATTGTACCATATGTGGAAGATAAAGTATTGTTGGAAAAAGGATTTCCCGGAATGCAGGAAATCCTTTTCTCTTTCTTCATTTATTATTTAAGATGATTTACAACCTTATATGCATCATCCAAAGTGGTATTAATCTCTTCTTCATTAATTGTATTCATCTCTTCTTCATTTTCCGAGTTGTTAACTAAGTTAACTTTGCACATCTTATACAATAATTAAAAAAAATATTTTATTCCTCCTTTTAATTATCTAAATATGAATTAATTTGTTCTACATGTACTATTATTCTATCCCATCACTTCAACTTTATCCCCCTGGCTTCTCAACCACATATCGATTCCCTTGCCAAATACTTCTGCTTTCACAATGTAGTAGCCTTTTCCTTCTTCTAATATCTGCGCTGTTGGAAGTCGGTCAAGTATTGCATCAATATCGTCGCCTGTATACTTGAATTTTACGTTTCTAAGTTTGCCACCGTACATAAACTGAATTCGTTTTCTAAACTCTCCCTCTTCGAATCTGTTTCTGTATGGTATAAAGAATTTCTCATCTAATATTTTAAGCTCTCTTATTCGGTCAATTCTGTATATTGTTGGGAACGAATCATTTAAAACTTCAAAATCTTTTTTGATTTCTTCATCACTGATGAATGCCGTTACATAAAAATAGTATTCCGAAAACATTATTGCCACCGGCTTTAATTTTCTTTCTACTATTTCTTTTGTTCCTGCTTTTTCATATTTAATATGGATGTATTGTGATTTTCTGATTGCCTGTCCAATATCCCACATTGTGTCCAAAAAGCTAACCTTATGCCTTGGTTCAATATAATGAAATCTTTCATTTTTTATTAAATCAAGAATTTCTTTCTGATTATTTTTAGTAACACAATTTTCAATCAGCTTATTCAGAATTTCTATCATATCTGTTTTTAGAAGTGCTCTGCTATCAAGTAATATCTTGCAGATTGCCAACATTTGACCATTAGTCAATTCCGTCGGATTCTGTTGTTCCAGACGAAATCCTTTCTTCTCTCTATCATAAATAACATTATTTATAATTCCTGTTCGCCCTACTTCTGATTCCATAAAACTTCTTATATCATCAATGTCTCTCTGAATACTTCTCTCATTTACTCCATAATTATTAGCTTCCTCAACCTTGCTAACAATTTCACCACTGACTAATTTTTTATATATACCAAGAACTCGTTGTATCTTATCAGTGCTTTCAAGCTGCATATTCATTCCTCCATTTTTTGTTTATAAGAATTATACAAATTTGCATAGACACATATTGTCACTCTAGGCATATACAACAAATTTTATTCATAAATCTCATTGATTTTTTTCAAATATTAACCTAATTCTTAAATATGTGTTTTTTTTTGAGCTCTGATATAATTTTACCACTATGGAATGGTCGTTTTTTTCACAAACTGACCCCTTGTTTTTCCACAAAAAAACAGCCGCACCACTGAAGAATTGCTTCACTGAATCGGCTGTCTTTTATTTTAGTATTTTATTTTTCTATCTATTTCTCCGTCGACACTTTCCATAACGAAAAAATAGCTTTTTCACATTTTTCAGGGCAAATACAAATTTTCCCATATCTTCGGTTTGTCCCATATTTTCGGTAGCGTACCCCAAATTTCACCATTTTTCATTTTTTGTGGTACGTTTTCAACTTATGTAAACTTATTATGTCACATATTCTTGCTTTAAGCTCGCTATTATCACATATTGACTTATTCTCATATTGTTATGTAAACTAATATGTTACTTATACTAGCTATGTTGCAAAAAATGTACCCCAAAAATTCAATATTTCTGAATTTTTGGGGTATTTCTCAATATACCAAATATTTTCTTGATTTTATGTAAACCAGTTTTTCTTTAAATTCCAAGTTTATGGCATTATGTAAACTGGTAACACTTCTAATCCCAGGTTTATGGCATTATGTAAACTGGTAACTTTTGTCTCAACAAGGAGTTGTATTGAGATTTTTTATCAACCAATACCACCAAGTATAGCTCCTGCAACTAAGGCAATAAAAGCAAGTGGTACTAAAACATACTTTCCAAGTGGCACAAACCATGGACCGATATTCTTATCTCTTCCCTGATTAACCGCATTAATCGCAAAGTCTTTTCCTGCAACCCAGAAGAACATAATCGCCGCAAGCATTGCTCCCAGTGGACAAATATAAATTGAAACTGCATCCATCCAGCCTGAAACAATTCCCTGGATAACTAATGCTACAATGCAACCCACAACGGCAATACTTCCAACTGCCACAGGTCTTTTGAACCCAAATCTTTCTTCCAATGTTGCCACAGGTGCCTCGTATAAATTAACAAGTGAACTCATTCCTGCGAACAATACGCATATGTAGAAAACAATTCCAACAATCTTGCCACCCGGCATACCGTTAAACACGTTAACAAGGTAGATAAACATTAATCCCGGTCCGCCTGATGAAAGCTCTGCTCCACCAACTGCCATTCCCGGAATAATTACAAATGATGCAAGAAGGGCTGCCAATGTGTCAAAAATAGCCACATTTCTTGCTGAACTTACCACATCTTCTGTTTCACTTAAATATGAACCGTAAATAACTGTTCCATTGCCTGCAATTGATAATGAGAAAAATGCCTGTCCAAAAGCATAAATCCAAAGTCTTGGATTCAGCAATCCCTTAGGATTAATTGTAAAAATATACTTGTATCCTTCGCTTGCTCCCGGAAGTGTAAAAATATAAATTCCAAGTCCAAGAAACAACGCAAACAATAAAGGCATCATAAACTTATTGGCTCTTTCAATACCTCCGGCAATACCAAATGCCATAATCACTGCTGTAACAATCACCGCAATTACAAGCCAAGTATTGTTTCCGAAAGCTGAAGCCGTAGTTCCAAACATACCGCCTATGACATCCATATTCTTTCCCATTCCTGAAAGCTGACCTGATATTGCAAGGAATGCATATTTAAAAATCCATCCTACAACAACTGTGTAGCCAATAGCCAATGCAAGAGAACCAATTACAGGCAGTAAGCCCACAATCTCTCCTGACTTCTTCTTGCCTGTGTGCACCTCAGTACACTTTCCAAAAGCCTTAATAGGACCGCCCTTAGCCGCACGTCCCAAAGCCATCTCTTCAATAAGTCCAGTTGAACCTATCAAAATTACAAACAAAACATAGGGAATCAAAAAAGTCATTCCTCCCCAGTCTGATACCATATATGGGAATCTCCAAATATTCCCCATACCTACGGCAGAACCAATACAGGCGATAACAAACCCAGTTCCGCTCTTAAAACCGTCCCTCGTTTTTTCCATTAAATAAATATCCTTTCTACTCGCTATATGAAACCTATTGTATCATATTTGCAATGTAAAGTCTTACATTATTTTAGAAATGTATTTCGAAATATTCTTTTAAATTTTTAAATATACTTATAAAATTATTTTTATATACTTGTGATTTACTTTATTAAACATATTATACCTCTTTGAAGCTTAATTAATTGTGTCAACTCTGATATTATACAATAAACGCGGATTTTATTGTTTACTTTTTGGTTTTCACTGCCTTAACTTTTGTCCATACTGAATAAACTTTCTTATTCTTGCCATTTATTTTTTTCGTCTGATAAGCTCTTATGCGTACATAGTATTTTTTGTTTCCTCTAAGTTTTTTAATTATTACTTTGTTTTTCTTTGCACTTACTTTTAAAGTCCTTGTAGCTTTTTTAAAATTTTTCTTTGTAGAATATTGTATTTCATAAAATACTTTACCACTATTCTTCATCTTGTTAAAAGTTACTGTTAATCTTTTGGAACCCTTTGTTATTTTCTTAACTGATGGTTTTCTAAGTGTTTCCTTTTCTGAAGCTTTTGTACTGCCAATAATTATTGTTCCGGAAGCTGTTGGTTTAGCATTTGTGGTTGTTGTTTCTCTGTCAGGGTTCGTTGCCCCATGAGTTGTAGTTTCCCCATTGAACTTAGTTGTCATCGGAGTTGTAGTTTCTCCACCGGCAGGATTTGTAGTTGGTTGCACACTTCCGTTACCTGTTTTTGAAGCCTGAAATGTATTTCCAAAAACTCCCATATTTATTCTATTTCCATTAGGTTCAGGTTCATTTGCATAATCACTTGCAGGATTTCCTGCGTTGATACACGGACTTGCATCTGTATCTGTTACCCATTTTGAACCGTCCCATCTGCCACCTGTTGACTTAAGATGAAAGTCGCCATTATTCAAATCTGCAAATATAGGATCTTTGAAAATACATCCTTCTCCATATCCATAAGTATTTCCATTCCAACCATCGTTATAAATACATGTATAAGTAATATTAAATATATTTATACCTTCACTTACATCAAAACCTCTTGTATTTTTTGCTATAATACTATCTTGGATAATAGGGAATTTTGTCATTGATTTGCTTGCTTTAATTCCATAATAATTATTTGCCAATGTAATATTTTTAAGTATTATGCTATCTGTAAGATTATCATCAATACTAAGGTCTAATCCAATTCCGTAACGTTGCTGTTGAAAATTGTAAATCACGCAATTAGATGCTTCAAAAATATTCTCCGATGGAATTTTATTACCATATGCAGTAATACTCATTCCTGAATATGTGTCATTTCCTGTTCCTTTTATAAATACGTTTTCTATTAAAATCTTGCCACAAATATAATCATAATAACTGTTATATTTAACGCTTATTCCTGATGATTCATTTATGAAATCACTATTCTTTATAGTCAGTACTTGTGGTATTTTTTCTTCTGACTCTGTTGATTTACTTACTACCGTACTACTTAACTTAACATTATCAAATACGCAATTTTCAAACACTGCCTTTCCCTCTAAATAATCAGAAGAAGAATTTTGTTCTAAACTAATTCCATTAGAAGATGTTGTAAGTCCCCTGTCAGATGCAGCAACAAATCTCACAGGATTTACTTTTTCTCCAATTGCCTCTAATTCCCCATTATATAAAACATTTAATGACTCTATTACATTTGTACTGCCTGCATTAAATTTAACTTTTGATTTGTTTCCATTCTTATATCCAATATTACAATTTTTAAAATAGTACTCCAACCCGGACACATTTCCAAGGTTACATTCCTGAGTTATCATACTTCCATTTAATTCTACATAATTTCCATATTCTGATGAATAATCGCACCTGTTTTCCTTATAATGTCTTGTTTTATCAGCGTTAATATTAGCTCCAAACTGTACTTTAATTGGTGCACATTTATTCATCTTTTTAGATTCCGTGGATTGGCTTCCATAAAATATGTTCCCTTCTATTATATAATTACATTGACCATCTAAATCTAATGCATTCTTGGTTAATGCTCCTCCTTCTTTAGTATAAAATATATTATCCTTTATTTCTGCATTTCCTCCCCAAACAACTGATGGGCTATAAGACTGTGACACATTATTTTCAAATATGTTATTTTCTATAACACAATTAGATTTTTCATTATACAAATAACTATCATACTCATCAGAAGTTACCCCCTCAATTCCCATTGAAAGAGATTTAAAAGTCGAATTTGATATTTTTATATTTGCTTCAACTTTATTTCCATCGTAGTCTCCATAATAGACGCCGGCTCCTATTTCACTTGTCTGCAAATCAACATTCTTAACTAATTCCGTACTATCAAAATTGCAATGATCCACTACTAAATTAAACTTAGTCTCTTCTGTTCCATAAGATACATCAATAAGCCCTTCCGTAAAATCTCTATATTGAGCTCCACCATTTATAAAATTACAGTACTCAAAGGTATCTGTAACCTCCCCATTATCCGGAAGAAATATCTCTATACCATTCCATCCCACATGAGTGTCTATGTTTTTAAATGTTATTGGTTTCTCCTTTGTGCCTTTTGCCTCAATGCTTCCATCCTCTTCAACTATAAAAATTGGATAAGGTCTATATACTACCTCTGAATTTTCTATTCCATCTATATTACCTGTTCCTGTTCCAAACAAAATTGTTGTTCCCGGCTCAATTATTAATTTACACTTTACGGTTGGACGATTAACCATATTTTTTGAACATATTACATATGTTTTATCCTTTGTCCATCTTACAACATTGCTTCCATCTTCGGACACGATGTCGTCACTTACTATTATCAAATTATCATAATTGACACTGTTGTCTTCTGCTGTAATGTTCTGTGGCATTATTAACATTATCAACGCCAGGCTTAAAATTATAACTACCCATTTTTTATTCATCACATATGCCTCCAAATTTTTATTATATTTCCCGTTATTTTCACATTCCCATTTATGTGCTGATTTGCAAAAATAATGTACACTTAATTTTATTCTTTAACAGAATTTATGTTAAAGAATAAAAAACCGATAAGGTATGTTTAGTATTACATATTCCCTTACCGGTTAACAAGTTGACATATGTCTCATATTTAATTTTAGGCTGTTTTTACTGCTATAATTACTCCCAACTATACTATATCTAATATTTCTTTAAAATTGTTTAACTTGTATGTAGTTTTGCTATACTTTGATGCTTCGCCTAACCCAGCTGAATCAAAAATAATTCCTTTATATTTTTTCATTTTGTACTAACTCCATTCCTGTTTTAAGTACACGAAGTACTCTCTCTGCTGCATAGCATAAATATTTCTCTGCATTGTCCATGGCATTATTTAAAGAAATAATGTTACACACAGAAGCTTCCATTCCGCTAACTCCCATACTATACAATTGATTAATTTCTTCTCCTAAACTTCCTGAAATAACCAATACCGGAACATTATATTTCTTACATTTTCTTGCAATTCCATGGATAACCTTTCCACATGCTGACTGGTAATCCGTCTTACCTTCTCCTGTAATAACAATATCCGTACTATCTAATTTTTCTTCAAAATTATTTAACTCAAGTAACACATCTATGCCTGATTGCATCTTTCCATTTAAAAATCCATATAAAGCGGCACCAAGTCCTCCTGCAGCACCTAACCCTTCAATTTCTTCTATTGAATGTCCCAAATATTCTTCCAGAATTTTTCTATAGGAAATCATTCCTTTTTCCAGCTTTTCCAACATTTCTTCTGTACCACCTTTTTGTGGTCCATAAACGTATGTTGCACCTTTTTCACCTGTTAGAGTATTAGTCACATCACACATGACAATGGTTTCGACTTCAGAAATTTCTTTTATAGCAAAGGTATCATCTATAGTTGCAATTTTTTCAAGATTTTCTCCTATTCCTGACAATTCATTTCCTTCCGAATCCAAGAATCTATAACCAAGGGCTATCATTGCACCTATTCCTCCATCATTTGTAGCACTCCCACCTATTCCTATATAGATTTTAGTGCAACCGTTTTCAATTGCATGCTTTATGAAAATTCCAGTTCCAAAAGATGTTGTAATCATAGGATTTTTTTCTTTTTCGTCAATTAACGTTAATCCTGAAGCCTGCGCCATTTCAATAACTGCAATATTACCTTTTCTAAGATAATATCCATCTATTTTTTTACCTAAAGGATTCTCTGTATCAATTACTATTTTGTCATATCCATTGCCACCTTCACCATAAATAGCTTCTAAAGTTCCTTCTCCTCCATCAGCAATTAACATTTTTTCACAAAAGCTTTTTGGAAAAATTTCCTTAACTTTTGATTCAATAATATTATTAACCTGATTAGAAGATAAACTTCCTTTAAACGAATCTGACGCTATAATAAATTTCATTTTGTTTCTCCTTTAGTTCTAATTTTAATATGCAATAACCACTTTATTCTGATAAATATATTCTTTTTATTAGTTTTTTGAATTTTTCTATATAGTCTTCTACACCTATCTTTTCATCTAACTTAGTGTATTCTTCAAATTTATTTGATTTGATTTTTTCATCCAATGCAATGTTATATTAAATGAAAAAATCATTTGATATAATAACAAAAGTTATATTATTCTCTTCTTATATGTGCATATAATCCCAACTATAATGATAGTTATGTAATAAAGAATAGTACGAGCATTTTTAATTTTATCAGCTATCATAATTCTGTATGCCTCCTTCTTCCATGAGATTACAGCAAACGTAGTAGTAATGTCTATCAAAAGGCTTTTACATATTAGATAAAAGCATGTAAAATTTCTTTTACATAGCTTAATTGCGGTCTATTTAGCTTGTTTCTTGACTACTCAGGAAAAATATTTCTACCCTCGCCCCACCTG
>ERZ825324.863-NODE-863-length-39773-cov-7.550607_pt1 | contig 39773 bp, 65 predicted proteins | sample MGYA00519859_ERZ825324 | MGnify/ENA primary metagenome ERZ825324 (study PRJEB31778, sample SAMEA3449198) | human gut metagenome | biome: human gut; feature: human-associated habitat; material: faeces | place: United Kingdom | collected 2010/2012 ...
GCCGCGATTCAGTCGCGCGGGCAGCATTTCCCAGTTGACAAAACTATAGGAACACTCCCCTGTAGCGCGCAAGCATGTAGCGCTCGGGAGCGTCGTCGAGCACGAGGGCCTTCTCGCCGCCGGACAGCGCCGAGGCGAGCACGGCCCTTGCCTCGGCGACCTCGTCGAGGGAGCCGCCGACGATGTTGCAGTCGACCGCTATCTCGACGGTCTCGAGGCCCGTGGCGCGGATATGCGAGCCGTCCATGCCCGGGACCTCGGTCTCATCGAGCCGCACCTTGGGGACAATCGGTCTCGTGACCTTGGTCACCAGCAGGTACGGCGTGAGGTCGATTCCGCCGAATATCATGCGAACCCCCTTGCGGCGAGCGTGTGCCTGCCGCGCATCGCGATGGCGGAGGAGACGCGCTCCGAGTCGATGTACAGGTTTCCGTCCTTGTCCCGGATCTGCTCGAGGACGGACAGGATGCCGGCGAGGGCGTCGTCGGAATCCTCCTCGGGACGCGCCGGAGTGTAGACCGCGGACGGAGCGACGGTCAGGCCCGTCGAGAGCATCCCCTGCGCGGTGTCCATGGCGCCGCTGATGGCGGAGACCACGGTGCCGGTGCCGGAGCCGATGCCCTGCGCCCAGCCCTGCATGAGGGCCTTGCCCGAGAAGGTCGTGTAGCCGTGCCCGGAGAAGGGGCCGACCTTTGCCGGCGAGAACGGGAAGAAGGAGCGGATTCTGGATACTGCGCCGGAGACCGCCGAGGTCACCGAGCCGATAGCGGACATGATGCCGTCCTTCAGGCCGTTGAGTATCGACCTGCCGGAGTTGAAGAGCCAGTTGCGCGCACCCGAGAAGAACCCGGTGATCTTGCCCTTGATGCTCGTGACGGTCCTGTAGACGGAGTTGATTCCGTTGGACGCCGCGCTCTTGATGCCCTCCCAGATGGACGAGCAGGCGCCCTTGATGCTCCCCCACATGCTCGACCACGTGGAGCTGATGCTGTTGAGCACGGAGCTGATCACGCCGCTGACCTGATTTATCGCCGAGTTGACGGCAAACTTGATGCGTCCCCAGACCACCTCGGCGAAGTCGCGGACGGTGTCCCACACGCTCGACCAAATCGAGCTGATTCCGTCGAGCGTGGACGTTATCACGGACTCGACGACCCCGATGGCCGCCCGCACGGCGAACTCAATCTGAGACCAGACGAGCTCGGCTACCGATTTGACGGTGTTCCAGACCGTATCCCAGTCTCCGCTTATCGCGGCGGTGACCGTGGAGATGACCGTCTGCACCACGGCCATCGCGACCTGGACGGCGGTGGAGATTGCGTCCATCACGCCAGTCAGGACAGCGGAGATCACGGGCCAGACCGCGTTCCAGACGGCGGAGATGATGCCCATCGCCACCTGGATGGCACTTTGGATGAGCGGCATCGCAGCCAGCACCGCCGACAGCACGGACTGCACGGCGGGCATGGCGATGGCGACGAGCTGCGAGACGGTCGTCATCACGTCAGCGATGACGTTGACCAGGAAGCCGATGACCGGCGACAGCGCCTGCACGATGCCGAGCACCACCTGTATGCCGGTTGAGAGCACCGGCAGCACGGCCTGCGCGATGTTGAGCAGCGCCGTGCCGATTGGCGCGATGAGCGGCGCGATGAACCCGATTGCCACCTTGATGCCGTTGCCGACGGACGTGGCCACGCCAAGGATGGCCCGAAGCGCCGAGCAGATCTGCGAGGAGTCCACCTTCGGCAGCTTGATTCCGATGCCGGCGAGCGCCCCGACGGCGATGTTCCACGCCGTGGCGAGCGCCTCGGACACGATGGGCGTGAGCACCGACGCGACGCCGGAGAGCGCCGCGGGGAGCGCCTCGATGATGCCCTGCCCGATCTGGGCGACGCGCGGCGCGATGTTCTTGGCGACCGCGCCGACGGACGTGAGCAGCTGCTCGGTGAGCTGCGAGAAGTCCACGTCGTCTCGGCCCAGACCGGTGAGGAAGTTCTCCCATGATGCCTTGGCCATGCCGATGGAGCCGGAGATGGTCGTCGCGGCCTCCTTGGAGGTCGTGCCGGTGATGCCCATCTCGGACTGCACGGTGTGGATGGCCTCGACCACGTCGGCGTAGCTGTCGATGGTGAGGTCGGCGGTCTTGCCCTGCGCCGCGCGCAGCTTGTTGGCGTCCGCGATGAGTCGCTCCATCTCGGACTTCGTGCCGCCGTAGCCCAGCTTCAGGTTGTCCAGCATCGTGTAGTTCTGCTTCGCGAAGCCCTGGTAGGCGTTCTGCACGTCCGACATGTTGGAGCCCATCTTGTTGACGTTGTCCGCCATGTCGCCCATAGCCGTGTTGGCGGACTCCGCCGCCTTCGCCACGTCGCCGCCGCACGAGCTCACGAGCGAGGCGGCGAAGCTCGTCGCCTGCTCCATGTACTGGTTGGCGCTCATGCCGCACGTCCTGTAGGCGTCCGCCGCGTAGCCCTGCAGCGTGCCCGATGCCGACCCGAAGAGCGTGTCCACGCCTCCGACCAGTTGTTCGTAGTCGGCATATGCGGAGACCGCCGCGCCGCCTATTGCGGTCACGGCGGTCGTGAGCGCGCCCATGCCAGCCGCGGCGACGGTACCCACGCCCCTTGCGACGGTGCCGAGCCCGCTCAGCAGCCCGCCCGAGCGCTTGACCCCGCCGTCCACGCCGGAGGTCATCGAGTCGCCGAATGACTTTCCGGCCTTGGAGCCCGTGTCGCCGAACTCCGAGCAGATCTTGCCCGCGAAGCCGTCCATGGACGGCATGAGCGTGATGCATGCCGAGCCTACGCTGGTAGCGCCCTTAGCCATCCCGTCCTCCTAATCCTAGAATCTCGTCGATTTCCGCCCTGTTCGCGAGGGCGTTGCGCTGGTGCCTCTTGAGATCCGCGAGCTGCCCGGGCGTCTTGAGCGGCTGCGGCTCCTGCGGCGGCCGGTGCTTCTTGTCGCTCAGCCCCCAAGCGAGGCTCCTGAGCTGGTGCTCGATGCGCCAGAGCATGTACGTCTCCTCGCTCCATTTGAGCTCCGGGTACATGCGGCGCGCACACCTCGACCCCTCGGGAAGCTGCTCCCACAGGAGGGCGGCGCGCCGGAGGTCGTCCGGTCCGCCCTCGAGCGGGAGGTCGATGCAGTAGTACTGGCGGAAGTCCGCTACGACTTCTGCGCGGTGCCCTTCGAGCTCGAGGACGAACCCTGGGAGTTTTTTGCCTTCGCCGCCTCGAATGCGGCCTGCATGAGCACGCCCGTGGACTCGACGGAGCCGCCGAGGCGCTCCATGTACTCCTCGTCATGTCCGGCAAACACGCGCTCGAATGCATCGAACATGCCGGCGGGCTCGGTCTCGCTCTTGGCGAACTGCTTGTTGGTCTTGTAGCTGAGCAGCTCTTCGAGGTCGGCGGTGAACTCCCCGTCGATACCGGGGATGGTGAACGTGAGCTCGGTCATTACTTGCCCTCCGGGGTCTCGGCGGCCTTGGCGGCAGCGGTCTCGGTGGACTGGATGTAGTCGTAGCAGGTGTTGCCGTCATCGTCGGTGAGGTACTTGACCGTGAGGGCGCGCGCGGCGAGCTCGCCCACGGCGAGGGTGAGGTCGTCCAGCTCGGATGACTGGGCGAGCGGCACGACCTTGCGCCAGCGGCGTCCGTCCTTGAGCACGAGCTCGAGCACGGCGGGCCACGTCTCGGTGGAGTCGCCGTTGTGCTTGACCGTGATCATGCCGGCCTCGTCCTTGACGTTGCCGGAGCCGTACATGACCTTGAGGGTCGCGGCCTTGATCTCGGCGAGCGTGAGCTGCGCGCTCTCGACGCGGGAGGTCTGCGGCGACGCCATGAGGTCGCCGTTCATGTCCTTGATGTCCTCCGAGTCGGTGTCGAGCGTCTCGACGTAGCCGTCCTCGCTGATGTAGCCGAGGCATTTCCACGCCTCGGGCAGCGCGGTCTTGTAGCCGATCGGCAGCGCCGTTCCGACGGGCGCCGTGAAGATGTAGCCGCCCTTGACTCCCTTGGCGCTGGAGACGTTGGCGACGTTGTTCTTGTTGCTTTCTGCCATGATTGCTCCTTATTCGCAGATGGTCAGGTTGATGTTCGTCTGGTATCTGGGAGTCCCCGTGTCGGGGTCGTCCCATCGGTACGTGCCGTCGGGCACGGCCGAGAACACGTTCGGCTCGTCCTCGATGGCGGCGCACGCCCGCTCGACGGCCTCGGCGATCTCGCGTGCGCGCCTTCGGGTCTTCGCCCACGACGTGGCGAGCACGCGCGGGGACTGGATGAACCGCGTCGCGCTCGTGGCGGCGAGGGTGACCTGGACGAACTCATCGGGTCTCTCGCGCGGAACGTCCGGCACGCACCTGATGCCGGTCGCGTGCATGAGGCGCTGGGCCACTACCCTCTCGATGTCCATCAGTCACCCCCGAAGATGAATTGCAGGCGGTTGTGCCTGCGCTCGCTTGCGCGCGCGTGCTTGCTCGCCGCGTATATGAGTCGGCCCTTCGTGAGCTTTCCGCCGATGGTCTTGACCCCGTAGCCGTCCGCGCCGAACTTCTGCGGCAGCGATGCGTTGGCGGACGCGACCGCGGCGTCGGCCTTCTGGTCGAGAATGCCCTGCACCCCGCCGCCGTTCATGACCTCGGCGTATCCGCCGCGGCTCCACTTGAAGTTCTTGAACTTGACCTCGCACTTCGCCTTAGCCATCGGTTCGGGTCACCTCGCAGGTGAGGTCCCAGGGGCCGGGCGTGTTGGCCGCGGTGTATCGCTTGGGGTCGCCGACCACCTTGTAGTCGGTGCCGCGCACCGTGACCGTCGCGTCCTTGAGGCCAACGTCCACGCCCTTCGGGAAGCAGAGCGTGTAGGCGACCGTCACGCCGTTCGGGCGCGTCGAGTCGAGGTCGGCGGTCGCGCCGGGGCAGACCACGACGTTGTCGACTGTCGCCTCGGTCACCGTCTCGCCGGTAGGCTCGCCCAGCTCGTCGAATGACTGGGCCGCATTGCGCACGGTCACGGTCTCGCCGGAGATGAGGCACATCATTCGGCCACCCCTCCCCTCTCCAGCGGCGTGAGCGACCCGAGCGCCTGACCGGTGAGGCCGAGGCGCCTGAGTTCGCTCTTGCCTAGGTACATCTCGCCGAGCGCCGAGCCGTAGGTCACCGATGCCGTATAGATGCCCGCCCCCTGGCTGTACTGCGTGGCGCCGGCCATCGCGGACGGCGCCGAGAGCACGCGGTTGACGAGCAGGCAGCACACGGCGGGGGCGGCGCGGTCGAACGCCGGGCACGCCCCCTCGGTGTACTCGCCGATTCGGTCCTCGAATGCCGAGAGCATCAGGCCGGATGCGTCCTGCAGCAGCACCTCGGTGCGGGCCTCGTCCGCGGGCTCGCCGTAGCGGGCCTTGTAGTCGTCCACGCTGGCGAGCGCGGCCATGGCTACTCGGCCTCCATGATCCCGGCGTCGATGAGGGCCTGAACGACCTTCGCGACGGTCGGGCTGGCGCCGGGGTTGGCGACCTTCTTGGGCACGACGAGCGGCTTGCCGTCGGGCGAGACGAGCGCAACGTGCTGCGGGAGGATGCTGGACGCCTTGTCCGCGTCCTCCACGATGAACTTCTGGACTAGCTGAGCCATCTCGGTACCCCCTAGGCGCTCTTGAGGACGGCGAAGGCCTTGGGGTCGAGTACCGCGTAGGCCAGCACGGCCTCGGTGCGGTAGGCGATCTGGTTGTAGCCCTTCAGGTCCTGTCCGGTGTTGTCGGGGTCGCCGTACTCGATGACCTCGGCGGTGATGTCGCGCACCATGCCCCACTTGATTGCGGAGAAGTCGCCCATGATCGCGGAGACCTTGGTCGGGGTCTTTGCGAGGCGACCGTTCACGGTGCCGGACACGGAGGCGGGGATGCCGTCGAGGTTGCCCACGTTGAGGGACAGCGGCACCTCGGGGTACAGGCGCTGCCCGGTCGCGGGCACACGCAGCTTGCGCAGCTCGGAGGCGAACTGGCGGCTCATGGCGATGCCGTTGATGCCGTAGTCGAGCAGGGCGTCGGAGAGGGAGTCGATGTCGTCGACCGGGGAGTCGGTCTTGGCGACGCTGTGGACGTCCTTGTCAGCGGTCAGGGCGGTGTAGCCCGTGAGGCCGAGGCCGGTCTTGGGGTTGATGGCGTGGTAGACGATGTAGTCGAGCGCGCGGCCCGCGGCGGCGGTCTGGTCGGCGATGATGTTGGAGATGATCTCCAGCTGGTTGTCCTCGTCGGCCCACTTCAGCTCGTCGGAGACGCGCGTGGTCGTGACGATCTTGGCGCGCTTTGCGACCACGGGGTCGGTGGAGATCTCGGAGCCGGACTTCTTGCCGCCCTCGGCGACGACCTCGGCCTCTGCGGTCGGGTTGAACACGAGGTAGGTCGTGTCCGCGAACTTCTGCGGGGTGCTGGGGCTCAGCGTGGCGATGGTGGAGGTGTCCTTCACCTTGCCGATGATGGTGGATACCACGCTGGACGGCAGCTTGATTTTCTGGGTGTCGTTTGCAGCCATTTCTGTGCCTTTCTTCGGGTTTGGCTTACCTCAGGAGGCGCTTGGCGAAGTCTCGCAGCGCCTCGTCCCCGCCCTTGCCGCCCTTGTCGAAGCTGCCGGGCTTCTCCACTCGCGGCGCGGGCTTTGTCTTGAATGCGGCGAGCATCTTGTCGCACCATGCGGCCATGCTCTCCTCGTCCTCGCCGACGATGAGCTCGGCGGGGACTCCCTTCTCCTGCGCGACCTTGGCGGCGGTCTTGGCTCGTGCCTCGGCCTTCTCCTTGGCGTCGAGTCGCTTCTCGAGCTCCGCGACCTTCTCGTCGGCGGTCTTCTTCGCCTGGTTGGCCTCGTCGAGTGCGCTTGCCGCGCTCTTGTTGGCCTTGGCCTGCTTCTCCCACTTGCGGGAGTGCGCCTTCTCGGCCTCGTAGAGCGCCTTGTAGTCGGGCTCCTCGCCCCCGGTCGGCTCCGTACCGCCCGTGGGCTCCGTGTTGGTCTCTGCTGCCATGTCGCGTCCTTTCCCGGACCGTGCGGCCCGTCGGGCCAGCCGTGCGGCCGAGCCCCTTAGATGTGCGTTTCGGGCCGTGCGGCCCTGTCGCGCGGCAGTGTCATACGGGCGTGAGATTTGGCCTGTTTGGCGTTTTTCGGCATGAAAAAAGCCGCCCGTGGGCGGCCATGCGGTATGATGGGGTTAGGCGGAAGCTGTTTGACTCACCTATTGAGACATGCAGCTCCCGCCTATTTTTTTATCGTTTGGAGCGACCCGTCGTGCCCCAGCATCCGCACCTCAGAGATTCCGTACCTCTTCATGTACTTGCGTATCCACGCTTCGGCTTGGCTGTCGGTGACCGACTTGTTCTCGCTGACGTCGAAGACGGCGAACCGCACCCCGCTCTTGTTGGCCACGGACTTCATGTGCGACTTGAACGTGTTCTCCGATTTCGACGTGTACACGGTCTTGATTTCGATGCCTGTGGACAGGTCGGCGCGGCTTACGGTCGTTTTTCCCTGCGCGTTCTCGCTCTTCAGGTGCACCTCGTCTTCCCAGAACTCAGTCTTGTAGCCCAGAGTCGCTAACTTCTCTGCGGTTCTCCTCTCTCCGGTGTCTACCCTCCACCTCTTTACCTTGTCGCGCCTCACCGCATCGTCCGTGAACGTTATGCCCTTATGCTCGCCGCCGGCGTACCAGGACGGGTCGCGTAGCTCTATCTCGGATGCGACGCGGTTGTTGAGGTAGGCGGTGTACGCCTTCCCCTCCTTGTTGCCGTGGCGCCTCACGAGCGCTTCGCGTTCGTCCTCCGGCATTGCGTACCAGTCGGAGGCGATGCCGTCGCGGCCTCCGAGCGCGGCCAGGCAGTCGTTATACCTCTCGTACATCCCGTCAGGGTCGTATCCCTTGACTGTGGTCACCCCGTCGAAGCCGGGAACGATTCGGCAGTCGCAGTGCGCGTGCGAGTGCTCCGCCGCCGCCTCGGTCTTGGCGTAGAAGCCGAACGACGCGAGCATGAGGCAGAACCCGCACGTCTCGCCACGGGGAACGCGGGCGTACCACGGCTTCGCCGGGTCTTTGCGCGCGTTGTGGGCGACGCACCTGTTGGCGGCGCGCCTGATCTCCTCGTCGACCCTCGTGACGCACCGCAAGACAAAGACCTCGGGGGCGCCCTCGACGACCTTGCCGATGAAATATCTAACCGCGCCGAGCGTGGCGTCCGGGTCTCGCATGGACTCGGCGACCGCCCGATACTTCCCGGGGAAGCCCTGCGACGCCCTGACCGCGTCGTAGTATTCTGCGGCCCTCGCGGCGGCGCACGTGTCGGCGTAGTACCCGAGCACCGCCTCGATCGTCTCGTAGGCCCTCTCGCGGAGAGCGGCGACATCGCCGCCACCTCCGCGCTCCCAGCTCGACAGCAGGGACTCGAGCGCCGGCCTCACCTTCGCCTGGGCGTCTGCCGACAGCGCGTTCACCTCATCGGTCAGCTCGTCCAGCAGGCTAGTCGGCACCGCCGCCATTCTCGCCCTCCTTCGGCTCGAACAGCGATGCGATAGCCGCGCCCGCCTGCGCCTTCTTGGCATCCGACTCGATGCGCTGGATCTGCTCGTCCGTGTAGTCGAGCATCTCGTAGGCCACCGTGGAGTTGGCGAGCTTCGGGAGCGCCTGCACCTGCTTGAGCAGCGCGTCGGACAGGCTCACCGTGGACGGGTACGCCGGGGACAGGAATCGCGGGTTGATCTCATGCCCCGCGTCGCGCTCGGTGGCGAAATCGGTGCCGTTCGCCACGGCGAGCGCCATGTAGGCCACGTTGCGCAGCGCCGTGCCGTTGTCGCGGTTGAGGTTCTTGGCGTCGATGACAAGAGGCTCGAGGGACGCGGCGATAGCGTCCGAGGAGGACGGGTTGTCGTTGGACACGCCGAAGAAGCTCACCGGCACGTTGGTCACGGCCGACATCTGGCAGGCGAGCTGGCGCAGGTACTCCGTGAGCGGTGCCATCTGGAGCTGCGCGGACTGCCAGACCGTGGGCTTGTCGCCGTCCGGGTCTTTCGTGATCTCGTTGACCGCGCCCATCGAGGCGTCGTACTTGTTGCCGTCGTTGAGCATCTTCTTGTAGGTGCCCAGTAGCCAAGTCTGCGGCAGGGTCGCGGCCTCGGCGGCGACCTCCATTCGGGCGCGCTGCCGGATGGCGTCGTCGGTGATGCTCATCACGGAGCGGCTTATGCGCGAGGTGCCGAAGGGGCGCTCGAGCGTCGCGCCGTGTGCCATCGGCTCCATGAGGCAGCGCCCCATCGAGTGCTCGCGGTACTCGGCTACCCACGAGCCGCCGTCGCGCGTGAGCACCACGAGGCTGTCGTCGGTGAGCAGGTGCACCACGGTCGGCACGCGCTCGGTGTCGCCGGGCATCTTCTTGGACTCAGCCACGACGAGTCCCGCCCTGATGGCCTTGCGAGCGTCGTCCCAGAGCGCCGCCGCCGCGGTGGCGGGGTACGCCGAGATGACCGGGTAGCCGCCGCCGTCTGTCACGGTCCAGAAGCCGCAGCAGTGCTTCAGCTCGCCGATGAGGTTCTTGCGGTAGAGGCGCTCTAGCTGGTTCGACTCGCAGATGGCGCGGAGGGCCTTGCTCGTCTGCTCATCCGCGCACGTATAACCGTTGAAGATGGAGCGGTCGGCGAGTGCGTGCACGGCCTTGCGAGGCCAGTCCACGCGCGGGTTGATCTTCTTGGCGAGGCTCGCCGGCATGGCGATGCCGAGGTCCTTCACCGACACGTGCCCGAGGTAGTAGTCCTCGCGCTCGAGATTGCTGGCGCGGTGCTCGCGCCAGACGGTCATGAGCTCGCGGACGAGCGCCGCGTCGCCCGGCTCCAAGCCTGCGGCGGATGCTACCTGCCCCGCCAGTTCCATGTTCACTGCTGCCATCAGAAGCTGGCCTCCTGTTCCCTTCGCGGGTCTCGTTTCGTTGTTCTCGCCGCCCAGAGGGCGAGCGATGCGGACTCGATGGGGGCGGCGATGGAGTCGGGACCGTCCTCAAAGCCCCACCCGTCCCTGCCGATGTCGCGCTTGAGCGACTTGCGCGCCGAGTCGTCGAGCGCCGGCGACTCGATGTGCGAGAGCGTGCCCGAGTCGACCTCGTCCTTGAGCATCGACGCCGCAGCCTGCACGATTGCGGGCGTGCCCATCACGAGCGCGCACTTGCTGAAGCCGCCGTCGAGCATCCGCCGCTTAAGCGCGTCCGCTCCGGACTTGCCGTCGATGCAGACGCACGCGATCTCGTCTCGGTTGCGCAGGAGCATGTCCGAGATCGCGACCGTTCCGCCCGAAGCGCCCATCACGTCGTACAGCTCGACGTAGGACGGTCCGTCCCTGTCGGCGAGCGCCCAGGACACCGCGGCGCGGGAGCCGTCTGCGGAGAACTTCACGCCGAAGGCGAGCTTTCCGCCGGTGGGCGCTGAGTCGCGCCGGCACCCGTCCCACTTCTTGGAGGACAGGGCGTAGAGGAGCGAGCCTCCCGTCTTCGCCCACCATCCGAGACGCTCGCGCGCGAACACGTCGGGCTGCATCTGCTCGGACTCGCCCTTGACGGCCTCGTAGTTGAGCACGGTGCCCATGGACGGGTTGAACTCGTACCATCTCGACTCGTCGTGGACGTCGCCTATCTCGTCCGCGCCCCACTCGATCCACGCCATCTCGGACTCGCCGTCGTGCACGTCGTCGTGGAGGTCGCGGAACACCGTGCCGACGTTGTCGGGGCCTGGCGGCGTTCCGAGGTAGATGGTCTGCGGGTTGTGCATCGCGCTCGCCGAGATTGCAGGCAGGGACGCCGCCTGCTGCGTGTCCGTGAGCTCCTGCGCCTCGTCGTAGATGAGCACGTCGTAGGTCTTGCCTCGCGCCAGCGAGTTGGTGCGGGTGGTGAAGCGAATGAGTCCGCCGTTCTTGAGGCTGATGGCCTGCTGCCCGTTCGTCTTGCGCACGGCGAGCAGGAGGTCGTGCAGCTCGGTCTCGTCCTCGTCCTCGAACGGCTGGGACAGCTCCTTGAACATCTGGTCGGAGGTGTCGCCGTGCTGGCAGGTGTACAGGATCTTCTCGCCGTTGAGCGCGCCGTAGAAACACCTGGCGCGCACGACCCAGCTCTTTCCGTTCTGGCGCGGGATGGAGATGCCCAGCGTGCGCAGCAGGTACTTGTCGCGCGCGTCGCGGGCCAGCATCGCGTCGAGCAGGTGCGGCTGCCACGGCAGCGGGTCGCCGAAGTAGGCGGTCGCGAGCTCGCAGGCCATCCCGCCGTCGCCGCTGAGGTCCTCCGGGACGTTGGCCTCGTATGTCGGCGTCTGCCTGGGCTCCATCAGGCGCCCGCCGCCTTGGCCTTGCGCTCGCGGTCGGCGAACATGAGGCTCAGCACCCTAGCGCCGTCGCTCTGCGGACGCGCCTGCTGCACCTGGATGGGCACCGCCTTGCGCGACAGCCCGAGCAGCTCGTTGAGCGCGCGTATCTCGGCTGTCGCCTGCTTGAGCACGGACACGGCGGGGTGCGGGCGCTCCATGATGGCGTGCCGCCCGTTCTTCGCCTTGACGGGCTTGTAGCCGACGGGGTCGAGCACCTTCACGGACTTGCCCCTGCTCATCGCGTCCTCCGCGGCCTTCGCCACGGCGTGCCAGTAGCACAGCAGCGCGAGGTTCGGCGCGTCCTCGTCGGAGAAGCGCCCCGATGCGGTTACGCTCGCCCAGATATGCGATTGATAGTCGTCGGATGCGACCGATTCCGGCATCTCCGGCATCCCGGCCTCCTTTCTCGTGCCCGCATTGTGCGATGCGGGTGAGATTCGCGGCCTACCCCGCCCTGGGGTCATGGGGCGGGGGGAAATCGGCACTGGCAGCGATGGGTGTCCATGCACCCCCGGGGAGGGGCGATGCCCCCGCCATCGGCGGCTAGGCGCCCCAAAAAGCAGTGAGGCGCAGCCGTGCCGACGACCGCGCCTCCAGTTAGACCTTTCAGTCCCGCCTATTCAGTTGTCCATAACGTTTAGAACAGCCTCGTGCGCCTTATCTCGACGGGCCTCGCGTCGCCCGGCATGTGCTTGCCCTTCCTCTGGTTGCAGATGCGGTGCGCCGCGTCGAGGTTCGCGTAGTCCAGCACCGCGCCGCCCCTCGCCCTCGGCACCACGTGGTCGGCCTCGAAGCTCCACGGCGTGCCGGGCGGCAGGCTGTAGTCTATGGGCTGTCCGCATATGTGGCACGGCCTGCCCTCGGCGCGGAGCCTCGCCTTGAGCTTGCGCTCGGCGTTGCCGTTGGAGCTCCACGTCATGCCAGGCGCTTCCTCGCGATATGGCACTTCTTCACCGACAGGGTCGGGGTCTCGTCGGTGGCGCCTATCTCGATGGTGAGCGTGATGGGCGGCAGCACGAACCTCTCGTCGATGTCTCCCGCCACGTCGTCCGCCATGGACTCAAGCAGGGCAGCGGCGTCGCGGAGCTGCTGCGCCACCCTCTCGCCGGCGCTCATGCGACCAGCCCCGCGAGCACCCGCCAGCACCACACGACGGCGGCTGCGCACAGCAGCACGAGCGCGGCCACGATGAGGCACCCGATGAGCTTGCCGGCCAGCCTTACGATCCAGTCCATTCAATCCTCCAATCTCACCCGCACGCCATGCGCACGAGAACGGTCAGAACCACGGCGAGCGCCCATGCGGACCTCGCCGCCCACGCCAGCAGCGCGGTGAGCGCCGCCAGCGGTATCAGCCACAGAACATGGCGCACGCTTCCTCCTGCATGTCCCTCATGTGGTTCGCTATCCATGGGAGCGCCCAGCAGGCGACGTCGCTCGGCTCCGCGTCCGCCCCGTCGAACCTCTCCCGGAAGGCGTCGTCGAACTCCGCCTCGCAGATGCCGTAGCCGCAGCAGCACTCGTACATCTTGGCGCACTCGGCGCAGGTCGGGCCGCGCTCCCCGAAGTGCCTGTCGATGTCGCCATCGAAGCATCCCGGCGGCAGGTTCCAGCCGCTTTTCGGCTCATAGTCCATCATCACATTCGCCTCGCTATCGTCCGTCGCCCATGTTCCCCAACGGCGGTCCAAAACCCCTCAAACTGCCACGGATTAATTGAGATTGAGACCTGGAGCGGGTCGGGCTGGAACTGGCAGTCCTTCCAGCCGTTCTCGCGGCGCGGGTTGTCTCCGCCGCAAGACTCGGCGGCATAGCACGCCCTGCAGCGCTCGGGAATCTCGCTGTCCTCCACGCCGGTCACCGCCCTTCCGCCTTCTCGTTCGCCTTGTCTTTCGACCTCACGATGTCCCGCGGGTCTTCGCCCATCGCCTCCGCGAGATTGAGAAGGAAGTTCATCTTGACCTCCCGGCCCTCCCTGATCGCGTGGCTCAGGCTACTGAGGTTGACACCGGCCTCACGCGCCAGCTGCTTGAGCGGGACGTGGTTGTCGACTCTCCAGTGGGCGATCTTCTCGGCGTCCAAAACGTATTCGGTCGCCATCGCGTCACGCCCTCTCGAATCGGTTTTGGTCGAGCCACCAGCTCGGGCACTGCTCGAGGCCGTTCCACATGCGATAGTGCATCCAGTCCCTCTGGCGGTCGGCGTGGGCGCACCCGTTGGGGCGTCCGTACAGGCATGTCGTGCAGTTTTCGGGCACGTCCTTCTTCTCGACGACGATCATCTCAACCTCAGCACCCTTCCGCCGCAGCCGGGACAGTACTTCCACGCGCCTCCGACACGGTAGCGGTCCCCATTCTCGGAGGTCTCGCCACATGCTGAGCACTTGAAGCCGTTTTTGACGTCCCCGTGCGCGCCTTTGTCGTAAACGTTCCAACAGGACCTGATTTCAGCCCTCTCGCCGTCGCGTGCGTCGGTGAGTCTCCGCGCGAGGCGCTCAATGCGTTCGATTGCCTGGTCCGGTGTGTGCCCGTCCCACTCCGGCGCACTGTCGAGCTCCCAGCACGGAAACATGTCCCAGCATTTGTCGACGTCGTAGTGGTACGTCGCCTGCCCCCAGGGCGTCTCGATGCCGACGATGAACATGCCGTCGTACATTGTCCCGTCATGATGCCGCCTGGACTTCCACGAAGCTCCGGGGAAGCACGTCACGATAAACGAGAACAGGACGGCCCTGTGGCGGTACAGCTCGTCGAACGTGTGGAAGCCGTCCGAGGTAGCGCCGGTGACGGGCTTCGGCTCGATGAGGTCGGCAATTGCTCGGTATGTCACCTGTGGGTTGGCGAAGTCAACTTCGCCGGTCACCGTCTCCTGTAGGCGCTGCCACCACTCGCCAAGCGAACCGCTGCTGTACGCCGCCTGCCTGCGTAGCTCTTCGGCCACCTCATAGCGCTCTTCGTCGCTAGCCATCGAGGACCACCGCCCCGCAGACCGGGCATGAGTACCAGTCGACTGGGAACGCCTCGGAGGTCACGACGAGCACACCGTCCGGCCTGTCGCCGGGCACCAGCACGCGGCACCCGCACTCTGAGCACTTGAATGATTCCTTGGTGTAGTCGGCGACGTTGTGACATGTCGGACGGTCGATTAGGTCTGCAAGGGCCGCGTACGTCTCGTTCTCAACCTCGTGAATGAACTTGCCGTCCACCTCGACGCCGATTGAGTTTGCAATCACGTCGAGTGAATCAACGTGGCGGTATGCCCCGGTCGATGCTTCGCGCAACTCAGCCACCGCTCGCTTGCGCTCCTCGTCGTTAATCATCGTCTCCCCCTTCCGGGTCAATGAGATCAGCGAGCTTATCGAGGACAACATCGAAGTCATGGTAGTCCTCGAAGCCGACCACCACCTCGGCAAGCTCGTCGAAGAACTGCTCCTTGTACTGGATGGAGTGGCCGATGGTCAGGTGTCGCAGGTTCTCAGCCATCTCGCGTCGCTCTTCGCTAGTGAATGTCATCGAAACCAGCTCCAAACATACAGTCGTAGTCGCACTCCCAGGTCTCTCCGTCGCGGCTCATGGTCGCCCCGTACCTCGGAGTACCGCCGGTATCGTCGCCCCAGAAGTGGAAGTGCCATCCAAGGAAGTCGAACTCCTCGTCGTACTCGTCTGCGGCGTACCTCGTGTCGCCGTACTCCTCGTAACCGTCCCACCCGAACCTGCGGGAAAGGGCATCGAACGTGTATATGGTCGGCTTGTCCTCGCCGTCCTCCCACTCGTAGACCTCCGGCCAACCCTGCTTGTAGCACCCGACGCGGACATTGCCGTCGCCCATGACTCCATGGTGCGAGAACTCGAACCACTCGAATCCGTCATGGTGCTTCATGATGTTCGCGTACACGCGGAGTCCAGTAGGCAGGGAACCCTCGTCGGTGTCGTATACGCCTACGTCCTCCTTGTCGGTTCTGCGCTCGCCGTTGAGGTACACGAACGCGCCGTAGTCGCTGTATGCCATGGCTATACCTCCTTCGCCGCCGCCTCGCGGCGCTTTTCATCGGTAATCATTCGTCCACCTTCTCCAAGAAGACACGAATATCCATATGTGTCTCTTCTGCAATCGAGAACATGTTGCTGATTGATATGCTTTTTCGCCCGTTCATCAGCTCGTTGAAATAAGACGGTGAGATGCCCAGTATCTCAGCAAAGTCGGCTTGGGTGAGATCATGATCAATCAGGTAGTGCTGCAAGGCCTTCTTGTTGAGCACGCAGCGTGGTTTTGTCTTATTCGTCATTACACCCTCCTGTTCCATGCTTCGCGCGCTTTGTCCCATCTGCATTCACCAGGCTCGACCTCGTTCCCGGTGATAACCGGGCCGGACGCTCCACACTTTTGGCAGTAGACAAAGTGCGCGTAGTTGTCGGCATTTGCTTCCCGGCTGTAGAGATTCGAGAGAACCCTTTTGCTGCCGCAGAACGGACATGGCTTCAGCTTAATTTCGTCCATCAGTCCTCCTTGGATATGGCCAGCGCCACGTACTTCTGGGCGAGGCCCTCGAAGTCGTCGAGGATGTAGTCGATTCGGTAGGTCGCCCCGTTGAGCGGGTGCCTTGCCGCCTCTCCGATGGAGTAGCCTTCGTTCGTGACCACGTCGAATACGATCTTGTCGCCGACCTCGTAGCCCCGGTCGTTCTTGCGGACCTCGAACGTCTTGGTGCCGTTCATGATTGCGTCGGCGTATTTTGCGAAGACCTTGAGTCGATGTGTCGTCATTCGCCCTCACCCCTTAGTAATCGTCCGCAGAACGGGCAGTAATTGATAGGGGCGCTCCATGCGCCCGGAGGGTCTACGGCGATGACGCGCTCGCCGTCGCGCGTCTTTTGAATCCACATCTCGACTTCCTCTTCGTCATCGCCGAAGTTGAGGTGCCGCTTTCCACAGTAGGGACAGTCGTTAGGCATCGCCCTCACCCCTCAGCTTGCGGATACGCTTCTTTATGTCGCTGAATATCACGGTCGTGCATCCGCCCCCGTCATTGTCTGGTCGGGTGCATTTGGCGCAGATTCCCGTTGTGCTGTAATACCGGCAGGAATCGTCATCTTCTATGCACTTGTCCAAGTCCTCCTCCAGCTTCCCCCAGCTGTCGGGCGGGGTGAGGTAGAAGCTCTTGGGGTCATAGGCTGAATTTTGCACACCGACAAGGTGCATATCCCAGCCGAAACCGTCGTAGCGGTTGAACGTAAAGCTGTATGGCTTGACCGGTTCGCCGCTCGCGCTGTACAAAAAATCGACATCCAGCGGAATCTCGCGCCCCTCGGCGTCTTTTGGCAGCTCTATGCCAGCCATGGTGCCTCCAACCTTCCCCTGTCCCTGTTGCGCTTGAGGCAGCGCAGCATCGCGTTGTCCACGTCCTGCTGCGTGAGGCCCATCCACGCCATCATGTTCGCGCACGCCTGGATGCAGTCGGCGAGCTCGTCGACCACGTCCTCGTCGCAGCGGTTCTGCCACGCGCCGAACACCTCGGCGGCCTCCTCCAGCGGCTTGAGCGCCTTGGCCTTCGGCTCGTCGCTGATGTCGAACGTCTGCGTGCAGATCGAATAGTTGGCCATTAGTCCTCCCCGGTCTCGTAGCTCGCGTCGGTCCAGTAGTTGCGCCTGGCGAGCCCCTGCGTCCTGTGAACGAACTCCGGGCGCCGCCCGCACTCGTACTCCGTGCGCTCCACGCCGTGGACGGTGCGCAGCACCGTCACGCCGCAGTGCAGGCAGTTCTCGCAGCGCTCCTCCCGGAGCCCGTCCGTGTAGATGTCCGGTCTCTCGTCTCCCGTCATCTGCATCCCCTCTTCCCGTACCTTCCGTCGTTCACCATGTTCCTTACGTGGCGCCGCATGTCCTGCGCCGCCTGGTCTCCCTCGGGCGGCAGCTTCCGCCCGCTCGCGCACTCGACGCAGTGGACGCGCCAGCCGCCGCGGTAGCGCTCGAAGTGCCCGAACCCGGGAGGCGTCCACCTGCCGCACTCGCGGCAGTAGCCGCCGTAGACGTTCCTAGCCATCCCCCTGCTCCTTCCCGTACTCGCCGCGCATCACCGGCACCTCCCGATGCTCTTCAGGTACAGGTTGTTGCGGCGCGAGCGGGCGAGTGCGCGACGGCGGCGGCGCCGCCACTTCGGGTCGAGCGCCTTCGCGAGCTTCATCATGAGACGGCGGGCGTCTCTGAACACGCGTGTGATGATCTCCCACAGCATCTCGGCGACGGCCTTCGCGGCCTCTCCGATTGCCTCCAGCAACCGCGTCGCCGCCCAGCTAAGCGTCCCGGGGTATGGCGTCTCGGACGTCTCGCCGATCTTCTTCTCGTCGGTCATCGGTATTCCTTCCATTCGGTTCCTATTCGCATTCATAGACATCGCCGGCCATGGATTCCGCGAGCGCGCGCATGTCGGTCACCTCGGCGCACTCCGCGCCGAAGAACATGCCCAGCTCGCCCCTCTTGTGCCTGTCGCACCGGTAGGCGCGGCAGACCTCGGGCCGCGCGGCGTAGACCGCGCACTCGCGCCCGTCCGTGAGGTACGGGCACAGCAGGTCGTACTCAGCCCTGGGCTCGGCGGGCTCGATTCCGTTCCGGCGCACGTAGGTCTCGAGGCGCACCCGGTCGAACGGACTCACGAGCAGGAACCGCGAGCAGCACTCGCCGCAGCCCCTGCAGTCACCCGTGTACAGGTCGGTCACCTCGTCGCTCTGGAGCCCGGCGTGGATGGCCGCGGCGACGGCCTTCTCGTCATTCATCGGCCCGCCCCTTCGCCCCTGCCGTGGGCGGCGGCCCCTACTTGGAACATCCGGCCACCTTCTCGTCGTAGATCTTCTTGAGGTCCCGGCGCATGAACCGGGTGAACTCCTTCTCGCCGACGCCGTCAGCCAGCGCCACATATCGCATCGCATCGTGGCACCATTCGTCGAAGTCGAGCAGCCTTCCGCTGAACGCGCTCTTGACGTCCGTGACCTCGGCGTAGGTGAAGCGGGTCAGCATCTCCTCGCGCATGACCTTGTCGGCCAGCGCCTCGATGGGCGTCTTGGGGCGGTTGATGATCCAGCTGCAGCCGTTCGCCCTCTTGGTCATGGCGTCGAGCCGCTTGGCCAGCTTGTCGTTCTCCTCCGCGAGGCGCTCGTTTCGGCGCTGCTCGCAGTCGAGCTCGGCGAGCACGTACTGCTCGCAGTTGGTGATCTCCATCGTCATTTCACCTCTCGGATGATCTCGTTTCCGTAACGGTCGGTGATGGCCCAGTAGCCGAACATGTAGAGGTCGGGGCTGTGCGGCGGGTACTCCCTGAGCAGCGTGCCGGACCACCACGCCTCCTCGGCCGCCCCGGTGCGCCACACCCACTCGGCGTGCAGTCCGCCGTCGTGGAACTTCCCGTGGCAACCGGTCGTGCCGGAGCCGCACAGGGCGAACAGCGGGCTGCGCAGCTCCCACACCCCGTTGGGCGTGACGAGCCTGAACGTCTTGCCCCACGACCTGCGGGCGACGTGGTGGCAGTTGCAGGCGCGCCTGCCGCACACCGCGCACCGGGCCTGCGTCGGCTCGTATGCCGTGTCGTGCGTGTACCTCGCCCCGAGGTGGGGCTTGCCGTACAGCTCGGCGCGCTCCTTCGGCCATCCCCTCAGCAGGCCCGCGTCGAGGATCATGAGAGCCTCCTCTCGCACGCGGCGCGGGCGGCCAGCAGCCTCTGCGCGTCCTGGTACAGCCCGAACCGGTCCCTGCTCGCGGTCGTGCCCCGCGGGGCCTCGACCTTGGCCGGGTCGATGCCCGGGTGCTCGGACGCCCACCGGCGCTCCTGCTCGGCCAGCGCCTCCTCGGGCGTCCTGGTCGGCCTGAACGTCGCGGCCTCGACCTCCGAGGCGGTGGGCTTGCCCCTCGCCCGGTCGTCGGCGTCGATACGCTTCTGGCGCCTTGACCAGTCGAGCGCCAGGGCGCCCCAGTTGCTAACCGGCTGGCCGTTGCTCTTGACCCAGCCCTGCGACTCGAAAAAGGCCCAGAAGGCGTCCGGGTCGCCGCTCAGGCAGTTGGCGCCGAAGTACCCGCGGGCCTCCTCCAGCGACGGCGGCTCGAACTCGGGCGGCGCGGCGGGGGCATCGCCCCCATCACAGGCCAGTTCAGTACAATCCAGTTCAGGACAGGACAGGCTAGGGTAGGTTAGGTTAGGGTTTTCACTTTCCGAAACCTGCGTTTCTGGTTTGTCTGAAACTGGTTTCACGTTTGGAAAACCTAGGTTTTCACTTTCGGAAACCTCTGTTTCGGGTTTGTCTGAAACTGGTTTCTTGCGCGGGCGGCCGCCCTTGCCGCCCCTGCCGCGCGCGTCCTTGGAGTTGTCGATGGCGTTCTTCATCGCCTTGAAGACGCGGCGGAGGTGCTTCGGGAGGTCGGGTTCGACTCCGTGCAGGCCGTACATCATGATCGCGTCGGCGAGCACCGCGCGGTCGCGCATGTCCTCTGGGTCACTCTCGTCGAAGTCGTCGTAGACCTCGGCGAAGCTGTCGAACACGGTGAATGCCATCAGAACCACCCCCAGAGAAGCGAAGAGAAGAACAGGAAACCCGCGGAGAAGGAGGCGGCGAACAGGGCCGCCTCCCAGTGGTCGCGGATGATGTCGGGTACGCGCCCCATCAGAACGGGATGTCCTCGTCGTACACGTCCAGCTGCTGCTGGGCGGGCGCGGGCTGCGGCGCGGCCTGCGGCGCCTGCTGGGGCCGCTGCGGGACCGCCGGCGGGTTCTGGTAGGCCTGCCGGGCGTTCCATTGCGGTGCGGGCTGCTGGGGTGCCGGCTGCGGGGCGTATGCCTGCGGGGCGGGCTGCGGCGCCTGCTGGGGCGGGTACGCCTGCTGCTGGTAGCCCTGCGGCGCGTACTGCTGAGGCGCCTGCTGCCCGTTGGGGTTCTGGCTCATGAGGACGACCTCGTCGGGGATGATCTCGACCTTCGAGCGCCTGCCGCCGCCGTTCTTGTCCTCCCAGGAGCTGTAGCGCAGCTTCCCCTCGATGGCGACCTTCATGCCCTTGCGCAGGATGCGCGAGAGCGCCTCGGCGCGGTTGCCGAACATGGTGCAGTCGATGAAGTTGGGGTAGTCCTCCCACTCCCCCGTCTGCTGGTTGCGGCGGCGGTCGTTGACGGCCACGCCGAAGCCCAGCACCTGCGTGCCGCCCGGCGTGGCGCGCAGCTCGGGGTCGCGGGTCAGGTTGCCGGACACGACCACTCTGTTGATGCTCATCTGTATGTCTCCTCTCCGCCGCTCGTCCATGTCCTCTGGATGTCGGCGTCCACTGTCTTGATTCGCAGCTTGAGGGCCATGATCGCCTCGGAGGATGCCTTGTAGAGCGCCTCCGCGCAGTCGCGCAGCTGCTTCTTCTCGGCTATCTCCTCGCGCCCCCGGCACAGGTCGCCGATGATGGTCACCGGCGTGCCCTTGGAGCGCTCCTCGAGGATGGCGATGCGCAGCGCCCTGCGGTAGTCCGCCTCGTTCTCGGCGTACTGCTGGCCCGTCCGCCTGAGCGTGTCCAGCTCCGCCATGAGTCGCCCGAACAGCTCCTCGCGCTGCGCGTACATGTCCTGCATGGCCTACAGGACGCGCCACGTCGGCGTGGCGCAGCAGCCGGGGTGCTTCTTGAACTCCTCGTACTGCTCTTTCGACTCGAAGGCGTAGGCCGTGCCGCAGGCCTTGCACTTCGCCGTGAACCCGCCGCTCTCGGGCGGCTCCTTCTCGGGCCTGTCCGACAGCGCGTCCGGGTCGCTCTGCCCGTCGATGGCGAACAGGCCGCAGAGCGCGTACTTGCGCGCGTAGCTCGACGCCATCCCGGTCACCTGCGCGTCGTCGGAGCCGCTCTTGTGCTCAGCCTCGCGGGCGTATGCCTTGAACTCCCTCGCATCGCCGTGCCCGTCCTCGAAGAACAGCGTGCACGTCGCCTCGACGTAGTAGCGCTCGCCCACCTTGCAGATGCCGTCCTGGAGCGTGAACGCCACGCCCGCCTCCTTGCAGGGTTCCTTGAGCGCGGCGACGATGTCCTCGAACGAGCGGTAGCTGAACTTCCCGAACGCGTTGTAGCGCGCCTTGGGGACGGTCACGGAGCGCTGCACCTTGGCTATCGCCTGGGAGAGCGTCATCTTCTCGTCGGCCATCTAGCGCACCCCCTTGCACTTGATGGTGCCGGTGATGCCTCGCTCGCGCAGCGCCGCGGCGAGCAGCTCCATCTGCGAGCGGGTCGCGGACGGGATCTCGACCGTCCACGCGTAGGACAGCTCGGGGCGCGCCGCGACGGCGGGTTCCGCCTGGCGCCTCGGCGCGGGACGCGGCGCGGGCTCGGAATCGACCGCCTCGCGCATGGCGGCGATGCGGGCGTCCTCCTCGTCGGCGGCGCGGGCGGCGTTGAGCGCCGAGCCCAGGTCGAGCGTGCGGAACAGCTCGCGCTCGGCGACCTCGTAGTGGGCCATGGAGTCGCGCTGGGCCTTGAGCGTATCCCAGTCGCGCGCGACGGCGGAAACCTTGGCCTCGAGCGCCTTCTTCGCCTTGACCTCGCCGAAGCCCTTGTTGAGCCACTGCTTCTCGTGGAGGCGCTCATACGGCACGACCGGCGCGAGCAGCTCCGCGAACGTCTCGTAGTGCTCCTTGAGCCTGGCCATTGCGCGGGACTTGCGGTCCTCCTCGGCCTGGTCGAGCTGCGCCTTGATTCCGTCCGACGCGCCGTCGATGATGGACGTGATCTCCTTGCAGCGCTTCTCGAAGGCGGCGAGCGGCTTGTTGTACTCGCGCTTCACGGCCTTGCGGCGCTCCTCGATCTCGTTCTTCAGGCCGTTGAGGTAGGAGCGGTCGTTCTTGGCCTCCTTGATCTTGTCGGCCTTGGTGAGGTCGTAGGTCGCGCCCTTATAGAGCTCAACGGTCTTGCGCACGCGCTTCTCGAGGGCGTCGAAGTTCGCCTCGATGGACGAGGGCGCATAGGTCACGATGAGCGACGACGCCTCCTGCTCCTCGACGACCTCCGCCACGACCTCCTCGGCCTTGCCCTCCATTGCCATTACCTGACCTCCTCGTTGAGCATCCGGTTGTACTTCCTCTCGGTTATCGCCTCGTCGATGACCGCCGCGTGCCCGACGATCCACTTGGAGAGCCTCTCGCGCGCGTCCAAGAACCTGTCGAACGCCTCGTCGGACTTGGTTATGCCATAGATGGTGAACATCGCCTGCTCCTCCGTGGCGAGCTCGGCCAGCTCGGCGAGCATCCCCTTGTAGTCGGCCATCACTCGGTCACCTCCCCGTCGTGGCTAACGAACAGGATCTGGGGCTGCTTGCTCTGGATGGACAGCCAGACCTCCTCGCCGCTCTTGCGGATGGCGTCGAACGCCGCGCTGTCCTCGGTGTCGACCTCGAACTGCAGGACGGCGACGCCGCCCTTCACGGTGGCCTGCTTGAACTTGGCCTCGATCTCCACCGGTATGTTTGTGCTCTCCATCGCTATTCCTCCCTGCCTGCGCCCGCGAGCATCGCCGCGAACGTCTCCAACGTCATGGTCACGAACTGCTCGCCCGGGATTGCCGTCCCGCGGCGCTTCCAGACGACCACGCCGTAGTCGGCCCCGCGGTTCCTGCGCTCGGTCTCCGCCTCGCGCAGCCACTTGGGCAGCTCGTGCCTCCCCTGGTAGTCCTTGCACTCGATTGCGATGCCCCGCCCGGCCACCGACACGCCGCGGATGTCGCCCGTGTCGTGCGAGCCGGTCTTGACCTGCCTGTCGATGTCGGCCCCCAGCCTCCCGGCGAGGTAGTCGGCGACCAGGCGCTCGAACCTCGTGCCCGCGTCCCTCGCGGTCCTCCTGCTCCTACTCATCGACGAAACCGTCGCTCTTGGAGCGGTGCTTGTTGAATGCATGCCTCAGGTGCGGGTAGCGCGCCTCCATGATGCGGGCGAGGCTCGGCGCGAGGCCGTTCTTCACGCCGACGTGCAGCTCGTTGCGCACCATGTGGATGAGGTAGTTGATCGAGACGTAGCCCTTGCGGTTGAGGCGGGTGGCCTGCCCGACCATGAAGCCCCACGCCCGCGGGTGCTCGCCTATCCACGCGCGCGCATCCGCCATGTCCTGCTCGCCGTCCGCGCCGAGGCCGAATATCTCGAGCTGGTTGCTCATCGGCTTCTGGCGGTATATCTCGTCGTTACGCATTGAAGGCCCCCGCCGCGCATGCGGCCTTGGCCGCCTGGACCGCGCCGTCCATCGTCGGGAGGACGAAGACGGTCAGGACCGCCGCGAACAGGACCGCGGCGGCAATGAAGCCGACCATGGCCCCCGCCCTGAACGCATCGGAGTCGAGCTGCTCGCGGACGGTCGGTCGGTATGGCTTGGGTGCTATGATGGTCTGAGCCTCATGTCTGGGGCTGTTTCGGCGAGTGCTCACAAGTTGGTAGCTGGGGGCGCTCGCTTCTTTGTATGTGTACATCTTGTGTTCCCTTCTGATGTTTCCGCAGGTCAGCGGTAGGGCGCTTTTTAGGGCCGTTGTTTTTGGGATTTCTTCGCTCGGTTTTTGGCGCTGTAGTGCCGTTGCCGCTCGCGGTCGTTCCGCTTTGCCCTCGCGGCCTCCTCGCGCATCGCGTTGGCCTGCTCTCTGAGGTCGGCGACGTGACTCTCTTTCGTGCACTCGGTGCACCATCCGTTTGCCTTGTTCAACGGCTTGAAGGTAAGGTGCCCGCACTTCGGGCACATCCAGCGCATGCGCAGAGATATGCCGCACTTCCGCGATTGGTGCTTCACCGACTCAGTCGTTCGCCCGAGCGCCTTGGCTATCTCCTTGGCTCCGTCGCCGGCGTGCTCCCTCAGGTACCGGATCTCACGTGTCGACCATGGCCTCACTGTCTCTTGCTCCCCTCCTTCCTCTCCCATTCCCGGTACGCCGCCCGGAGCGTCGAGCACATGGCGTCGAGCGCTATCTCGCGCGGGGTCTTGGGCTTCTCCTCGTGTTCTTTGACGTCCATCTAGGACACCATCTTTACTGTTCGCTCTTCCGTGCGAGCCATGAGGTAATCGAGGCTGCATCCGAACAGGTCAGCCATTTGGCAGAGCATGCTCACTTTCACAGGGGTCTCGCCGGCCTCCCAAGAGCCGAGTGCTGAACGGGATACACACAGCTCATCAGCCAGGTTTTGCTGCGACATATTCAGACGCGCGCGCTCGGCTGCAATGTTGTTTTTCATCGTTCCTCCTTCCGACATCCCCGTTTTGGGTATCTCGGTAAGAGACTATAGCGCCATTATGGGTACTTTGCAAGATAAAATGTTGCAGAAAGTCCCCAAAGCGGGTATCTTTTTCTTATGTAGAAAGGAGAAGCGATGCTGCTCAAGGAATACCGCCGGATGCGCCATTTGACGCAGGAAGACGTTGCAAAGGTCCTCGGCATTCCGAAAAAGACCTACCAAAACTATGAACGCGAGGTCAGAGAAGCTGATTCCGATGTCCTCTGTCGACTTGCCGACTACTACAAAATCAGCCTTGACGAGCTTGTCGGAAGACAGCCTGCTCCCCAGTTGATAGACGATGCAACCGGACGTGATGCGGACAGGCTTACCGCCATTTTCTACTCACTCGACAAGACTGGCCGCGCAGTGCTTCTTGATGTCGCAGCTTCACTTGAGAGAAACCTGCCGAAGGAATAGGGATAGCCGCGACATGGAATACCGCTACGTACTTGCTTTTTACCTCGACAAAAGGAATATGTCGCCGGCAGAATTGGCCAGCAAAATCGGTTCCCCGCGCTCAACGATCTCCGCGCTCCTTAGCGGACGAGCCAAGGAGCCCACACTTGGAAAAGCGAAGGCCATAGCGGACGCGTTGGGCGTATCGATTGACGAAATGGCTAAGAAAACGTTTGAGGAGTGACCCATGGGATTGTTCGGTGACATTGCGAGAGCCGCCGCTAACGCCGCTCTCAGCACGGCGAAAGATATGATGGAGGACGCTGCTGCCGCTAAGCTTGGCCAGCAGGCAGGCGTTGGCAAGTCCATATCGTTTCGCGGTGAGTGCGAGCGCACCGTATACGTCTATTACGGCGAGCCGTTGAGGAAGATTCGTAAAGGTGATGTGTTCGATGCCGAGGTCGTGACGGAGCCAATGCGGCTGAGAAGCGAGCTCACGGGTGGCGTATGGGACACCACGGACGACGGCTTCGCGCTCGCGTACAAAGGAAAGGTGTTTGGGGCAGCGTCAGCTCTCGGAAACACGTTCAAGGACATTACGGAGCTCGGATACAGGATCACTGTGTCGTGCAGAATGACGGGATGGTACGCCAAGGGAATCCCGACCGTCGTCATGATGATCGACGAGCCCGAGGAGATATTCACGTGGCTCGATGCCTGCAAGGGCCTTGGGCGCGACGTCAGCTTCGAGGAAAGGCATTCCCCCGAATGCGAGTCGGCTGCCTTATCGGAGCGCACCAGGCTTGAACTGTCGAAGGCGTGCGGGCGAGAACTGCCGGTGGGCGTGGACGGAGACTGTGTCTACATCGAGGATGACAAGTGGACCGGCAGGAGAAAAAGCGGGATATTCCCGGTCGAGGTCTCCACGGAGCTGATCCCGACTCCTCGCGGGTCAAAGGCGAAACCGCATGTCGCCGTTTTTGTGGACGGGGCGATGGTGACCGATGTCAGCGCGAGATGCGTGCACTACAAGACCCTCGCCGAGCATGCCGGCGAACGCCCCTATTTCGCCTGCTGCCAAAAGCGAGAAGGTCACGATGGCTTTCCCATATGGAGGGTGACCGTTGTCTATCTCGGAAGATAAAAGAGCCCCGCCGGCAGCGCTGGTACCGCTATAGCCGACGGGACATCCAACCGCCCAAGCATCTTTGCAAACTCACAACTTGAGGGGGCTTCTACATTATGCCAAAGAGGGCAGTGATATACGCGAGATTCTCGTGCAACAGGCAGCGCGAGGCCTCGATCGAGGACCAGCTGCGCGTCTGCCGAGAGTGGTGCGCGCGCGAGGGCTACGAGGTCGCGGCGGAGTACTGTGACCGCGCCGTGTCGGGGCGCACCGACGACCGCCCCGAGTTCCAGCGGATGATAGCCAACGCCGGCGAGAGCGAGATCGTCCTCGTCTACATGATGGACCGCTTCAGCCGCGGCGAGTACGACGCGCCGATATACAAGCGCGAGCTCGCCACTCGCGGCGTCAAGCTGGTCTCGGCGCTCGAGCAGATACCCGACAGCCCGGAGGGCATCATCTACGAGAAGCTGCTCGAGGGGCTCGCCGCCTGCGAGTCGAGGAAGACCGCCATCAGGACCAAGCGCGGAATGGAGGGCAACGCCCTCAAGTGCAAGACCAACGGCGTGCGCATATTCGGCTACAGGCGCAACGGGGACGACGAGTACGAGGTCGACGAGGCGCAGGCGGCGTGGGTGCGCGAGGCCTTCGCGCTGAGGCTTGAGCGCATGTCCATGAACGCGATAGCGCGCGAGTTCGCTCGGCGCGGCCTCAGGACGCGCAAGGGCAACCCGTGCGGCCAGGCGATGGTGCAGCAGATGCTGCGCGACCGAAGGTACACGGGCAGGTACGAGTGGGGAGGCATCGTCCGCGAGGGCGGGATGCCGCAGATCGTGGACGAGGTGACGTTCATGGAGGTCCAGGGAATCAAGTGCCGCAAGCAGCGCTCGAGCGAGAACTGGGGCGACTTCGCCCTCGCGGGGGCGGCGCTGTGCGCGGAATGCGGCAGGAACCTGCAGGGCGTGAGCGGCAGGGGCCGCAACAACGTGAAGTACGAGTACTACAGCTGCCCGGGGTCGTGCGTCCGCAACATCAGGCGCGAGGAGCTCGAGGGCTCCATAGCCTCGGCGCTGAGGGAGCTGCTGGGCGACCGCGGCGAGGCGCTGCAGATAGCCAACATGGTAGCGGAGCGCGCGGACACTGCCGAGGTGAGGGCGCGCCGCAGGCAGGCGGAGGACTCGCTCAGGGCCGCGGAGAGGGGCCTGAGGAACATCCTCAACGCCATCGAGCAGGGCGTGATAGCCCCGGGCGTGAACGAGCGCATAGCCGAGCTCGAGGAGCAGCAGGCGCGCGCGAGGTACGACCTCGAGGCCATCACGGACGAGCGGATAGACCCGGAGCGCTTCGCCGACTTCCTGCAGTGCGGGACGGCGCTCGACGACGCGACGCTGCTGAAGGCGTTCGTGTGGCAGGCGGTCGTCTCGGAGGACGAGATACTGGTCACGCTGAACTACGATAAAAAGGGCGAACCCGCCAGATTGGACATCCAGCGGGTTCGAGCAAAATTGGAATGGTGCCCCATGTTGGATTCGAACCAACGGCCTTCTGCTCCGGAGGCAGACGCTCTAATCCCCTGAGCTAATAGGGCCAACGTTTGGCATTATACCCAAGTGCGCCACGGGCTAACAAAATAATAGAAAAAGCTTTGCAATTCCGAGGAAGACGCGGCGCAACGGCCCACTTTAGAAGGCAAAAGCGAGTCAGATAGTATAAACTCTCATGCACCATATATACACGGCTCGCGATGCGGGCCGTTTTTGCAAAAGTTATCCATCGAGGTGAGAGGCACACCATGATTGCAATTCTAAAGCAAAGCGCCAGCGACGAGGCCGTAAGCCATATCGTCAGCTGGATTGAGAAAAAGGGTCTGAAGACCGATGTCTCGCGCGGCGAGAACGAGACGATCATCGGCCTGGTGGGCGATACGACCAAGATCGACCCGTTCCTGCTCGAGTCTATGGATGTCGTCGAGCGCGTGCAGCGCGTCTCCGAGCCGTTCAAGCGTGCCAACCGCAAATTCCACCCCGAGGATTCCGTCATCGACTGCGGCCACGGCGTCAAGATCGGCGGCGACCAGTTCCAGGTCATCGCCGGCCCGTGCTCCGTCGAGGGCGAGAACCTCATCCGCATCGCACGCCGCGTGAAGGCCGCCGGCGCCACGATGCTGCGCGGCGGTGCCTACAAGCCCCGCACCTCCCCCTACGCCTACCAGGGCATGGGCCCCGCCGGCCTCGATCTGCTGTGCGAGGCGTCTGCCGAGCTCGACATGCCGATCGTCACCGAGATCATGGACCCACGTGACGTGCAGGTCTTCTTGGACAAGAAGATTGACGTCATGCAGATCGGCGCCCGCAACGCCCAGAACTTCCCCCTACTCAAGGAGGTCGGCAAGACCAAGACCCCGATCCTGCTCAAGCGCGGCATGTCCGGCACGATCGATGAGCTGCTTATGGCCGCCGAGTACATCATGAGCGAGGGCAACGACAACGTCATCCTGTGCGAGCGCGGCATCCGCACCTTCGAGACCCGCACCCGTAACACCTTCGACCTCAACGCCGTGCCGGTGCTGCACCACCTGTCACACCTGCCTGTCGTTGCCGACCCCAGCCACGCCACCGGCTACACCCGCTACGTCGAGCCCATGGCGCTCGCTGCGACCGCCTGCGGTGCCAACGGCCTGGAGATCGAGGTCCACGACGAGCCGAGCCGAGCCTGGTCCGACGGCGCCCAGGCCCTCACCCCCGATCAATTCGACGACACCATGCGCCGCATCCACGCCATCCGCGAGGTTGTCTGCCAAGAGACCATGGAGTAAACCATGGGTACGGTGAGAAACGCGCGCGTTAACCAGGGCGGCCTTAAGTGCGCTGGCATCGTCGGCCTTGGCCTCATCGGCGGCAGTTTTGCCCGCGGCTATGCGCAGGCGGGCGTCCGCGTGCTGGCATGGGACCCCGATGACGATGTCATGACGGCCGCCAGCATGGGCACTGTCGCCGGAGAGCTCAACGACGAGACACTCGGCGAATGCGACATCATCGTCCTTGCCTGCTATCCCGAGGCATGCATCGAGTGGCTCGAGGCGCACGCCCAGGCGCTCGCCGACGCCACCGACACCGAGGCCATCATGGGCCCCGTGGTGATCGACACCGTGGGCGTCAAGGGCATCGTGTGCGAGCGCGCCTTTGAGCTTGCCCGCGAGCACGGCTTTTACTTTGTGGGCGCGCACCCCATGGCGGGCACCCAGTTCTCGGGCTACGCGCACTCCCGCGCCGACCTGTTCCAGGGCGCTCCCCTGGTGCTCGTTCCGCCCGCGGTAGACGATGCCCTTAAGCTGGAGCTTTTGGGCCAGGTGCGCGAGATGGTGCGCCCCTTGGGCTTTGGCAAGTTCAGCGTGACCAGCGCCGCCGAGCACGACCGCGTCATCGCCTTCACGAGTCAGCTTGCGCACGTGGTGTCCAACGCCTACGTAAAGAGCCCGACCGCCCAGGTCCACCACGGCTTTTCGGCCGGTAGCTACCGCGATCTCACCCGCGTGGCGCACCTCAACCCGCAAATGTGGTCCGAGCTCATGATCGACGACGCCGACGCGCTCGCCTTCGAAATCGACCACCTGATCGACTCACTCGGCGCCTACAGCCGTGCGCTCAAGGACCGCGACCAGCGCTATCTGGAGAATCTCCTTGCCGAGGGCGACCGCATTAAGCGCGCGCTCGACGACGAGGCCTCCCACTAGACCACCTATCACGCTAGGTCGAAAGGACCGAAGCTTATGGCGATTACCATCGATATCGACACCGCACGCCCCTACCAGGTGCATGTTGGCACGTTTTTGCTGGAGCAGGCGGGACCGCTCGTGCGCGCCACTGCCGGCGGCACCAAGGCCGTCATCGTGACGGACACCAACGTGGGCCCGCTCTACCAAATGCCAGTTAAGCAGAGTCTGGAGGCATCAGGCTACGAGGTGAGCATCTGCACCTTCGAAGCCGGCGAGGCCCATAAGCGCGCCGAGACCTATGTTGCCATTTTGGAGTTTGTGGCCGAGCACGAGCTTTCACGCTCCGACGTGATTGTGGCACTCGGCGGCGGTGTCGTGGGCGACGTGGCGGGCTTTGTGGCCGCCACCTACATGCGCGGCTGCAAGTTTGTGCAGATCCCGACGAGCCTGCTCGCCATGGTGGATTCGTCGGTGGGCGGCAAGACCGCCATCGACCTGGCTGCCGGCAAGAACTTGGCCGGCGCCTTTTGGCAGCCGAGCGTGGTTATCGCCGACGTGGGGTGCCTGGCCACCCTCACGCCCGAGCAGTTCGCCGACGGCTGCGGCGAGGTCGTCAAGCACGCCGTGATCGCCGACCCAGAGCTTTTCGCCGAGCTGGAGAAGACCCCGCTCACGCTGGAGCTGCTCAACCGCGATGTAGCCCGCGTAGCGCTCATCATCGCCCGCAATATCGACATCAAGCGCGCCGTGGTCGTCGCCGACGAGCGCGAAACCAACCAGCGCAAGCTCCTCAACTTTGGACACAGCGCCGGACACGCCGTCGAGGCCTGCGAGCACTTTGAGCTCGGACACGGCAACTGCGTGTCAATCGGCATGGGCATCATCACGCGCGCAGCGGCCCTGCACGGCGTTTGCGATGCTGCACTGCCCGGTCGTATTGAGGAGCTCTGCGCCCGCCATGGCCTCAAGACCCGCTGCGACCTAGATGCCGATGCCGTCTTTGCCGAGGCGCTGCACGACAAGAAGCGCACGGGCGACACCATCGACCTGGTGATTCCGCACGACATTGGCCGCTGCAGCATCGACCGCACGCCGCTTTCCACTTTCCACGAACTCATTGCCGAGGGCCTCGGCCAGAAGGGAGACGCATCCGCATGCTAGCCCGCATCACCCCGTCCCCGCTCAAGGGCACCGTTCCTGCCATCGCGTCCAAGTCGATGGCGCATCGCCTGATCATCTGCGCCGCGCTTGCCAACGGCGAAACACACGTCACCTGTAACACCACCTGCGCAGACATCGAGGCTACAGTGCGTTGCCTTACGGCCCTGGGCGCTCGCATCGAGACCGTCGAGGACGGCTTCCAGGTCCACCCCACCATGAAGAGTGTTGAGTTTGGCCTGCTCAAGGCCCTTGCCGGCGGCACGCTTGACTGCGGCGAAAGCGGCTCCACGCTGCGCTTTATGCTGCCCGTCGCCTGCGCGCTGGGTGCGAATGCCACCTTCGTGGGCCAGGGCCGCCTGGGCGCCCGCCCGCTCTCCCCGCTCTCGGACGAGATCATCGCCGCCGGTTGCGACCTGCAGGGCCTGGGCGGTTTTCCGCTCAAGACGAGCGGCCGCATGCGCCCGGGTACCTTTGTGCTGCCGGGCAACGTGAGCTCGCAGTATATCTCCGGCCTGCTGCTGGCAGCCCCGCTGCTGGCCCAGCCCTCCTGCGTGCAGGTAACCGGCCTCATCGAGAGCCGCCCCTACATCAACCTGACCATCCAGGCCATGAAGGCCTTTGGCGTCGAGGTCAACGTCGAGCGTATTCCGGCCAAGGACGGCCAGCCCGAGGTCACGAACTTCCGCGTGAGCAGCGGCTCGTACCGCACGCCCGGCAGCGTGGCCGTCGAGGGCGACTGGTCCAACGCCGCCTTTTGGCTGTGTGCCGGCGCCATCGGCACCGATCCCATCACCGTCGAGGGTGTGTCCCTGAGCTCCGCGCAGGGCGACCGCAACGTGCTCGCCGCGCTTTCGCGCTTTGGCGCCCGCATCGTGCGTTCCACCAACGCCGCCACCGTGCAGTCCGACAAACTCGCCGGCTTTGAGATGAGCGCCCACGACATTCCAGACCTGGTGCCCGTCATCTCGGCCGTGGCATCGCTGGCGCAAGGCCGCACGTTCATCCGCGATTGTGCCCGCCTGCGCATCAAGGAATCCGACCGCCTGGCCACCACCACCCGTGAGCTCACCGCGCTGGGCGCACAAGTGCGCATTGCCGGTGACGACCTCATCATCAAGGGCGTCGATGCCTTTACCGGCGGCGAGGTCGATTCGCACAACGACCATCGCATCGCCATGATGGCAGCCATCGCCGCAAGTCGCGCCACCGGCGAGGTCGTGATCCACGGCGCCGAGGCCGTCAACAAGTCCTATCCCGATTTCTTCGACCACTACCGCCTGTTGGGCGGCAAGGTCACGCTCGAGGAGGAATAGCATGTCCTCGACCTTTGGCAACGTCTTGCACTTAAGCATCTTCGGCCAGTCGCACTCCCCCGCAATCGGCTGCTCGCTCGATGGCATTCCGGCGGGCATCGCCGTGGACCAGGAAGCGCTGCAGGCCTTTTTGGACCGTCGCGCCCCCGGTCGCGACGAGACCGCGACCAAACGCCGTGAGGCCGACGCCGCCCACATCATCGCCGGTGTTGTCGATGGACATACCACCGGCGCGCCCATCGCCGCGATTATTGAGAACACCAACACGCGCTCCAAGGACTATTCCGAACTGCGCCGCAAGCCCCGTCCCGGACATGCGGACTTCCCTGCGCGCGTGAAGTATCACAATATGCACGATGTCGCTGGTGGCGGGCATTTCTCCGGCCGCCTGACGGCACCCCTGTGCATCGCCGGCGGGATCGCGCTGCAGGCACTCGAGGCCCGCGGCATTCAGGTCATGGCGCACGTCGCGCAAATCGGCGGCATCTCCGACCTGCCCATGGATGATATGGTCTATCGCGAGGCCGACCGCAAGGCGATCCTTACGAACGACCTGCCCTGCATTGACGCCGCCGCAGCCGGCCGCATGCGCGAGGAGATCCTAGCCGCGCGCGACGAACTCGATAGCATCGGCGGCATCGTGGAGTGCGGCATCTACGGGCTTCCCGCGGGCATCGGCGACCCCATGTTCGACGGCATCGAGAACCGCATCGCGCAAATCGCCTTTGGCATTCCCGCCGTAAAGGGCGTGGAGTTTGGCATGGGCTTTGCCGTCGCCGCCATGCGCGGCAGTGAGAACAACGATCCGTATCGCATCGATGCCGAGACCGGCGAGATCGAGGTCGAGTCCAATAACGCCGGCGGCATCCTGGGCGGCATCTCCACCGGCGCGCCCGTCATGTGGCGCATGGCCGTAAAGCCGACGCCCTCCATTGGCCGCGAGCAGCAGACCGTAGACATGGACGCCATGGAAAATGCCGAGCTCTCGGTCCACGGCCGTCACGATCCCTGCATCGTCCCCCGAGCCGTCCCCGTAGCCGAAGCAGCAGCTGCCCTCGCGATTTGGGACGCTCTCCTCGAGGACGCAGGCCAGCTCTAACCCGCACACCCGGTGATTTTTCTGGGACGGGGATTAAAAAATCATTGCGTACCTAATGATTTTTTAATCCCCGTCCCAGAAAAATCACCGCAGCCCCCTACATGTGAAAGGGGTCCCTATGGACCTTGCCGATATTCGCCAGGCCATCGATGGCATCGACACCACGCTCCTCAACAGCTTTGTCGAGCGTATGGACATTGCCACCGAGGTCGCCAAGTCAAAAATCGAGATGGGCAAAGCCGTCTTCGACCCCGCCCGTGAGCGCTCCAAGCTCAACAATCTCGCCAGCCGCGCGCCCGAGCGCTACGAGGCGCAGACTATCACCCTGTTCCGCCTCCTCATGAGCATGAGCAAGGCCGAGCAGCAGCGCTACATCAACGAGCTCAAGGGCATCACCGTCTCGCAAAAGGCACACGCCACGGCTGCAGCCTCCGACACGCCCTTCCCTCAAACTGCCACCGTCGCCTGCCAGGGCGTGGAAGGTGCCTATAGCCAGATCGCCGCGTGCAAACTCTTCGACGTGCCCGACATCGCGTTTTTCGAGACCTTCGAAGGCGTTATGCGCGCTGTGCGCGACGGCTTCTGCGAGTTTGGCGTGCTGCCCATCGAGAACTCCACCGCCGGATCGGTCAACGCCGTCTACGACCTGCTCGCCCAGTTCGATTTCCACATCGTGCGTTCGCTGCGACTCAAGATCGACCACAACCTGCTCGTCAAGCCCGGCACCAAGCTCGCCGACGTGCGCGAGGTCTACAGCCACGGCCAAGCCATTGCCCAGTGTGCCGGCTTTATCGAGTCCCACGACCTGCACGCCACCAAGTACCCAAACACGGCCATGTCGGCCGAGATGGTCGCCAACTCCGAGCGCACCGACGTCGCCGCCATCGCCTCGCGCAGCTGCGCGGCACTCTATGGCCTGGAGGTGCTGGAGCCCAACATTCAGGACTCGGACAACAACTACACGCGCTTTGTCGTCATCGGCCGCGAACCGCGCGTCTACCCCGGCGCCAACCGCACCTCGCTCATGATTACCACGGCCAACGAACCGGGTGCGCTCTATCGCGTGCTCGAGCGCTTCTACGCACTCAACATCAACCTCATCAAGCTCGAGAGCCGCCCCATCCCCGGTCGCGACTTTGAGTTTATGTTCTACTTTGACCTGGACTGTCCCTTTGGCAGCAAGGCCCTCGACGACCTGCTCGATTCGATCGACGACGTATGCGAGAGCTTCACCTACTTTGGCAGCTACACGGAGGTGCTCTAGATGACCGATACCGCCGCAACCCGCCCCTACGGCGTGCTGGGCCGCGTGCTGGGCCACAGCTACACCCCGACCATCTACAAGGAGCTGGCGGGGCTTGAGTACGTGCGTTTTGAGCGCGAGCCCGAGGATCTTGAGGCTTTTATGACGGGCGACGAATGGGAGGGCACCAACGTGACCATCCCCTACAAGCGCGCCGTCATGGAATACCTGGACGAGCTGAGCCCGCTCGCCGAGCGCATGGGCAACGTCAATACCATCACGCGCCTGCCCGACGGCCGCCTGCACGGCGATAATACTGACTACTTCGGTTTCCAGTGCCTGGTCGAGGAGTTGGGCGTTGAGGTTGCCGGCAAGAAGGCCCTCGTGCTCGGTGCCACCGGCGGCGCCGGCACCACGGCAAGTATGGTGCTGGGAGACATGGGCGCCATCGTCGTACCCGTGGGTCGCACGAGCGAGGTCAACTACGACAATATCGCGCAGCAGTCCGACGCCTCCCTACTCGTCAACTGCACGCCCGCCGGCATGTTCCCCCATTGCCCCGACGCGCCTTGCACGCTCGAAGGCCTCGATGCGCTCGAGGGCGTCATCGACATTGTCTACAACCCCGCCCGCACGGGCCTGATGCTCGAGGCCGAGCGCCGCGGCATCCCCTGCATCGGCGGCCTGCTTATGCTTGTTGCCCAGGCGGCACAAGCTGTCGAGCGCTATACCGGCAAAGCCACCCCGCGCGAGAGGATCCTGGACGTAACGGAGCGCCTGTCACGCCGCGAACAGAACATCGCGCTGATCGGCATGCCGGGCTCGGGCAAGACCCGCGTGGGCGAGCAGATCGCCCAGCTCACGGGCCGCGAGCACATCGATCTCGATCGCGCCCTCGAGGAACGCCTCGGCATGCCCTGTGCCGACTTTATCGTCGAGCGCGGCGAGGCGGCCTTCCGCGAGCAGGAGACGGCGGCGCTAGCCGACATCTCCAAGCGCAGCGGCCTGGCGCTCTCCACCGGCGGCGGCGTGGTCACACGCGACGAAAACTATCCGCTGCTGCACCAGAACAGCCAGATCGTGATGCTCAACCGTAAGCTCGACGAGCTCGCCCACAAGGGACGCCCCATCACCGCCCGCGACGGCATCGACAAGCTGGCCGAGCAGCGTATGCCGCGCTACCGCGCCTGGGCCGACTACATCATCGACTCACGCGACTGCGCCGCCAACACCGCCCAAGCCCTCCTCGAGACCCTCCAACCCGCTCTCTAACCAAAACCACCACAAAGGGGACAGGCACCTTTGTGGTGGTTTCTCGACTGCAAAGGAAGCAACCATGAAAGCACTCGTCATCAACGGCCCCAACCTCAACATGCTCGGCATTCGCGAGCCGGGCATCTACGGCAACGACAACTACGACCGCTTAGTGCAGATCTGCCAGGAAGCGGGCGCCGCACAGGGCTTCGAAGAAGTCGAGGTCTTCCAGTCTAACCACGAGGGCACCATCGTCGACAAGATCCAGGAGGCCTACGGCAAGGTCGACGGCATCGTCATCAACCCGGCGGCCTACACGCACACAAGCGTCGCGATCCTCGACGCACTCAAGGCCGTCGCCATCCCGGCTGTGGAGGTCCACATCAGCGCCGTAGAGACGCGCGAGGACTTCCGCCAGGTAAGCTACGCCCGCCTGGCCTGCTTCGCCACCATCACCGGCGAGGGCCTGAAGGGCTACGCCCACGCGTTGGAGCTGCTGAAAGAGCATCTCGAAAAGTAAAATGCCAACCCCAACAAACAGCAGCGGCTTGCTCGCGCTCGGCTCCAGCAACACACAAGATGAAAAAAGCCCAGACCACCAAGCGGTCTGGGCTTAATAAACGATGGTGCTCCATGGCGGATTCGAACCGTCGACCTTGGGATTAGAAGTCCCCTGCTCTATCCAACTGAGCTAATGGAGCAAATAACCGCACGCCCAAGCAAGCGCAAGCCTGTCAAGCGCAAGTAATTATAACCTAGTTGAACTGCTCGCGGTACGCCTTGCAGACCTCATCGACCGGGCCGTCCATGCGAAGGTCACCCTTCTCAATCCAAACGGCACGCTGGCAGATGCGCTCAACCTGCTCCATAGAGTGCGAAACGAACAGAACCGTCACGTCGCCGCTCTGGATAAAGTGCTGGATGCGGGCCTCACACTTTTGCTGGAAGAACACATCACCGACGGACAGCGTCTCGTCAACGATCAGAATATCGGGCTCGGTAATCGTCGCGATTGCAAAGGCGATACGCGCCACCATGCCCGAGGAGAAGTTCTTAAGCGGCATATCGACAAAGTTCTGCAGCTCAGCGAACTCGATAATGCCGTCAAAGTTGGCGTCGATGAACTCCTTGGTATAGCCAAGCAGGGCGCCGTTCAGATATATGTTCTCACGGGCAGTCAGCTCGGGGTCAAAGCCGGCACCAAGCTCAATCAACGGTGCGATATTGCCGTGCACCTTAACGCTGCCCTCGCTAGGCTCAAGCACGCCAGCGATAATCTTGAGCATCGTAGACTTGCCGGAGCCATTGGTGCCGACCAGACCCACGACCTCGCCGCGATGAATATCGAACGAGATGTGCTTAAGCGCCCTAAACTCCTCAAAGAACAGCTCGTGCTTGGCAAGCTTGATGAAGTACTCCTTGAGGTTGGTCAGCGACTCGGACGCCATGTTAAAGATCATGGTGACGTCGTCGACCTCGACAGCCAGAGGCTGCTCGCTGTAATCAACAACAGGTTCAGTCATCACAGCACTCCTTAGATGTAGAGGATGAACTTGCGCTCGGACTTATGGAACACGGTGTAGCCAATAACAAGCGCAAGAACCGCCCAAGCGACGCACATACCAAACGTCATAAGCGAGGGCGTAGTCTGGAACAGGAAGATATCACGCATAAACTGCAGGTAGTTATACATGGGGTTCGCATAGACCAGAATGCGCACGAGATGCGGCATTTGCGCAACGAAGTCGGTCGTCCAGAAGATGGGCGTAATGTAGGTCCAAGCCGTAATGACGACGCTCCACAGATGCATGACATCGCGGAAGAAAACCGTGAGGGCGGAGAGCATCATGCCCAGGCCCATGCAGAAGCACATAAGCAGCAGTAGGCAGACAGGCAGCAGAATAAGGTGCCAAGAAGGCATAACACGGAACCACAGCATAACAATAGCTACGGCGACCAGAGAGAAGGCAAAGTTAACCAGCGAGAAGAGCACCTTCTGCACCGGGAAGACCCAGCGGTGCACCTTAACCTTTTTGAGCAGCGGGGCAGCACCCACGATCGACGTCAGAGCCTGGTTCGTAGACTCGGACATGACGGCAAAGGTGACGTTACCCACGATCAAATACAGCGGGTACATCTCGGGCGTAATCGAGCCATTGCGGCCCTGGGCAAAAATCGTCGAGAACACGATGGCCATGACAATCATCATCAGCAACGGATTGAGCACCGACCATGCGACGCCCAGAACGCTACGGCGATACTTGATCTTAAAATCCTTGGTAACCAGCTGACGAAGGATAAACGCGTCCTTCTCAAATTCGTTCTTAGCAAACGTCGCAGGCAGACTGCGAGTTTCTTGTTGCTTTGTCTGATCCGACACGGATGCAACTCCTTTACTCGTAATCGTTGACAAACGAACAGTATAGACCCGACGGCCCTGCAAACGATTCGCGCAACAAAACTGGAGAACTAACCCACATCTAAGGATGACAAGTCCAAACGGCTATACTTTCAAGGATTGAATGTGTAAGGAGCATTGAATGAATTCTGAATCCATCGCCGTCATCATCCCCTGCTACAACGAAGCGCTCACAATCGGTAAGGTCGTCGACGACTTTCATCGCGAGCTTCCTCAAGCGACGGTCTACGTATATGACAACAACTCGTCGGACGACACCTCACACATCGCGGCAGAGCACGGCGCCACGGTGCGTTTTGAGCCGCGCCAGGGAAAGGGCAACGTGTGCCGCCAGATGTTTCGCGACATCGACGCCGATTGCTACCTGATGGTCGACGGAGACGACACCTACCCCGCCGAGGCGGCCAAAGCCCTCTGCGAGCCTATCCTCAACGGCACGGCCGATATGACCGTAGGCGACCGCCTTTCCAACGACACCTATGCCGAGGAGAACAAGCGTGCCTTCCACGGCTTTGGCAACAATCTGGTCCGCGCCATGATCAAGTGGATCTATGGCTACAGCTTCGATGACGTCATGACCGGCTACCGTGCCATGAGCCGCCCGTTCGTTAAAACCTTCCCTGTGCTTTCCGAGGGCTTCCAGATCGAAACCGAGCTCTCGATCTACGCCGTCGACCACCGCTGGCGCATCAAGGATGTGCCCATCGAGTACCGCGACCGTCCGGAAGGTTCCGAGTCCAAGCTCAATACCGTAAGCGACGGCATTAAAGTCGTTGCGATGATCGGCACGCTGTTCAAGGACTACCGCCCGCTGAAGTTCTTCAGCCTCGTTGCGCTTCTGTTCGCGGTATTCGGCCTCGCCCTGGGCATGCCCATCGTTGTCGAATATTTCCAGACCGGCCTCGTCCCGCGCTTCCCCACCGCTATGCTCGCCGCCTCGTTTATGTTCCTGTGCGGTCTGAGCCTTGCGACCGGCTTCATCCTAGATTCTGTAGCAAAGGTCGAAAAAAAGCAGTGGGAGGTCAACGTGTACAGCAAATACGCCTACGACGACCAGCCCGGCCACCCTACTTCCATGCCAAGCGAGAGGTAGATCTTCCGCAAAATACTATTGGCACCACTGCGCAGATAGCCACCAACAAGAAAAGCCGCCGTTAAAGAACGGCGGCTTTTACTCTCGAAAAGTTAATAGCGGCTAGAGCGTCTTGATGTACTCCCCCAGCTCTTCCTCCCAGTCGGGCATGTGGAAGCCGGCAGCCTCGAGCTTGGACAGGTCGAGCGCGGAGTGGACCGGGCGCGGGGCGACGGGGCCCTCGGCGCTCGCGTAGTAGTCGGCGGTCGATACCGGCACGACCCTGTCCCCGTTGCCGTTGGCGGCCTCGAAGACGGCGCGGGCGATATCGGCCCAGGACTTGACGGCGCCGGAGCCCGTG
>ERZ825324.868-NODE-868-length-39691-cov-5.827455_pt1 | contig 39691 bp, 37 predicted proteins | sample MGYA00519859_ERZ825324 | MGnify/ENA primary metagenome ERZ825324 (study PRJEB31778, sample SAMEA3449198) | human gut metagenome | biome: human gut; feature: human-associated habitat; material: faeces | place: United Kingdom | collected 2010/2012 ...
TGTCGCGCATGAGCCGCGCCGACCGCGCGGCGCTCGCCGCGCGCGCAGAGCGCGGCGAGCGCGTGAAGCTGAGCCTGTGACCCGCTTCGCGTACATCCGCCGGGACGGGCGGTGCGTGCTGCGCGCGGACGGCCACGCGGACTTCTGCCCGGGCAGAGACATCGTGTGCGCCGGAGCGTCGGCGCTCGTGTGCGCGCTGGCGGGCGCGCTCGATGCGCTGGGTGCGCAGGGCGTGCAGCGGACGCTCTGCGCCGGACACGCAGCCATCGCAGCGGACGACCGGGCCGATGTGCGCGCGGCGTTTACCGTGGCCGTGACGGGCCTGCGGCAGCTGGCCGCGGCCTACCCCGGCCACGTTGCGGAGGACACCGGCCGCGTCCCCGCGCAGGAGACCGAAACCCACGGCAGCGCAGCGGCCGGGCGCTGCCCCGGCGCTGTCCCCGGAAGCGGACAGCAGAGAAAAAAGGAGACATGAGTATGGAAAACATCCGCATGAACCTGCGCCTGTTTGACGCAAACACGCAGGTGACCACCCAGCAGAGCCTGACCGAGGAGATGAAGACGTTCTACTCGGACTACCTCATCGACGCGGCCGAGCCCGAGCTCGTGCACGACCAGTTCGCGCAGAAGCACCCCATCCCCGCAAACGGCGGCAAGACGATCCAGTTCCGCCGCTTTGCCCCGCTCGGCAAGGCGCTGACCGCCCTGACCGAGGGCGTGACCCCCGACGGCCAGAGTCTGAGCATGACCACCGTTGAGGCGGCCGTGCGCCAGTACGGCGGCTACATCCAGATGAGCGACCTGCTGCTGCTGACCGCCATCGACAACAACCTCACCATGGCCACGAAGCTGCTCGGCGCGCAGGCCGGCCGCACGCTCGACACGATCACCCGCGAGGTACTCGTCGGCGGTGACAACGTGCAGTATGCCGACGAGTCCGTGTCCGCGCGCTACCTGCTGCAGGGCGGCAACGCCAGCGCGGCCGACAACAACTACCTGACCGTCGACTGCATCCGCCGCGCCGTGCGCGCGCTCAAAAACGCCAACTGCCGCCGCATCGACGGCGCGTTCCCGGTCATCATCCACCCCGACGTGGCCTACGACCTCATGAACGACCCGAAGTGGCTGGCACCGCACCAGTACGTCGACACCGAGCACATGTACGAGGGCGAGATCGGCAAGATCGAGGGCTGCCGCTTCGTCGAGAGCACGGAGGCGAAGATCTTCCACGCAGAGGATCTTGCCAGCGACAGCCGCACCCTGCTCACGAACGGCGCAGTGAGCGGCAAGACCACCTTCTCGTTCGACGGCGGCACGGTCAAGTCCGGCGCGCTCGTCGGCCGTCAGGTGCTCGTCGGCAATGCGTGCGTGACCGTCACGGCCAACACCGCGAGCTCCATGACCGTGGACGCCGCCGTCACGGCTGAGGACAACGCCATCATCTACCCCGGTGAGGCCGGCGCGCAGGGCCGCGACGTGTACGTCACGCTCGTGCTCGGCGCCGACGGCTACGGCACGACCGAGATCACCGGCGGCGGTCTGGAGCACATCGTCAAGCAGCTCGGCTCCGCCGGTACGGGCGACCCGCTCAACCAGCGCGCCAGCGTCGGCTGGAAGGCCACGAAGGTCGCCGTGCGTCTCGACGACAGCGCCATCCGCCGCATCGAGACCTGCAGCACCTACACCGAGTAAAGAAATCCACCCCGTGCCTCCCGCCCGCGCGGCGGGAGGCGCACCTACAACAAGGAGGAAACAACTATGGCAACCAGAAAAAAGACCGACCGCGCCGCCGCTGAGGCCTGGCTGAGCGAACCCGTGACCGTGCGTCTGTTCCGCGACAACGGCAGCTACAAGGAGGACAAGGTCGTGACCGTCAACGGCGAGACCGTGCGCATCCCGCGCGGCGAGGACGTGACCATCCCGCGCCGCTTCGCGCTCGTGCTCGCGCAGGGCGAGGCGCAGGACGCGCGCACCGGCGCGCTCATCGAGCGCGAGACCGCCCGCTTTGCCGCCGAGAGCGGCGCGCTGGGGCTCTGACCATGGCGACGCTTCAGCAGGCGCTCACGCGCATCGACGCGATCTGCCCGAACGCGTGGGACGAGACGGCGAAACTCCTGTGGCTCAACGAATGCGAGAGCATGATCCAGACGCGCATCCTCGGCGTGGCGCCCGAACAGTGCATCACCTACGACGCGGACACCGACCGCAGCACCGCGCTGCTCGTGCCCGCGCCGTTTGACCGGCTGTACGTGTACTACGTCATCGCCATGTGCGACTACGCCGCACACGAAACGGCGCACTACGCCGACAGCATGATGCTCTTTAACGCGGCACTCGACGAATACGCCAAGTGGTATCAGCGCGCCAACGGAGCGGCGCCCATCGCACCGGGACAGCTCCAGCAGATCGCCGCCAACACGAAGGCGCGGCACACGCACGAAAATCTCGCGGTGCTCGACGGCATCACGGCGGAAAAGGCGGCAGCCTGGGACGCAAAAGCGGACCGGACGGCCGCGACGGCGTCCGCCAACGGCCTGATGTCCAAGGCCGATAAGGCCAAGCTGGACGGCATCGCCGCGGGCGCGACAAAGGTCACCGTCGACAGCGTCGTGTCCGCATCGTCCGTCAACCCTGTGCAGAACAAGGCAATCAAGCAGTACGTGGATAGCAGGGCCGCAGGATCGGGCGCCGTGCGATATGACGAAGCACAGACGCTGACGGAACAGCAGAAACTACAGGCGCGGGAAAACGCTGGCGCGCTGGCCAGCGAAGCACCGACCATCACAAGAGGATGGATGTCGATTTGCCCGGATGGGTCAACAGACAGCAATGACGCTGTCCACGTGACAGTTACCAAGGCTGGTGATGATAATTATACGGCTGCGCTCGATGGCGGCCCCGAAAATTGGCCGGTGCGTGTGGCTGGCATCAGAACGCCGACGGACGCACAGACAAACTACGCGGCGAACGTGGCCTATGTCAAGGCCAAGATCGCGGCGATCGGCGCCGGCGCGGCGCTGCCAAGTGTGACGGCAGCCGATAACGGCAAGATCCTGCGTGTTGTCGGCGGCGCGTGGGCCGCCGCGAGTTTGCCGGTATATAACGGAGGTGTCAGCTGATGGCCGATGTCAATATCAAGTATCAGGGCACATCGATCGCAACGATCGACGCAAGCGGCAGCAAGACGCTGCAGACAAGCGGGAAATACTGCGAGGGCGATATCACCGTGGAATACACCGACCCGGAAAAACCGACGCAGGCCAAAAGCGCAACACCGACGGAAACGGCGCAGGACATCACGCCGGACAGCGGGAAGGTGCTCTCGAAAGTTTCCGTCGGCGCGATCCCAAAAACATATGTCGGCAGCGGTGTGACCAAAAAAGCAGCGGCGACCGTTTCGCCGTCCACGAGCGAGCAGACGGTTTGCGCAAGCGGGGTCTACACGACCGGCGCGCAGAAAGTCGCGGCGATCACGAAGAACCTGCTCGCGCAGCTGGATCCTGATTTTGTGGCTGCAAATATCAAGAAAGATGTGGATCTGTTTGGGCTGGTCGGTACGCTCGAAGCCGGGGGCAGCGGTGGAAAAGCGTACAAAATCGTTTCGGGTTATTTATCTTCAACAAGTACGGATACAGACGGCTCTTTTACTTTGGCGCACAATTTGGGGTGCACGCCGATCTTGTTCATGATGATGCGCCCGGCAACTTTCTCGTTTAATGATGGTCAGATCGGTTGCGTGTTGTATGGCAATTCCGATGCGGACGAATCGCTTGCGCCAGAGTTTAACTGGGAAACCTGGCGCAAGAAATTTCAAGCCATTGTGCGGTACGATCGTGACGTTTATGTAGCCGCTTTGACCGGAACGGTTGACAACAACAGTATTTCTTTCAGCCGATACAAAAATGGCAATTTCACAGCAGAAGTGACCGGCACGTATTTCTGGTTTGCGGTTGGGGTGGAAGGAGCGTGACAACGTGAGGTATTTTGTGCAGTATGGGAAGAAAAATCACATCATTGCCATCGGCACCGGCGCGGGCGGCACCGAGATCACAAAAATTGAATACGACGAAATCATGGCAATCATCCAAAACCGTCCGAGCGCAGACGGCAAAGGCTACCGGCTGAAAGCCGACCTGACGTGGGAGGCATACGACCTGCCGCCGGAACCCGAACCGAGCGACGAGGACGAACTTTCGGACGCGCAAGCCTTGAATATTCTTTTGGGAGGTGCAACATGACACGCGGAAAAGCAAAGCTGCTTCGGCAGCTGATCGAAAGCCTTGCCGCCGGACTGGATGATGCGGCCGCCCTGACCGGCATGGAGCTATTCCCCGCGTGGGCGGCCGGCAATGCCTATGCCATCGACGACAGGGTGCGGTACAACGGCGCGCTGTACAAATGCGTGCAGGCGCACACGGGGCAGGCGGACTGGACGCCGGACGCGACCCCGGCACTGTGGGTTGCTGTCAGCGTGGACGCATGGCCGGAGTGGGTACAGCCGTCCGGCGCGCACGATGCGTATCACCGGGGCGACAAAGTCAGCTATCGCGGCAAGCACTACATTTGCACGGCCGACGCAAACGTCTACGCACCGGGCGTGTACGGATGGGAGGAAGCGGCATGAGCATCGACATTGTGGAGGCATTCACGACGAAGAACAAGTGCTATCAGGCGGGTGCACCGCTGACGCCGCAGGGCCTGATGCTGCACAGCATCGGCACGCCGCAGCCGAGCGCCGCCGTGCTGGCGCGGTACTTTGACCAGTACCAGCCGGGCGGGCAGAGCGTGTGCGTGCACGCGTTCGTACAGGCAGACGGCACGGTGTACCAGACGCTGCCGTGGGAGATGCGCGGCTGGCACTGCGGGGGCACGGCCAACAGCACGCACATCGGCATCGAAATGACGGAGCCGGGCGCGGGCGTGCCCTACGCCGAGGCGGCCGAGCAGATTACGGGCACGTATCGCGCCGCCGTGGCGCTGTTTGCGCGCCTGTGCGGGGTTTACGGGCTGGACCCGCTGGCCGACGGCGTCATCATCGGCCACGCGGAGGGGCACCGCCGCGGCGTGGCCAGCAACCACGCGGACCCGACATATCTGTGGGACACCTACGGCATGGGCTTCACCATGGACGGGTTCCGCGCCGCCGTCGCCGAGGCGATGGCCGGGGCCAAGGAAGAGGAGGAGGAAACAGACATGACACGCTACAACACCGTGGCAGAAATGCCCGCATGGGCACGGGAGGAGGCGCAGCGGCTCATCGACTGCGGCGCGCTCAAAGGCGGCACGGACGGCAGGCTCGACCTGTCGGACGATATGCTGCGCACGATGATCGTCTGCCAGCGGATAATCGACGAGGCAAAGGAGACATAAATGGACAGACTCACAACGATCAAGGCGGCCGCCTCTGCGGCCGCCGCAGCGCTGACGGCATTCTGGGGCTGGACAGGCTGGCTGGCGGCCGCCTGGTTTCTGGCCATGGTGCTCGACTACGCCACCGGCAGCGCTGCGGCCCTGCACGCGGGCACGTGGAGCAGCCGCCGCGCCCGCGAGGGCCTGTGGCACAAGGCCGGCAGCGTGGCCGGCGTGCTCGTGGCGGCGCTGCTGGACTTTGCGCTGCGGGCGCTGCTGGGCAGCGTGCCGGGGCTGGGCGTGCAGTATGACGTGCTGCTGTGCCCGCTCGTGACGGCGTGGTACCTGCTGACAGAGCTCGGCAGCGTGATCGAAAACGCCGGGGCGCTCGGCGCGCCGCTGCCGCAATTTCTCGTGCGGGCCATTGCCGTGCTGCGCGCGGACGTGTCACAGCGCGGCGGAGGGGACGGTGACGCATGACGGACTTTTCCCCGCTGGACTTTCCGCTGCCGGAGCGCACCGGCCATGAGACCGTGGAGCAGCGGCTCGCGGCGCTCGAGGAGACTGTGCCGCGCCTGCTCGAGGCGCTGCAGTACACGCTGGCAAACCTCGGCGCGGAAAACTTCAACGCCGTGGCGCTTTCGCGGCTCGTCTCGCCGATCCACGCGCGCATCGACGGGGCCGACGGCGATATCGCGCAGCTGAGCCTTGACGCCAACGCCCTGAATGTGCGCCTGACGTCGGCCGAGGGCAATGTCGCCGCGCTCGAACAGACCGTGAGCGACCAGGGCGCGCGCATCGCACTCGTGGCCGACGCCGACGGCGTGAACGCGGCGGCCATCGTCGCCGCCATCAACAACGGCGGCAGCAGCGTCACGCTCTCGGCCGATAAGATCGACCTCAACGGCATCACGACCGTGGCCGACACGCTGCACATCGGCAGCGAGAACAGCCTCGAGCGCAAATATCTCATCTTTCACAAGAGCGGCGCAGTGATCTCCGCGACGCGCGGCGATGTGCCGGAGCTGAAGCTCTCGGCCGGTAAGATCGACCTGTGCGGCGAGCTGTATCACAACGGGCAGCCGCTCGATCTGTAAGGAGGCAAGGCATGCATCTACCCACATTCCCGCGGAGCATGGCCGCCGTCCGGCACGTGCAGACCGCCTTCGGCGGCTACGACCACCGGCCGGCCTGTCCCGAGGGCGGCATTTACGAAATGATCAACGGCTCGGCGGCCGACAGCCCCCTGTTCGTGACGCGGCCGGGCCGCACGCTCAGCTACCCGTGCACCGGGCAGCCGAACGGCCTGTTTGCGGTCGGGGACGGGCTGCTCTGGTGCGCGGGCACGGCGCTGTATCACAACGGCGAGGCCGTGCCGGGCTGCACGCTCACGGACACGCCGAAGGTGTTCGCCGAGCTCGGCGGCACGGTGCTCATCTGGCCGGACAAGATCTGGTTCCGCCCGGCAAACGGCACGTTCGGCAGAGCCGAGCCGAGCTGGACCGGCGCTGTGACGCTCGGCAGCAGCGACGACACCGGCGACGCCGGGCGCGCGAACGTGCTGCAGGCGGACGGCGCGGGCACGCGCTTTCGCGTGGGCGACGCCGTGACGCTCAGCGGCTTCAGCGACGCGCGCAACAACGGCACGTACATCCTGCGCGGCATCGACGGCGCGAAGCTGATCTTCGACCCGGACACGTTCGTGCGCGCGGGCACGCTCAGCGGCGTGACGATCACGCGGCGGCTGCCCGATGCGCAGCACGCGTGCAGCTACGGCAACCGGCTCTGGGCGTGCGCGCACGACACCGTGTGGTGCACAAAGCTGGGCGACCCGCTGAGCTGGTTCTGGTACGAGGCGGACGAAAACGGCGCCGTCGCCACGGCGGCGTGGAGCGTGGACGTCGGCGCGCCGGGCGATTTTTCCGGCTGCGCGGCGACAGGCAGCGGCGTGGTGTTCCTCAAGCCGGAGGGGCTCTGGCGGCTCTACGGCACGCGGCCGGACAACTTCCAGCTCGTGGCCTCGGCCGCGCTCGGCGCGGAGCAGGGCTCCGGCCGCACGCTCGTGACGGCGGCGGAGACGCTCTATTACCTCTCCCCCGTCGGGCCGGCGCGCACGGCGGGCGGACGGCCGACGCGCATTGGCGACGCGCTCGGGCGCACGCTCTCGGACGGGGCGGCGGGCACGGACGGCACGCGCTGGTATCTCTCGGCGCGGGACGAGAAAAGCGCCTGGCACCTGTTCGCATACGACACGCGCAGCGGCCTGTGGAGCCGCGAGGACGATTTTCACGCGCGCGCCTTTGCCCGGCGCGGCGGCGCGCTCTACGCACAGGACGCGCGGGGCGTCTGGCGCTTCGGCACCGGCAGCACGGCGCAGATGCAGAGCATGCTCGAGACGGGCGACTTCGTCAGCGGCAGCCCGGACTGCAAGCGCCTGCTGCGCGTGCAGCTGCGGCTGGAGGCGGAGGCGGGCGCAAGCATCACGGCGGCGGTGCAGTATGACTCTGACGGACAGTGGCACACGCTCGCGGCCGTGACGGCGGGCGCGAAGCGCTCCGTCAACCTGCCGGTGCTGCCGCGCCGGTGCGACCACTTTCGCCTGCGGCTGACGGGCACGGGGGCGTGGCGGCTGCTGTCGCTCACGCGCACGGAGACCGCCGCCGGACCGCAGCACTGAGGAAAGGAGAACCTATGGCGACAAAATACAAATACGACAAGAATACCGACTACGCCACGCTCATGGAGCAGGCGGCCCAGCGCGGCGACAACGCGGCCGCCGCCATCTACGAGCAGCAGCGCAACGCGAAGATCCGCGGCGAGGGCATGGCCGACCAGGAGCAGACGAACGACTACCTGCAGTACCTGCCGGTGGAGGACGTGCCGGACTATGACGACACGCACCGCCGCGAGGCAGAGACGCTGCTGACCGGGCGCGGCACGACCGGGCAGCGGGACCGCATCGACCAGATGCTCGACGCGCTGCTCGGCGAGGAATTTGACTACGACCCGGCATCGGACAAGCTCTACGCCGCCTACCGGCAGCAGTACGAGCGGCAGGCCGATCTCGCGGCGGCCAACGCCCTCGGCACGGCGGCTGCGCTGACGGGCGGGCAGGCCTCGACGGCGGCCGTGGCGGCCGCGCAGCAAGCGGGCGGGTACTACCGCGCAATGCTCGCGGGCAAGCTGCCGGAGCTGGCGCAGCTCGCCTACGAGCGCTACAGCGGCGAGCGCAGGACGCGCCTGAGTGCCATCGACAGCCTGCTCGACGCGGCCGACAGCCGCGATGGCGTGACGAAGGCGCAGATCGCCGCGCTGCTCGACATGGACGACGCGGACTTCACCCGCGCGGACAGCAAGCTGCAGCAGCAGGCCAAAGACCTGGCCAATGCCAAGGCCGCCGCCGACAAGAAGGCCAAGGACGAGAAAGACGCGGCCGGGAAGGACGCGGCCGCGCAGGAGAAGGCGGAAAAGGCCGCGCGCAGCGAGGCGCGGCGGCAGATCACGCTCATCCTGCGCAACGGCGGCACCGTGCCCGACGATCTCTGGCAGCAGAGCGGCTATAACGCCGTGACGATCGCGGCGATGCTGCGCGGGCGCAAGGGATAAGCGTTATGTAAACTCTAGCGCCGGTTCAGTTCTAAGAATTCTGCGATACGCCGTCTGGCATAAAGTTATGTAAACTGTACGAAAGAAAGGAATCCCCGGAAGCAAACTGCTTCCGGGGATTTGTGCGTGATGGGGTCTGCGCTCAGGCCATGGCCTGCTCAAAGCGCATGAGGATGGCTGCGACCTGCGCGCGCGTGGCGCTGCCCTGCGGGCTGAGGTAGGCAACGCCGCCGCTGCCGGTGCCGGAGATGAGGCCGTTGCCGACGGCCCAGGCCATCTCCGTGCGCGCCCAGGACGAGACGCTGCCCGCATCCGGGAAGCCGGCGAGCGAGCCCGCCGCCGGGATGCTGCCGGGCGCGAACTGCTGCGTGTAGTTATAGAGGATGACGGCGAGCTGCTCGCGCGTGATCTCCCCCTCCGGGTCAAAGGTCGTGGCGCTCGTGCCGGCGACGACGCCCGTGAGCTTCGCCCACCAGATAGCGTCGGTATACCACTGGCCGCGCGGCACATCGTCAAACGGGGCGCGGAGCTTGGCCAGCTCATAGCCCTTGACGGTCGTGGGCTCGCCCTGCATGCGGTAGAGGATGCTCACGAGCTGGGCACGCGTACACACGCCGGTCGGCGAGACGGTGCTGGCCGAGGTGCCGGCAACGTAGCCACGGTAGATGCAGTAATCCAGGCCCTCGTGCGACCAGTCGGCCGGCACGGGCATGTCGTGGAAGGCGTAGCCCGGGCAGGTCGGACCGCCGGGGCAGGTGCCCGGCAGGCCGGTGGCGGGGATGGACTCCGTTTTGGTCGCACCGCAGATGGTGCAGGTGAAGGTCTTGACGCCGGGCTCCGTTGCGGTGGGTTTTTGCGTCACGACGCCGGCATTCCACGCATGCTCGTGCAACTTCGGGATGTCCTCGCCCTCGCGCGTGTTGCAGCGGGCGCAGAGGTGATAGCGGTAGCCGGTGGTCTCGGCCGTCGGCTCCTGCGTGACGACCCACTCGCCCCAGTCGTGGCCGAGAGCGGGGATGGTGTCGTTATACTCCTTGCCGCAGCGCGGGCAGGTGCCCTGATAGCGGCCGGACTCGGTGCAGGTCGGCTCCGTGCTGGAGGCGGACTTATAGCTGTAGTCATGGCCCTTGGCGGGGATGACCTCATCGATCTTCATACCGCAGCGCGCGCAGGTGCCGACGGCGCGGCCGGGCTGCGTGCAGGTAGCGTCCGGGACGAGGTCGCAGCGGCTCAGGTCATGGCCGAGCGCGGCGATCTTCTCGGTGCGGGTCGCGCCGCAGGCCGAGCATTTATAAAACGCCGTGCCCTGCTCGGTGCAGGTGGGCGCGTTCGTCTGCGTCTTGACCCAGGTGTGGTCGGTGGCGGCGACATAGGTGTCGTCCACGGGGGCATAGGTGCAGCCCTTCACCGTGCAGACGTGGTGCGTGTAGCCCTGCTTCGTGCAGGTGGGGTCGACGACCGTGTCGGCGAACTGGGCGATGTGGTCGCCGTGCCAGAGACCGGTCTTGTAGCCCTGCCACGTGCCGTCGTCCTTGAGCGCGGCGGCCCAGGTATGGCTGCCCTGCGTGTAATAGACCACGCAGTCATCCGGGAAGGAGCGGTTGGAATCCGCCGCGCCGTAGATGCTCTTGGCGGGGTCGTTTTTGAAGACGGCGCGCTTGAGCTTCGTGATCTTCGCGATCATATTGAAGGCCGTGCTGATGTCACCGGCCTGATCGGCGTTCTGGTCAGTATCGTCCGGACGGAGAATGCCGTTGAGCACGCCTTCGACGAGGATCTTCATGGCATTATCCAGGCTCGTGAAGGCACGGCCCTGGATCGTGTCGATCCTGTCGCCGAAATAGACCTCCTCGAGCATCTCGCAGCCGGCAAAGGCGCACTTGTCGATCTGCGCGACGCGGTTGGAGAGGTCGACGGTCTTCATATGGTTGTCGCCAAAGAACGCGGCCTTGCCGATCGTGAGGGGCTTGTCACCGGGGCTGAAGGTGAGGTTGTTCATATAATAATCGCACATGAACGCGTAGTCACCGATGCGCGTGACGTTGGCCGGAATGTTGAGGTTCTTGTGGTGGTTGACGAATGCGAACGCGCCCGTGTCAATGACCTGCAGGCTCGACGGCAGGCCGAGCGTCGTGTCCTCCTGACCGAGGATGCGGTCCCACGCGAAGGCCCACGGGCCGATATACGTCAGGCCGTTCGGCAGGCGCAGCTCGGCGAGCATGGTGCAGCTGTAAAACGCGTGGTCCTCGATGCGGCGCAGGCGGCTGCAGGCGCCCGCGCGCACGAAGGTGAGCGTGTCGCAGCCGTAGAAGGCGTACTGGTCGATGAGCTCGAGATCGCGCGGCATGTTGATGGCCGAGAGGTACTCGTCCTCATAAAACGCACGATCGCCGATGGTGGTGATGCCGTCGTCGAGGAACATGCACGTCAGGTACTGGCAGTCCTTGAAGGCGCGGTCGCCGACGTTCGTGACGCCGGTGAAGGACTGTTTTTTCCCATCCCACTCCTCGGTGGTGGCACCGGCGATGTAGGCCAGAGCCAGATACTCCTCGCCGAGGTTTTCCACGACGGTCGTGCCGAGCTTCTGCCCCTTGTCGTTATACTCCGTGACCTCCACGTTGCCCATCCACGGGGCTTTCTGACCCTTGACGCGTAGTCCGGCCATCGGGCCGTCGCCGAAGATATACACGCCGTAATACTGCGCGTCCTCGCGATAGTCGTGGATCTGCCAGATCTGCTGCAGGAAGGGGTTGTCCTGCACGACCGTGGGGTTCGTGACTTCGTAAATCTTATAATGTACGCTTGCCTCGTTCCCGGCGGGGCCGCAATCGCCATGGGCGACCTCATTGCCGAAAAGCTTTTTGATCTGGCCGGGCTTTTTGATGAACTGCTCAAACGCATCCGCGATCGTGCCCGCCTGCGCCGGCGGGGCGCACACGCTCAGCAATCCGGCCGCGAGCACAAAGCACAGCAGCAGCGACAACACTCGTTTTTTCATATGGTTCCTCCCTCCTGGAATGGACATACGGGGAAATATGTCTACACAGCCAGTATACAGGACGCGCCCCGCTTTTGCAACGGGTCTCGCACGCACGGACACGAAAAAATACACATTTTATTTACACAAATGCAACAAAATGTAACGATCAAAACGTTTTTTCGGCGATACCCATTGCACACTTTCCCAGTCATATGGTATATTTTCGACAGATAGGTATTACGGTTGTACACACGCATCACAACAAAGGAGGAAGAAACGATGAAAAAGCGCGTGCTCTCGCTGGCGCTGTGTCTCGTTCTGGTCGTGGGACTGTTCTCCGGCCTGACCGTGAACGCATCGGCCGGCATCTTTGAAGACTTTGAGGCAAAAAAGAAGGAGATCGCCGAGAAGATCATCAAAGAGAAGATCAAGCAGCTCAAGGAGGAGTTTGAGATCCCGGATCTCGACACGGATGCCATCATCAGCAGTTTTACGACCGCGGCCACCTCGGGCGACTTCGGTGAGAACAACTGCCTGCACTGGAAGGTCACATCCACGTTCACGAGCAAAACACTCACCATCACCGGCACCGGCGCCATGCCGGACTTCGACTTCCCCAAAGGCAACCTCGCGCCGTGGTGGAACTATGAGGCGCTCGGCATGAACGCTATCTCCGAGATTGATTTTGACATCAAGGGCAACCTCAAGAGGGTCATCATTGGCGATGGCGTCACGAACGTGGGCGACTATGCCCTGTTCTGCCTGCCGGCCGCCACGCAGGTCACACTGCCCGAGAGCGTGACGCGCATCGGCCGCTACGGCATCGCCATGTGCTCCAAGCTCACGGGTATGTCCATCCCCAAGGGCGTGACCGAGATCGGCGACTTTGGTCTCGCGGGCAACGGACTTACCGCCGTCCCGCTGCCTGACGGGCTGCAGAGCCTCGGCCGCGGCGCGTTCGACACCTGCACCAGCCTCACGAACACCACTCTGCCCGCCGCCATCACGGCCGTGCCCGGCAAGTGCTTTGCCGACTGCACGAAGCTGCTGAACGTCAAATACGCCGGCACCGTGACCGCCATCGGCGAGCGCGCGTTTGAGGGCTGCAAGTCGCTCACCGCAGCGCCCATCCCCGCGACGGTGACCGAGCTCGGCGCGTCCGCCTTCACCGGCTGCACTGCGCTGACGGATGTGACGCTGCCCGCCGGCGTGACCGCCATTCCCGACGGCTGCTTCCAGGGCTGCACCGCGCTGAAAGACATGAAGCTGCCCGGCACCGTGACGAGCGTCGGCCACAACGCGTTCACCGGCTGCACCGCACTGAAGGACGTGCGCTGCTACGGCGCGCCCCCGACGGTCGAGCCCGCCGGCGCGGCCGAGCACAGCTTCGAGCCCGCCATCGTCACCATCCACTATAACCCCGACCCGGTCTACGGCTGGACGCTCGAAGCCGACGGCACATGGCAGGGCTATAAGGTCAGCAGCAAGGGCGCGTGCCTGCACACGGGCTACGGCACGCACGAGAACACCGTGCCCGCCACCTGCGGGGAGGCCGGCCGCACCGAGACCATCTGTGACAACTGCGGTGAGGTCGTCTCGACCAAGGAGATCCCCGCCACCGGCGCGCACACCTGGGACAACGGCACCGTGACCACGGAGCCGACCGAGACCACCCCCGGCGTGCGCACCTACACCTGCACCGTCTGCGGCGAGGTCAAGACCGAGACCATCCCCGCCACCGGCGCACACACGCACAAGTGGGACGCGGGCAAAGTGACCACGGAGCCGACCGAAACCACCCCCGGCGTGCGCACCTACACCTGCACCATCTGCGGCCAGACCAAAAACGAGATCATCCCCGCCACCGGCGGCAGCACCGTCTGCCCCGGCGGCCCGAGCTGCCCGAGCTACGGCTTCCGTGACGTGGCCGGCCCGGCCGACTGGTCGCACGAGGGCATCGACTACTGCGTGCGCCGCAGCCTCATGGTCGGCACCGGCGTGGGCACGTTCTCCCCGGACATGGCCTGCTCGCGCGCCCAGATCGTGCAGATCCTCTATAACCTCTCCGGCGATAAGACCGACTACGGCAACTACTACCTGCCGTTCACGGACGTTGCACCCGGCGACTGGTTCTACGAGGCCGTCGCCTGGGCCTACGCCAACGACATCGTCGCCGGCACGAGCGCGAGCACGTTCGCGCCCAACGACGTCATTACCCGCGAACAGATGGCCGTCATCCTCTACGGCTACACGGCCAAGTTCGCACCGGAATTCACCGGAAACGCCGCCTCGCTCAACACCTTCCCCGACGCCGGCAGCGTCGCCAACTGGGCCTATGCCGCCATGTCGTGGGCCGTGGGCAATGGCCTGATCTCCGGCATGGGATCCGGCGGTGTGTCCTACCTCGCGCCGCAGGGCAGCGCCACGCGCGCGCAGGCCTCGGCCATCATCATGCGCTACTGCCAGCTCATCGGCCAGTGAGCCGGCACGCAAACTGCATCACCATCCGCCCCGGGAGCCGAACGCTCCCGGGGCTTTTTGCGCGCGCAGCCGGCGGCCGCCGGGCAGAAAATGTGCGGCAGCAGCGGACACATGTGCCCGACCTGCAGAGGCCGGAACAGGCGACGGAAAACGGCTCAATGTTAACATAACTTCGTTAATTGCACTGCATTTATGTTGAAAACTCTGTTGGCAATGTGGAAAAATGGTTTCCATAACGCCGATTCTACCCATGAAAATCGACAACCGGTGCAGTTTCATCCATACAACTGTCGAAATGTCAGGTAATGTAACAAATATGGCATTTGAAAACAAATTCGCTCTGTCGTTCTTAACAATTTCACTCAAAACGTTACATAATGTTACACATAGCATATATGTGTCCGTTGCGTTTTGACCGTTTTTTGCTATAATACAGCTTGTAACCGGCAATACCAACCATCCGATGTCGTCTATTGTGTGGGACGGCGTTGGAAATCTGATGAAAGGGGTAAAGTAATTATGATGGGTCCTATTCATATTGGCCTTGGCATCGCTTCCGATATTCTCGGCAAGTGCGGCGAAGAGAAGGCGAAGGCGATCGTTGATGCGATCTCCGATGCGCTGCCGAACTGGCTCGCCATGTAAAAACAGCATAGGAAAATCCCGGAGCTTCGGCTCCGGGATTTTTTTGTCGGAAAAACGGATGCTTCCCGCGTGCCCTACACAGCCCGCAGCATCGAAGCGCACAGAAAACAGCTGTAGCCGCCGGTGGTACGAAAAAATGACAAACGGTTGCGAATTTCAGCTAAACGTTACATTCTTCGTTATTTGTCCGTTGCGATTTTTCCGTTTTTCGGGTATTATGGCCTTGTAACCGGTAATATCAACCATCCGGTGTCGCCGAATGTGTGCGGCGGCATTGGAAATCTGACGAAAGGGGTAAACGGACTATGTTGTATGGCGCTCTGGAACTGACTGCGAAAATTCTCGGCATCTGCAAGGAGTACAAAGCACAGGAAATCGTTCAGGAGATTGCAAACTCCCTGACCATGCCGATCGACTGATCTGGTTTGCAGCCGCCCCGGAGCAGCAATGCTCCGGGGCTTTCTGCCGCGGCCCTTACACCGGGGAGACCGCGTCAGGATCCTATGACTTCCTTCTGCTCCGGCACACCGGTGTACGCGAACACATAGTCCACGGCGCGGTTGCTCACGCGCTCGAGCGACTCGTAGGTGCTGCCGCCGATGTGGAAGGTCGCGATGAAGTTATCCAGATGGATGAGCGGGTCATCACACGCCGGGGGCTCGTGCACGAACACGTCGCTCGCCGCGGCGCGGATCTGCCCCGTGGTGAGGGCGACATAGAGATCGTGCTCGTTGACGATGCCGCCGCGCGAGGTGTTGACGAGCAGCAGGTCCGGATTCGCCGCGGCGAGCACCGGCGCGTTGATGAGGTCGCGCGTGGCATCGCAGAGCGTGATGCTCACGTTCACGAAGTCCGAGCGGCGGAAGATCTCCGGCAGGGTGTTGACCTGTTCATAGCCCCAGGCGGCGCACTCGGCGGCCGTGCGGCGCGGATTCCAGCACAGGACGCGCACGTCGAAGGCCGCGCGCAGGATATCCGCCACGCGGTGGGCAATGTTGCCCGTGCCGACGAGGCCGAGCGTGCGGCCAGTCATCTCGTGGCAGACGAACTCCTCCGCGCCGAAGTGGTCGAAGCGCCCGGCGCACAGGCCGTTGTTGACGAATTTCAGCTGCCGGTTGAGCGCCAGCAGCTGCGCCACGGCCAGCTCCGCGACGGCCGGTGCGCCGAGGCCCGGCACATTCGGCACCGGCACGCCGTACTCGGCGGCGGCCTCGGTGTCGATCGTGTCGCGGCTGACGCCATGCATGGCGATGACCTTCAGGTTCGGCGCGCGCGCGATGACCGAGCGCGGCACAACCGCGCGGCGGATGATCATGGCAGCGAGCTGCTCGGGGTGGTCGAAATTGTCCACGATCTCGAAATGGCGCGCAAGCCTTGCATACGCCGACGGCGCGATGTGTTCACTCAAGTAGACCTGCATGGTTGACTCCTCCCGTGAAAGAGCAGATGACGAAACTGCCGATTTGTGCGGAATCCAGTCGATTCCTGCAAAACGATGATACTACATTCGCACCTGGCGTACAAGCGGCAGGTGCATTTTCTGAATTTCGGAGCGCCTTCTTTTCGGCGGAATTTCTTGGTATGCACAACGAAGTATGCTCATTATGTATTTATGCTTGCCTTTCTGCAAGCGCTTCCATTGCTGCAGGACCGGCGCCGGCGTGCGCAGCTGAGGGCAATCGGAGCCCAACGGCGCGTGCCGGTGGCCGGTTCTGTGTTTTGTTCGGATAAGATATCTGCGGCCGCTGAGCATCAGCGGAGCATGAAAAAAGCTGCGGCCTGTTGGCCGCAGCTTTTTGCTGCTCGGATATGCGGTTTCGGCATCAGCCGCGGCCGCTGCCGCGGCGGCGGCCGCGCGTGCGGTCGCTATAGAGGCGGTTGCCGGCCATGCGGCTGTCCGACTCCTGCATGAACTGCTTGAGCCGGTCTTCAAACGCAGCGTCCCCGCTCGGGCCGCTGACCTGCCCCACCGGCTGGGCCGGACGGTTCGGGCGCGCAGCGCGCGGTGCGCCGCCGTTATTCGGGCGGTTGCCGCCCGGGCGGCCGCCCATCGGGCGGTTGTTCGGGCGCTCGGGCGCCGGCTCCGCCTTCTTGATGGACAGATTGATCTTCCCATCCGGCGTTATGGCCAGCACGCGCACCTTCACCTTGTCACCCAGCTTCAAAAACTCGTTGACGTCGTTGACGTAGGTGTTGGCGATCTCGGATATGTGCACCAGACCGCTCCTGCCGTCCGGCAGACTCACAAACGCGCCAAACTTCGTGATACCGGTGACGGTACCCTCCACAACTGCTCCGACTTCCACCTGCATACGGTTCGTTTCTCCTTGCTCAATCACTCGTGTCGTAAAAAATCTTTTCACCGGGCTTGACCAGACCGAGCTTTTCGCGCGCGACCGATTCGATCATGTCGTCGTCCTCGCTGTGGTCGATCTGATACTGCAGCTCGGCGTTGGACTGGGTCATCTCGGACACCTGCTGCTGCAGCGTCGCCGCGCGATCCTGAAGCTGCCGGGTCTGCCGGTGCACCATGACCAGACTGATGACCGCGTACACCATCAGCGCCGCGATGACCAGTTTCGTAAAGATGCTTGCCTTTTTGAATTTCACAGTCTGCAGAACCTCCCCCCGGATCGTATCTGCTTCCAGTAATACAGTCTATTCTAAAACATCCGCGGCGATTTTGGAAGCGTTTTTTTGCAAAAATCCAAACTTTTTTTGCGATTTTTCGTCCGGGGGCCGTGATTTTGCGCGTTTTTTGCGCGCAGCGGCGTGAAAATTTCTCCAGCGGCGGCAAAACCTGCCCGCTGACCCAGGCAAAATAGCCCGTCCAGCCGGCCGCGATGGCGAGGAACATGAACAGGCGCACCTGCCCGGAGCCGGCCGCCATGCCGAAGACGAACACGACCAGCCCCACCGTCAGACAAAACACGGTGTCGAACACCGCGCGGGTGCAGGCCCGGCGCGCATGGCGGCGCGGCACGCGCAGCACATCGAACAGCAGCCCGAGCGCCGCGCCGAGCCCCAGTGCCAGCGCCAGCTGCCCGAGCTGGGCGAGCGGGTGCAGGCTCATCCGCCGAACAGGCGCGACCAGAAGCCGCCGCCGGACGCCGTCTCCTCCGTGTAGTCGAGCGCGTCAAACGCGCCGTCGATGGCCAGCTCCCCCGTATCGATCGCGAGCCGGCCGACGCGCAGCCCCTCGCCGTGCACGGTGAGCATCCCGCGCGACGTGCGCATGGACACCTCCGTGTCGTCAAAGCGCACGACCTCGTCCACGCCCGTGACGGTCAGATGGCTGCGCTCGTCGAGCGTGACCGCGTGCGGCCGGCGCTGCGGCGCGGCCTTCTTGTCCTCGTATGGCATAGGCTCCCCTCCCGGTTCTGGTTTGCTACCAGCGTATGCGGGGCGGGCGGGCGATATGCGGGGGGACGGGCACGGCACCGGCGGCACAGTGCTTTGCACCGTGACAGAGGGGTTGCAGATACCGGATGCAGCGGCGAATTTTGACGTATCAATCCCTCAGTCAGCCTGACGGCTGCCAGCTCCCTTTACACAAGGGCGCCTATGGGGTGCGAAACCGGAAGCGCCAGAGGAAAGCATGCGCTTTCCACCGCATCCGCCTCGCTGCGCTCAGCACCTTCTCGGCAAGGAGAAGGCATCGCCTTACGGCGATGCATGATCTCATCCGAGGCGGGCCTTGCCCCCTCGGGCTCCCCTGCGGCGCAAATACCTTTCCATCACACGCCATTCGGTTGATTCTCTGTATTATGTAAACTTTTCGCCAAGACAAAAGCATAAAAACCAGGCCGTTCCGGACGCGGAACGGCCTGGTTTGATTTCGTTATGTCAACCTGCATCGCTTATGTTAACCGATTTCGCTGCCGAGGGCATCGCTCAAAGCGGCGAACTGAGCGAGGCTGAGCGTCTCGCCGCGCACGCGCGCATCAAGCCCGCAGGCGGCGACGGCCGCCGCGGCGCGCGCCTTGTCGCAGCCGGGCACACCGGCCGAGAGCGCGTTGATGAGCGTTTTTCGGCGCTGATTGAACGCCGCGCGCACGACGGTGAACAGCAGCTTTTCATCCTGCACCGCGACGGGCGGGGCAGCGCGCACGCGCAGGCGCACGACGGTGCTCGTGACCTTCGGCGCGGGGACAAAGCAGTGCGGCGGCACGTCGAACAGCAGCTCCGGCTCCGCGTGCCACTGCACGAACACGGTCAGCGCACCGTAATCCGCCGTGCCGGGCCGGGCGCACAGGCGGCGCGCGACCTCGCGCTGGATCATGACGGTGACGGTGTCGAAGCACCCGGCGGTGAGAAACGCCGTGAGCAGCGGCGACGTGACGTTATACGGCAGGTTCGCGCACACGACGGGGCGCAGGCCAGGGAAGCGCTCGGCCACCAGCTGCGGCAGGTCGAGCGCGAGCACGTCGCCAAAGACGAGCTCCACGTTTTCATAGCCCGCAAGCGTCTCGGCCAGCACGGGGCGCAGGCGCTCGTCGAGCTCGACGGAGACGACCTTCGCCGCACGCTGCGCGAGCTGCTCGGTCAGGCAGCCGATGCCGGGGCCGACCTCGAGCACGCCGGTGTGCTCGTCCGCGCCGGAGGCGTCGGCAATGTCGGCCGGGACCCACGCGGCGGTGAGGAAGTTCTGCCCCAGGGACTTGGAAAAGCGGAAATCGTGCCGCGCGAGCAGCGCGCGGATGTCCGCGAGATTCGTCAGATTCATACACAGGCCCTCACTTCAGCAGCTTTTCAAACGCCTGACGGCGCGGGTCATGTCCCGGCTCATCGCAGAGGATGTTGCCGCAGAAGCGGTAGCCGTGGCGCTCGAGGAGCTTTTTCTGCGCGCCGTTGTGCCGGTGCGTGTCCACGCGGACGGCGTGCGCGCCGCTTTCGCGCGCGAGCCGCTCGACCTCCTGCATGAGCAGGTCGGCCATGCCGGTGCCGCGAAAGTCGGCGCTGACGGCGTTGCGGTGCAGCACGGCGGCGTGGTCACGGTCCGAGCGCCAGCGCCCGTCCGTGAGCGCGTCGTAGGCCGGCTCCGGCGTGAAGGTGAGCGTGAACATGGCGGCGACCGTGCCCTGATACGTGAGCACGTGGCAGGTGCCGGCCGCGATGTCGGCACGGAACGTCTCCTTGTTCGGGTACACGCCCTGCCACTGGTCGACGCGGTGGCGGCGCAGATAGTTGCGCGCCTGCTGCGCGATGGCGAGGATGGCGGGCAGGTCGTCCTCCGTCGCTGCACGGCAGATGGGCGGCTCTGTCAGCTGCGGGCGGCTGCGGTCGCGCCGGATCTTATCGAGCAGGCGCTGCTCGTCCGGCGTCGGCGGTGTTTCCTGAAAGAGGTCCGGCCGCTTGAGCAGGGTCCTCTCCAAACTCTGGCGCGTGCGCCACGCGGCGATCTCGGCGTGATTGCCGCCGCGCAGCACCTCCGGCACCGTGCGGCCCTCCCACGTCTCGGGGCGGGTATACTGCGGGTACTCGAGCCGGCCGGCCCAATGGCTCTCACCGGTGTAGCACTCGGTGTCTGACAGAACGCCCGGCACCATGCGGCAGACGCAGTCCGTGACGACCATGGCGCCGAGCTCGCCGCCGGTGAGCACAAAGTCGCCGATGGAGAGCTCCTCGTCCACGCACGCCTCGATGAAGCGCTCATCCACGCCCTCGTAGTGGCCGCAGACGAGCACGAGCTGGTCATAGTCGGCCTTGAGCTGGCGGGCCTTCGCCTGCGTGAACGTCGGCCCCTGCGGGGAGAGGTAGATGACGCGGCGGCGCTCGACGGGCACGGTGCTGTCCGCGAGCGCGGCGTCAAGGCAGCTCTTGAGCGGCTGCGCCATCATGACCTGGCCCCAGCCGCCGCCGTAGGGATAGTCGTCGACCTGCTTTTGCCGGTTTTCGGTATAGTCGCGGATCTGGTGGCAGCGGATGTCGAGCAGGCCGCGCGCCTGCGCCCGGCCGAGGATGCTCTCGCCGAGCATGGCGCGCATCGTGTCGGGAAAGAGGGTGAGAATGTCGATGCGCACGCGCTCACATCCCTTCGATCAGGTGCACGACCATGCGCCCGGCGTCGGGGTCGATGCTGCGCACGAACTCCGGCCGGTCGGGAATGAGCACCTCGCGCGCGCCCTGCACGACGTAGACGCTGCCGCGCGGCAGGTCGAGGATCTCGCGCAGGGTGCCGATGGTCTCGCCCGCGTCGGTCTCGACGGCGATGCCGAGCAGGTCCTGCTGGAAATACTGCCCGTCCGGCAGCGTGACGTCCGCGCGCGCGATGGACACGACGCGGTTTTTGAGCATCATGGCGGCGTTGACATCGTCCACGCCCTGAAACTTCACGACGAGCATGCCCTTGTGCACGCGGCTGTGCGCGACGGGCACGGGCGCGCCGTCGATATAAAACGTCCGGAAGCCGAGCAGGAACGCCGCGTCATCCGCCCACGGCTGGATGCGCACCTCGCCGCGCACGCCGTGCGTGTTGACGATCTTTCCTGCTTCCAGATACGGTTTTTGCATAGTTGGTTGTCCCCCTTTTTGGGTGTTGGGTGCAAAAAACGCACTGCACGGGTGCAGCGCGTTTCCTGCGTCAATCCATGATCTCCACGGAGACTTTCTTGCCCTTTCTCTGGGCGACGGCCTTCATCAGGATGCGGATCTCTTTGACGATCCGGCCCTGACGGCCGATGACCTTGCCCATATCGCCGTCGGCGACGCGCACTTCAAACACGGTCTCGCCGTTGGCCTCGCGCTCGGTCACAGAGACCTCGTCCGGTTTTTCCACGAGGTTCTGCACAATATAGGTCAGAAGCTCTTTCATCTTTGGGGTCTCTCCTTATTCCGCTGCGATGGCTTTCTTGAGCAGCACACGAACGGTATCCGTCGGCTGTGCACCGTTGGCGAGCCAGTAGTTGGCGCGCTCGGCGTCGACGACGATCTTCTTGTCCGCGCTCAGCGGATCGTACGTGCCGATCTCCTCAATGCATCTGCCGTCGCGTGCGAAACGGGAGTCCGCCACCACGATGCGGTAGTAGGGGGCCTTCTTGGCGCCCATTCTGCGAAGTCTGATCTTGACCATGTATCTTCACCTCCATCAATGTTCTCTGTATCTCCAGCTCCCGGCGGGAGCTTGGAACCGATTTAGAATCCGTACGGCCGGCCACCGCCGCCGAACAGATTGCCCAGGCCGCCGCGGCCGCCGCGCTTCATGCGCTTCATGGCCTTGCTGTTGCCGGACATCTGGCGCACGAGCTGCTGCATGAGCTCGAACTGCTTGAGCAGCTTGTTGATCTCGACCACGCTCGTGCCGGCGCCCGCCGCGATGCGCTTTTTGCGGCTGGAGTTCAAGATGGCAGGGTTGTCGCGCTCGCCGGGGGTCATGGACTGGATGATCGCCTCGATGCGGCCCATGGCCTTCTCGTCGACGTTCGCGCCCGAGAGGGCCTTTGCGTCCATGCCGGGGATCATGCCGGCAATGTCCTGCAGGGAACCCATGCCCTTGAGCTGCTGGAGCTGGTCGTAATAATCCGTGAGCGTGAAGCGGTTCTGCCGCAGACGCTCGGCCATTTCCTCGGCCTTTTTCTGGTCGAGGTTCTGCTCGGCCTTTTCGATGAGCGTGAGCACATCGCCCATGCCGAGGATGCGGCTGGCCATGCGGTCGGGGTGGAAGGGCTCGATCTGGTCGAGCTTCTCGCCGATGCCGGCAAACTTGATGGGCTTGCCAGTCAGCGCCTTGATCGACAGCGCGGCGCCGCCGCGGGCGTCGCCGTCGAGCTTTGTGAGCATGACGCCGGTGATGTCGAGCGCGTCGTCAAAGGCCTGCGCGGTCGCGACCGCGTCCTGGCCGATCATCGCGTCGATGACGAGCAGGATCTCCGCGGGGTTGACGGCGGCCTTGATGTTCTGCAGCTCGGTCATGAGCGCCTCGTCGATGTGCAGGCGGCCGGCCGTGTCGAGAAACACCAGGTCGTTGCCGTGCTTTTTCGCGTGCTCGATGCCGGCCTTCGCGATCTCGACCGGGTCGCCCTGCCCCATCTGGAACACGGGAATGTCGAGCTGGCGGCCGACGGTCTCGAGCTGCTGGATGGCCGCGGGACGGTACACGTCGCACGCGACGAGCAGCGGACGCTTGCCCTGCTTGCGCATGAGACCGGCGAGCTTGGCGCCGTTGGTCGTCTTGCCCGCGCCCTGCAGGCCGACGAGCATGACAACGCTCGGTGACTGAGAGCTGATGTTCAGCTTCTGGTTCTCGCTGCCCATGAGGGCGGTGAGCTCCTCGTTGACGATCTTGATGACCATCTGCGCGGGCGAGAGGCTCTCGAGCACATCCGCGCCCGTGGCGCGCTCGGTCACCTTGCGCACAAAGTCCTTGACGACCTTGAAGTTCACGTCCGCCTCGAGCAGCGCGAGCTTGACCTCACGCATGGCCTCCTTTACATCGGCCTCCGTGAGCCGGCCCTTGCCGCGCAGGCGTTTGAACGCCTCGGTCAGCTTGTCCGACAGGGATTCAAATGCCATGGTATCTATCCTTTCAGATCCTGAAGCTGCCGCAGCGCCTGCTCGGCCAACAGCCGGGCGTCGCCGCCGACGGTATCGCGCAGCTTCGTGAGCGTATCCTCCAGCGCGGCCACGGCCGTGCGCTGCGCAGCGAAGCGCTGCACCAGACCGAGCCGGGCCTCCGTATCGCGCAGCGCGGCGTCCGCGCGGCGGATGTTGTCCCACACGCCCTGACGCGAAATGCCGCTGCTGGCGGCGATCTCCGCCAGAGAGAGGTCCTGATTATAATGGAGGTCGTAATACTCCCGCTGCTTGTCCGTGAGCAGATCGCCGTAAAAATCGAACAGCATCGTGCGCCACACGGTCTCATCCGGCATGGTGGGGTCCCTCCTCGCTGTAAACCATTTTTCTTTTACAGCACGAGTAGTATACGCCAAGGCTGCGCGGGTGTCAAGTATTTTTTCTTGTCACCGCATAGATTTCCCGCCGGATGGGAAAAATTCCGGTATTGCAAACCGTTTCTGGAGGGATCTTCATGGCCGAAACCAACACTGCCGCCCTGCGCGCACAGGGCGGGCGCGACGCCCGCGCCCTGTCCGTGACCGGCCGGGGCCGCGCGGACACCGGGCGCATCCGGCGCGCAGCGAAAGCGCTCGCGCGCATGGCGCGCACCGTCACGCCCGAGACGCCGAACGGCCAGTGGCTGCGCGACAACCGGAGCTTTGCCTGCGCTGCTGCGGGCGATGCCGCGGCGGCCCTGCGGCACGCGCGCGTGCGCACGGCGGGCGGGCGGCACTGGGCGCGTGCTGTGCGGGGCTGCTGCGCGCATGTGAGGGGGCGCTGACGGTCAAGGCGGCGGAGGCGTATCTGGAGGGGTTTCAGGACGTGCTGCCGCTCGAAACGGCGGAGCTCGCCCTGCTCGTGCCGGGGCTGCAGGCGGCCGTGGTGTGCGCGCTGGCGGAGAGCTATGCCCATGACGGTGCGGCCGCGCCCGCGCTCTTCACCTCCCTGCGCGCACTCGGCACGGCGGCGTGGGGCATGCTCGCCGAGCGGTGCGACCGCGTGGGGCGCATCCTCGCGCGCGACCCGGTGGGCGTCTACCCCGCGATGGACGCGGCCACGCGCGCGCACTACCGGCAGGTCACGGCGCGGCTGGCGCGGCGGACGGGCCGGACGGAGATCGAGATCGCCGAGGACGTGCTCGCGCGCGCACAGAGCAGCGAGGGCGCGCGGCGGCACGTGGGCTGGTTTTTGCTGCGCGAGGTGCTCGGCGCGCCGGAACGTCGCCGCGACGGCGGGTGGTACATCGCGGCCGTCGTGGTGGGGACGCTGTTTTTGTCGCTGCTGCTGGGCTTTGCGACCAAAAGCGTGTCGGGCGCGGTGCTGCTGCTCATCCCGGTGTCGGAGGTGGTCAAGGGTCTGCTCGACGCGGTGCTGCTGCGCGTGACGAAGCCGCGCTTCGTGCCGCGGCTGGCGCTGCGCCGGGGCATCCCGCCGGAGGGGCGGACGCTGTGCGTGATCGCGGCGCTGCTCACCTCCCCGGACGACGCGCACGCGCTCTGTGCGCGGCTGGAGGAGTACTACCTCTGCAACCGCGACGCGCTCGGGCAGCTCACGTTCGGCCTGCTGGCCGACCTGCCGGAGGCGGACATGGCGCACGCGCCCATCGACCCCGCCATCCTGCGCGCGGCGCGCGCGGAGATCGCCGCGCTCAACGCGCGCTGGGGCAGCCGGTTTTATCTCTTCACGCGCAAGCGGGTGCCCACACCCGACGGGAAATGGAGCGCGTGGGAGCGCAAGCGCGGCGCACTGCTGGAGCTGGCGCGGCTGGTGCTCGACCGGCCGGGCGCGCTGCAGTGCGCCGCCGGGGACGCGGCGGGCCTGAGCGGCACGGTGTACCTGCTGACGCTCGACGCCGACACGCGCCTGACGCCCGGCGCGGCGCGCGCGCTCGTGGGCGCGATGCTGCACCCGCTCAACCGCGCCGTGGTGGACGCGCAGCGCGGCGTGGTCACGCGCGGCTACGGCCTGCTGCACCCGCGCATGGCGACCGAACTGGAAAGCGCAAACGCCACCGACTGGGCGCGCGTGTTCGCCGGGCCCGGCGGCGCCGACCCCTACGGCGGCGCGTGCGGGGAATTATATATGGACTGCTTTGACCGCGGCGGCTTCCCGGGCAAGGGCATCATCGACGCGCGCGCGCTGCTCGACTGCTGCGGCGGCGGGGTCATCCCGGAAGGGCGCGTGCTGAGCCACGACGCGCTCGAGGGCGCATATCTGCACGGCGGCTTTCTCGGCGACGTGGAGCTGACGGACACCTTCCCCGCAGCCCCGCTGGCCTGGGGCGCGCGGGCGCACCGCTGGATCCGCGGCGACTGGCAGAACGCTCCGTGGATCTTTGGGCAGCGCGGGCGGGCACTGCACCCGATCGACCGGTTCCGGCTGGCGGACAGTCTGCGGCGGCCGCTCGTCGCCCCGGCGACGTGGATTTCCATCTTCCTCGGCTGCGTGCTGCGCTGGCCGGGGCTGCGGCTGGCGGCGTATGCGGCGCTGCTGGCGCTGGCGCAGGGGCTGATCCGCGCGCTCGGCCAGCCGATCGTGCACCCGGCAGACACACGCGTGCGCTACCACAGCGACGTGCTGCACGGGCTTGCCAGCGCCGTGGCGCAGACGGTGCTGCGGCTGATCCTGCTGCCGTGGGAGGCGGTGCTCAACGCCTCCGCCATCGTGACGGCGCTGTGGCGCATGCTGGTGTCGCACAAAAACCTGCTGCAGTGGCAGACGGCGGCACAGCGGGCGGGAAAGCGCGACGGACTGGGCGCATATTGGCGCGCGCTCTGGCCGGCGAGCGCGCTGGGCCTGCTCACGGCCGTCCTGACGCCGAGCCCGACGGGGCTGGCCGCCGGCATTGTGTGGGTGCTCAGTCCCTTCGTGCTGGCGGCGCTCGGCGCGCCGAATACGGCCGGGGCTGCGCCGCTATCGCGCACCGCGCAGCGCGAGCTGCTGGGCTGGGCGAAGGCGACGTGGCAGTATTTTGAGACGTTCTGTACCGCCGAGGATCACTACCTGCCGCCGGACAACGTGCAGCTCCAGCCGCCGACCGGCACGGCGCACCGCACGTCGCCGACGAACATGGGGCTCGCGCTCGTGTCCGCCCTCGGCGCACACGCGCTGGGCATCGACAACGGGCGCGGGCTGGAGCTGGCGGAGCGGATGCTCACGACCATGGAGCAATTACCCCGCTGGAACGGGCATTTTTACAACTGGTACCACACGTGCACGCTGCGGCCGATGCCGCCGCTGTATGTGTCCACGGTGGACAGCGGCAACTGCGCCGCCGCCCTGCTCACGGCGGCAAACGCCCTGCGCGGCTGGGGGCGGGACGAGCTGGCGGCGCGGGCGCAGCAGCTCTGCGACGGCATGGACTTCGGCCCGCTCTACGACCCGCAGCGGCGGCTGATGCACATCGGCATCGACACCGGCAGCGGCAAGTGGTCGGAGAGTTACTACGACCTGCTGGCAAGCGAGGCACGGCTGACGTCGTACTTCGCCGTGGCGCGGGGCGACGTGCCGCGCGAGCACTGGCGCGCCCTGTCGCGCGCGCAGGTGCAGAAGGACCACTACCGCGGCTGCGTGTCGTGGTCGGGGTCGATGTTCGAGTACCTGATGCCGGAGCTGTTTCTGCCGCCGGTGCGCGACTCCCTGCTGTGGGAGAGCGCGAAGTTCTGCCTCTACGTGCAGCGGCGGCGCGTGCGCCCTGGGCAGGTGTGGGGCGTGTCGGAGAGCGCATACTTCGCGCTCGACAGCGCGCTGAGCTACCGCTACAAGGCGCACGGCTGCGCGGCGCTGGCCCTGCAGCCGGGCATGGACAAAGAGCTCGTGCTCTCGCCGTACAGCAGCTTTCTCGCGCTGGCGGTGGAGCCGCGCGCGGCGATGCGCAACCTGCGGAAACTCGCGGCGCTCGGGCTGCTGGGGCAGCACGGATTTTTTGACGCGCTCGACTGCACCCGCGCGCGCACGGGCGGCGGCGGGCAGATCGTGCGCTGCGTGATGGCGCACCACCAGGGCATGAGCCTGCTGGCGGCGTGCAACGCGCTGTGCGGAGATCAGGTGCGGCGGTGGTTCTTCGCCGACCCCGCCATGCGCGCGCACGCGACCCTGCTGTCCGAACGGCTGCCGCTGGGCGCGCCGGCGCTGCGGCGGCGGGCGGAGGAACCAGCCGAAAAAGCGCGCCGCCGCGCCCTACCGGACTATGCGGCCGAGGGCATGGGCATCGACGCCGAGGCCCCGCGCTGCGCGCTGCTCTCGAACGGCACGTACTGCCTCGCCGTGACCGAAGCCGGGCAGAGCTTCGCCCGCTGGCACACACTGAGCGTCTGCCGCCGCGCCCCGCGCGCAGACCCCGCCGCCGGGCCGGTCGTGCGGCTGGAGACGGAGCATTTCTCCGGCCCGCTGCTGCCGGGCACGGCCGAGAGGGCGCAGTGGCGCTTCACGGTGCGCGCGGCGCAGTTCACCACCCGGCACGGGGACGTGACCGCCGTGCAGACGCTCACCGTACCCAGCCGCGCCAACGGCGAGGTGCGCGCGCTGACGCTCTCGTCCCCGAGCGGGATCGAGGGCACGGTGCGGTTCGTGTTCGAGGCCGTGCTCGCGCCGTGGGAGGATTATGTCAACCACCCGGCGTTCGCGCGGCTGGGCTTTCAGAGCGTGCAGCGGCGCGACGCGCTGCTGCTGCGCCACCTCGGCCGCGGCGAGAAGCCGGAGGCGTGGCTGTGCGCCGCGTGCGACCGGCCGGGCACGTGGCGGGCCGAAGGGCCGGTGCCGGGGTGGCTGCGCGCGGGGCGCGTGGAGCTGACGGTGCCGGTGCACGCAGCGCCGGACACGCCGTGGCGCGTGCGCTTTGCGCTCGGCGTGGGCGCGCGCGAGGACGATGCGTTCACGGCGGCGCAGCGCGCGCTCGTGCTGCCGCCTGCAATGGCGGCGGCGCTGCCGGAGGAGCTCGCGGCGCAGTACGGCATGACGGGCGCGGAACTCGACGGCGCGATGGCGGCGGTCTCTCCCCTGCTGTTCCCGGCTGTGGCGGCGAACGCCGTACCGGAGCAGCTGGCGCGCCCCGCGCTCTGGGCGCAGGGCATCTCGGGCGACCTGCCGGTGTGGTGCGCGGAGGCGGAGCGCGGCGTGCTGCGGCAGTGGGCGCTGCTGCGCGCGCTGGGCGTGGCGTGCGACCTCGCGCTGCGCAGCGGCGACGGCGGGGACTACCAGCAGCCGACGGCCGGAAAGGTGCGCGGCTGGCTCGCGGCGCTCGACCTTGCGCACACGCTCGATGCGCCCGGCGGCGTGCACCTCGTGCCGGAGGGGACCTTCCCCGGTGTGGCGGCGGCTGCGGCCATCCGCCCCGGCATGGCGCGCACGCGCTGCACGCTGCCGCTGCTGCCCCCGCCGGGCGACCGGCGGTATCTGCCCACGGGGGCCGATGTGCACTGGGACGATGACGGCACGGTGTCCTTCACCGGGCTGCCGCCGCGCGCGTGGAGCCAGGTGCTGACCAACGGCCGCTTCGGCTTTCTCGCCACCGACGCGGGCACGGGCCACATGTGGCACCGCAACGCGCACACCGGGCGCATCAACCGCTGGCTGTGCGACCCGTGGGTGCTGCGCGGCACGGAGACGCTGCGCATGGCAGCGCGCGCGGGCGCAGTGTCGCTCTTTGACGACGACGGGGCGGCACGGGTGGAATACGGCTTCGGCTGGGCGGCGTGGGAGCGCAGCGTGGACGGCATGTCCGTGCGCGTGACGGCGTTCGTGCCCGAGGACGCGGACGCGCGCGTGCTGCTCATCGAGTGCGCGGGGCGCGCGCGCATCACGTGGCACACCGACCTCGTCTGCGCCGGGCGCGACGCGGACGCCCCCGCCGTGGTGACGGCGTACACGGACGGCATGCTCACGGCCGAGAACGTGCGCGCGGACGCGCCGACGCTCTTTAGCGCAGCGGCGGGCATGCCGCTCACGGGCTGGACGTGCGACCGGTTCTCGTTCCTGCGCGGGCAGATGGACGCGCGCGCCGGCGCGGGGCTGAGCCCCTGCTTCGCGCTCGAGGGCACCGTCGACCGGCAGGGCGTGATCGTCTGCGGGTGCGACACGCGCGCAAACCTCCTGCGCCTGACGCAGCCGGACGAGGCCGCGCACGCCCTGCGCGCGACGCGCGAGCGGTGGCTGGGTGCGGTGTCGCGCCTGTGGATGACGACGCCGGACGCGGACATGAACCGCTATCTCGGCGGCTGGGCGGCGTATCAGACGCTGTGCTGCCGGCTGCTGGCGCGCACGAGCCTGTACCAGAACGGCGGCGCGTTCGGCTTCCGCGACCAGCTGCAGGACGCGGTGAACCTCCTGCTGCTCGACAATACACCTGCGCGCGAGCAGATCGGCCGCGCGTGCGCGCACCAGTTCGCCGCCGGGGACGTGTGCCACTGGTGGCACGAGGGCGCAGGGGCCGAACACGGCGTGCGCACGCGCATCTCGGACGACCTGCTGTGGCTGCCGTGGGCGGTGTGCGAGTACGTGGAAAAGACCGGCGACGCGGAGATTTTAAGCGCCGAGTACCCCTTCCTCGCGGGCGAGGAGCTGGAGGAAAACGAGCACGACCGGTACCAGCCGCTCGAGGTGAGCACGGAGCGCGGCACGGTGCTCGAGCACTGCCGCCGGGCGCTCATGCGCGTGCTCGCGCGCGGCGTGGGGGCGCACGGGCTGCTGCGGATCGGCACCGGCGACTGGAACGACGCCTTTGACCGCGTGGGCGCACAGGGCCGGGGCGAGAGCGTGTGGCTAACGTGGTTTTTCGCCATCACGGCGCGGAAATTCGCCGCCCTCGTGGGCGGGCACGCAGCCGGGCAACTCACGCTCGCCGCCGACCACTGCACGCGCGCGGCCGAGGACGCGTGGGACGGCGCGTGGTACCGGCGCGGCTACTACGACGACGGGCGGCCGCTCGGCTCGGCCGGGAATGATGAGTGCCGCATCGACGCGATCGCGCAGGCGTTCGCCGCCCTCGACACGCACGCCGACCGCGGCCGCGTGCACACCGCGCTCACGAGCGCGGTGGAGCAGCTCTTCGACCGGGAGCACAACGTGGTGCGGCTGTTCGACCCGCCCATCACGCGGCGCACGCCCGAGACGGGCTACGTGCGCAGCTACGGCGCGGGCCTGCGCGAAAACGGCGGGCAGTACACCCACGGCGCGCTGTGGCTGGCCATGGCGCTGCTGCGCACGGGCCGCACGGCCGAGGGCGCGGAGATCCTGCACGCCGTGCTGCCCACAGCGCACGACCCCGCGCGCTACGAGGGCGAGCCCTACGTGCTCGCGGCCGACATCGCGGGCGGGGACAACGCGGGCGCGGCCGGCTGGACGTGGTACACGGGCGCGGCGGGGTGGTACCTGCGCATCGCGGCGGAAGATCTGCTGGGGCTGCACCTGCGCGGCGGCGTGCTCTACCCCGAGCCGCACCTGCCGGCCGGCTGGCCGGAGTGTACCGTGCGCTGGCGCGACGGGGCGGGGCTGCTGCACACCATCCGCCTGCGGCCCGACGGCGTGACCGTGGACAATGCGCCCTACGACGGCGGCGGCATCGGCAAAAAGCGCCCGAAACCCTATTCCCAAGATAGGTAAGGCGTGATATAATAAAGTATTCAAAAAATATGGACACACCATAGGCGAAAGGAGCGTATCTTATGGAACGCATCCGCACGGAAATTCTCCCCGGCGTGTGGCTGACCGCCCTGCGCACGGACAAGTTCAAGACCGCGTGGCTGAGCGTGAACCTGCTGACGCAGCTGCGGCGCTCTACGGCGGCGTGCACGGCCGTACTGCCGTATGTGCTGCGGCGCGGCAGCACGCGTCTGCCCGATCTGGAGACGATCGCGGCCGAGCTCGAGAGCCTCTACGGCGCGAGCATCACGCCGAGCGTGCGCAAGCTGGGCGAAATTCAGGCCGTGGGCTTCGAGGCCGAGTTTGCCGACGACGGCGCGGTGGGCGAGGACGTGTTTCCCCGGCTCGCGGCCGATGTGGCAGACCTCCTGCTGCACCCGAACACGCGCGGCGGCCTGCTGCGGCCCGATATTGTCGACAGCGAGCGCGAGAAGCTGCTCGAGCGCATCCGCGCCGGGATGAACAACAAGCGCGCCTACGCCATCGAGCGCCTGTACGCGCACATGTGCTGCTGCGAGGACTACGCCGTGCCCCGCCTCGGCGAGGAGGCGGACGCCGAGCGCATCCACTACCGCAGGCTCACGATGCGCTACCACGACGTGCTGGCAACAAGCCCGGTGGAGATCTTCTACTGCGGCTCGCTCGAGGGAAAGGCCGTTGCGCGCATCCTCACGGACGTGCTCGCGACGATGCCGCGCGGCGAGATCGACGAGGACATCGGCACCGACATCCGCATGAATGCGCTCGAAGAGCAGCCGCGCTATGTGACCGAGACGCTCCCGGTCGCGCAGGGGCAGCTTGCCGTGGGCTATCGGCTGGGCACGTGCATGGCCGAGCCGGACATTCCGGCGCTGTTTGTCTTCAACGCGCTCTACGGCGGCTGCGTCACATCCAAGCTCTTTTTGAACGTGCGCGAGAAGCTCAGCCTGTGCTACTACGTCGGCTCGCGCCTGAGCACGCACAAGGGCCTGCTGACCGTGACGAGCGGCATCGACGTGAAAAACTACGAGCGCGCACTCGCCGAGATCACGGCGCAGCTCGACGCCGTGCGCACCGGCGACTTTACGGACGGTGAGCTTCAGGCCGCCATCCGCAGCGTGGCCAGCGACCTGCGCGCCACGGCCGACGCGCCCGACGCGCTGGCGTGGTACTGGCTCAACCGCACGGTGCAGGGGCTGGACATCGACCCGGCCGAGATGGCCGCGCTCGTGGAAGAGGTCACGCGCACGGACGTGACGGACATTGCCGCCGGCGTCGTGTGCGACTGTGTGTATCTGCTCAAGGGAACGGAGGGACCTGCCGATGACGAATGAACGACCCGAAAACGTCTGGGCCACGACGCTGCCGAACGGGCTGCGCGTGCGCGTGCTCTGCAAGCCCGACTTTCAGCGCAGCTATGCCGTGTTTGCCACCTGCTACGGCGGGGCCGACCGGCGCTTCCGCGTGGGTGACACGTGGACGGACACGCCCGCCGGTGTGGCGCACTATCTCGAGCACAAGCTCTTTGACATGCCCGACGGGTCGGACGCGCTGCTGACGCTGAGCGAAAACGGCGCGGACCCGAACGCCTTCACGTCCACGAACATGACGGCCTATTATTTTTCCTGCACGGACGGGTTTGAAGAAAACCTGCGCACGCTGCTGCGCTTTGTCTCGACGCCGTACTTCACGGACGCGAGCGTGGCCAAGGAGCAGGGCATCATCGCTCAGGAAATCCGCATGGGCGAGGACGACCCCGACCGCGCTGTGTGGCGCAACCTCATGCGCTGCCTGATGGCGCGCGACGGGGCGCGCGACGCCGTGGCCGGCACGGTCGAGAGCATCGCGGAGATCACGCCCGAGACGCTCTATGCCTGCCACCGCGCGTTTTACGCGCCGTCGAACATGGTGCTGTGCGCCGTGTGTCAGGACACGCCGGAGCGCGTGGCCGCCATCGCGGCGGAGATCCTGCCGCCGGAGCGCGCCCCCGTCCCGGCCGCCGACCACGGCGAGCCGGAGGACATGACGCCCGCGAACGCCCGCATGCACGTGGAGCTCGCGGTGTCCGCGCCGCAGATGCTGCTGGGCGCAAAGTTCCGCCCGGCGGAAAAAGGCACTGCCCGCCTGCGCCAGACGCTCACGGCGGAGCTCGCGCTGCAGGCCGCCTTCGGCGAGGCGACGGCGTTTTACAACGATCTTTACCGCGCGGGGCTGCTCGGCGACGACTTCGGCTGCAGCGCGGACTACTGCGGACCGATCGCGCTGGCCGTGCTCGGCGGCGAGAGCAAGGACCCCGACGCCGTGTGCGCGCGCGTGCGCGAGACCGTCGCGCGCATCGCGCGTGACGGCTTTGACGGCCCGGCCTTCGAGCGGGCGCGCCGCGCCGTGTACGGCGGCTGGCTGCGCGGGCTCGACCGGTTCGACGATGTGTGCGTCGACATGGCCGAGGGGCTCTTCGGCGGGTACGAGCACATGGACGCGTTCCCGCTGCTGGGCGCCATCACGGCGGCGGAGTGCGCCGCGTGGCTGACCGAAACGCTCGCGCCCGAGCGCCTGGCGCTCTCGGTCGTGGACCCGAAAGGAGGCGAGGACGATGCCGACGATGATGCGTGACGCCGCCATCAGCTTTCCCCTGCTCGGCGACTGGAGCATTGACCCCAGCGCGTCGTTCACGCTCTTCGGCCGCACGTTTTACTGGTACGGCGTGATCATCGCCGTGGGCTTCATCCTCGCGATGCTCTACTGCTCGCGGCACTGCCGCCGCTGCGGCATCGAGCCGGACACGCTCTACGACTTTCTCATCTGGATGATCCCGATCGCCATCATCGGCGCGCGGCTGTACTACGTCATCTTCCAGTGGGGCGACTACCGCGCCCACCCCATCGACGCGCTCAAGATCTGGGAGGGCGGGCTCGCCATCTACGGCGGCGTCATCGCGGGACTGCTGACCGGCATCGTCTGGTGCCGGAAGAAGAAAATCCCCTTCGGCGCGATGGCGGACGTGTGCGCGCCCGGCCTGCTCATCGGCCAGTGCATCGGCCGCTGGGGCAACTTCATCAATCGCGAGGCCTTCGGCCGCGAGACGACCGCCTTCTCCCGCATGGGGCTCACGCTCCCCGGCCGGGAGACCGTGTACGTACATCCGACGTTTCTGTACGAGAGCCTGTGGAACTTCGCGGGCTTTCTGCTGCTGCACTTCTGGTTCCGAAAGCATGAGCGGAAGTTTGACGGCGAGCTCATCCTGCTCTACGCCGTGTGGTACGGCATCGGCCGCGCGCTCATCGAGGGCCTGCGCACCGACAGCCTGTACATCACCGGCACGGGCATCCGCGTCAGCCAGCTGCTGGCCGGAGTGTCGGCGGCCGCGGCGGCTGTCGTGCTCGCGCTGTTTTACACCGGAAAGCTCCGGCACCCGCCGCGCTATGTCGACCGCGGCGAGCAGCCGAACGCATAAATCCCCGTTTGTATTTTCATTCTCCAAGGAGGTTTTTACCCATGAAAGATTACCGTGGCATGCTCAGCAGCCTGAAGGACAAGGTCGTCGACGCGGCTGGCAAGGCCGGTGAGACCGTGACCAACGCCGCCAACAAGGTCGTCAGCGACGAGATGCGCGACAAGGTCGCCGGCGCCGCGCATGCCGTAGGCGACCGCGCCAAGTACGCCTCGCACATGGCGCGCCTGACCGTGGACTGCAACGCCGAGCTCGAGCGCGTCAAGCGCACGTACACCGAGATCGGCCGCCTGTACTATGAGAACTACCGCGACACGGCCGACGCCTTCCTCGCCGATCTCTGCCAGCAGGTGACGGACGCCAACGCCCACGTCGCCGCGCTCGAGGCACAGATGGACGAGCTGCGCGCCGCCGCGAAGGAGTACCGCCCCGCGCCGGATCTGCACACCGTGGACGCCGACGTCACCGTCGAGCCGGAGGACATCGAGGTCGAGGTGACCGAGGAACCCGCGCCGGAGGAATAAGCGCGGAAGGGCAAAACAGAACAGCCCCCGCTTCCGTCTGGAAGCGGGGGCTGTTTTTATGCTGTTTCCCGGTCGCAGTAGAGCATGAGGATGGCCGCGACCTGCGCGCGGCTGGCGTAGCCGCGCGGCGTGAGGCGCACGCCGTCGTCCGTGCCGACGCCGCTGACGAGCCCCTGCTCGACCGCCCAGGTGAGCGCGGCGTAGGCATAGCCCGCGACATGGCCCACATCCGGGAAGGCGGCCAGCTCCCCGCCGGTCGCCGCCGGGCGGCCGGACTGTTCATAGAGGATGACCGCGAGGTCCTGCCGCGTGATGGGTGCGTCGGGGTCAAACGTCGCGGCCGACGTGCCGGACACGAGCCCCGTCCGGTACGCCCAGCGCACCGCGGCATAGTACCACGCATCGGGCGCCACGTCCGTGAACGGCAGCGTGCCCGTGGTCTCCGGGCTGCCGGCCGCCGCCCAGAGCAGCTGCACGATCTGCGCGCGGCTGGCGAGCGCCTCGGGTGAGACGGTGACGGCCGACGTGCCGGCCATCAGCCCCGCGCCGATGCAGTAGTCCAGCCCGGCGTGCGACCAGAAGTCCGGCTCCGGCATGTCGCGGAACGTGCGGCCGGGGCACAGCCGGTCATGAAAATACTGCGTGAGCACCGGGAAGCCGTGGCCGTATTCGTCGTCCCGCCCCGGGTCGCCGAGGTCGTCGGCGTAGCTGTAGAGCGTCTGGCGCACGCGCGCGGCGCTCAGCCCCGGCTGCGCAAGCAGCACACAGGCGGCCGCCGCCGCGACATGGGGCGCGGCGAACGACGTGCCGCTGCGCACGGCCGTGCCGCCGCCCGGCGCCGCGACCGTAACATATGACCCCGGCGCACACAGGTCCACCGACGCACCGGAAGCCGAATAGCTGTCGTCAAACGTGCGGCTGCGGTCCACGGCCGAGACCGTGAGCGCCGCCGCCTGATTGGCGGGATAGACATCGTCCGCGTCGCCGGTGGGGTTGCTCTGGGTGCGGTTGCCCGCCGCCGTGACGACGACCACACCCGAGGCATACGCCTGCGCGAGGACATTATTTAAAAAAGAGTAGCCCTTCTCGATGGCGTTCGGCCAGCCGAGGCTCATGTTGACGACCGTCGCACCGTTTTCCAGCGAGTACTCGAGCGCCGTGAGCACGCGCGACGGCTTCGAGAGATTGTCATCGCCGTACACGCGCAGGACCATCACGTCCACCTCGTCGGGCGTGAGGTCGGCGATGAGCCCGGCCGTGGCCGTGCCGTGGCCGTTGACGTCCGTCACATCGGCCGTGGCATTGGCAAAATCATAGCTGCGCGCCGACACGCGGCCCGCGAGCAGCGGGTGCGTACAGTCGGCCCCCGTGTCGATGACGGCGACGGTCGCGCGCCGGCCGGCCGGCAGGAGCACGTCCGCCTGATGGCGCAGCGTCGTGAGGCCCATGGCGTGCCCGCCCCAGGAGCGGCTGGCCGTCTCGTCCCAGAGGCCGGCGAGCGTGTCGTCCGCCGTGACCGCCTCGTCGAGGAAGCAGTCCGTCACATCGGGGTCGGATTGCAGGCGCGCGAGCGCGCGCTGCGCGGTCTCGACATCCGAGAATTCGAGCACATATTCCTGCCACGCCGCCAGATGCAGCACCCGGTCGGCGCCGTACCCGTCCGCGAGCGCGGGCGCGAAGGCGACCACGCGCGTGGGCTCGGCCGCTGCGGCGCGGGCGCGCAGCAGACCGCGCGGTGACACCGGTGCGGCCATCGCCTGCGCCAGCTCCAGCGCACTCGCTACCTCTACCGGCTGCGTCTGCGCGGCCGCCGCCGGCACCGCCAGCGACACCGCAAGCACCAGCGCGAGCAGCAGGGTCAAAAGTCGTTTTTTCATCCCGCGCCTCCTCAGGTCGTGATCGGTACGAACCACAGGTCGCGGTCCACGCTGCCGGAGATGCCCGGCACCGTGCCGTCATAGCTGTACTGCCAGAAATCGTGCGCGTAGTAAAAATCGTCCGCCGTGCCCGGCGCGCTCACCCAGAAGGCATAGTCCTTGAGCTGGGCGAAATCGTAGTCATAGTACCCCTGCCAGCGGTTGCCGTAGACGGCGGCGTCGTAGCCCGCGGCCGTGACCGTCTCGCAGAACGTGACGGCGCAGGCCGTGACGTCCTCGCCGGTCATCTCCGCGGTGCGCACCGTGTCGCCGGCGGCGACGGTGCTCTGGTCGATGTTCTCCCAGTCGAACACGAGCGGCATGTCGATCTGATAATCATGCGCCGCGTCCACGAGCCACTGCGCCTCCTCGGCCGCCTCCTCGGGCGTGACCGCCTGCGAGAAGAAGTACAGCCCCACGTGCAGCCCGGCCGCGCGCGCCCCGGCGACGTTCTGGCGGAAGCGGTCGTCTTCCACGATGCTGCCCTTGCCGTAGCCCCGGTAGCCCGCGCGGATGACCGCAAAGGCGATGCCGGAATCCGCGACGGCCTGCCAGTCGATGTCCTGCTGGAACGTGGACACGTCGATGCCCTGCAGCACGCGGTAGGCCGTGCCGGTGTAGGTCACGGAGCCGTCCGCCCCGGCGGAGAAGTCGGACGCCGGAATGTCGAACTTGTCCACGCCCCTGGCGGGGGTGATCCACGCGGTGTTGACGCCGGTGTTCACCTCGACCTGGCCGATGTGCAGCTCGCGCGGCGAGCAGCCTGCGAGCGCGAACGTCATCGCCGCTGCCAGCAGCACGGCCAGCACGCGGCGGAATGTGTGATTGTGATTATTTTTTATATGTAAGCGTTTCATGCCGATCAGTATACCACACCTGCCGCAGGAACGCAAACCGGGCCTGCACGCAGCCTCAGTCGGGGTCATAATAATGCGCGAGATAGCCCGCCGTGCGCAGGGTCTCGCCCGCCATCTGCTCCAGACGCGCGATGCGCGTTTCCAGCTCGCGCCGGACGCGGCCGGAGCGCGGCATGGCCGCCAGTTCCAGCCGCAGTGTGGCCGCGCGCGCACGCAGCGCGTCGCCCGTGGCGCGGTACTGCGCCGCCAATTCGTTCAGTTGCATGCTCTCCCTCCAAAAACATTTGATTTTCGAAAAATTTTTGTTGACAAACATAGTCGGTTTTGCTATGATACATAGGCCGGTGTTGTGCTGGTATAGCTCAGTTGGTAGAGCAGCTGATTTGTAATCAGCAGGTCGGGGGTTCGAGTCCGTCCACCAGCTCCATTATTTTGTTTTCATTCATATGGGAGAATTCCCGAGTGGCCAAAGGGGGCAGACTGTAAATCTGTTGCTTCTAGCTTCGGTGGTTCGAATCCACCTTCTCCCACCATACTTGTGCAATAAAATAGATGCACACCTCGAAAAGCTCGTATTTACGAGCTTTTTTTGCGTTTTGAGAGCGAAATTTTCAGGTGTAAAACCGTAGATGCTTTTTCGTAAAAAAAGGATCTGAACCCTCAACAATTAAATATCGTCAAACAAAGCGACAGACTTTGAGCAGATTTTGCTCTGAGCCTGCCGTTTTGTTATGAAAAAAATTCACAAAGTTTTAAAGGCTGTTTTGTCTATTGTCACGAATTTAAGTGACGATGATAGAACAGCCTTTTTTTTCATTTGTAGAAAAAGGAGGAATATATAATGTATTACGATCACAAGAAAGTAGAATGGCTGAAAGAACGGTATCCCGAAGGAACTCGCATCTGCCTTGACAGAATGAACGATGACCCGTTCCCTGTTGAGTCGGGGACGTTTGGCAGGGTCGATCACGTTGATGACATCGGCACTTTGCATTGTATCTTTGACAACGGGAGAACGCTCGGAGTGATCCCAGGTGTGGACGATTTCCATATCGTAAGTGAAGATAGTGAGCAAACAGAAGATGAAGAAATGAATATGTCAATGTAACGGTTAAGTTTTGAAAAAGACTTAGCCGTTTTTTTATTGAAAAAATCGGAAAGGAGATGATTCGTACTGATAAAATATTTCGATATCTTCGCAGGTATCGGCGGATTTCGCTCAGGACTTGAAAAAGCGGGCGGCTTTGAGTGCGTCGGATATTGCGAGATAGATAAGTATGCAAAGAAAGCTTATGAAACTTTGTACGATATAGAAGGTGAGGTGTTTTATGATGACGCAAGAAAAATCGACCCAAAAGAGCTGCCCGATTTCGACCTTATATGCGGAGGATTCCCTTGTCAAAGCTTTTCAATCGCTGGAAAAAGGGGCGGCTTTGACGATGCAAGAGGAACTCTCTTCTTTGAAATTGCCAGAATTGCCGCCGTCAAAAAACCTAAATATCTGCTGCTTGAGAACGTTCCCGGACTGTTATCGCATGACGGCGGCAGGACGTTTGCGACCATCCTCGGTACATTGGATGAACTGGGGTACGATGTCGAATGGCAGGTGCTTAACAGCGCAAATTTTGGAGTTGCCCAGTCAAGAAAAAGAGTGTTCATTGTCGGATTTCATAGAGAAAAGTGTTCCGGAAAAGTATTGTCTTTCACAGACG
>ERZ825324.872-NODE-872-length-39585-cov-4.762661_pt1 | contig 39585 bp, 20 predicted proteins | sample MGYA00519859_ERZ825324 | MGnify/ENA primary metagenome ERZ825324 (study PRJEB31778, sample SAMEA3449198) | human gut metagenome | biome: human gut; feature: human-associated habitat; material: faeces | place: United Kingdom | collected 2010/2012 ...
ACAATTTCGCCGCTTCTTCCGATGTCCCGGTGAAACTATGAAAAATGCCGGTCAAAGAGGTATTTTTATAGGGTTCCATTACCTTATATATATATTCAAACGCTTCTCTTGAATGGATTACAATGGGAAGACCATATTCCAGCGCCCACTCTATTTGCTTTTCAAAAACCAAGATTTGCTCTTTCAGAAAAGTCTTGTCCCAATAAAGATCAAGACCTATTTCTCCGATTGCTACTACTTTTTCGTTTTCTATTGCCATTCTTTTAAGTTCTTGTATATCATCTTCAGTTAAGTCTTTAACGTCATGTGGATGAACACCTACTGCTGCATATATGAAATCATATTTGTTTGCAAGTTCAACACTCTCAGCTGATGTTTTCATGCAAGCACCTGGGTTAACAACTAAATCAACGCCTTTTTCATTAAGAGAAGAGATTAACTCTTCTCTATCTTCATCAAATCGTTCATCATTTAAATGTGCATGTGAGTCAAAAAGCATATTTACATCTCCTTATCTAACTTCACAACCATCATTTGCACCAACAGCAGTTGGTATTATTAAATCATCACCATCGTTACCTGCTGCAAGTATCATACCTTGAGATTCAACACCTCTTAATTTAACTGGTTTTAAGTTGCATACTACTATAACATCTTTTCCAACCATTTCTTCTGGTTTATACCATTTAGCTATACCAGATACTATTTGTCTAGTTTCTGAACCTAATTTAACTTGAGAAACTAAAAGTCTGTCTGCTTTTGGATGTTTTTCGCAGCTTAATACTTTACCTACTCTTAATTCTACTTTATCAAGATCATCTATTGTTATTTCTTCTTTATGTTGTAATGGAGCTTCTGTCACTTCTTCTTCCTCGTCTTTCTTTTCTGCAAATAATTCTTCAAGTTCTGCAACTTCTTTGTCTATGTCTAATCTTTGGAATAATATTTCACCTTTAGTCACTTTTGTACCTGGTTTTGTTAATCCAAATGTTGCAGTACTTTCCCAATTTGTTAGCTCTTCACCTTCTATACCCATTTGAGCGTATATTTTCTTAGCTGTAGTGTTCATTATTGGGTTTATTAATGTAGAGAATATTCTTATTGATTCACATAAGTTGTATAAAACTGTATCTAATACATCTTTTTTGCTTTCGTCTTTTGCAAGTACCCATGGAGCAGTTTCGTCGATGTATTTGTTAGTTCTTCTTATTAATTTCCATACACCTTCTAATGCTTCGTGGAATTGCATTTTATTCATTTGTTCTTCGAATATTCTTCTTGATTCTGCAGCTTGTTGTTTTAATGCTTCATCAAATTCAGTAGCAACTTTTGGTTCTGGTATTATTCCACCATTGTATTTTTCAACCATTGCTATAGTTCTACTTACTAAATTTCCTAAGTCATTAGCTAAGTCTGTGTTTATTCTTGTTACGAAGTTTCTATGAGTGTAACTTCCATCTTGACCAAATGCAAATTCTCTTAATAGATAGTATTTTAATGTATCTATTCCGTATCTTTCTATCATTTGTTCTGGGTAAACTATGTTACCTTTTGATTTACTCATTTTGTCGTTAGCAAATAATATCCAACCATGTCCAAATACTTGTTTAGATACTGGTAAATCTAATGCCATTAATAATGCTGGCCATATTATTGTATGGAATCTGATTATTTCTTTACCTACAACTTGTATGTTAGCTGGCCAATATTTTTTGAATAATGAATCGTCTTCGCTCATATATCCTAATGCAGTTATATAGTTGCATAATGCATCTACCCAAACATATATAACGTGTTTTTCGTCGAATGGTACTTTTATACCCCAGTCGAATGTAGTTCTAGTTACACATAAGTCTTCTAAACCTTTGTCTAAGAAGTTTGCAACCATTTCATTTTTTCTTGATTCTGGTTGTATAAATTCTGGATGAGATTCAATGTATTCCATTAATCTATCAGCATATTTGCTCATTTTAAAGAAGTATGCTTCCTCCTTTGCAGGCACACAGGGACGTCCACAGTCCGGACATTTGCCGTCTACCAGCTGGGATTCTGTGAAGAAGGATTCACAGGGAGTACAGTACATTCCTTCATAATGTCCCTTGTAGATATCTCCCTTTGCATACATTTTTTTGAAGATCTTTTTCACCTGCTCCTCATGATCTTTATCTGTTGTACGGATAAATTTATCATAAGAAGTGTTCATCAGATCCCAGATCCGTTTGATCTCACCGGACACGTTATCTACGAATTCCTTCGGTGTAACGCCTGCTTCTTCTGCCTTCAGCTCGATCTTCTGGCCATGCTCATCTGTTCCTGTCTGAAAATATACGTCATATCCCTGCTGTCTCTTAAAACGTGCGATGGCATCTGCAAGAACAACCTCATAAGTATTTCCGATATGCGGTTTACCGGATGTGTACGCAATGGCAGTGCTGATATAATATCTCTGCTTTTCCATTTTTCTTTCCTCCATAATATAAAAAATAATTGTATGCTTACTCATAACTGACTGAAAGTATATTCAGCCAAAACAGGAAAAATCCTGTCGATGCCATTGGAAGATTACAATGTAATTTCCTGTGACATAAAAAAACGTCTTCTCATACCACTTGCGATATGAGAAGACGAGTTATTACCCGTGTTACCACTTCTGTTCGTTCCTGCCTCGCGGCAAAAACCTCATCAGGTACAGCAAACTCTATACCCTTCCGCTATAACAGGCGGTCCTGTCACTGCCTGCCGGTGTCCATTAAACGGGACATTCGCATTCCGCTTATCGCATTCAAACCGGGTCAGCAATGCCTCTCTGAAGCCATCTTCCATCTGCGCCTGCACATCCCTCTCAGTCTCGGAACTCTTGCACAAAATGAATCTTCACATTTCACTCTGCTGCATATCCATAAACGCAATCGCTTCATAATATGCGTTCAAAAAAGTCCTCCGGGGATTTCCCTGTAGTGTGGTGTACACATGTACTCTCTTCTTCCACGAGTTTTCCATATGAGAAAATCGTAACACATTTCCAGTGGTTTGTAAACGGGGAAATATTAATTTACGGTTACTTTACATTTCACAGTTTTGGTTCCGGATTTCACGGTGATCACTGCAGTTCCTTTTGCTTTTGCGGTGATCTTGCCGTTGGAAGCTACAACTGCTACGGATGTTTTGCTGGATGTATAAGTTACTTTTTCCTGGCTTGTTACCGGAGCGAGAACTGGCTGTAATACCCTGCTCTGGCCTTTCTTTAAAGTTACTCCTGCCGGGATTCCGGAGATTTTTGTTGTTTTTACAGTTGTCGGCTGAACAGTAACTTTCACTGTTTTCTTAAGACCACTCTTTAATGTGATCGTGATCGTTGCAGTTCCCTTCAATGCACCGGCTGTAACTGTGCTGGTTCCATTCGTTTTTCCGGATACTGTGACAACCTTTGTATTACTGGATTTCCAGGAAACGATGGAGTCACCGCTTTTCAGGCCGGAAACTTTCAGCACTGTCGTTTTCTGTTTTGTCTTTAAGAGAAGTGAAGTTACGGAAGTTTTCATATATGGTGTTAATTTCTTTCCATAATCTCTGGTCTCTGTTTTCTGACAGGTATCGCAGATACGTGTCTGAACTTCCGGTTTGAATACTGTTGCTGCTGTTTTTGTAGTCCATGCTGTAAAGCTGTGGCCAATTGCAGGAATTTCTTTCTGCTCGCCAAGGATCTTTTTGCAGACACTGCAGTACGGAATTTCCATTCCTTCTTTTTCACAGGTAGCTGCTTTTATCACAAGCATTGTTTCTGTATGACCCAATGCCGGAATCTCCTGCTGCTCTTTCAGAGTTTTTCCGCAGGCTGTACAATGGCTTCCTTCCGTTTTTCCTGGTGTTTCACAGGTTGGCTCTACTGCCTTATCTGTAACCGCTTCTTTATGACCGGTTGCCGGAACTTCTTTCTGTTCCTTCAGTATTTTACCGCAGATAAAACAATGACTTCCTGCCGTTTTTCCTGCCTCCTCGCAGGTCGCTGCTACTGCCGGATCAATGGTTTCTGTATGGCCAAGAGCCGGAATTTCTTTCTGCTCTTTCAGTACTTTGCCGCAGACGGAACAATGACTTCCTTCCGTTTTTCCTGGTGTTTCACAGGTGGCGGCTGTTGCCTCATCGGTTACTTCTTCTGTGTGTCCGGTTGGCGCAATTTTTTCCTGTTCTTTCAGTACTTTGCCGCAGGTCTGGCAATGGCTGCCTTCGGTCTTTCCGGATTCTTCGCAGGTTGGAGCTACGGCTTTATCGATCACTGCTTTATGATCTGTTACCGGAAGCTCTTTATGGCTGTTCAGAATTTTGTGGCAGGTGCTGCAGTATACCAGGGCATTTCCCGGTTCCTGACAGGTCGCTGCTTTTGTTACCATTTCCGCTTCTTTGTGTCCCTGTGCCGGAATTTCCTTCTGGGCTTTCAGGATCTTATCGCAGATCTTACAATGACTTCCCTCAGTTTTTCCTGCTGTTTCACAGGTGGCTTCTATGGCCTTATCAATGACTTCTTTATGTCCAAGAGATGGCGTTTCTTTCTGAACTCTCAGTACTTTACCGCAGACTGCACAATGGCTTCCTTCGGTTTTTCCTGATTCTTCACAGGTTGCTGCTACTGCCTCATCGGTTACTTCCTGATGCTCGATCATCGGAAGTTTTTCTGTTCTGGTTTTCTCGCAGTTTGTACAGGTGTAGCTCTGCTCACCTTCTTCGGTACAGGTTGCTTCTTTGACAATTTCTCCTGCTTCCCAGTTATGACCGGTTGCCGGGATTATTTTCTGCTCTTCTAATACTTCACCGCAGACGGAGCAATGGATTCCCTCAGTTTTTCCATCTTCGGTACAGGTTGGTACTACAGGATCAACCGTTATCGGATCATGGCCTGTCGCCGGAATTTCTTTCTTATCGGTCAGGATCTTATGACAGGTGCTGCAAAATACCATCGCATTTCCTGGCTCTGTACAGGTTGCGGCTTTTGTTACTACTTCGACTTCTGTATGCGGAGATGCCTCAATCTCTTCCTGAGATTCAAACACCTTACCGCAGACAGAACAATGGCTTCCTGCTGTTTTTCCTGGTTTCTCACAGGTTGCATCTTCTGCTTTATCGTCCACGATCGTATGGCCGGTTGCCGGAATTTCTTTTTCATCCGTCAGGATTCTCTTACAGCTGCTGCAGTATACCAGGGCATTTCCCGGTTCCTCACAGGTCGCTGCTTTGGTTACTACTTCTACTTCTGTATGAGCAAGACGTGGAATTCCCTTTCGTGGTTCCAGGACTTTCTGGCATACAGAACAGTAGCTTCCGCCTGTCCATCCCATGGATTCACAGGTTGGTGCGATCTCTGCATCGGCTACTTTTCTGTGGCCGGTTGCCGGAATCTTTTTGTGATAATTTAAAACTTTCTCGCAGGTGCTGCAATATACAAGAATGTTTCCTGCCTCTTCGCAGGTCGCTTCTTTTGTTATGATCTCAGCTTCTTTATGACCCAGTACCGGAATCTCTTTCTGGGCCTTTAAAACTTTCTCGCAGGTCTTACAGTGGCTTCCCTCTGTTTTTCCTGTTTTCTCACAAGTCGGGTCTACGGCCTCGTCGATTACTTCTTTATGACCGGTTGCCGGAACTTCTTCCTGCGCTTTTATAATTTCGTTGCATACAGAACAGCGGATTCCTGCTGTTTTTCCTGCTTCCTCACAGGTCGGTGCTATAGCTTCATCGATCACCTCTGTATGACCCAGGGCAGGGATTTTTTCTGTTTTGGTTCCCTGGCATTTTGTACAGGTGTAACTCTGTTCACCTTCCTCTGTACAGGTTGGCTCACGATGGGATTCTTCTGCTTTCCAGTCGTGGCCGGTTGCCGGAACCACGTCCTGGAATTCGAGGATTTTTCCACAGACAGAACAATGTTTTCCCTCGGTTTTTCCATTTTCGGTACAGGTTGGCTCTACGGCTTTATCAATGACTTCGGTATGGCCTGTTGCCGGAACTTCTTTCTGATCGGTAAGGATCTTATGGCAGGTGCTGCAATATACTATTGCGTTTCCTGGTTCTTCACAGGTTGCTGCCCTGGTTACCAATTCTACTTCTGTGTGACCAGTTGCTGGAATCTCTTCCTGTTCTTTTAAGATCTTTCCACAGATCTCGCAGTGGGTTCCTTCGGTTTTTCCTGCTGTTTCGCAGGTCGCTTCTATTCTTTCATCTGTTACCTCGGCATGTCCACGAGCCGGGATCTCTTCCTGTGCCTGGAATACGAAATCGCATCTGGAGCAGTGGCTTCCCTCGGTCTTTCCAGGTGTTTCACAGGTCGGGTCTATGGCTTCATCCTTTACTTTCTCATGGCCTAAAGCGGAAATACTTTCTGTCATGGTGTTTCCACAGTTCATACAGATCAGTGTACGCTGGCCATCTTCGGTACAGGTTGCTTCTTTTGTAATTTCTTTTTCTGTCCAGCTATGTCCTGTCGGAGGAATTTCCTGCTGCGTCTGAAAAACAAATCCACATTCAGAACAATGGCTTCCTTCGGTTTTTCCCGGCGTCTCGCAGGTCGGTGCTACATATGCATCTTCAACTATCGTATGTCCGGTAGCCGGAATTTCTTCCTGGGCTTTGAGCACAGTACCACAGACAGAGCAATGGCTTCCCTCGGTTTTTCCTGCTGTTTCACAGGTCGCTGCTACACCTTCATCAATCACCACATTATGTTCCTGAAGCGGAATCTCTTCTTCATAAAACTCTCCGCAAAGACTGCAGATCATCTTTTTCAGGCCGGTTTCTGTGCAGGATGCCGGATGTATGATCGTTTCTTCATAAGAATGGTCGTGGTTCGGATCATAATTATAGTACACCGTTGCATGGTTAATATCATCTTCTGTTAAACCATATTTATCCCATTCTGCCTTTGAGCCGGTGTATCGGATCGCGGAAAGGCCACTGCACTCTGCAAAAGCGGTGTTTGCAATATCAGTTACCGTATTCGGGATTGTGATAATATTAAGATTCTCACATGATTTAAACGCATTCTGGTTGATATCAGTTACACTTTCCGGTATTTCAATTCTTCTGATACCGGAGCAATACTCAAATGTGTTATCACTGATTTCTGTAAGCTTCTCTGAAAGTTTCACAGTTTCAAGACTGGAACAACCGGAAAATGCACTGCTTCCAATGTTGCTGACTTTGTCCGGAACTGTAATTTCTTTTAAGCTGCTACAGGAAGCAAATGTTCCACTTCCAATATTTTTCAACACAGCTGGAAGTATTACTTTTTCCAGCGAAGAACACCTTTCAAACGCATTATCACCAATGTTTCTTACATTTTCCGGTATCACAATTTCCTTCAACGCCGTACAATTGGAAAATGTCCCTTCCTGTATATTGATAATACCGCCCGGTAATTCAATACCTGTCAGACTGCTGCAGTTCTGAAATGCTCTCTGATCAATCTCTGTTACTGTTTCAGGGATTGTAACAGTTTTAAGACTTTCGCAGGTATTAAACAGATATTCTGGAAGAGTTGTAACACCTTCCGGAATTGTGATCGAAGTGATTTTTTTGCAATCCCCAAAAGTCTCTGCTCCAAGTTCCTTCAGATCTTTTGGCAGTGTCAGTTCAACAAGATTTTCACAGCCATAAAACGCTTGCCTTCTTATGTACTTTACATTATCCGGAAGCGTTACACGCTTTAAGTTCCGGCATCCGTCAAAAGTACCTTCCTGAATTTCACTGATTCCCTCCGGAAGTTCCGCTTTTTTTAGTTTACTGCATTCTGCAAAAGTTCTTTCTCCAATTTTTGTAAGGCTTTCAGGAAATATAACCTCTATAAGGTTACTGCAATTCCGGAACGCCTGGCTGGAAATACTTTTAAGTCCTTCCGGCAAACTTATTTCTTCAAGACTTATGCAGCTATAAAATGCATTTGAACCAATATCTGTAACATTTGTAGAAATTGTAACTTTTTCAATATTATTCCATCCTGAAAAAGCAGATTCTCCTATCTCCGTGATCCCATCTTCTACACTTACTTCAAATATGTAATTTTTATAACTGTTCCATGGCTCCAGAGTATCACTTTGATTCAATATTGCTCCATCGCCTTTAAATACCAGTTTCCCGTCTTTATACAGAATCCAGCTGATCGAGCCATTATAGCCTGATGCACGGACACTGTTATCTTTGTCAATTGCCTCTGTTCTGGTAGATCCGCAGGATTTACAGGTATATGTCCTTTCTCCTGCTTCTGTTGCCGTAGGATATTTGGTTATTTTTCCTTCGTCCCAACTGTGTCCGGTTGCCGGAATTTCTTCCTGTTTCTGATAAACCTCACCACATCCGGAACAATGGCTTCCTTCGGTTTTTCCCGGTTTTTCACAAGTTGGTGCTACTGCTTCGTCAATGACTTTCGTATGGCCTGTTGCCGGAATTTCTTCGGTTTTTGTTTTCTGGCATCTTTTACAGGTGTATTTTTTCTCACCTTTCTCTGTACAGGTTGCAGGAGTGACTTCACTCTCTTCCCAGTCATGTCCCAGCGCCGGGAAAAGTTCCAGCTGTTCCTGAAGGATTTTTCCACATACAGAACAATGACTTCCTTCAGTCTTTCCATTTTCTTCACAGGTCGCCTCTATCGCTTCGTCTTTTACCACTGTGTGTCCGGCAGGTGGAACTTCTTCCTGTTCTTTCAGGATCTCATTACATACAGAACAGTGACTTCCTTCTGTCTTTCCACTTTCTTCACAGGTCGGTGCTACTGCCTCGTCAATAACCTCTTTATGTCCGGCAGCCGGAATTTCCTCTTTATAGGAATCTCCGCAAAGACTGCATACCATCTTCTGGAGGCCTTTTTCTGTACATGTGCTTGCTTCTATGACATGTGGTTCATAAGAATGTTCATGGTTTGGATCGTAATTATAATAAACAGTTGCGTTGTGAATATTGCTGCTCGTTAAACCAAGCTTATCCCATTCTTCTTTTGAACCGGTAAATCTGATAACTGAAAGACCCCAGCTGGAATTAAGAGCCTCTTTACTGATACTTGTTACAGTATTCGGTATAAGAAGAATACTGTTTCCAGCTTCCGAAAAACTGTCTTTTCCTATACTTGTAATTCCTTCCGGTATTGTAACTTCTTCAAGGTGATGGCATCCCATAAACATGCCCTCTGTAATACCGGAAATGTTTTTTGATAATGTTACTTTTCTGAGTTTATGGCACTGACCGAATATTTTTTCCCCAATATTTTTAATGCTGTCTGGCAGCACAATTTCTTTCAGTTCTTCACAATAATAAAATGCCATATCTCCAAGGCTCTCTACACCGTCCGAAATTGTCGCAGTTTCCAGCGCTACGCACCCATCAAAAGCTTCTGCACCAATACTTTTTACACTGCCTGGAATATTAATGGACTGAAGACTGCTGCAATTACCAAATACATTGTCTCCGATCGTTTTTACATTGTCCGGAATATTAATGGACTGAAGACTGCTACAGTGGGAAAATGCACCATTTCCAATATTCTCTATGCTGTCTGACAACGTAACTTTCTGAAGATTTGTACAACCATCAAATAACCCTACCGGTATATCCGTAACTTCAGCTGACAGTACAACCTCCGACAAACTGCTGCAATTACCAAACGCTTCTGTTCCAATACTTTTTACTTTATCTGGTATTGTTATTTCTTCCAGAGACTGACATTGATAAAAAGCATACTGGTCAATATTCCTTACATTATTCGGAATATTAACAGATCTCAGGCTGATGCAGCCATAAAATGTATATTGTTCTATATTGGTAATGTTTTCCGGAAGAACAAGTTCTGATATTTTTTTACAGCCCCAAAATGCTCTTTCTCCGATTCTCGTTACTGTATTCGGAATATTAACACTTTCCAGACTGATACAGTCCTCAAATGTATAGCCTGGAATTGTATATATTTTTTCAGGAATATTTACTTTCGTAAGTTTTTTGCATCCGTAAAAAACGTTTGTCCCCATACTTGACAGACTTTCCGGCAACACAACTTCTGTAAGATTTTCGCAATTCTCAAACTCACCATTTCCAATACTTGCCAGTCCCTCTGGAAGTGTTACACTTGTCAGACCGCTGCATTCCCAGAAAACGCCCCAGTCCATTGTCGCAACTTTATCCGGGATTTTAACGCTCTGCAGTTTCGTACAATATGCAAAAGCCTGCTCCCCAATTGTTATAATACTGTCCGGCAGATCAATGCTGGTAAGACTCACACATTTTGTAAACATGCATTCCGGAATTGCTTTAAGATTTTTCGATAATGTTACATGCTCCAGACTTGTACATTCCTCAAACAGTTTTCTTCCAACTTCTACAACGCTGTCTGCAATTGTAACGTTTTCAAGAATGCCACATCCGAAAAAAGCATAATCGCCAATATATGTAATTCCATCTTCCACTGTCAGACTTGTTATCTGGCTCTTGTAACTGTTCCATGGTACCGATGTTTCACTATAATATGGAGGTACCAGACCATTTCCTGAAATTACCAGCTCTCCGTCCTCATATAAAGTCCATGTAACATTATCATTTACAGCTCCACTGGCCGTAACACTCTTCGCAGTCTGCGTATCTACAGAATCTGCACTCTCCCCATCCGAAAACACATCAATCGCAGCTGCATCCGTTTCCTCTTTTTCCAGAGAGTCACCTCCCTGCATATCCTGCTGAAGTTCTTCTTCATTGGATATCTCATCTGAGATATCATTCTGTCCTGAGCTTCCATCAGGAGCTACATCCGCAATATTATTCTGTTCTGCATTTCCATCAGATGCCGCCTCTGAGATATCTCCCTGCACTGCATTCCCACCAGACGCTGCATCCGCAGTATCACCCTGCGCCATACTTACATCAGATGTCCTCTCTGCAATATCCTCTTGCGCCGCACCTTCGTCAAAATTCCCATCTGCTTCTGCAGATGCCGCACTGGCATTTCCAGCCTCCAGTTGTCCTGCTTCTCCATCTGCTATCCCTCCGGAACTGTCCGTCAGAACCCCCAGATCATCAAAAGCAAAAACCTCTGTCGGAGCCGCAGACAAGACCATCACAGATGACAGCATAACTGCCAGAACCTGTTTCAATTTCATTCCCCATCCTCCTGTCTTTTGTCCAATAAAGCGGACATTCACATTCCGCTCTGCTACATGTATATGAACGCAAACACTTCATAACTTACGTTCACACTCTATATCACAATTCTACCCTACATCCCCAAATAAAGCAAAGCCAAACCAGGCATTTCCGGCAGATTTGGCACTATTGCTGATTGTTTCTGCGAGAATTTATCTAATTTTTTCAACAGTGTAAATCCCTTCCGACGTAAGTTGATCCTGTCCGGAAGCCAGTTCCATATCCCTGGAACATTCCCAAATAATCTCTTATAAGTTAATCAAATATTCATACTACACATTCGGCATAAAAAAAACACACAGCAGTTTTCATTCCTGCCATGTGTCATTAACTATCATTCCAAATCTACATCCAGATCAGATAGATATCGCCATCCAAATTCCACCTTATCATGCGTTTCATACACTCACATCCGTCTCTGCCTGTACATCCACCGCCAAACCATCCGAAAAGCAATGGTCGTCAACGTCATACCTGCAGCCATGCTCGCCGCAAAAAGGATCGTATAAATCCCGTCCTTCTGAAAATTCGCCCAGTCCTTCATCATCATCCAGTTCATAGTACGATACAATGCCGCCCCCGGAATCAACGGAATCGTAGCAGAAACCAGAAAAACCGTAACCGGCGTCTTGTGAACCCTCGCCATACACTCCGCATACAAAGTAATCGCCACCGTTGACCAGAAACCACAGACATATGGACTGGGAGTCACAAACTCCACCGCCAGATAAACCGCCCAGGACAAACAGCCCCCCAGAGCCGCAAACCACAATTTTTTACCATGTATATTAAACAACGCCGCAAAACCAAGCGACCCTGTAAAGGATACAATCAGCTGTATGATCTCTCTCATATTTTTCCTCCATATTCATGGACACACCGTTGTCTCTGTTACCGTTCTTCGCCATGATCACATTTCTGCCTGAACCCCCTCAGAACAACAGATTCGCCGCTGTAAAACCAAGTCCCACAACCAGCGCCAGCAAAATCGACTCCATACACCGGATCAAACCCGTGATCGTATCCCCGGAAAACATATCACGCAGCGAATTAGTAAACGCAATACCCGGAATCAGCAACATAATATTACCAATACTGATCAGATCCGCATGATGCCCCAGCCCGATCAGCACAGTAAGATTGGAAAGGACACCACCCGCTCCACAACACAAAAGCACCGTAAGCAGCGAATTCAGCGCCCCCCTTTTCACAAAAGCCTCAAACAACTTCAACGCAATACCGATCAACGCCGAAGCGATCATATCATTAAGATCCCCGCCAAAAAAAACAGAAAACGACCCGGAGATCACCGCATAGATCAAAATCTGCGTCCGAAAAGAATATCCCTTTTTATTCCGGATCACATCCAGCCGCCTCTGAATCTCCTCCGGCTTCGGTCGAAACTCACAGATAAATCTGGAAAGCTGATTCAGATCATCCAGCCTCCCCAGATCATTCGCCATCCCCGGCACCCGCCGCGTCTGCGTACAAATCCCGAAATCCTCACCATAAATCGTCGTCACAATACTGGAAGTAATGGAAAAAACATCCGCCCGGGAAGCACCATAAGCCAGGCAGATACGACGGATCGTATCCTCAACACGCCCAACTTCAGCACCACAGCAAAGAAGCTGCTCCCCAATCGTCATCGCATAATACAAATACTGCTCCGCCTCATCCCTCGTCATCCGGCACACCTCCCTGTACAACTATTTCATCCCCATCTATTTTAGGACAGCTAAATATCAAAAGCAACCAAGTTCCCCACGTTTAAATATTCATTTCTTCTATATTTCCTCAAAGCAACAAACTCCCAACGCCCATCAAGCCGACAACGAAACACCCAATACCTCTAAGCCAACAGCAAAGCGCCCAATACCTCTAAGCCAACAGCAAAGCGCCCAATACCTCTAAGCCGACAGCGAAGCGCCTCGGCCCCCACCACCTCCCGTCAGACCACAAGGAAACTCAGCCTTTCCTCCCAGCCGTCCAGCGAAGCGCTGACGGCTCATCCAACCTCCGGGAAACCACTCAACCTCACACCCTAATCCAACCTCCCGAGCAGCCGCCTCATGCTCTCCGTCTTGAAACACCAGCTGGCAAGGCGTGTGCTGTCTGGCGACGGCTCTGCAGGAGGGGTGCAGATTTTCAGCGGCTTAGAAGTCAGCCCCCGACGAAGCCCCGGCGCCGGACAGCACACGCCTTGCCAGCGTCCGTACCTTATTATCAAAGAAAAAAGCCGCCCAGACAAACAATCCAGGCGACTCCCAAAATCCAATGCTCAGCTCTATATTCAATTAATCACATCTTAAGCCAGCTTGCCACCAAGCTCACGGCAGGCAGCCAATCCCTCATCATCAGGAGTATTATTGCAGATAAGCCCCTCATCCTCAACAAGCTCAGCCCCAGCATCCTTAGCTCTGTCGCACCAGGTTCTCATCCATTCACCATCGCCCCAGTCATAGGAACCAAACAGCGCAACCTTCTTACCAGACAGTTTACCCTCAAGATCAGAGAAAAACGGCTCAAACTCACCATCCTCAAGCTCTTCATCCCCCATAGCCGGACAACCAAGAGCCAGAACATCAAAAGAAAGCGCTTTATCCACATCAGCATCAGCCACTTCCATAATCTCAACATCTGCACCAGCAGCCTTGGCACCTTCCTCAACAGCCTGCGCCATAGCCTCTGTGTTACCTGTAGAAGACCAGTAAATAATTCCTACCTTGCTCATCTCAAAAACCTCCTGTTTTAAACTTTATATTATACGCACATCTGAGATGTACAGAGATGCTTCATACCAACAACCTGCAAAATCGAATACCCCGCACGGATCTGCGCCGCCGTAAACTCCCGACACTTATCATAACTGTCAAAAACCCTGCGAGCCTGCTCCACGTTATCATAAACCTTCCAGTAACCACACATCTTGCAGCCACTGCCCCCGAACTTCCGGAAGCCCTTCACATCCTCAATAGGATACCCCAGAAAAAGCCCGATCTCATGAGGAAACTCCGTCTTATGAAAAAATCTCTCTTTCAAACGGACAATCATCTCATCCAGAGAACCATCTATATTATAGCCATCCTGAAGCAAAAGATTCCTGGCCTCATCCTGCGCCAGATATTCCTGCAGCATATCCGGCCGGTACACCAGAAGTAGATAATGCTTCCTGCATCCACAGATGATCTCCATACGGATACCCTCCCGTTCAAGACCCTCCTTATAATCCGAAATGATCTCCGGCAGCTCCGGCATCCTCTCTTTGGAAAAAGAAACAAGATTCGCCGGTTTCATTCCCATTAAAACAGGGGAACAATGATAACCTATGACAGATTCAAATTTTTCACAAGTCATTTGCATTCTCCTTTACGCTTTAGTTAGATTTCTCTAACTATTGTAAATATACTACTAAAGTTAGTCTCTGTCAACTTATTTTTTAAAAATTTTCAATAAGAATTTTTTACTGATAAAATCCCATCATTATGGGCAAAATATACCTGATAAAACAGTCTGACAGATACTTTTTTTATTTCCGATCAGAGCAGACAAATAAAAATATCCTTACTTCATCTGACCATGTAAAGCAAATATACACAAATATATAATAGAAAATTAGTATAGAATTTTATCGCAAAAACTCTTGACAAAATAAGTCCTGTCGTATATTATAATATCAGTAATAATTACTATTACTGATAGGGAGGAAATATTATGGCAGCACTTAAATACAGCCGTCAGAGAGAATCGATCAAGGAATTTCTGAGATCCAGAACAGATCATCCAACGGCAGATACAGTATACGAGAATCTTCGGCAGATTTATCCGAATATCAGTCTCGGAACTGTCTACCGTAATCTTTCTCTTCTCAGTGACATCGGCGAGATCCGGAAGCTGACCAATTTCGGAAGCGCGGACCGCTATGATGGACGCGTCGCACCGCACTCACATTTCATGTGTACGAAGTGCAACCGGGTGATCGATATGCAGTCAGACAGTCTCAATGGAATTCTGGAGCAGGCAGCCGCAGAATTTGTCCATGGCAAGGTTTTTGACGTAGATGCAAGCTTCTATGGAATCTGCAAGGAATGCCTTAAAAAAGAAGAAAAACAGTCTTGACAAAATAAAGATCACATGTTACTATAAAACAGTAATAATTACTATTATTAATTAAGAAGAAACACAACTAAACAATAAATTTCAATAAGAAAAGGAGATCATCACTATGGCTAAATGGGTATGTACAGTATGCGGTTATGTTTATGAAGGCGAGCAGGCACCGGAAGCCTGTCCAGTATGTAAAGCACCAGCTTCCAAATTCCAGAAACAGGAAGGCGAGCTCACATGGGCAGCTGAGCATGTTGTAGGCGTAGCTAAGGGTGTCAGCGAAGACATTCTTGCAGACTTAAGAGCAAACTTCGAGGGTGAGTGCTCTGAGGTTGGTATGTATCTTGCAATGGCAAGAGTTGCTCACAGAGAAGGATATCCGGAAGTAGGTCTCTACTATGAGAAAGCAGCTTACGAGGAAGCAGAGCATGCAGCTAAATTCGCAGAGCTCCTTGGTGAAGTTGTAACAGACAGCACAGAGAAGAACCTTCAGATGCGTGTAGAGGCTGAGAACGGCGCTACAGCTGGTAAATTTGACCTTGCTAAACGTGCGAAAGCTGCTAACCTTGACGCAATCCATGACACAGTACATGAGATGGCTAAGGACGAGGCAAGACACGGAAAAGCATTCGCCGGTCTGCTTAAGAGATACTTCGGTAAATAAGAAATCCGCATAAAATCATAAAATAAAGATTTTTAAAAGAGGGAGCCAGATTATATGGTTCCCTCTTTTCTGTTGCATTCAATCTTCCGCACACTGTCCTCGCGTACCTGATCACGAAGCTCTGTCAGATAATCTGAGAATTTCACCTGCTCATCTCCGTAAGTCATCTGCAGATCATATTCCAGCGGGATCCAGGTTTTAATATCGGATTCATTGTGCTGGATCAGAGCTTCCAGCTTGTCCAGAGCTTTGTAAATCCTGGATTCCAGAGTCTGCTGTGCTTCCATTTCCTGATATAGTTCTGCCATCTCTTTATCAAATGGCTCCGGAAGGGTTTTTACCCACTCGCCCAGTACATCCGCTTCTTTTTCCGAATCTTTATCCGTTTTTTCAAAAGCTGGGATATCCCCGGTAAAAGCTTCCCCCAGGTCATGGATCAGACACATTTTCATAATTTTCAGAAGATCCGCATCCGGAAACTCATCGCTGACAAAATAAGCCATCAGTGTAATTCTCCAGGAATGCTCCGCAACACTCTCCCGCCTTCCACCGGATGTGTAGCAATGACGCACCGCATCTTTTAATCTCTCTGCAACGGAAAGTACTTCGATCAGTTTTTCAGGTTTCATATCCATTCACCCTCCTCAGTCTTTTAAGAATGTCTCTCGACAATATTTTTTTCGCTGAGTCAAGCGGATATTCGCAATCCGCTTCGCTACGTAGCTCTACACCAAATAACTGCTCCGCAGTTTATCAGGAGGAGCTTTCACTCCTCCTGATACAAGCAAGTCCCCACCCACTGCTTATTGCTTTTCGCAATTTAAGCAGGGGACTTACTTGATTTGATTAAACTATACCATACATCCCTTCCGGACAAAACATCCAATGCGACTGGCATTCACATTCTGATCGACACCCCACAGCAAAGTCTAAAAAAATTTGTTCCAACTAATTTCTAAAAAAACTATAAATTTTATTGCATTTTTCGCTGTAAGCGTCATAATGAAATTATAAACAAAAGAAAGAAGGTGATTGCCGATGGATATCACAGTGTCGGACGAGGTCTCACAGGAATATCATGAGCTTGTGAAAAACATCCTCTGCAACAGAGAATTCCTGAAGCTGAGCCTGTACACCCACCACCAGTGGACCACTCGGCTCATGCACAGTATCAATGTTTCCTACCTCTCCTGGTTCATTGCCAGGAAGCTGGGATGTGACGAGAAAGCCGCCGCAAGGGCAGGACTTCTCCACGATTTCTGTCCTTACGATTTCAAAGCAGAGACACCGACCGGTGAGCATCAGGCGTTCTATCACCCGAAAGCTGCCGCAGAAAACAGTGCCACTCACTTTGATATGACGGACAGAGAACTGGACGCAATTCTCTCACATATGTTCCCTCTGGGACCTCTTCCACGCAACAGAGAAGCCTGGATCATCAGCTTTGCCGATAAAGCCTGTGCCATTGCGGAAGGCTGTCATATCGCCATTGCTCTGGCCAGACGGAACCGGATCGTCATCAATCCGGCCTGATCAGATTTTTTCTGACAGAAACAACAAAAAACAGGGCTGTCATTTCTGACAGACCCTGTTTTTTGGTTTCACATTTCTGTGATCTTTAATTTCTTATCAATTTCCTATTTTACAGTAACTTTGCATTTTGCAGTAAATTTGCCGGCTTTTACAGTGATCACTGCAGTTCCTTTTTTCTTTGCTGTGATCTTGCCTTTGGAATCTACTGTGGCAATGCTCTTATTGCTGGTTGTATAAGTGATCTTTGCAATTGCTCCTGACGGGTAAAGCTGTGGTTTTAATGTGTATGTTTTACCCTTTGTGATGGTTTTCTTAGGCGGAACATTTTTGATTGCTTTTAATGCAGGCGCTTTTTTCACAGTTAATGTTACCGTTGCTTTCTGCTTTCCGGACTGTACGGTGATCGTTACTTTTCCGACTTTTTTCGCAGTGATCACACCTGTGCTGCTTACAGTAGCGATCTTGGTGTTGCTGCTCTTGTAAGTAACTTTCTCCTGAGAATTGGATGGTGTTACAACCGGTTTCAGGGTATATTTCTTTCCGGTTGTAAGGCTCAGTGTCTTCGGTACTTTTGTGAGCTTTGTTGTTCTGATCATTTTTACGGTTACAGTTACTTTTGCGGTTTTTTTACTTGCAAGAGTTACTGTGATCACTGCGGTTCCCTCTTTGGAGGTTGCTGTGATCTTACCGTTTTTGTCTACAGTTGCAACTGACTTTTTGGAGGATGTCCAGCTCTTGACGTAATCTCCCTTTGCAAGTCCTGTTGCCCTTACGGTTACAGACTGTTTCGTTTTCAGTGCCAGTTTTGTTGCTGTAAGTTTAACGGTTGGTGTAAGTTTCTTGCCAACAGTTTTTGTTGTCTTCTCGCCACAGAAATCACAGGTGCTTTCCTGTTTCTCCGGAGCAAATACGGTTGCAGAGCTTACTTTTTTCCAGGTTGTGTAGCTATGCTCATGTGCCTTGGCAACAACCTTGGCATCTACCGGAATATAGCACTCATATGGTGTTTTTACGATAGCTGCTGTATAAGTTCCTTCTGCCGGTGCATTAAGTGTTACATTTCCGTTCTCATCGGTGGTTCCTGTTGCTACTGTCTTACCTTCGCTGTCACGGAGTTCTACGGTGATATCCTTCTGTGCAGAAGCCTCCTCACCCCATGCTGCCTTAAATCCTTTTACATTCAGGATAAAGTCTTTCTTAGCCATGATGTCGCATGCAATGCTGTCAAAATACAGATATTCGTCACTGTATCCTGCTGTGTCATTATAGAAGAATACGTTTAAAACATCTCCGCTGTTCAGAACGGCTTCATTACACATGCTTCCATATCCACTGTCACCCAGCGGCATTTTGTTGTTTACAAAGAAGCTTACATTAGCAGTAGTAACTCCAAACGCTTTGCTGATCAAGCCACTCTCATTTACTACCAGGTAATCTTCCGGTGCTGCCTTAAATGCATCTCCGTACATTGCTGCATGAAGATCTGCAAGTGCGTCAAGAACAGTTACCTCTGCCTGTACTTTCTCCGGTTTTACATATCCGTAAAGTGCTGCGTCTGTAGCCTTTACTGTAAGGGCCTGTGTTTTTCCGGCTGTGTTTGCTTCGGTACCGGCGATGACAGTTACATCAGCACTCTGCGGAATCCTGGAATCCTGGCAGTCTTTCATAGCCTTGGCAAGGGCTGTGATTGCTTCTGTCTGCTGTGCTTCTGTTGCCTCGGCGTTATCGGAAACTGCCTGTGCAGCTTTGATTGCTTCGGAAAGGGCATCTTTTGTTCCTTCCGGATACTGTCCTGCTTCTGTTCCCTCTGTGATGCTCTCAAGAAGTGTATTTGCTTCCTGGATCTTAGCTTTCAGAGCTTCGCCTTCTGCTTTTGTTCCCTTTACGGTTACTGTAACAGATGCTTCCTGTTTATAAAGTTTCTGAAGTTTTGCGTTATCCCGATGATCTTTTGCAAACTGGCCATATTTCTCACTGGAAAGAAGAGAACTGATGGTGATCTGTGTATTGCTCTCCGGTCTGTTTACAACAAGGTTTTCATGCTGGATCACTGCGTTGTTGGAAGATTTGAAGTGATTGTATCCCTGTCCTTCCATGATCCACGGGTCATCAAAATAATCATCTGTGATGATACCTGCGCCTGTTTTGTCATCTGCATTGTATACCCAGACAGCTTTTCCTTTGTTGTCCAGATACATTTCCTGGAATGCGTGAAGGTTTGTGGTAATGCTGTCCGCGTCGGCATTGTCACCTTTGATACCATCGAAATAATGGGCTTTTGCGTAATCCATCATAGCAATTTCTGCGTCCAGCTTTTCGTTGATATCTTTTACGGAAACTGTGATCGGGATCTCTTTTGTGGCAGTTACGCCTTCTCTTGTGAAGGTAACGATAAGATTTGCTGTCGTATCTTTATCATATGTAAACAGATCCACCGCTGCTCTGTATCCGTTGATCTTCATCAGGTTCGCATCACTGGAGGTTACTGTGATCTCTTTATTATTGAATACATACTCACCGTTTTCATCTTTGATCCTTGTGTAACGAGGAAGCTGGATGTCACCGGTACAGTTCGCTGTATCAAGCTGTGTCTGCGTTGTAAAATCCTTCAGCTGATCTGCTGTATAATATTTATCCAGAATCGCCTTTAATTCTTCCTCAGTCGGTGCCTGGCTTCCGCTTCCCTTTACCGTTACTTTGAAGGTTTTTGTAATGGTTCCGAAGCTGTCGGCTTTTTCAATATACTCATTAAGGAGTATATCGTTTGCCTTAAAGGTAGCTGTCAGAGTAACCTCTGTGTCCTCTGTTTTCGGGTTGATCTTTCCGGTTCTCGGATAGATCGGGGAATCGATGGACGGATTCTGGATAGAGATCACATCCGGATCAGAAGATTCCCATGTTACGGTAGACCATATATTACGCATGCTGGTACCCATGCAGCCCGGAAGTGTCAGATCAGAAGTTACTTCCTCCTGTGACGCATTATTTCCTTTTATGCTGTCCCAGGTAAGCTGGTCAGCCTCTGCCTGCATTTTGCCTCTGAAATATTCCTGATCCCAGCTGACAGTTACTCTGCGGCTCTCAGATACTGCAGACGCGTTGTTGCAGGTAAACTTAAAGGTGCAGTCCAGGCTCTTGGAATACACACCCATGCTGTTCAGATCACTCTTTACATAATGAATGGTTCCGTCAGTGCCGATATAATCCGTATCCTCAGATGTTGCAAGAGAAACCTTTACATTGGATACATCTACATCCAGATTGTACTTTTTGACTTTTGCCAGTACCATGTCCGCAATGTTAGAATCGGTTCCGTAAATAGGACGTAAGGTTCCGAATTCTGCGTCAAAGGCTTTCTTTACTGCGTCTACCGCTGCCTGATCTGCAGGATCGATATTGGACTGAAGGGTGACAGGGAAGGTATAATCGCCTGCCTCATCCGGTACGGTGAAGCTTCTGGATGCTTCTTTATATCCGTCTTTTGTGATGGTATATTTGTACTCTTTGCCTGCCTGGAGCTTGTAGCTTCCGTCTTCCTGCGGTCTGAGAGTTGTATACCAGCCTTCTTTTACTGTGATATCCGCGTCTGTGATGGTTGCTCCGTCATTTCCTGTCACTGCGAAAGTTGTATTTCTGTATACGATCGGAGAAAGCTTTACTTCTATATCTCCGCTTGCAGATGGAAGGATCGTCTGTGTATATTTATCGTATCCGTCTGCGGTTACTGTCAGTGTATACTCGGAACCTTCTACCAGTGTATAGCTTCCGTCGTCTGCCGGAGTAAGGGAACTCCAGTCTTTCTGAATATCTACGGTTGCGCCTTCAATGGCTTCCCCTGTTTTTGCGTTTACCGGTTTGATATTTACGGTATAGTTCTTCTTTTCCGGAGCCAGAACGATGGTGAAGTCCTGTGTTGCAAGCGCTGTTGCAGTTCCGTCGTTGATCGCTGTTGTGTCTGTATCAAGGGCGAAAAGTTTCAGGGTTGCTGTGAAGGTATATGGACCCTGCTCTGCGGTAGGTCTTGTGATACTTCTGCTACCGTTTGTCGCCGGAGCTTTATAGCCAACATACGGATTATCCTTATCAATGTACCATCCTGTTTTATAAACAGTATTCACATATTTTAATCTCATACTTCTGATAGCATATCCGCTGGTCGGGATCGTAAGGGCAACATTGTAAGTAAGACCATCCTCACTTTTTGTAACGCCTGTACCGCCACTGGTTATGATCTTATTGCTTCCGTCAATAAAGTTTTCTTTCAGATAAGCCTGGGCTTTTGCCTGCTCGTCCTCTGTGCTTCCTTCGCTGCTCTCCTCAGCCTGTGCAGCCGGAACATCAACTACTTCGTTTTCTCCTGCGCTGCTTTGTCCCGCAGCGGTTTCTCCGTCCGAAAAATCATCCTCTGTGACCTCTTCTGTCACTGCCTCCCCATTATCAGAGAAGGCTTCGGCAGTTAATTCTCCGGGAAGTTCTCCGGCAAAGGTAGTAGCCGGTGCACCTACGGTGGTAAGTGTCACAACAGCTGCCATTGCAACTGCCTGCATTTTTTTCTGCAGTTCTTTTCTAAGCATCTTTTTACCTCTCTTTCTTTTTCTCGGTACAGATTCCTGTGCCATTTATTACATCTTGTGAAGACCTCCGGTGAATTCAGCCTTCACAATAATGTTCACACTTTTTATTTCTTCCTCTTGTAACGGATCTCCCCTGCGATCTGCAATCCCATGGGCAAAAGCAGCAGCACTGCGTAAGCCACATAAAATACAAAAGACATGGGAGTAACCGGATTCATAATGATCTCCGGATTATAATAGATCTCTGTCTGGTCCAGAAGAATGGCCGATGCCACAAAAGTCAGACAGAGAAAGATCATCACAACAAAACTTCTGTCTCTGTTATCAAAACGATAAATGGAAAAAGCCGTTCTTCCCCGGAGCGAATAACCCCTGCTCTTCATGGAAACCGTACTTTCCACAAAATCCTCCAGCGTCCAGGTGATCACAATGGAGATCAGGCTTAATCCGTGCAAAAATCTCTCCAGGATATTTCCCTGCCGTACCCCTTTCCCAATACCCTCTCTGGATATCTCAATCTTCCTGGCACGTTCCTTCACTCTCGGGACACACCGCAAAAGTATGGACAGAAACAACGACAATCTGGGCGATATCCTTCCGAAAAGATATACTACTTTATCCGATGACACCACAGCGAACACACAGGAAAAAAACATGATCACTGCTGCCACGGTGGTTCCGCGGACAATTCCATATACCACAGATTCCAGGGTAATCTGGTTTCCGATAAAATTCTGACGGAGATTTGTCACTCCGAAATGATTGTAATAGGAATACCAGGCCGCATACAGAAAGATCAGCGGAATCAGACACAGATTGAAGATCACCGCTCTTTTCCCATTGAGTTTTACGGAATATACAAATGCGCAGACATAAGATATCCCAAGGAATACCGGATGATGAAACCATATGGTACATACGATTGCTGCCGCAAAGTAGATCAGGTTTATCACCGGATGGTAACTGTCAAATCTCATCTTCCTCACCCATCATTCCGTATTTGATCCGGATTCTCTCAAGCTTCTCCATCATCGGTTTACACAGGATCAAAAGTGTCAGTGCTGTTGCAACTCCATGTACAATATTTACCGGAAGGCCTGACATATAGATCGCGCCTACAGAAGCCCGGGTAAAGTTTGTTACCATAGTAAAAACAGAGCAGGTGTCAAGAAGCGGTCCCACAATACACAGAATGATCAGAAAACCGATCACTGCCGTGCGGATCCTCTTTTTCTCTGTCATGATCCCTTTTCTTGCAAGAAGCCCTGCCAGAAGTCCTCCGATCCCGTAGGCAAACATCTGCCACGGAGTCCAGGGTCCCTGTCCGAAGATAAAATTGCTCACAAAAGCTCCAAGAGCTCCTGTCAGAAATCCCGCTTCTGCGCCAAAAGCCATTCCTGTGATCATAATGATTCCCAGCATGGGCTTAAAATGCGGAAGCATGATAAACGCAGCTCTGGAAGCCACTGCAATGGCACACATCACGGCGATCGTTACCAGCTCTCTTGCCTGGGGTTTCCTTTTTTCGTAACTGAGCAAAAACGGGATTATAGAATAAACGATCAGGATCAGGCTGCACAGATAATATTTTCGATCTCCGAAATGCCAGGACACCATCAGAGTCACCGGCATCAGGATCAGGATCAGTACATAGCCCAGGATCCTTTTTAAAGTCCAGTATTTTACAGATTCTGTCTGCATAATTCGATCACATCCTCATTTGTAATAGCGTTTTCAAAGATATGGCGGCTCATCCTGTTTGCTGCCGTTGTATAGAAACTGTTCTGTGAAAAGAAACGATTTGGTGTATTTGTGGTGATGATGCTGCCATCAAAAAACATACTTACCAGATCTGCGTATTTTGCACAGAATTCCACATCATGAGAAACCATGATGATCGTCACTCCCTGTTTCTTCAGATCCTTCAGGATCTCTGCAAATTCCAGCTTGAAGAAATTATCAATTCCTTTGGTAGGCTCATCCAGCAGAAGGATCTTCGGATCTGTGAGGAGCACTTTTGCCAGCGCCGCTCTCTGCTGCTCTCCTCCGGAAAGATCATAAGGATGATGTTCCAGAAGATGGGAAATATGACAGGTTTCCGCTACTTTTTCAATCCTGCTCTTCTTCTCTTCATCCTTTCCGCGAAGCATTTCTTCCAGATCTTCCCGAACTGTTTTTTTCACAAAAAGGCTCTGTGGATCCTGAGGAAGCATTGCCAGTAAATGGTCAAAAAGTTCTCCGGACTTATATTTCTTCACAGGTTTTCCCTGGATCAAAACTTTTCCGCGATAAGGCTTACAGATGTTGCTGATCGCTTTCAGGGTCGTGGATTTTCCTGCGCCGTTTCCGCCAACAATGGCAAACAGGGAATTTTGCGGTACCTGGAACGTGATTCCTTTCAATACATCCGGCGTGTCTTTTTCGTAACGGAACCAGACTTCTTTTACCAGAACTGCCGGATCTTTTACTTCGTCCGGATCTGTGGTGATCTTTTCCTCGATTCTGGTAACAGCCGGCGTTTTTTCTTCAAACATGTGACTTAACCAGTCACCGCCCTCTCTGACTGTAAGAGGACATTTTATGGTTTCTTTCTCCGGCTTCAGGTTCTTTTCTTCCTGGAATTTTTTTACTCCGTAATAAATCTGTACCGGTGTGGGCATTGCCGCAAACATGTCGTTGTTTCCGTTTTTCAGGAAATCACCGATCTTTCTCGGTTCATCGTCTGCAATGATCTTTCCGTCTTCCACCACCACAACTTTATCGGATGCATAAAAAATGTCTTCCAGTCTGTGCTCTGTAATGATGATCGTTGTCCGCAGCTCCCGGTTGATCTTTCGCACTGTATTCAGAAAATCCGTAGCCGCAATGGGATCCAGCTGACTGGTGGGCTCATCCAGGATCAGGATACTTGGCTGCATGGCCATAATGGAAGCCAGGTTCAGAAGCTGTTTCTGCCCTCCGGAGAGTTCTGTCACGTTTTTATGGAACCAGCCCTGGATGCCGAAATAACTGGCCATCTCTGCTACACGGAGACGGATGGTCTTCTGATCCATGCCAAGACTCTCCAGCCCAAATGCCAGCTCATGCCACACCTTATCTGTGACGATCTGGTTATCCGGATTCTGCATAACGTACCCAATTCTGGACGACTGGGTCCGAAGATTCGCATCTTTCAGAGGTTTTCCTTCAAAAAATATCTCGCCCTCTGTTTTTCCGTGAGGCGCAAGTACGCTTTTCAGATGTCTTAAGAGTGTAGTCTTGCCACTGCCGCTTTTTCCGCAGACTGTGACGTACTGGCCTCTCTCGATCTTTAAGTTAATATGGGAAAGAGCCGGCTTCTTTTTTTCTGTAGGATAATAGAAGCTCAGATCTTTGATCTCAAAATGTACCATATGATTTCCTCCGTAATATTAACTGCTGTAGGAAGAGCCAGAAACGCTCCGTAGGCAACTGCTCCTACAACGGTATATGGGCTCATTGCCACCAGAAATTCCGGTGTGTACTGCGCGCTGCTGCCGCCCATGATACAGCAGAAGATCACAATGGCAAGAAAACCCGCCATGATCGCCAGCAGGATCTTATCTCTTTTTTCAAAACGGTACAGGGAAAATGTCGTTCTTTTCCCGGTACCAAACCCACGGCTGCGCATACTGTCTGCCATGATGATGCCGCCTTCCAGAGCCCAGGAGGTCATCGCGGATACGATGGTCAGTCCATGCTCTGCTTTTTCTTTTGTGGTTCCATTCTCTGCGGACATGCCGATACTTTTTCTTGCATTGCCGATCTGCGCGATCTTTTTTTCGTAGTTAGGCAGAAGACGCAGGATCATCGTCAGCACCAGCGAAACCGATGGAGCTGCTTTTCCAAACAGGTACAGGAACTTATCGCTGGTCATCACAAAACTGTAGGAAGCAAACCATAAAAGAATGGTCACTACCATCGCAGCAAGGCTTGTTCCGTACGCAAGTGCCTCCAGCGTGTAGGGCCGGCCGTTCCACCAGGTAAACAGAACCCTGTCTCCGTAGGTGTTAAACAAAGGATTGATAAAGGACAGCATGAGAAAAAGCGGAATCATTCCAAACAGAAAACTCTTCGCCTTTCTTCCTTTTACGGTAATGTAAAAAGCCGCTGCTGTGATTGCCGAAACTGCCAGAAAAACCGGATGGATCAGCATCATCCCCAGCAAAAACGCGCCAATATAAAAGGTAAAATTGATTACCGGATGAAAGGTGGAAAAAGTATCTTTTTTTTCATTCATTTTTATTTTTCACCTTTATCCTTCTTTTTTCTGCGGCTGTCCGCGATCTGTACACCGCCCAGAATCACTACCAGGATCAGCGCTGCTCCGCCGGCTGCGATCCACGGCCATACCGGTTTCTTCTTTTCCTGCCCGGAAAGTATCTCGTCGGAATCTCCCATAAATCCTACGATTCCGTAAGAAGAAAATTCTGCCGCGTCAAAGGAAATATAGCTGTCTGATATCTTTCCTTTCAGGAATTCCACTTTTCCCTTATCTGTGATATGTACGATCATACAGCTCTTATAATCGCCCAGATCTGCCATTGGAAGCTGCACCTTCAAAATGTCCTTCGGCTTCCAGTCATCCCCGGTAAGGGTATCTACAAAATGAATTTCATTCAGGGAAAGTACCTCGGATTTTTTGCCCAGGACTTTCTGGATGGTCTCCACTTCGCTTTCGTCTGCGATCTTTGGATTTACCACCATTTGGACATACCACGGTAATGCCTCATCCTTGTTGTCATCCAGATTCGTTCCGGTAGCCTGGTCAAAATGATATTTTTCACCAAGAGCGGTAAGAAGCTTTTGGAAGGATTGATAGGTTTTCTCTTCCTGAACTGCTTTCTTTTCCCCTTCGGAAAGTTTCTCATAATTTTTCCAGGTTTTTCCAAGTTCTTTGATCTGCTTTTCGGAATAGTCATCAATCTTTGACGGATACGGATCTTTTCTCTTTTTGTCGAAAAACGTCTTCATTTCGCTGACAACTTTTTTGGATGCCGTTGTCTCAGTTGCTTTTGTTTCGGCTGCAGACGTCTTGGAATCTGTTTTATTGGAATTTGCTTTTTTGGTACTTGCAGTGCTCTTCTTGGCGGAAGATTTGCTGCTTCCTGTTTTGGAAGAGGATTTGCTGCCGCTTCCTACAGTTGCTGATTTGGTGGAACCTCCGGCAGATTTTGTTTTGGACGGATTCGCTGCCCCGGGAGTTGCCGTTGGTTTCGGTGTTACCAGGTTTACCTTGGAACCCGGTTTTCCTGACGGGCCGGATGGTTTTGTGGTAGGTGTGGGTTCTGCTGCTTTTTTTAACTGCTGCAGTGCCTTCTCCGCTGCTGTCAGAACAGAATAGTTTGTAACCTTCTTTTTCTGAGCGGAAGAAAGGGAATTATAGGCTGTTTTTGCATCTGTAATCTTTTCTTCACTGGACAATGTTACTTTTCCGATCTTTGAGATCAGACCTTCCACATACTTCACTTCCACATCCTGAGCCTTCGCATAGGCTTTGAGAAGCTTATCCTTATTTGTCTTGGAGATAACCGCTTTCTGTGTGGAATTCAGTCCATTGTATGCGGCATATGCAGTGATCACTTTCTGGAAATTACTCATGGTGATCTTTGACGGAAGTGCCTCGATCAGTTTCGTCACTTCTGCCGCTTTTTCCTTGTCTGATTTGATCGCCACATCGGTCATATCATAAAGGGAATTTTTCCCGTTTTTCATTCGGCTGTATGCAGTCATTGCGTAGTATGCCTGTTCCGTTGCCATCTGGTCATAGCCATTTCCGGCAACATGAAGAAATCCCTCTTTTCCGTCGTAGTAACTTAATAATCCCTGAAGAAGGGACTTTCCGTTTTTGATAAAGCGGGAATCCTTATCACAGTCGATACCAAGTGCCGAAAGTCCGGTCACTACCTGGGAACAGCTCTCGGAGGTGCTGTGTCCCATAGTTCCGAAAGTTCCGTCCGAAAGCTGCATAGAGGAGAGTTTTTTCAGCGCTCTGTCTACTGCCGCTTTTACGGAAGAATTACTCTTATAATATGGTGCCAGAGCCTGCAATGCCATTCCTGTCACGTCACTGTCTGCTCCGCCCATGATGCTCCATCCGCCGCCGGATACTTCCTGCGACAGAATGTTGTTGATCAGTTTTTCCCTGGTTGTCTGCGTTTTTCCGACCGCTGCTTTCGGGATCTCATAATCATGGCTGTCAAAGGCGATCAGAGCCCATATCGTTCCGTTAACTCCCTGCCATACTGTCTGGTCGAAATCGGACAGCGGCTGCAGAAGATTGTATCCTCCTACATCGGTAACATCTTCTCCAATGGCTGTAAGCGCCAGAACTGCCCTGGAATATTCCGTATATTTTTTATCATGGAGTACACCTTTTTTCTGTTTCACCACATCCACAAGATTGGATTTATAACGGCTGTAAACCGATGCGTCCACAGGCTGGCCGCTTCGCATAAGGCCGATCACCATCCATTCGCCGCACAGCGTTCCGTTTACAGGTGCGCTTTTTTCTGCCATGGATGCCAGATGTTCTCCGGTTTCTTTATAAATGGTATTAAAACTTGCCGTATTGGAAGCAGAAGCTGCCTCTGCGTCTCCGGATGAGAAAAGTTCCTTTTCCGTATCCTTTGCCGCGGATTTCTCCTGAGCCTTCTGTGCTTCTGATACTTCCAGTTCCGCCGCGTCTTTCTTTTTCAGAGTTACGGCATAAACATCTCCGTAACCTTCCTGATCCTTTGCGGTAAAAAGATAGGTCTCCTGATTTTCTTCCAGGTGACAAAGGTAAGAATCTCCGTCTACAGGAGTCCAGTCCTCATCTCTTTCTCCTTTTTCGTAATAGGTCAGATCATCTCCGTCCGGATCCTGAAAGATCTCACTGAGAGATACGTTCCAGTAACCTTCGGTTTCGTAAGTTTCACTTTCCGGGATGTCTTCCTGACGTTTGGGAAGATGATTCTCGGAATCGTTTTCAGCGATATCCGTGTCTTTTTTATCGGTATCTTCAGCGGCAGGATCTTCATCTCCGATGTTCTCACCACCAGATTCTCCGGTATTGTCCTCTTCGTTACCGGTGTTCTCACCAGCTTCATTGCCGGAATCTTTCCCGTCATCAGCCGCATTTCCACTGTCTTCACTTCCGGAATTTTCGCCGTCCGGATCCGCATCTTTTTCGTTCCCCGAATTTTCTGCGGTATCACCTGATGTATGATCTGCAGCCGGATCTTCTTTATCCAATGCTGCCGGATCCTTCTGCTCTCCGTCCTTTTTCCCATCTGTAGCATCCAATCCACTATGGTCTTCAGCGGACGGATCCAACACCTGAAGACAGACAGTCTTACTTTCTACGTAAGCGTTTTCGTCTGTTTCTTCTGAATTCCAGATCCGGACTTTGTAGTAGAAGGTTCCGGCTGTATCTGTAGCCGGTGTATACTCCTGTGTATCTTCATACTCCGGCTGGCTGTTTTCCCCCTGCTGTTCCCCGGTCTGTTCTTCTTTTGTCTTTTCCTGGCTGTCGGACTTTTCTATTTTGTAAAAATTCTCGTTGTCATCACTTTTCAGCCACAGATATTTCAGCTTGTCGGATTCTTCCGTCTGAACCTTTAAAGGCTCTGCCTTTTCATTGAGATCATATGTAATGGTCTCCTCCGACAGGTCCTCCGTGATCACCGGCAATTTTTTTTCTGCTGTGTCAGAAGCTTCTGATCCAAACGATCCGAAATCGGAACTTTCGTCTGTTTCTGCCGCCATAATTGAAACAGGAGCTCCCGGCTGCCCCACAAGAGCAGCCGTCAGCATCAGTGCCAGAAATTTTTTTCTCTGCATATCTTTTACTCCCTTTGCTGTCACTCACCGTTATATTCCGCACCGACATCCGCGCCAAGACCATTGCAGGTAAAGCACCACACAATGTCGTCTCCGTCCTCCAGTGTGTACTTGGAACATCCGTAATTCGGGAACCATCCGTTTACTTTATACATCCATCCGGACTGTGCTCCACAGTCAAATTCATACAGGTTGTTGATTCCCTGAATATAGTAACTGTCATACATAGGCGTCCAGGAATATTCCAGCTGGATTCCGGCGTACTCACAAACTCTCTGAAGTACTTCAAAAACGGTTTCTCCCTCTGTAAACTCTACGGTACTGGTATCCAGGATCACTCCGTTTGCCGGCACATAAGCTTCTTTTCCGGCTGTCAGATTGTCCATATTATTAAGGATGGTATCGCAGAGGATCGTGATGGTACACTGCTTGGTATCCTGAGAATCCCCGTCACCGGAACCATCATCAGAACTGCCGTCATCGGATACATCTCCATCACTGCCTGCGGTGTCTTCTCCGGAAGAATCCGTCTCATCCTGAGAAGCATCCGGTGTGTATTCCTGTGTTGTGTTCTCTCCGCTGCCTGCAGTGTCTGCGGTATTTCCGTCTGTTGTATCGGAATTCTGTTTCGCAGATCCATCTGCAGACTTTTTATCATCCGATTTTTCTGAAGTCTTCGGAATCTTGTTTGTAGAATTTAAACTCTTCTCAAGAGCTGCTTTCTTCTCTGCGGCTCTGTCATCCAGAACTTTCTGAAGTTCCTCCGGTGTAAAACATAAACTGTCTTTATCTGCGCATCCCAGCAGCTGCTGGATCATATATTCATTTAATGCTCCTGCTGAGATCTTACTTGTTTCTACTTTCCAGCTTCCGTCCTCACTTTTTGTCATCTGAGCACTTTCGCCGGCTGTTACGGTTGTGGTTTTTCCGTCCGCTCCGGCCAGTTCCACTTCATCCTTAAATACATACACAGCGCCGCTTCCGGACTGTGCGCTTACGGAAAAGACTCCTGTCTCAAAGGTAAGCGTATTTTCATCAAGAGCGATCTCTGCTTTTCCCACAGAATCCGTAAGATCCGCAAAAACCTCTCCCTGATCCGCAGTAAGTTTCAAATTGTTTTTTTCTACGGATTCCGCAGTAAGTTTCGTATTTGCGTTAAGTGAAAGTGTATTGTTTTCTCCGGCTGAAAGCTCCGCTGTGGTTCCGTTCTTCGTCTCAAGAATATCTCCGGCTCTCAATGCCACATTTTTTTCCAGGCCGTAGCCCACACCGTTTCTCTGAATATTGGCCACACCTTTTACGTTCTTTGTCATAAGAACGCTGTCCGATCCTTTATCAAACCATCCTTTCAGATTTCCCACTGCCATCACTCCGCATCCGGCAATGACCAGGATCAGTACTACCATGATCACATTAAACAGCGTCTTTTTCCTCTTACTTTCCATTCTTCCTCCTTTTCTCTGCACAAAAAAAGCAACAAAAAAGGTAACGGAAAATAATCCCTCTTTTCCAAGGGGATTCCGTTACCTGATAGATGTTCCTATGCGCAAACCAATGCTACCTTACATGAAAGAAAAACCGCCCGCCGACTGTACGGCATCGCACTTACATGTACAGGAATCACACCTGTTTGCACGTCTTTCTTTTCTATGAAATTTTATACTGAAATTATAGTTTATTTCCTCTTGTCTGTCAAACGAAAACCCGGAAAACAATTGTATCTGTCCTTTTTCTGTGATATAATAATCAGACACCCAAAAATATTAAATATAGACGTTTTCAAGTTCCGGTTTTTTCCTGCAGAAAACCGGATTAAAAGGGAATAAGGTGAGAATCCTCAACAGACGTGCTACTGTATTTGCTTAGTTTATCCGTGAACCATTGTAATTTATCGTATAAGAAGGGGATAAACGTGACTGCATAAGTCAGGAGATCTGCTTGGAAATACTGCCGGCTATTACACGTATGATAAATGGAGAATTCTTTTTTGACATCGTATCTGCCTGTGATGCGGTGTCTTTTTTTATGTTGAAGGAGACTTTTTTATGTCAGGTACTTATTACAGATCCAGTCGTGTCATTTCCAAAAACAACGCAAGAAACTATCTTTCCTCAAATGTAAAGATCCCTGCGCCAATTGAATATATCGCGTCGGAAGCTTTTCAGAAAAAGACCAAGATCTCCTCTGTCTGTTTTCCGGACACGCTTAAAAATATCGGCGCCAGAACCTTTCAGGGCTGCACTCTTCTGAAAGAAGTATTGCTTCCCACCCAGGTGGAAAATATGGGATCCAACGTATTTTCTCAATGTAATTCCCTGAAAAAAGTCATTCTTCCTCAGGCACTTTCTTCTATCCCGAGAGCCGCCTTTCAGGAGAACCGAAAGCTTGGATGTGTGATCTTTCCCCATGATTCACAGATTTCCCGGATCCGCTCCGAAGCTTTTTCACAGTGTACCTCCCTGGAATCCCTTCAGCTGTCTTCCGCACTTACCCTCATCGAAGACCGTGCTTTTTACCGCTGTAAAAATCTCCGTTCCGTGGATTTCCCGGAAGGTCTGAAACGTATCGGAAAAGAGGCTTTTTATTTTTGTGCCATAGAAGAACTTCATCTTCCCCAGTCCCTGGAATTTTTGGACGAAAGCGCATTTTTTAAGTGTATGAATCTTACTTATGTCTGTCTTCCCACAAATATCCATTATATCGGCAAATGGGTATTCCACGGATGTAACCGTATGAAATATCTGGAGATCCGACACGATCCCGATTTTATCGGGCCATGGATCATCAACCGTGCCTGTACCATCCGGTGTTATAAAGGTTCCAAAGTAGATGAGTATTGTAAGGAATTTGATTTTAAAGTTGAATATTTATGATCAAATGATCAAAAACGGCATTTTTTCACATTTCATTCTGTGAAAAAATGCCGCTTTTATTTTTCAGGGGATAACAGCTTTATTTAACTGTTACCTTGCATGTTACTTTTTTGCTTCCGCTCTTTACGGTGATCACTGCTGTTCCTGCTTTTTTTGCTGTGATCACACCTGTGCTGCTTACGGTTGCCACGTTCTTATTGGAAGAAGTGTAAGTAATCTTCTCACCGGATGTGAACGGTGTACGTACCGGTTTCAGGGTTGTCTTTGCTCCTTTTTTCAGAGTAAGGGCAGATTTTACACCTGTGATCTTTGTTGTTTTTACTGTAGATTTCTGAACAGTTACTGTGATATAAGCTTTCTTTTTGCTCTTTAAGGTTACGGAAACTTTTGCTGTACCAGCTGTTTTTCCGGCTTTGATCACACCTTTGCTGCTTACAGTTACGATTTTTTTGTTGGTAGTTCCCCATGCCTTTACAGCATCACCGTTGGCAAGTCCTGTTACTTTCACTCTGGATGTGGACTGATTTACTTTCAGAGTGATCTTTGTTGCGTTCAGTTTCAGGGTTGGAGTCAGTTTTTTGCCGTAAGGTCTGGTTGTCTTTGTTTTATAACCGCATTTGGAGCAGACTTTTGTCTGTACTGCCGGTTTGAATACGGTTGCTTTTGTTGTTGTTTTCCAGGTGTAAGTATGTCTTGTCTTCGGGATACTTACTGTCTTTGTTGCGCCGCAGACTGTACAGGTATATGTTTTCACACCTGCTGTTGTACAGGTAGCTGCTTTTGTTACTTTACCTTTGTCATAGGTATGTGCTGCATATCCGTTCTTTCTCTCATTGCTGGAGATGTTGCACCAGGAATTTTCGTTTTTGGAATTTGCACATTCATGCCAGTGGGCGTTTTTGTCAAATGTCCATGCTGTCTCCCAGACATGATTCTCTTCTTCCGGATAGTAGTCTGTGTAATGAAGAACGATCTGGTCATTGTTCTTTACTTCCTGCTCGGAAACTCCAAGATCCGGATAAGAGCCGTTTAATGTATACATCCATCCGCTGTATTTTCCGTTTGTAAACTCGCCAAGTGTAACATCACCTTTTGTGATGGACGCAATGTAGTTTCCGGATGGATTCTCGCATGTCATGTTGTTGGCAAGTAATGCTGCGTCAATGACATCTTTTGCCGTAGAGCCTTCTACAACGGTATACTCACTCTGCTCCAGCCAGGTCTCCAGATTTCCTGCATAGTAGGTATGATACTGATGATCTTTATCACTGTCGTGAACCTGGTCACCTAAGATCGTAAGGGAAACTTTGATCTTCGGCACTACCAGTTTGGTAAGCTTATCTGCATCTGCACCGAGAGGATCATCGGTACGGTTATGCTGTGCTTTCGTTGCACCGGAAATACTTGGCCTTCCGTTTTCTGAATTGTAATAAGTTACGCCTTCCACAGGTGTGGGATTTGCATAATTTGTATCAACGAAATCGATCGCTCCGATTCCTTTTACATCTTTACAGGTATACTCATTGTTCTCGATGATGTTGTATTTATCAATACCTTTGATGTAACCGATCACACCGCCGACACGTGTTCCGTTTGTTGCGCTTACCGTTCCCTCAAAGGAGTTGTTCTGAATATACTGGATACCGTTGTCCCAGCACTGTACCATACCGGTCTCAGAACCAAGGATACCACCTACATAGTCATTTCCTGTGATCGTTCCGTTGGAATAGCAGTCCTGAATCGTTACACCTGGTGTGTTCGGCGCAGAAGATTCACCCCACCGTGTTCCGCCGTATCCGCCGCCGGAAATACCACCTGCGTAATTTCCGCTTGCAGTTACGGTTCCGTAGAACTTACAGTTTTTCAGTGCATAGGTTCCCATAGACTGACCTTTGTTTCCGCTGATACCGCCTACGTATTTTGTTCCGTAGACATCTGCGTAACTTACGCAGTTCTCGATAGTTCCGTTGAAGTCACCACCAAAGGAACCGATATTGGACTGTGCTTTGTCATATCCGATCACAACACCTTTTTCTACAGTACTGTTGGTGATGGTGATCTGGTTCTGTCCGGATGCATATCCTCCGATAAATCCGGATTTCAAAGTCTGTGTTCCTGCTTTTAAAGTTACATTGTCGATCTTGATCGGGTTTCTGGAACTGTGATCAACCTCATAATTACAGACAACACCGTCAGACGCGATCTGCTCTCCATAGATATTCAGATTTTTCAGAGTAGAATCTGCTACATAACCAAGAAGACATTTCTCCCCTTTCGGTACTGTCAGCAGATGGTTGTCTCCGTCCAGATTTCCCTGGAATTTGGATGTTTTTATTCCGATCGGAGTCCATCCTTCCGGAAGTGTGATATCCTCTGTAAATTTCAGATACTGGTTTGCAAAAGTACCTTTTCCGTTGTTTACATAATCTGCAACTGCCTGAATGTCAGCTGTGGATGTAACCAGGTACGGATCTGCCTCTGTACCGGTTCCTGCCAGTGTCAGATCTCCGCTTTCCTCACCATCTGCAAATGCTGCTACAACCTCTCCTGCGGAAAACGGATCTTCGCTCTCCTGTGTGGAAACAGCTGCTGCGTCTTCATCCTGTGAAAGATCTTCTGCGTCATCTGCTTCCAGATCAATGCTTTCTGCGTCATCCTCCTGCTGTTCCGGAACGTCCTCCTCTGTAGCTTCCTCTGTTACTTCTTCTGCGTCAACCACATTTGTGTCTGTGAAATCAGCGGCCCAGGCAGATGCCGGAGCAGTGCCGATCATAGCACTTGCAAGAAGAATACTGAGAATTTTTTTGCGTTTCATAACCTTTCCTCCTTTTGATTTTTCGGTGACAGCTTTCTTTTTTGCTGTTTTAATTGAAAGATCATGATGCCACGAGGGCAACAAAAAAGGTAACAGAAAAAGTCCCTTACGGGATTTCTGTTACCTGATAGACGTTCTTTATGCGCAAACTGACTTCTGTAGTCACTATCTTTTTAAAAAAAGCTCCGGCCCGCCGACTGTACGACAACGCATTTTCCTGTACAGGAATCTCACCTGTTCGCCTGAAAGCTTCCTTTCATTCAATTATTCACCTGACTTCATTATACAAATGAAGTCAGGTGTTGTCAAATCAAATGTTTTTTAGTTCTCTTTTACGATAACCTTATCCAGATGCCAGATATCATCTACATACTCCTGGATAGTTCTGTCGGATGTGAACTTACCGCTGCATGCTGTATTGAGAAGTGCCATCTTAGCCCAGCGTTTCTCATCCTTATATGCTTCCTCAACACGCTTCTGTGCCTCTGCATAGGAACGGAAGTCGCCAAGGATGAAGTACTGGTCAGGTCTCGGCATGTTGCGTTTGTCGAGAAGTGAATTGTAGATATCACGGAACATCTCTGTATCGCTGGAGAAGGTTCCGTTGATCAGCTGCATCAGTACCTGACGGATCTCCGGATCTGTGTTGTAGATGAAGTCCGGATCGTAACCGCCGTTGTTCTCATAGTTGATGATCTGGTCGGAGCTCATACCGAAGATAAATGCATTCTCCTCGCCAACCTCCTGTACGATCTCAACGTTAGCACCATCCATGGTTCCAAGTGTAGGAGCACCGTTCAGCATGAACTTCATGTTACCTGTACCGGAAGCCTCTTTACTTGCTGTGGAGATCTGCTCGGAAACATCTGCTGCCGCAAAAATGATCTCAGCGTTGGATACACGGTAGTTCTCGATGAATACAACCTTCAGCTTACCGTTGATGGAAGCATCATTGTTTACAACATCTGCCACGCAGTTGATCAGCTTGATGATCTTCTTTGCACGTGCGTAAGCTGCGGAAGCTTTTGCACCAAAGATAAATGTTCTTGGATAGAAATCCATCTCCGGATGTGCCTTGATCTGGTTGTACAGATAGATCACATGAAGGATGTTCAGAAGCTGACGTTTGTACTCATGAAGTCTCTTAACCTGGATATCAAAGATGGAGTGCGGATCAACCTCAACACCATTGTGCTCCAGGATATATTTTGCAAGACGCTCTTTGTTCTTGAACTTGATGGTCATGAACTCCTGAAGAGCCTTCTCATCGTCTGCGTAAACTTTAAGCTTGGAAAGCTGGGAAAGATCTGTGATCCAGTCCGGTCCGATCTTGTCTGTTACCCAGTCAGCCAGAAGCGGGTTTCCATGAGCAAGGAAACGTCTCTGTGTGATACCGTTTGTTTTGTTGTTGAACTTCTCAGGCATCATCTCATAGAAATCCTTAAGTTCCTGTTTCTCAAGAATTTCCGTATGAAGTGCTGCTACACCGTTTACAGAGAAACCTGCAACGATTGCGAGGTTTGCCATCTTAACCTGACCGTCATAGATGATTGCCATCTTGGCGATTTTGTCCTGATTGCCTGGGTATAATTTCTTAACCTGCTCAACAAATCGTCTGTTAATCTCTTCAACAATCTGATATATTCTCGGAAGAAGTCTTGAGAAGAGTTCAATAGGCCATTTTTCAAGTGCCTCAGCCATAATTGTATGATTGGTATATGCACATGCCTTGTTGGTAACTTCCCATGCTTCATCCCATGTGAGTTTCTCGTCATCCATAAGAATTCTCATAAGTTCTGCTACCGTAACTGTCGGATGTGTATCGTTAAGCTGGAAGCAGATTTTCTCATAAAGCTTTCTTACATCATCATGTGTCTCTTTGTATTTGGCAACTGCTCTCTGAACACTTGCTGATACGAAGAAATACTGCTGCTTAAGTCTTAATTCCTTACCTGCATAATGGTCATCGCAAGGGTAAAGGACTTCGCAGATAGTTTTTGCAAGGTTCTCCTGCTCAACTGCCTTGTGGTAATCACCTTTGTCAAAAGAATCAAGGTTGAACTCCTGGATAGGCTCTGCATCCCAGATTCTTAATGTATTCACGGTATTGTTGCCGTAGCCGACTACCGGAAGGTCATACGGTACTGCAATGACAGAACGGTAATCTTCCTGTACAAACATATCTCTGCCGGTCTTTTCATCACGGTAAGAACGTACATAGCCGCCGAATTTTACTTCTTTTGCATATTCCGGACGACGAAGTTCAAATGGATATCCATCTTTCAGCCAGTTATCCGGTACTTCTACCTGATATCCGTCTTTGATCTGCTGTTTGAACATACCATATCTGTAACGGATGCCACAGCCGTATGCCGGATATTCCAGTGTTGCCAAAGAATCCAAAAAGCACGCTGCAAGACGTCCCAGACCGCCGTTACCCAGCGCGGGATCGGGCTCCTGATCCTCGACAAGGTTTAAATCTACGCCAAGCTCGTCCAGAGCCTCCGCCACTTCTTTATAAGCGCGCAGGTTAATCAGATTGTTGCCCAGCGCACGACCCATCAGGAACTCCATGGACATATAGTAGACGATCTTCGGATCTTTTTTTTCGTACTCTTTCTGAGTCGCCATCCAGTTGTCTACAACAACGTCCTTAATCGCATAGGATACTGCCTGAAAAATCTGCTGTTCGGTAGCTTCTTCCAGCGTTCTGCGGTAAAGAGTCTTGATATTGTTCAGTACGGTACCCTTAAAAAGCTCTTTGTCAAACTTCATGGGTGCTTTTTTCAACATAAATTCTCCTCCTGTGTACAATGAAGCGCTTTTTGTTCTTCCGTATTCTGCAGCTGTCCGCAGAACACTTTACGCCACAATATTCTCATTATACCATGCTTTTTGGGTGTCGCAACTGTTTCCTCTTCTGTTTTCGTACTTTTTACAATGTATGAACCTTCCCTGTGCCTGTGCACCACCGTTTACAGCATTTCTTTCTTTTTTCGGAAGAAAATTCCCTCTCCGTATCCGGCATGTCCGCCCGAAAGCAACAGTTTCTTGTAGCCGCGCTGGATCGTGGTTTCCTCCGGCAGGGCTTCCGGGTTTCCATCATATTCCCGGTTGTAAATTCTCCACAGATCACCATCCCCTTCTTCCGTTTTGTAAATGTCAAAAAAGGACATAAACTGCACAATTCCGGAATCCGGGCTTAAAAATTCGCGATGGCGCGGATACAGCAGCCATGATTCACAGAAAAACGCGATTTCCTCTCCCGGAAACGCGTCCGCAAAAAACGCTGCCGCCTGCCGAAACGATGCCTCGCAGTCCTCTTTTTTCAACGATCCACAGGACGGAATGTGCATATTGATGACCTTTGTCATGCCTTCCGAGCGCACATATCCGGTCTTTTCATAGCTTTCCGGAAAATCCATCAGCTCAAACTGCAGTCTGCCCAGTGCAAACCGTGTCATCTCAAAAAACCCGTCAAACCACCACGATACAAAGCTTCCCCAGATTCCATACATTTTGCGGCATTCATGCAGCTTCCAGTTCAAATCCATACAGGAATCCAGCCAGATCTGCTCTGAAATTCCTTTTTCCTGATACCGCTCCTTTAAGTGCGCCGTCATCAGCAGATAAATCAACAGATCCGCCGTATAGGATGCAATCCCTGCTTCCTTTGCCGCAGTGTCTGCCGCCTTTAATACCTCTTTATAATCCAGCTTGCCGTCCGCCTCGTATACGAGCAGCCATTTCAGAAACGTTTCTTTTGCCGCCGCATTTGCGCAGATTTTCTCCCGCGCCTGTTCCATTGTCTCCTTCGCCTCTGCCGGAAACAAAAGTGTATCACAGATTTCCCCGATATAAGTCTGATAATCCCTCATGTTTTTTCCCTGTCCTTTCCCTTGATCGAATGCGCTGCCACAGCCTGTCTGCATGCGCCGGCGCATCCACTTTTTCTGTAAAAAAGAATGTGCCCTGGCACATTCTCGCGCCGAGGCGCGGTTGCTTCGGCAA
>ERZ825324.883-NODE-883-length-39398-cov-9.299799_pt1 | contig 39398 bp, 37 predicted proteins | sample MGYA00519859_ERZ825324 | MGnify/ENA primary metagenome ERZ825324 (study PRJEB31778, sample SAMEA3449198) | human gut metagenome | biome: human gut; feature: human-associated habitat; material: faeces | place: United Kingdom | collected 2010/2012 ...
GTGCGCTCACCAATAAGTGAATGTGGTCATCTTTTCCAATCTCCATGTGAGCAATCGTAAAGCCGTATTTTGAAGCAATTTCATATAAGGTTCGCTTCACTGTTTCGACGTGTCCTTTCAGCACTTTATTGCGATACTTAATTCCCCAAATGAGATGATAATTAAGATTGTAAACCGATGTGCTACCATACGTAAGTCTGTTTATATCTTTTATATCAATCATTATAACACATATGTTCGTATTCGTGTGTCATAAGGCCAAAAAACAGGCAATTCATCACGTCCTTAAAAGAACGTGTTTCCTTGCACGCTTTCAAAAAACACCTGTGGATTTGACACAGAAAAACCCCGATCTGTATGGGACCAACAAAGTCCCATCACTTGCTAATATAACATTTCCATGACATCTATTCCACTGCCACAACCTTATGACATCTAATCCGAAGTCACAACCTAACCCCTTAGATAAATTCTGATAGAGCGATTTTTGCTAATCTCAAGTTGCCGGATTAGATAACAAGGTCTTAATCCAATCTCGCAAATGCCCTTATTTCAAGCGATTTTAAGACTTCCTTGACATCAAAACAACCGTCTCAGCGGTTCACCACTTGCCAATCAATCGTCGCCTCGCTCCTCTCTCTTGGGTGACTATCGCATGGAGCGTTTCTAAGCTTCACCACGCCTAGCGTCGCACTGAAGCAAAGTAACGCTCTCCACATGGCTCGGTTGTTCCACGAAAAACATACTCAACCCCTATTGTACATAGGAAACGCACCTTTTCCCTTAAAATCCAGTGGTTCGAGCCTGTGAGAACCATGAATTGTCCTATAATTTGTATAGGTAAACAGGATAAAGCTCTGTTCCTTAAACTTCATTTTTCATGTCATCACTACAAACTGGAATTTCTATTTGCGTTGCCATGTCATTACATAATCTTTTTCTCCGGTAGCCTCATCTAAGCCACTATGCTGAATCTCAAATCCTTCTCTCTTGTAAAAAGATATTGCCCGTGCGTTCTTTTGGTATACGTTCAAGTGCAACTTATTCCTTTTATCCTTTGCATAATTCAGCAGAATTTTACCTATACCCTGCGATTGCATTTCACCAGAAACAAAAATGCCCTCAACATATTCATCATTTAACCCTATAAAACCCTGTATTTCTGTATCATACTCATACACATAAACCTCTGCTAGTAACAACGCTTCTTTTACTGATTTGAAATTGCTTTTCCAGTATTCGGCGGGGATAAAATTATGTGCCTTTATATTTGTATCCAACCATATATCTGCAACTTTATTTATATCATCCCTTTGAAATTCTCTAATCATAACGGTGACTCTCCATAAACTTGAATTTAAATCCAGTGCGCTGATCGATACGGCGCTGTGGAATTGAAATGATGCCGGTGACAAACGAGCACGCAAGAACAGGGACGAGGAACAGGAAGATCTGATTCCAGTTGAATTCATGCAGGATGACGCCGCCGTAAGTCGGACCGATTGCCGGTACGAAGCAGGTGGTCATCGTGAACACGCCCACCATGAAGCCGCGCCTTTCGAGCGGCACGTATTCCAGGATGATGTGCATCGCAAGCGACAGGGCCATCCCCGTACCAACGCCTTGCAGTGGTCGTCCGGCTGACCATTCGTCCCAGCTCCAACTAAAAAACTCTCACTTGGCAAGTCAAGCCTGCCGGCGTTCGAGCAGTCCTGGTGCTTGGGGACTAACCGCTCGGCTTCACACCTTACATAACTGGGTTACACCTTATCCCATATGCTTTCTGAAGAATTCCACCTCGTCCTCATTGCATTGCCTTGCGGTTTCGTCCTTCTGGTTCATCAGGAAGACGTGCGGCTGAGGGTTGTCCTTGTCTCCGTATGACCTGCAGACGTGCTCAACGCCGCGGGCGGTCAGAAAGCCGTCAAGCTTGATGGTCTGGTCGTGGATGAAGTCCTCATTGGCCGTTGAGAGGTAGCAGGGCAGGAAGTCTTCCGTGATGTAGTCCTCAGCTGAAATTCTCCTTCTGTCCTTCTCAACAATGTCCTTCGGGAAGTATGCATCCAGCTCGCCGGCAATCATGCCGGGGTCCAAGAGGAAGAACGCACCGCTGTTCAAGGCAGCGGCTCTGAATTTCAAATCAACGGGCTCGTAGCCGAACAGGCTGCGGTATTCGGGGTTGGTCAGAATTGCGATGTACTGCTCTGCCATCTGACCGCCGGCCGAATCGCCGGCGATGAAGACATTGTTCCTGTCGAGGCCGTACTCGTCAGCGTGGTCGCTGACCCAGTGCATGTAGCGGTCGACGTCGTCAAGTTCTCCCGGGAACACCACTTCTGGAGCGAGGCGGTAGTTCGGGTTGACGAAGGCAAAGCCGTGCGCAGCCAGGTTCAGTCCGTAGAACTGGTATGTCTCCTTCGTTCCGTAGCAGTAGCCGCCGCCATGAACGTTGATGATGACGGGAATCTTGCCTTCCACGTTCTCCGGCAGGTACAGGTCAAGCAGGTGCCACTTCGGGTCAGGACCGTAGCTCAGGTCATCGATTCTCCTTACGCCGGGAACCTCGCGTGGCAGTCCGGCATCGCGCGCATCGTCGCTCTTCTTGCAAGTGCGCCTCATTTCAAGTACTTCTTCCATTGTATCAGTCATGTTAATTCCTCCTAAGAAGATTTCGCAGGGCATCTTCGACCCCGCCGCCCTCCATTGTATGCGGTTTCATTTTTGGAGTCAACTGTAAAATGCAGAGCTTTGAATCAGCTGTTATCTCTGACATACACAAAAAGACCTGTCCGACACGATGCCATCACACAGCAGGCCACACAACGGCAACCCGATGAAGACCGTCACCCCGATTCTCCTCGTCCTCGGAATCACCATCAGCACCACCGCGACCAGCAGCCAGGACACTCCGAGTTGCCAAATCCCGTGATGAAGCACATGAACCAGTCCAGCCCAGGATTATGCAGCCTTTGAATCGCATCGAGAATTCTCAGTTCCATTTTCTCACCCCACATTCAATACCACCAGTATACCATCTCCCTGCCCCCTCCGATTCCCATTCCGTCCGCGCCCGTTTTCCCCATTTCCGGAAATGCAGGGCTCCGGTCCCTGAATGGTTCCCCCTGACCTCCATTCAGTGCTACAATGACATCAGATACATTTACCCGGGAAGTGACCGAAATGACAAGCGAAGCAGAAATATCGCTGCTGAAGAAGAAGAGGAGAAAGCTTGAAAAAAGAATCGACGAACAGGAAAGCTTCATCAGAAACTTCACCCAACTCCTTGAAGAAGGAGAAGACAACCTGGCCAGGGTTCAGCCGTACCTCGCCTTGGACGAATACGACCGGAAAAACCACACCTTCACCGGCTGCGGTGACTTCGACGGTCTCCACTTCAACTGGCAGGACGTGTTCCAGAAGATGATTGACGACGGCAGCATGCCGGACTACCAGGGGATGCACGACGAGGACTTCACCTTCAGACTGTACATCGACGACGGCACCCGCTTCAGCGTCAGAATGCCGTACTTCTACTCACACGAGGAATTTCTCAGGGACTTCCGCTCATTCGAGCACGCCTTCGAGGAATACGACCTCAACTGCCACCTGCCGGAACTGCGCAGAAAGGAAGAAGAAGAACGAAGGAAGGCGCAGCAGAAGGCCCTGCAGGAAGAACTGGAAGCAAGAAAGCGCGAAGAAAACAAGTCATTCAGGGAGCGCCTGGCAGAATTCATGGCAACTCCCATCAGCAGTGAAGCCACCGAAAGATTCGGCGACTTCCTGATCATTGCGGGTCTCTTACCACTGATCTTCCTGGAAGGCGGCCATGAAGGAGGCTACCTGAGGATTTTTATGATGTCCCTCGTCTTCATCGCCGCATTCATCGCCCTGGCATATATCTTCAATGTTTCAGTTGAAACATTGGCGACCGTACTGTTCACCTTCTTCGTCACTCTGCTGATCATCGGCTTCCTGATCAAGTTCTTCTCCGGCTTCGTCGCCGATCCACCGGAGAAAACTGAAAAGCCGTCCTCCCCCGCACCACCGACGCCGGAAGAAGAATACAGAAGCCACACCGACACCATGAGCGGCAATTCGTCTCATCCCGTAATCTCAGACGAAACCGTCCTCTCCTACTACGACTACTACATCGAAGGCATTGCCTCCCGCCTTCCCGGAAGAATCGCCGAGATCAAGGCCGCCCTTGCCGGCTACAGGAGCAGACGTGACGAGCTCCAAGCAAGGCTAGACAAGGTAACTGAGCAGCTGAGGGAGCTGGGGGAGGATTGGGAAGATGATGAGTAAGGAAGAATGGCAAGCTCAGTGACCAGCCCCTATGATTTTGCTGAAAAAAGCTTTTAATGACATTCGGGAGAAAATCACGGGGCTTCAGTTATTGGATGAATGGCCCCGGCTTGCTTTGACAAGATAATTATTGTGATGACACAGGAAATGAAAACAGTGACAGGAATAATAAATCCTAGAAGAGAACAAAATTCAAATTCTTGCTAAGTATTAAAAAGCATTTGATATAATCCGACAATTTTTCGTATATTTCTTCGTACGAATTTTCTATTAAAATATCTTACAAAAATACTCTCTTTCATATTTACATTGTAGTCATATAGTGTATAATGTAGGTAGAGTTCAAGTTTAGCGGGCCCTGGGAGTAGGTGCTAGACTAACAAAGCCTTGGTAGTATTTTTGAAAAACTACTGGGGCTTTTGTTTTATAAATGATTAAGAGGTGATTAATAATGAAAGAAACTGCCAAACCTTTTAAAACGCATCATGCTCAATTAAAGTTACTCAGAAAACGCGGCCTGGAAGTTCCAACCGATGGAAAACCTATGAGAGCTTTAGAACGTATAGGATACTATACCCTTATCAATGGGTATAAAACCCTGTTTCTGACTAGAGATACTAACGGCAATATAATACATCCTGAAATTTTCATTAACAACGCTAGTTTTGATGAAATCTTATCACTATATCATTTTGACAGAGAACTTAGAACAATACTATATACCGCTTTACTTGAATATGAGACAAATTTAGGGGCAGAATTGGCATATAGATTTTCGGAATCTTTTAAAGATGAAAATTCATATCTTGCTATAGATAATTACAACGGTGTTAATATTTCATCTATAGTTGAAACCATTAGTTCTCTTTCAAATACAATTAAAAATATGACATCATCTAAGAAAAAACAACAGAATGCAATTAAACATTATGTAAACAACTATGGTCATGTGCCACTGTGGGTACTAGTCAATTTTTTAACATTCGGTGAATTGAATTATTTTTACAAAAATTGCCAAAATAATGTACAGATGAAAATCGCCAAGGATTTTTCTCTACATTTACGTCGAGAATATAACAAAAAATATACAACTCCTGTTACACCAGAAACGGTTAATGCAATTAATCATCTTGCTAATCACTTTAGAAATGCTGTAGCGCATAATGAAATAACTTACTCTAAAAGACTATATAAAAGCCCAGGGTTAAAAACTATCAAGAACATTCTTTCGTTGCCTGTCTCCTTAAGTTCACAGGCAGGTATTTTTGAACTGGTTATGAGTCTTAAAGTTGTTTTACCTAAAAAAGATTATGTAATTTTATCAAAGTCATTGATGAAGTTACTAAATAATTATCAAAAAAAATTTCATTCAGTGAGTTTCAATGCCATCTTGCAAGATATGAATTTTCCGACAGATTATAAGGAATTCCTGACAATATCTTAGTCAAGTCCTAATTTATGTAATAAAGACATCCCTCTTTCCAAGTCAGCTTCGCTTGGTGGAAGAGGGATGTCTTTTGCATAGATAGAGAAATAATTTCGTATATACGTATTACACCAGTAGTTGTATATGGCTTGTCACAGTTGTCAATAACATCCGTTGCACAACCATGCATGTTTAACCTGTACCCATGATTCATAACGCTGTTGTCTTTTGCAGGAACTGTGGTAATATAAATCTTAATCCTTAAGGTGGGAAGGCGAGCGCACTACTTGTAGCTTGCGCACCATGACCCGCCAAATAGTCTCCGGTTTCAGGACATGCTTTATGAGTTTGTCGGTTGTCGGAGACTTTTTTGTCGCAAATCACATAATATTCCACTTCAAGTGCTAAGCCCAAAGTTTCTGTAAAGGGCGGTTTTAAAATGTAGAAAATCGGCGGTTTAAAATTGTCGGTTTTCCTACATTTTTTGTATACTCACTTTATTAATCTTTTGAGGAAGTAATGAGTATGCGAAAAGACGTTTACGAAAGGATGAGATATTTTGTGTTAGATAAGATAAAACCAAATTACTCCGCTGTTGCACGACAATATGACGTTGATCCAAGAACCGTCAAAGCGGCATATTTAAGAGCTCAGAGCGATAAAACATCAGTTGTCAGGAAGCGTCGTAGCCGTCGCAGTAAGCTGGACGGATATCAAGACATCATTGAAGACAAATACGCTGCAGGTTGTTCTGCCAGATCGATTTATGACTTTATCGTTGAAAAAGGCTTTACCGGCAAGTACACAATCGTTAAAGATTATTGTCGTTGTTTTCGTAAAGCACAAACAAAAAAGGCAATGATTAGAGTTGATCATACAATTGGATTAAGTGCTCAAGTTGATTGGAAAGAACAGGTCAAAATGACCGATCGGAACGTGTTCCGCAGAACAGAAAAATCGCATTATCATAGGCGTCCAAACTGAACGCCTCGGTAACAAGAGCAGCCAATCCGTCTATCCCTTTGCGAAGATCGGTCTTACCGCAAACGAGATAGATTTTCATATTATTTATATTTGGAAACATTTTGATCACGATACCAAAGATAGTTGTTCAAATTTTTGAGAATCTCTCTCGAAGCTCCGTTGTAAATTCGGATTTCAACATCTTCCGTAATAATTTTCGCAGCCATTTCCCTGACCGGTCGATATGGTTTCTTTAGGGCTTCGGTCAACAAGGTTGACTTCCACGACGTCATCCAATTTCATATTTAAACCTCCGATATACTTGATGTTTAAAGCATACCAAGATATCGGAGGTTTATGAAGAACGCTTATTTAACGACCGCTTACGCTTACTTTACAACTATCTTACACAATTTGATTACAACATACAATTTTACCATAATAAAAAAATAGCAACAGAGTACAATCCCATTGCCATTATCCTTGATTTATAATTCAAAGCCTCTTCCTTCTAACCGCCATCGCAACTCCCATAATCACACAAACCACAACAATGATCCCGATTATTTCAAATCCCAAATAATCATCAGGCAACGTCTTGATCAGCGACACTTTCTTGCCATCGAAGACGTTTGTCACGTTGATTTTAGCATCCAGGCCACGCAGGAAAAGATCCTTCGACATGCTGTCCATCAAACCGCCATTGCCTTTGCAACCGTTGGTGAGCCCGAAATCATATTTTCCGTCACCTGCCGAATCGCTATAAGGAATCGAATCCCCGTCAGAAGACCAAACATTAGGCGAATAACCGTCCCTTTCGCATTTCTGATATACCCAGTACCCGGTCCCGATCGGAAGAACGACCCGCAAGACATCCCCGTGCTTTAACGACACTTGTTTTTGATTCCCATAAGCCACCCTGATCTTTCGTTTTTCCTTTGAATCCCTGTTTTCGATTACAGCTTCGGCAATGCCGTTTCCGTCATAAGTTTTTGCTTTGCTCAGCTTAAGCACGATCGGGAACTTTTTTTGCTTATCTGCCGAATCTCCCTGAACGTTCATGGAAATTGACAACTCGCCTTTCTTCCTGATAACGTCAGTGAATTCGATCTTATCTCGCTTTTTGCCGTCCGATTCAGCCGTAACGCACTTAATTTTGAGTTTTCCATTTCCATCGCTTGAAACCTGGACCCGAAGCCTGTATTTTGCAGAGGACTGCTCCATCCCCGAAATATTGTTTTTCTTCTCGCTCAACACATAAGAGTATTCGCCCGCACGCGTGAAGGTTCCGAAAGAAAGCTGCGTGCTTCCTTTTAAATTTTGAGAAGAATCATAATCGACACGAACCTTGCCGATCGAAACGTCAGGGGCATCCGGGGTTTCTTTTTTAACCTCAAACTCAACCAAATGCTGCGGAACAAACGCACGCATCCCTCTTGCAGCACGCAGGACATGGTGCACCGTATATTTGCCGTCTTTTCCATCGACTGCCGGAACATCGTTTTCGCTTGAAAATGCAGAGCTTTCAAACACAAACACAAACACAAACACCGCCACGGCGTGCGACAGTTCCTTGAATCGTTCCTTGGTCATAAAAAACGTTCCCCTTTCAAAAACTGACTACAACATCATTTTAACAAGCCAAGCAATCCGCGCGTCTCTAAATAAATATAAAAATATTTTTATTTTGATAACGATAAAAAGATCCGGAACCGCAAAACGATTCCGGATCTTTTGAAAATTATTTTAAAACTTGAACGTGTCCTTGAATCCGAGCCACTTCTGATCTTTGTCGGACAGCGTGATCTTCGTGCCGTCTTCAAGCGTGTAGCCTTCAGCGGACGGAGTTCCATTGTAATCGCCGACAAGTTCCGGCCACTCTATCCCGATTTCGGGATCGTTCCAGGCCATGCCGCCTTCATCGTTTGGATGCCAGAAGTCGTTGACCTTGTAACAGAATTCCGCTTCATCGCTCAAAACGAGGAAACCATGCGCAAAGCCTTCGGGAATCAGGAACTGCTTCTTGTTTTCAGCTGAAAGCGTCACGCCGTACCACTTGCCGTACGTCTTCGAATCCTGGCGAAGATCGACGACCGCATCAAACACCGTTCCGCGAACGGCTCGCACGAGCTTGCATTGCGGGAAGTGCTTTTGGAAATGCAGTCCTCTCAGCACACCTTTGGTTGACATCGACTGGTTGTCCTGCACGAACTTCACGTCGATGCCTGCTTCCTTCATGTCGTTTTCATTGTACGTTTCCATAAAGTATCCGCGATCGTCACCGTGGACTGCCGGCGTGATGACACAAAGGCCTTCGATTCCGCCGACGTTTTTTTCAACATTGATTTGTCCCATTTGAATTACCTCTTTAGTATTCGATTTCCTTTAAATACCGCGACAGCGCGTCCTGCCAAGTCGGCAGCAGTTCAAAGCCGTTTTCTTTGAGCTTGCTCTTGTCCAAGCGGCTGTTGAACGGACGCGCGGCTTTTGAAAGGCCGTACTCTTCGGTCGTCACAGGGATGATCTTCGTCTTATAGCCGGCCTGCTTGAAGATTTCGCACGCAAAATCATACCATGAAATATATCCGCCCTCGTTCGTTGCGTGATAATAGCCGTACTTGTCCGTTTCGATCATGTCGACCAAAAGGCGCGCAAGATCATATGTGTAGGTCGGAGTTCCGATCTGATCGGACACGACCTTCAGCGTATCGTGCGTCTTGCCAACGTTCAGCATCGTCTTGATGAAGTTCTTGCCGTTGACGCCGAAGACCCAGGCAATGCGCACGATGAAGTACTTGTCCAGATTCTGGCTTACCGCAAGCTCGCCTTCGAGCTTGGTCTGACCATAGACGTTCAGCGGCTTGTAGTCCTTGCAGTCCGGTTCCCATGGCTTCGTGCCCTGTCCGTCGAAGACGTAGTCCGTTGAGATGTAGACCATCTTACAGTCAAGCTTCTTGCAGACCAGAGCGATGTTTTCGGTTCCCTTTGCGTTGACCTGACGCACGAGCTCGACCTTGTCGTCATCTTCTGCCATGTCGACGGCCGTCCATGCGGCACAGTGAACCACGACGTCAGGATTCAGATCCGTAATCGTCTTTTCGACGGCCTCCTTGTCCGTAATGTCCATCGAAACATAGGGAGCGCTCGTGACGAACGTTCCGTCGGAAGCTCCGGCATATTCAGGCGCGATATCTGAACCGATGCCCTCGTATCCGCGTTTATTGAGTTCGTTCATTACGTCGTGTCCGAGCTGTCCGGACACGCCCGTTACAAAAATTTTCATGCCTTTCCCTCACAAACAAATCAGCGATTTTTGTACATTTTCTTATAATAGTTCTGATATTCGCCGGAAACGATGTCTTCCCACCAGTCCTTGTTGTCAAGGTACCATTGGATCGTCTTCTTGATGCCGTCCGCAAACATCGTTTCAGGTTCCCATCCGAGCTCGTCATGAATCTTCGTCGGGTCGATCGCATAGCGGCGGTCGTGTCCCTTGCGATCGGCAACATGCGTGATCAGGCTTTCAGGCTTGCCGAGCTGTTCGCAGATGATCTTGACGATGTCGATGTTTCTCATTTCGTTATGGCCGCCGACGTTGTACACTTCTCCGACGCGTCCTTTGTGAATGATCAGATCGATTGCGCGACAGTGATCTTCAACGTAAAGCCAGTCGCGAACGTTGAGGCCTTCGCCGTAAACCGGAAGCGGCTTGTCGTTCAAGGCGTTGATGATCATCAACGGAATCAGTTTTTCAGGAAAATGATACGGACCGTAGTTGTTTGAGCAGCGCGAAATCGTCACGGGCAGGCCATATGTACGATGATATGCCAAAACCAACAGATCGGCCGATGCTTTGGAGCTGCTGTAAGGAGAGCTCGTATGAATCGGAGTTTCTTCCGTAAAGAACAGGTCGGGACGATCAAGCGGCAAGTCGCCGTAGACTTCGTCCGTGCTTACCTGATGGTAGCGCTTGATGCCGTATTTGCGGCAGGCATCCATCAAAACCGACGTCCCCATGATGTTCGTTTCAAGGAAAAGCTGCGGATTTTCGATCGAACGATCGACGTGTGATTCGGCCGCAAAGTTGACAACCATGTCGGGATGTTCTTCTTCAAACAGTTTGTAAATTGCTTCACGATCGCAGATGTCAATCTTGCAGAAACGGAAGTTGGGATTGTCCATCACCGACTTGAGCGTCGACAGGTTGCCCGCATACGTGAGCTTGTCAACGCAGATGATGCGATAATCCGGATGTGCCTTAAGCATATGGAACACGAAGTTGCTGCCGATGAACCCCGCGCCGCCTGTAACAATAATGTTCATTTCAATAAAACCTCTCTGTAATTTTCTAATCTTCAGCTGCCAGACGCAACAAATACTGACCGTAGTCGTTCTTCTTCAGCGGCTGCGCCAGCTCAATGAGCTTTTCCCTTGAAATCCAGTGCATCCGGTACGCAATTTCCTCAAGGCAGGCCACCTTCAGGTTCTGACGCTTTTGAATGGTCGAGATGAAGCCTGCCGCTTCAAGCATCGAATCATGAGTCCCGGTATCGAGCCATGCGTACCCGCGGCCCATGAGCTTGACGTCAAGCTTGCCGCGTCTTAAGTACTCCTTGTTGACGTCCGTGATTTCAAGTTCGCCGCGATCGGACGGCTTCAGATTTTCCGCGATTTCGACAACGTCATTGTCATAGAAGTAAAGGCCGGTGACGGCATAGTTGCTCTTCGGATGTTCCGGCTTTTCTTCAATCGACAAGGCATGCATGTTTTCGTCGAATTCGACCACGCCGAATCTTTCCGGATCGTTGACGTGATACCCGAAGACGGTTGCGCCGTCCTCTTTTTGGGCTGCTTCCTGGAGCTGCTTTGAAAGGCCGCTTCCGTAGTAGATGTTGTCGCCCAAAATCAGGCAGACAGAATCAGACCCGATAAACTCTTTCCCTAAAATAAACGCTTCAGCCAAACCGTTCGGATGTTCCTGAACCTTATAGGAAAGATTGATTCCAAAATCGGAACCGTCTCCCAAAAGGCTCTCAAACAACGGAGTATACTCCGGCGTCGAAATCACCAAAATGTCTCTGATTCCGGCCAGCATGAGCGTTGACAGCGGATAATAAATCATCGGCTTGTCGTAAACCGGAATCAGCTGTTTTGAAATTCCTTTGGTGATCGGATACAGGCGCGTACCTGATCCGCCCGCAAGAATTATTCCCTTCATAACTACGTTCCTCTTCTTTCATTAATCAGATAATTTCATTATCCCACAACTAGCATACCGATAACAACCATATGCTAACAATGATTATAATACATTTTTGCTTGTATGACGTTTTAAATTAATGATTGAACCCGAACAGACCGATTCGTATTTTCTGATTGCACGACTTCAGCCAAAATAATTCACGCATATTTCGTTGCAAGATGAAGTGTCTGCTCCAAAAGCGCAAAAAAGGATCAGACTCTTTCATCCGATCCTTTCCTTGGCACGATCAACCGAAAATCACCCTTATTTCCGATTGATCATCCCGGACACACCTGATTGCCAACAGCTAAAACATCAACCAACAACCATAAACAGCAACCCGCCAACCAAACATACAATGAATGCAAGCAAGACGGCAAACGCGAACTCAAGACACAAAATTCTGATCAATTCCATGAAAACACCATTTTTCTTGCCGCTCGGCATCATCCCGCACCTCCATTCGTCAAAACAACCATCAAAATTTTTAGGAGTATAACAACAAACACGCTGGCATTACCGAAATAACGAAGAAACGGGATAATCCTTGCAAAAGCCCAAGTTCGCACCGTTTTCAAGCATCCAAGAACGTTTGCAAGACACGTCTTCAAACCCACCCGCCCAAACCAAAACTTATCTTTCAAACATCTTGCGCAAAGCGCTGAAAGTCACGTCGTTTGAAGTATCGTCAACGTTTTTCAGACAGCATTCGTAATTTCTCAACAAGCGCCTGTAGTATCCGACCATCTCCGTTTCAGAAAGCAGATTCCTGTTTCCCGCCTCGTCCGTTTTATAAGATACGGTCGGAAACATGTCCAAGCGATTGACGATGCTATTGCATGCCTCGTAGTGTCTGCGTTCAAATTCCCTGCTGAAACCGCCGAATACGATCCAGGAAGGATTCAGATTTCCCTTTTGAATCTCGGAAAGGTTTCCGTAGCGCCACCCGACATCGTTGTACATCGATAAGACGTCAATGATAAATCCACTGACCGACTCCGAAACGGAATCAGAAAGACCATAAACGTCATCGTACATGCCTTCAAGACCGCTGTCCAAAACGCCAAGCGCGCTTTCGATACCTGAATCGTCATAATAATCGCACTTTGCATCCGGGCACATTTTCCTGAACGCCTGAATCAGCGTCAACTGGTTCATCAAAATAACCCGTTGGTACTTGGACAGCACGTCTTCCCTGGAATTCCAATAATCGGTAAGGCGCAATGCAACGTCAAGCGGCATCTTGCGCCAGGACTTGAGACCTCGTCTGTACTCATCCAAAAGCACGGAACTGATGCCGGTTTTCAAGCCAACCGTTTCCAGCGAAACATCCGACCCAAACAAATCCTGCAAACTTATTTCAATCTTATTCATCGACCATCTCCATCTTTGATTTATCCTTTCGTACGAAACGTTTTGGCTCAATCTTGCCAATCAAAAGAGACCTGCCGTTTGTTGTTCTCCCTTTGCAAGTCGACAACGTAACGAAACGATCATTTTCGCCAATCTTTATTTTTCTGAAACGCCTGGCATGTCCTTTAACGTATCTCAAATACTCATCATTTCGTTCGATCCACGGTCCGTACAAAACCGAATCATAGGCATCACCTTCAACGAAAGCAAAAAACGAAATCTTGTGCCAGCTTTTTTCATAGTACAGCCAGCCTGTCTTGTGTTTTTTAAAGTAGCCCTTTTTTCTGAATCTGTCCAAACCGCCGAACATCCTGTTCTTATCCATGTGATGTCCATGGATGATATTGTTTTTATCCGAAAAATCAGTCTTGTTGCGGCAATCCAAGAAAATTCCGCCGACAAGCGAAAACTTCCCTTTGACATCGGTATTGACGTACTTCAGATTATCGGAACATTTGAGAACGGGATAAGAAATATTCGTTCCTTCGACTTCCAGCCACCCAAAGACATCGGGATTCAGTTTTTTCAGCTTATCAAACGAAACCATCTTCTTTTTGGCTTTTATCCCCGGACTCTGGTAAGTCGCAAAATCGGAATCCGCCCGCTGATAGATCTCATGCGAATCATAAATCTTGTAGCATCCGCAGGCAAACAACAGCAAGAGACACAACGCAACGACTGCGTTCACTGAAAAATTCAGTGCTTTGACCAAAATGATCAAACAGGATTTTTTCAACGGTCAGACGTCTTCTTTTTGTAAACGACTGCGCCAGCTCCAAGAGCCACGAGCGAACCAAGGGCAATGGCAACCATCATGACGCCTGATTTTTCATCGAGGAAAAGACCGGTAAGCGGAACGTCGTTGGTTGCGACGTCGGTAACAGTCATGCCTACATTACTACTTGCCACCAAAACTTTATTTGGTGATGCTCCATCATCACTATCATCGAGTAAAGAAAAAACATACTTACCATCTTTACCAATTCGTTCACCGTGACGCCCACCGACAAAATCTGTGTAAGCCGAACGCTTAAGAACATATCCATCCTTTTCACATTTCCTCTGAACATACATATGTGCCCCTACTGGGCAATAAAGTGCGATTCTTTCATCTGCTTTCATACTAAACTCATGGCCTTTACCATAAGGAACTTTTTCACTATTCACTCCTTTTCTTAAAACCGCACCCTCAGCATACTTTCCTCCAACAAAAGCCGGTTTTTCAATCATCACCACATATTTAAAGTCTTTTGTTTTATCAGCTAAGTCTCCAGAAACTTCTTGCCTTATAGAAAGAGAGGCTTCTGGGAAAACATTGTTCACAAAAGAAAGCTCTGATCTCTTAAGACCGGATTCCTCAGCCGTAACCCCCTTTATTACAGGACCATTACCTTCGTCAACGACAAAAACTCTCACTACGTACTCTGTAGATGGAGCCGTTGCCTTTGTACCGGCATGGAGGGAACCCTCTTTAAGCTTGTAGGCATATATCCCAGTATGCTCGAACTTTTCAAAAGAAATACGCGTTGAAAAGTTAGCAGTCCACATCTTTTTAACACTATCAAATTTTGCGCCACCTTTTCCCATACTATCTGCATCAGGAATATTGATGCTTTCAACGCTGGCCTTCGGATTTTTTTCATCCACACTTGTTATCTCGAAAGGTACCTTCCCAAAATAATGCGTTATCCAATTCAATCCCTCCGGCGCCTGCACAATACAGCTAATATCATACTTTCCATCATCACCCTTAATCACCGGCACCTCATCCGCCAATGCCGTCTTCCCAAACGCCAACACGGACATGATTCCGCCAAACATCAACAATGACTTCAAACATTTTTTGCCTATCATAATTCATACACTCGCTTTCTTTAATTTAAAAACCTCTTACTCTGAACACGGAAACAACCGTTCCTTTAATGTCCCTTTCATTTACCACTCCATAAATTCTGCTGTCCACGGAATTTTGACGCTCGTCCGCCAAAACGAAGACGTTGCCACGCTTGACCCTGACCGGAAAACTGATTCCTTTCTTTGAAGGAAACGTCTTTTCATATATTCTGCTTTCAGACTGAAGGTGTCCGTTTATCTTAAGACCTTCACCGTCAATTTCGACTTTATCACGTGCCACGGCGACGATTCTCCTGACCTGAAGTCCTTTAGGTGTTTTCACGACAACGACGTCTGATGCTCGATACTCTCGGTCAAGTCTGTTAAAAAGCACCAGATCCCCGCCTTGAAACGAAGGACTCATGGAATCATCCGGACAACGCAGCATTCCGAAAACAAACACCGACACGAACAGAAATGCAATCGTGAAAACAATCGCCTTGACCAAAACGAATATCATTCCTCCTCTCAAACTTCCTGATTGATCATGACTTCCCTTCTCCATTCTTCACTTCCTTCCAAAATTTGCTGATCAAGAACCTTTCACTGCTAAAATTTCAGCGAAAACAACTCCTTGTATCAAAACTTTATCATCTGCACCAAAGCTTTCGGTTTCAAAAAAACAGGCGATTTTTTCTGCAATTTGGGAAGAGGGGCATTTATTGCAGTGTTATCCTGTATCGTTGTTGGATTTATTCAAAATAAGCGCTTAACTATGGCTCTGTTGCACCGATATTCTCAAACGAAAGGAGACGTTTTCCATGCTCAGAGATTTTCTTGAAACAAATATTCAAAACAAACTAAACATTTTCTTCATGCTTTCAGCGCATGAATCGGTCAGCGTCAGGGAAGTTTCCGAAACGCTGAACATCAGTCCTTCCAACGTATTGTTCCTTTTGGATGAGCTGAAGTCTGATTTGAGCGAAAATGCAGTGATCAAAAAGGTGAATACGAAATATTCAATCGATTCAAACAAAAATGAACTTGTCGATTCGATGTATGCGATCTATCGCACTTCACGCGTTTTGGAATGTCTGAAATTCATGATCGCAAACGATTCTCAAAAAACTTTTTCCTATTTTATCGATGAAAGCTATCTGACCAAATCGACCGCCTATCGTGTCCGCGAAACGTGTCTGTCATACCTTGACAGCATCGGACTTGGCGTCAAAAACAACCGAATCGTCGGCGACGAATACAGAATTCGCTTCTTGATCGCGCTGCTTTATTATGAATACGGCATCGACTGTTTGGGAATCGATGCAAGCTCAATCAAACTTGCACGCGACTTCGTCATTAAAACGAACAAAGCCATCACCCCTGAATTTCTCAGTCAGACCGTGCATGAATACGGATATTTCGAATGCCTGCTGATTCTTTCGTGGAAACGTCGCAAATATCCCGTGACCCTGCCTTCGTCAGACGAGTTCACCGTTTTAAAAGAAATCTTCGTCTATGATGAAATGAAACACGCTCTAAAAGAAACGATCGAGCCTGCCTTAAACGTCTGCTTCAGCGAAGAAGACTACGATTACATATATCTTGTCTACTGCTGCACCAACAGCTGCGTCTTCGCGGATCGGTGGACTCAAGAAAAAATCACGGACGTCCACAAGCTGATTTTCGATCAAAAACACTTCAATGAGCTGCTCTTTAACTTTGAACAAAAACTCGGCAAAGACCTCGTTGAAATTCCTGCCTTCAGATCCGCACTCGTCGGTTTCTTCAAAAAATGCCTCTTAGGACTGCAATGTCTGATTCCGGATGAGCACCTGTACCTTGACTGCAAGTTTGACGACCAGACCCTTAAAATTGCGGGCGTCGTCAGCCAAATCTTCAGCGAATGGACCAATGACTTAATCGACTCAAGATACCCTCTTGACGAAACGCACCTTTTCTATCTGTCGATTCAGCTCAAATCAATCATGCGTCAAATGCTTCCGCCGGTCGAAATCACCATTGTTTCAGACATTGTTTCCGAACTGTCCGACATGTCATTGTTTTTGAACAGAAAGTTTTCGCCGGATCTCATCACGATCACGCCCTACCTGTTAAATGCACAGTCTCCGGCAACGCTGCTGCATAAAGAAAACTGCATCATCATCACCAACAAAAAGTTCAAAAATATCCTCTGCTCGCTCGGCTTTGCCGAAAAAAACAAAATCGTTCCGATCACGATCGGAATCAACGACAACGACATCAGAATGATCGGCGAATCCATCATGGAAGCTGAGCAAAAGAAATTTGACGAACTGGTTGCCAAACACTAAAAAAATCCTTCGTGCATCTTGCATGAAGGATTTCTTGTTATTATAGATAACATTAATGAGATGTGTTGAACATAATATCCCCGTTGTGGTAGTATATTCTCATAAAGAAAAGTTACATAGGTTATTGTAAGTTATTTTAAATAACAAAAGAGGCTAATCATAATGAAGAAATTATCACAATCATTGTTGGCAGACATCGTTTCAACGAAACGCAAAGCCAAAAACATGACGCAGCAAGAATTATCAGACAAAGTCGGCATCAATCGCGCCTTGCTCTCACGTCTTGAACAGCAAGACTTCATGCCGTCCATTCCGCAGCTCGAGAACCTCGCAGAAGTCCTCGATTTCGAGCCAAGCGACCTTTTCATCAACAGCGAAATCAACAAAATGAAGTCACCGTCGCCGCTCAACATTGCCGTTGCGGGAACGGGCTACGTCGGCCTTTCCATCGCCACGCTGCTTGCACAGCACAACCATGTCACAGCCGTTGACATCATCCCTGAAAAAGTCGATCTGATCAACAATCGCAAGTCACCGATCCAAGACGACTACATCGAAAAATACCTGGCTGAAAAAGATCTCGATCTGACCGCCACGCTTGATGGTGCTTCTGCTTACAAGGATGCCGATTTCGTCGTCATCGCTGCTCCGACGAACTATGACAGCAAGCGCAACTACTTCGACACGTCCGCCGTCGAAAGCGTTATCGAACTAGTCATGTCGGTCAATCCGAATGCCATCATGGTCATCAAATCAACGATTCCTGTCGGCTACACCGATTCAGTCCGCAAGAAGTACGGCACTTCAAACATCATCTTCAGTCCCGAATTCTTACGCGAATCAAAGGCTCTTTACGACAACCTCTACCCGAGCCGCATCATCGTCTCCACTGACAAGAACGATGCTCACCTGGTAGAAGCCTCCCACACCTTCGCCGCACTTCTCCAGGAAGGCGCACTGAAGGAAGACATCGAAACCCTCTTCATGGGCTTCACCGAAGCCGAAGCAGTCAAGCTCTTCGCCAACACCTACCTTGCCCTTCGTGTCTCCTACTTCAACGAACTCGACACCTACGCCGAAATGAAGCATCTCAGCACGAAGGACATCATCAACGGTGTCTGCCTCGATCCAAGAATCGGCTCCCACTACAACAACCCTTCCTTCGGCTACGGCGGCTACTGCCTGCCAAAAGATACGAAGCAGCTGTTGGCAAACTACGCTGACGTGCCCGAAAACCTGATCGAAGCCATCGTCGAATCAAATCGAACAAGAAAAGACTTCATCGCAGATCAAGTCCTCAACATGGCCGGATCATACAGCTCAAATGATTCATGGGATGAAAGCAAGGAAAAGGAAGTCACCATCGGCGTCTATCGTCTGACCATGAAGTCAAATTCCGATAACTTCCGCCAAAGTTCCATCCAGGGCGTCATGAAACGCATCAAAGCCAAGGGTGCCAAAGTCATCATCTATGAACCGACTCTCAAGGATGGCGAAACGTTCTTCGGCAGCAAAGTCGTCAATGACCTTGATTCTTTCAAGCAGCAAAGCCAGGCAATCATTGCCAACCGCTATAACAGTTGCTTAGATGACGTTAGAGATAAGGTGTATACGAGAGATTTGTTTTATAGGGATTAATTTATAATTACAAAAAGCACACGGGCAACTTTAAGTTGTCTGTGTGCTTTTTTAGTAAAAATCGGTTGTAAAATGGTTAGATTCAGAAACCATCAATACTCTGTACCTCTCAATTATATTGGAAAAGAGGTTGAAGTTAACCCTCTGATGACAATAGGTCAATAAAGATCCTTTTCCAGGGACACGAAGTACGGAGTCATAATATGACTGACAGGAAATTTGTCTATATCACAGTACAAAGAACAATGGAGCAAAGATAAATCGCCCTTTTCCGACAATTTCATTCCGATATTAACAACATGACATGTCCGCAATCATATCCCTGAATGTCTCTTCGAGGTCATGCTCGGGCATCCAGCCGAGACTCCTCAGCTTTGATGTGTCAAGATTCATGTGCAGCGTCGGCGCATATCCGTACTTTGAGCTGTCTTCTTCTTGAATCTGAACCGAAATTCTGCCTCCGGCACACCTGTCGGCAACAAGTTCCGCCATCTCGTAGATGGAACAGTATGTATCCTCGTTGGCAACATTGTATGCCTCACCAGGCTGTCCCTTGATAAGAGCCGTGAAGATGGCATTGACAGCATCATTGACATGAAGATACTCTCTCTTCGTTTCGCCCTTCGTCTTTAAGACAATGTCCCTGCCCTCGATTGCGCATCTTGCAAACTCCGCAAAGACGCGTCCGTCATTGTACTGCACACCTGGACCGAATGTCTGCGTCAGACGCAGAACCACGGCCGGCACAGCGTATTCCTTCTGATATGACACGCAGATGTTCTCGCACATCCTCTTGCTTTCAGGATAGCATGAACGGACACTCATTGAGTTCAGATTAGTTGCATGTCTTTCGTCAATTTTCTCATCAGTCAATGGCGTTCCGTATACTTCCATTGTCGACAGATACACCATTGCGCTGACCTTGTTGATTTCCGCAAGCTTGAGGACCCTTTTTGTCCCCTCGATTGCAGTGTCAATGATTTCCATCGGCTTCTCGATGAACGACCTGCTTGAAGTGTTGCTTGCAGCATGAACAATGTAATCGATGCCCATGTCCTCAAGCGGAATGCTGCAGATGTCCGAAACGACATAGCTCAATTCTTCTTCAGAGTGGTCCTCGCCGAAGATTCCGTGAGCCTTCTCGATGTTTCTGACACTTGCAATGACCTTTATGCTACCACCATTGTCACGATTGAATTCCAAAACCCGCCTGATCAGCGTCTGCCCTATCAGACCCGTTGCTCCGGTTACAAAGAGTGTCTTTCCGTTAAAACTGTTCAAATCCATTTGTATCACTCCTAAAAAGCGGGACAAAGTTTCCTTTATCCCGCATAACGTCAGTCAAGACCGTAAATCTGCTCGTTTTCCCTTGCATCAAGAAGCGCACGCATCGTGTAGAAGTCATCAGGTGTCGTGATCTTGATGTTCTCAAGCGGGCCATCGGTAAGATAAAGCTTATGTCCATAATACTGCATCATTGAGCATGAATCGATGAAGTCATGCCTGTTCTCAGCAATTGCCTTGCGGTGGGCGCCGATGATGTCCTTGAGCCAGAAGCTCTGAGGTGCACGGGCAAGACGTGAGCGGGAACGGTCAGGAACTTCGTCGATGCCGTTTTCATCATCTACAATAAGCACCGTTTCCTTCACAACAACACTCGTAATGGAGCTGCCGCGTTTCTTTACCGATTCGATGTTGTCGGAAATCGTCTTCGGACGAATCAGCGGACGAACACCGTCATGAATCAGGACAATGGCATCTTCGCCATCCGCAACGCGCTCCGCTGCGCAAAGACCGTTGTAGATGGAATCCTGACCCATTGCGCCGCCTTCGACGACTTCCTTGACCTTCCTGATGTTATACTTCACAAGCAGTTCCTTGAAGTACGGAATCCAGTCCTTGACACACGAAACGACGATGGCGTCAATATCCGGATGATTCTCAAACAGTTCCAGCGTATGAATGATGATTGGCTTGCCATGCATGCTGAGGAACTGTTTCGGACGTTCCTTGCTACGCATACGTGATCCTACGCCACCGGCAAAAATTACAGCTATGTTCATGTTAAAAACCTCTCAAATGTTTAAAAATTAGTCTTCAATAAATCTATTTAACCTGCTGCCTATATATACCAAAAAAACTCAACCACTTATCTATACAATTACATATAAAACTCTTTATACCACTCAGCAAAATTTCTGAGCCCCGTTCTCAAATCAACACTTGGCCTGTATCCATAATCACGTTCAAGGGCTGTCGTGTCAGCATAAGTTACAGGAACATCACCAGGTTGCATGGGGACAAGCTCCTTGTGTGCTTCAAAGTCATAATCTTTTGGTAAAACACCGGCATTGAGCAACTCCTGTTGAAGAATATCTACAAAATCAAGCAAGTTCTCAGGACGTCCACCGCCAATGTTATAGACAGCGTATGGTGGAATCGGCAATCCGTCTTCGCCATTCTTCTGATCCGGTGCCCCCTGCATAACGCGATAAATGCCTTCTACAATATCATCAATATAAGTGAAGTCACGCTTGCAGTTACCGTAGTTGAAAATCTTGATGGTTTCGCCCTTCAAAAGCTTGTTTGTAAAACCGAAGTATGCCATATCCGGTCTTCCGGCAGGACCATAAACTGTGAAGAATCTCAGTCCTGTTGATGGTATGTTGTATAATTTGCTGTATGCATGTGCCATAAGCTCATTAGATTTCTTGGTTGCAGCATAAAGCGAAACTGGATTATCAACCTTATCATCTGTGGAGAATGGAACCTTCTTGTTTCCACCATACACAGATGATGAAGAAGCATATACAAGATGCTCCACCTTCTTGCCATTGTCATCACCAGAATGCCGGCATGCTTCCAAAATATTGTAGAACCCTATCAGATTGGAACGAATGTAAGCATCAGGGTTAGTAATTGAATACCTAACTCCTGCTTGAGCGGCTAAATTGACAACAATGTCCGGATGATATTGGCTGAAAATCTTGTCAACCACTTCCTTATCAGCAATATCACCTTTAATGAATGTAAAATTATTTTCAGCCTCCGTCTTAATCTCTTCAAGACGCCATTCCTTAATGCCTACATCATAGTAATCATTCATATTATCTATTCCGACAATATTAATACATGATACATCATGCAATAGTTTCAAAACCAGATTAGCACCGATGAAGCCTGTTGCACCCGTAACAAGGATTGTTTTATTTTCAAGATTAATTTTTTTCATATTGTTCCTCTAATCGCGATAATATCTGTCAACTGTATATTCTTTATTTGTCTATACGATCAAAAAGGCGGTAACAGTTATCTTAGGTATGCTTACAAAATAGAAATTTCTATATTTTTAATCATTTCGTGCATAAATGTTATTTATTTCTGTCCCTCATGTTTAAGACCCCTATTGAATCTAGGATTCCTATTTATATTATCCCCCATAATATATATAGATTCTTTTGGAAAATTGGTCTTCCAAATTACATACGGCAAACTTAGTTGATCTCTTGTTGGATATTTCAGATATTCATCCCACCACGATTCCATTAATTTACATACTGACATATCGTGATGTTTACGTATTAAGATAGTATTTTCATACAATCCAAAATGGGACGGAAATCCTTCTTCTCTATAATTATCCAATTGCACCTTCACTTCACTCATATTTGCCTTTTTAGCATATTTTATCATCACTGCTTCATCATAGATACAATCTCTTTGATTATGAAAATGAACCCCGAACCCATAATCTCCCATCTCTTCTATCATCGGAGATATTGCACCAACAATTTCAATCAAACCATCGACATATAAACTGTAGTCATAATCACATAGATACTTATGTGGCAACATCTTTATTTTTCTATTCATCTGAATTGGTGTAAGTGATTTATAATCATCAAATTTAGTTATATCGATTTTTTTCCATGCTGTATTTTTTGGCAAATCTAAATCAGTAAACATCAAATAATCTACACCCGGTTGTACATATACCGGCTCTATAATTCTATCATATTTACCAACTACACAACTATATACAGCTATTCTACCATCAACTTTTTCTGCTTTTTTAGGATGACACTCATTTATATTTCCATGTAAGGATGATGGAATTCTAACAAACAATTTAAAAAGAATATCTTCTAATATCTGCTTATAATTTCCATCGTGTATATACCCTGAATACTTTTGTTTTTTTAGCTTATTCTGTACCTCAGATGAATAAAAAAGATCCTGATACCGTTTATTAATCTCAATCAGACTGTCGTCAAATTCTTTTCCCAATCCTAAGACCTCTCTATCATTATGAATTACCACGGAATTTCAATATAGCTTCAGAAATTTCAATTAAGAGAATATATCTCTTATTTTTGTACAATGAAAGATATATTTTTTCAAAGAACGAAATCCGAGCTCTACGCAAATCAATATTATCAAGATTAAGTCCCGGCTCTTTAGAAGCCTTAGACAATATTTCTACTTTATCTTTCTTATCTAGTCCACTATCAGGATGCATCATAATTTTTATAATCTGGCTAATATATACAATATCACTATGCAACAATTCATCCACTGAACAATTATTTTCCTCAATCAGTATTTTTTCCTTATTGGCGGATTTTTCGATTGCAAATATCCTATTATCTTGAAAGGTTGTCGAAACACTGTGAGACATTCTTCGATAATATGTATATAGCACATCGGGTATAAAACCAACAGACTTACACTTCCCATACAAGTCTAAATTCATTAACCAATCTTCCCCACCTGCAGTAATACTAGTATCAAACCTTAAATTATCAAAAAGCTCCCTCTTAAATACCCCATTCCATATTCCTGAGAAACATCCACTCGTTCTCACTTTCCGATAGTTAGCAAAAAAATCATCATGTGAAAACACAACTTTTTCACCTTTAGAACACACCCCAATGCATCCGTAAATATCTTCTTTTTCCTTACCATCTTCAAATATCTGAACACGTTTTCTGTTAAATCTCAAAATATCACATTTTAACTCTGTTATCGCTTTCCAAATAATTTCTAATGCACCATTCTCTAATCTGTCGTCATTATCTATAAAAAGCAAGTATTCCCCCCTTGCAGTGTCAATTCCCAAATTTCTCGCAGAACATAATCCACCGTTTTCCTTGGTAACTAGAATCACTTCATCATTTTTCTCAGAATATCTCTCGCATATTTTTCTACTATTATCTGTAGATCCATCATCCACCAAAATAATCTCGAAATCGTCTAAATTTTGATTCAAGAGCGAGTTAATGCATGTAGTAATATAGTTTTCAGAATTGTACACCGGAACAATAATCGATATCTTTATATCACTATTATATCTCATGACTAAACCTCAATTTTCAAAAAGTCTGTGCAATATCAAAAGTAGTATTATATTTAACATCCGTAATATTGGTTGTCTACATATCATGTTACTAGGTCGTGTATAGAATATCACTAATGAATATTACCATCAGTCTTCTCGTTCACACAATAATATATTCCTTTATACTTAGTATACGGCTCAGTTAAACTCATATACACAACATCATGTTTAGCAACGCGTTTTTCAACAGGCGGTAGTTCCATGTAATCTCCCCAAACCCTTTTTAAATACTTCTTGTAACCTTTCATAACTGGGAACTCATAGTCTTCAAATTTTTTGCGTTCTACTTCAGCAAAGTCTTTCTTATCATGCCTTAGCAACATTCCATGAATCGCACCTATCAATTCCGTTACCTCATCGCATTGATTCCAGGAATATTTAGTCATCTGTTTTTCAGCATGTTTCCACAACTTATAACGCAAATTACTAGAAGGAACAATCATATATGCAATTTTTGCCATACTCCTTACAAATTTACCCTTATTATCTGGTAGACGTTGGACATTAAAAAGACTATATAAAAACGCATTGAACAACTGCCTGCATCTTTTTACTTTTGATTTGGGGCATCCATCAATTGGCATAATTTCAAGTGCAAATCCATGAACAATATCTTCTTGTACACTATGTCTGTTAATATAAGTTGTGTTTATATCTCGTATTGAAGCACCGCCATCATGATAATTATGATATTTATCAGTTATACAATAAACATACTTAGATGTATCGGCATATTTTGGCCATTCTACCTTTAATCTCTCATAATCATTTCTTGGCATAAACAGATCAACATCATCATCCCAAGGAATGAATCCTTTATGACGCTCAACACCTATTAAACATCCACCTGCTAAATAATACATTAAATTATGCTTAGTGCAAAAATCATCAAAGTATATTAGCATTTCCAACATCTTATTCTGCATGTCTCTTATACTTATTTCATTGTTCTTTTCCATGTTTCCTCCACTCGACAACAATTTCAATTTTAAATCCATTGAACCTTATTATCATCCCAAGTGCAATTTGGTAGATAACTGTCGAAGATTGCTGTGGTTAATCTAAAAAATATTTCAAATATCCCATCGCAATATTTATTCACTTTTTCTTTTTCAAGAAATAAATTTCTTTTTCTTTGGCTGTCATTCCTTTAGTTGGAATTCCTTTCAATCTAGCTTTAGCTGCGTACTCATCAATTGACTCTATATACTTAGCCGGTATTCCACCCACTATAGAATTCGATGCAACATCTTTTGTAACAACAGCGCCGCACGCTATAACACAATTATCACCTATCTTAACCCCAGGCATAATAATTGCGTTAGTTCCTACGTGGACATTATTCCCTATTGTAATTCTCGCCAAATAATCCATATTGACGAATTCATTACCAAAACCAGAACTTTTGTCTCGTAATACCCAATATCCACCATCATGTGTTATAAGTTGTACACCGGCATTTATCCTCACATGATTTCCAATTGTTATCAAATATGGTTCGCTACCAAAATTAGCACTTTTATATATATAACAATTAGAACCAATCGAAACCCCTTTATTTCTTAAAAAATCTATATATTTTCTAGGACTAGCTAGCTTGACCTTGATATATTCAAAAATTTTTTTCATATCCACTTTCCACCTCTTAGTAATCAATGAAGAGTAGCATACCATTGATATACAACTGTCAACAGTCACCCTCCCACAAATTGTCTTGTCAAAATATTTCTCTTTAATATTTTAGAAATAATCATACTTACACTAAATGATAAAACGAATGAAATTAATACAACCAAAAGCACTGGAAGTTTCCCATAAAACACATATAAAACACACCATATTATTTGTTGATGAAATAAATACATCTGAAAACTATTTTCCTTAAGTTCAATAAAAAAATGACTAGAAAAAATTGCATTATCCTCAATTTCGTGATATACAATAAAAACAAGAAAAATACCTGTTATACTACAAATTGTCGCAGATAAGAAGTTTAATACTTTGATACTTATGATTGGACTCGTACTTAGTATATATATAACGAAAAAAATAATATGTGCGGCAATCGTACTTGCTGCAAATACCCTACTTCTATTTTTAAATACTTCAATGATTACTTTTCCATTCATACCCAAAACAAAATATGGCATAAACTTAACACACATAGCGCTTTGAAATGGCAATGAAGTATACCTATCTAACATTAAATATAATGTCTCAAATCCTACAAACAATGCAACTATCCTTATGATACTAAGATTGTATAATTTGTCACCAAATAAATAAGCAATTACAAACACCATAAAAAGCATTATAATATACCATAATTGACTTGGAGAATATGCAAGGACATACTTATATATAATATCTCCTAAAGAAGATTTATAGAATAACACATAAAACGGTATAATCCAAACAACACATACAAAAACATAAGGTATTAATAATCTTTTAATTTTCTTTTTCAAGAATATCCAAAATGAGTTATAATGATTTCTTTCAAATCTCATCACTGAATATATATATCCCGAAGCAAATGTGAACACATATATATGAATTAAGTTCATCCATTGGGCTATACATGATAACACTACGTTTCTTTCTTCAGTTTTTACTATAAACCATCCACCAGGCATCCAAATTGCAATACAATGATAGATTATAATACTAAGCATCATTATTGCCTTTACATTACTTACATCATTCAGTCTTCTATTATCCAAATTAATTCACCTATTAAAAATACGCTTGCACACAGATATCATGTATTCTCTGTAAAATAAAAAATTGAATGCAACAACTAAAATCCCCCAAATTATTGTTGTTATTACTCCCGATATAATCAATGAACCCCAACTGCTAATAGTTGCTATATTAATCACTCCACATACAATTATTCCCAAAATAGAACTAATAGCATCAATAACAATAAGCTTTACACAATGCTTTTTGGATGTAAAAATGATGTTCTTATACACATATGATAATAGCCACAAAACTTGATATCCCATCGCAACGCTAGTACCTACTGCAACACCTATAAGACCAAATTTTTTAACCATAACTGCAGAAATAACAATATTCATAATAGCAGAATATATATAACTGCCTTGTGTTTCCTTGTACTTTCCACTAGCTCTAATCATCATATGATACGGCAATCTCAAGCAATACAGTCCATATGCAAGCGTAATTATATATCCAAAAAATGATTGATTATAATTTGCATCATTAACCCCCTTAGTGTAAACAAGCACAAAGGGAACTATTAGCTGTGAAGTACATCCCATAATGAATACAGTCAAAGTGTGTACCGCCCACTCAACTACATAGAAAAACTGCTTAAACTTATTTTTATCATCTCTAACATATAAATCACCCAAAATAGATTGAATTCCACTAGTTACTGTATTAAATAATTGCTTAATTGCAGAAACAACCAAATAATATACCGAATACACGGAAACATCTTTCAAAGTTGAAAATACAGTCAAAATTATAATATCCGTACTATCAAAAACAATAGCTGCTATATGCTGTGCTATTCCATTCCATTTTTGCTTAATTGGTTCGCCTTGTACCTTTACATTAATATCTAAATGATAATTTTTCTTAACATATAAATTAAGAAAGAAAGGACGAACACAATATATAACAGCCGTGCTAAGCTTGACCACTTGAATGCTTGCACCACATTTCATTAAAATAGCACTACATACAGTATTAATAATCAGTGTTATGATTTGAAGGTTATATTGAATATAACTTTTTTGATCTGCTGATAAAAACAAGGAATTTACTATGCCAAAATAATATTGCAAAAATGAGCTAATCCCCATTGCAACGATAAGGGTCGCCGTATATGTAAAACCGCATTTTTCACTACTCATAAACGGGAAAGCAATTGTTAAAATTCCAATATACACAACCAATATTCTGGCTATCTTACTGAAAAAGCGCCTAGCTGAAACATAAACCTCACTTTGCATACGGATATCCCCATTAGCCAGAGGTCCATACAATGCCGTTTGCGTAACGGCACCAACACCTAATTCCAAAAATGATATGGCTGATAAAAATTGGGATATTGAATTCACCAATCCATTTACACTTGATCCATAGCATTGGAGAATTAGACGTGGCAAAACTAACCCGCAAACTATAGTTACCAATTGCGATAATGAGGCGGATATCGTATTTTTAGCTAAATTATATTTCTTCATGTGTTATTACTTTTCCTTTTTGATTCCACATTACCACTTCATACAAAACAACTGTTCTTAGAAGGAATATCAAATTCGAATAGAAATTAACCGTACTAAAGTCCATTATAAAAATAGTTAATAACAATATAAGTGCAAGGTCTTTTTCTTTTCCTTTTTCCATAGTAAATATTTTTGAGCCCACCAATAAAATAGGGATATAGTAGATTAAAAATAACACAATACCACCACTAACTAAAATCTCCATATAGTTATTATGACAATAATAGCCAAAACCAGAATAAACGGCAAATGCTCCTATTCCCCAACCAAGTACTGGCTTTTCCAGGAACATCTTCCTAGCAAATCCAATCATGTCCAATCTCTTCTCTGTTGAGCTAACATCTACAACATCTCCACTTAATCCAGCACCATCATTAAATCCTATTGTAAATAAAGCAGAATCAATTCTTTTTCCTATCAAAGTATATAAAACAGGAGACTGATGTATGGCAACCCAAAAAAATACAATTCCTATAGCAATCAAGATCAACGCTTTTATATTTACTTTTTTGACCATTTTAATTCCATAATATAGCACTGGCAACAGTGCTAAAATAAGACCATTTTTAGATCCCGTAAAAAAAACAATTAACAAATCAAAAACACAAACAGCTAATAACAATAATGATTTATCACATATGAACATAAAAATTGCCAGTAAGGCCAAAAAGCCAAAAGACCATGCAATAACATTTGGGTTGATATCTGATGAAATCCCCAATCTATATCCCGAATGACCTGCTATAAAATCTCCCCACCTGTACATAAGCATACTATATTCACTTGAAAGAATGCTCATTCCAGCCATTAATGACGCAAATATCGTTCCAACCTTAATAACTTTTATGATATCGCCCTGATAATGCATTAGTATAAGTTGAACCATTATAGCACAAAGAAAAACTGCCGAATTATATGGAATTGAGAATTGTTCGCTATCACCTATACGCATTCCTTCTATGTCAATTAGAATCATTAGCATTATAAGCCACAATCCAAAGAGCGGCACCGATATCCCATAGTTTGTTTTAGCGGCAAGCAATAAACGAAAAGCCAGCACAAAAACCATCACAAATAACCCCTGCGTATAGCACACACCGAACGTAACTAAAAGAGCTATCAGAAAGCCGTCCAATAATTCAGATGATGGTTTTTGATAAACTAGTTTCATAATAACTTCTCCTTGTAACAAGATACTATTTCGATTATCATAATTTTAATTATATTTCAACAAATTATGTCATTATAACGTAAATAAAAGCTTTTCCTTTAAAGCGATACAAACACAATAATTTTTAATAACAACTACCTTATCACCGCTACTACGGTTTTAAACATCGTTCCAATATCCTTTATAAAGCTGAAATTGCTGATACTTTCAAGATTATATTCCATTTTACCTGGAAGTACTTTCTCAATGTATACCTTATCAACATCATCAGCCTTATTCAGCAACTCGGCTTCGTCTTTATATTTTATACTTGCTTCAGAAGTTACCCCGGCAGGTAACAACAAGGTAGCAAACATCTCAGGTGCATAATGCTTGACGTAATGCGTACTTTCAGGTCTAGTACCCACAAGGGACATATCTCCCAGGAGAATATTAAAAAGCTGCGGTATTTCATCAAGCCGGTACTTTCTGATAACAGCCCCTACTCTTGTAATCCTACTATCGTTAGATACAGTTACTTGAGTCCCTATCTTATCTGCATTAGCAACCATTGTTCGGAATTTGAAAATCCGAAACTTTCTACCATACTGCGTCACTCTCTCTTGACGATAGAAAACTCCACCCTTAGAATCCAACACTATAAGAATTGAAAGTACAAGCAACAAAGGAGACAGCAATACAATCAGTACCAAAGAAACAACAATATCGAATATTCTCTTCAGAAACAAGCTGAATCCCTTCTTCTTCAACTGATCATAATAAGGACGCACTGCATCTGTCTGCATATACTCTGGCAGCTGATTCCACTCTCTTAACATCTCTATCTCCTGTTTTACCGTAATTATCAGATATATTCCTTAACAATTCTGCTGAACTGCTCAATAACATAATCAACTTCTTCATCCGTAAGCTTCGTATGAAGAGGCAATGTAATCTCATTTGCAAAGTTTTCATACGCATTCGGATAGTCCTTGATATCAAAGCCTAAATTCTTATAAGCCGTCATCATAGGCAATGGCTTGTAGTGTACATTGCAAGCAACACCCTTTTCAGCCATTTTTGTAATAATTTCACTGCGCTGTTCAGACGTAATACCTGGAATTCTGGTTATATACAAATGTCCAGATGATTGATGTTCATCGTTATAATGATCAAGAACCTTGATTCCCAACGGCTTGAATGCCGCATCATATTTGCCAATAATTTCTTTTCTTCTGGCAAGCAATCCTTTATAGCGTCTCATCTGTGCCAAGCCAATGCCTGCAACGACATCAGTCATATTGCACTTATACCAAGGTCCTACAATATCATATTCCCATGCGCCTAATTTAGTCTTAGCTAATGCATCCTTAGACTGTCCGTGAAGTGAGAACAATTGATATTGCTTGTACAATTTGTCACTGTCAATACCTTCGATATCACGCCAAACAGCGGCACCACCTTCAGCAGTCGTAAAGTTTTTAACAGCGTGAAAACTGAAGTTGCTAAAATCAGCAACGCTTCCGACTGGCTTTCCATGATAGGTTGCACCAAAAGCATGCGCCGTGTCAGCCATGACAATGACGCGACCGATTTTTTCTTGAAGCTTATTTTCTGGATGGAACAAATGCTTTTTGCTCTCTACAATTGAAAAAATCTTATCGTAGTCGCAAGGTACGCCACCAAGATCCACTGGGATAATAACTTTTGTTTTTTCAGTAATAGAATCGGCTAACTTATCATAGTCCATTTCCAAAGAATCTTTTTGAGTATCGACTAAAACAAGCTTTGCCCCAACGTGACAAACAACAGATGCGCTTGCAGTATAAGTATATGCACTTGTAATGACTTCATCACCTTCATGTATTCCCAATAAGCGAAGCGTCATCTCACCACAAGCCGTTTGAGAATTAAGACAAACTGCTTTATTGACACCGCATAATTCGGCAACTTCTTTTTCAAGTTCCTTAGTTCTCGGACCAGTCGTTATCCAGCCTGAACGCAAAGCTTCAGACACTTCATTAATTTCTTCTTCAGTAATATCTGGTGGTGAAAACGGAATATTCATGGGCATATTCATTTTAAGTTCTCCTCTTTCTCTTAACGAAATACTATGTTCTACTTCTGATAAATTTCTTCCTTGCCAGTCGGATGAGCACCAACTGGATGGAATGTTGAAACTACTTTCTCAACCATTGATACGATGCTTTCGCTATTCTGATAGCTTGCCTGTGACAGATTTTCAAGATCTTTAAAGAAGTTGTCCATATCAAACGGAATCGGCTGACCGATAAAAATCAACTCATTTTCAGTCTTCTTTAAGCCCTCTTCCTTCATGAGCTTTTCTTCATACAGCTTTTCTCCGCTTCGAAGACCCGTATAAACAATTGGAATATCAACATCCGGCTCATATCCTGACAGCTTGATCAAATTTCTGGCCAGAGTGTCAATCTTGACTGGCGATCCCATATCAAGAACAAAGATTTCCCCGCCTTTCGCATATGTACCTGCTTGAAGAACCAGGCTGACGGCTTCGGAAATTGTCATGAAGTAGCGGATAATATCCGGATGGGTAACCGTTACAGGTCCTCCTTCAGCAATCTGCTTCTTAAAAAGGGGAATTACACTGCCGTTGCTGCCCAGGACGTTACCGAAGCGAACAGCCACAAACTTTGTCCTCGAAGTTTCCGGCCTCTCATCCTTAAGCCCGTCCTTCCTGTGATCATGCAACAACGGCAGAGAAGCAAAGTCATTATTCTCGCTGATTCTCTCCATGCTCTGAATAACCATTTCGCACAGTCTCTTGCTTGCACCCATGATGTTTGTCGGGTTGACGGCCTTGTCCGTACTGATGAGAACGAACCTTTCAACATCATACTTAAGCGCCATGTAGGCAACCTTGTATGTGCCAACGACATTGTTCTTGATTGCCTCGTTGGGGCTTGTCTCCATCAGAGGAACATGCTTGTGCGCTGCGGCATGATAAACGATGTCGGGACGATACTTGTCAAAAATCATGTCCAGGCGACGGCTGTCACGAACGGACCCTATCAGCGTCACAAGATTGAGCTTATCGCCATACTTACGGACAAGTTCCTGCTGAATGGCATAGGCATTGTTCTCGTAAATGTCAAAGATAATGAGCTGCTTCGGATTATGTGCTGCAATCTGCCGGCATAATTCGCTGCCGATTGATCCGCCACCACCCGTGACAAGGATGGTCTTTCCGGTAAGCTGCCTGAAGACCTCTGCCATGTCAACTTTAATGGGATCTCTTCCAAGAAGATCTTCAACATTGACAGCCTTCATCTTGCTCAACGACACCTCACCGTTGGCAAGCTGATAAATTCCCGGCAGACTCTTTAGTTCACACTTTGTCTCCTTGCAGATATTGAGAATATCCCGCTTGTCTTCAACTGAAGCCGACGGAATTGCAAACATGATCTGGTCAATGCTGTACTTCTTGACGGCACTTAAAATTGCGTCGCGACCACCAACAATGGGAACACCTTCCATTGTCCGGTCCCATTTGTTGGGGTTGTCATCAATGACACAGCACGCCTTGCCTGACATCCCCTGGGAATTGCGCATCTCCCTTAAAATCGTCTTGCCGGCAGATCCTGCACCGATTATCATAACGTTGTGAATTGCAGCATGATTGTTGTAGCGGCGATTACGCTCAAGATTGATGTATCTGTAACTGAATCTGATTCCGACAATCAGCGCAAACTGAATGAAGGCACCGAAGATGTAATATGACGCCGGCATTCTGGTAACCAGACAGGTCATGAAAAGTCCCTGGAAGATTGTCGTTACCACAGACGAGGCGATGATTCTGTTAAGTTCATCAAAGCTTGCGAACTGCCACAAGCTGTTGTACAGTTTCAAGCAATGAAACACAATCAGCGTGAAGACTGTGTAGAATGGTGCAAACTTCATAAAAGCATGAAGACATTCAGGAGGAATGCTTGAAATGCGCATGTCAAACCTGAGAAACAGTGCGGCAAAATATGAAACGTTAACCGCAATAATGTCGTAAACAACCAAATACAAGGAAATCATTTTCCAATGTTCGAATTTCTTTTCTGAACCGTTTTTCATCGTCGTAATCTACCCTCTCCGCCATCGCATAATATTGTAATGACGCTGTTTTTCAACAACGTCACTGCAAATAATCATCAGTTAAAAGAACAAGAACCTCTTTTTCTTCTTGATAGGTGAATAGTTGTGTGCAGAAACATAGTCACCATTTATCAGCTTTTCGGCATTGTCCTCGAATTCCATTGCCTTGTCTTCCCCGAAATCTTCGGCAATCCTGTACAATGCCTCACTAAGGACGAACTTCCTGCCCGGAAGGCTGTGAGCATCTGAAGCAACGACTTGAACAAGATTGTGTTCAACCATGTCATGCGAAATCTGTGCAACGTGCTCGCCAAAACCTCCAACGTAGCTTGTTGCGGTGACCTGTGCCAAGGCACCGTTTGAGATGAAGCTATATAAGATGTCTAAATTGTCCTGAATCTTTTTGTTTCTTTCAGGATGAACGATTACAGGAATCGTTCCTTTGCGCTTCAAATCAAAAATCAGCTGTTCCGCATAGCCTGGAACGTCACCATGAGGAAATTCCAACAACATGTAACGTTTTTGCTCATCGATGCCCAAAAGATCATCGTAACGCTCAACCAGATCACCGTTGATGTGAACTTCTTGACCGGCAAAGACCGTCAACGGGATATCCCTGTTGTCAAGTTCGGCCTGAAAATCATCGCAGACTTTGACGACGTCATCTTTGTGATTGACATAGTCGCTGTCAAGATGATGCGGTGTCGCCAAAATATGCGTCACGCCGTCCGAAACCGCTGCTTCAGCAAGTTTTAAAGACGTTTCTAAATTTTTGGAACCATCATCAATCCCGGGAAGGATGTGACAATGCAGGTCAACAATTTTGTCAAATCGCATTATTTCTTGTCTTCTTTCCCATAATATCCATAGTAACCGTAATATCCATAATAGCCGCTGCCGGATGATCCCTTGACGTCATTGAAAATCGTACCGATAATTTTGGCATTGACGTGATCCAACAATCCGACTGCCTGACGCAAAGCTTCTTTTTCAGTTTTGCCTTCTCGAACGACAAGCACCGTCCCGTCAACACGCGTCGCAATCAGTTGGGCATCGGTTACGCTCAATAGCGGCGGGGCATCATAGATCACAAGATCAAAGTTATCTTCCAAAGCCTTGATCAAGCCGGCCATTTTCCGCGATCCGATCAATTCTGACGGGTTAGGCGGCACCGGGCCACTTGGCATAACGCTCAGATTATCAACTGTCGTTTTATAAATCACGGCATTTGCCGGCATGTCTTTTTCCGTCAAAAAGTTCGTCAAGCCCTTCGGATCAGCGATACTGAATGTTGCGTTAAGCGTTGGACGTCTCAAGTCGGAATCGACCAGCAACGTTTTCTTACCTTGACGAGCAAACGAAACGGCCAAGTTGGCCGAAACGGTCGATTTGCCTTCCGAAGCCATCGATGACGTCAACATGATTGATTTGAACTGTTCGTCAGCACTAGAAAATTCGATGTTCGTACGAATCGTATTGAACTGTTCCGTGTTGGCCGAACCTGATTTGGATACGGTGATCATGCGAACGCCGTAATACATTGTTGTAGTTTCAAGATGTTTCTTCTTTTTCTTAAACAATGACATTTCATACCTCCGCTAATCTAAACGCGACGACGAACACGACGTTCATCGCCATTTTCCGGAACGCTTTCGTTCTTTTCAATGATTTTGACCAAGCCGTAATCCTGGTTATCGCTGCTGATGTGGTAAATGGCGCCAAGATTCGTCAAACCGAGTTCCTTTGTCAAGAAGTCCGTATCTTTGACGGTCGTATCACGAAGTTCTTTGATGACGGCAATCGCAATGCCGATCAATAAGCCAAGCAGCAAGCCGATTACCGCATTTTTCACCTTATTGGGCGAAACCGGCTTCGTATTGGCCGTTGCTTTCGTAACGACGGTTACGTTATCGATTTTCATCATTGTCTTGATCTTTTTAGCAAAAACTTTGCCGATCGTATTGGCAAGATCAGCTGCCGTATAGGCATTCGTGTCGGTTACGGTCACGCTCAAAACCTGTGAGTTTGTCTGGTTCGTAATCGACATCGACTTCTGCAAAGCACCGACGGATCCTTGATAGTTGTCGCGTTCTCTGACTTCTTTGACGACAGGAGCCAAGATGACTGATTTTTGCAAGACGTCCTTATAAGTATTGATTGCCTGCAAATCGGCCTGTTGTGCCGTATATTGCATCTGGGTGTTGTCTGCTTTTTGATTGACCAAAATATCAATCGTTGAACTGTACTTTGGAGTCATCAAAACAAAGGTCGCAAATAGGGACACCAGCAAGCCTGCGATGCCCCAGATGATAATGCTGACAATGCTTTTCCTGACAGCTCCGAACAGTTGAGATAAATCGATAACTGTTTCTTCATTATTGTTGTCGTTCATTTCACTTCTCCTCATATGTAGATTACTCTCACCATTTTAACATAATTCAAGACAGGTGTTTTCTTAATTTACATAGTTTTTCAAAAAATAGCCAATCGAATTATCGATTATTATATAACTGTAATGCAATGCAAATAATTGATAACGCATTATCGATAATCCTTTTAATTTCTATCAGAGTCTTATAAAGAACATTCTACCACATTAGAATACGGAAAGTAGGGCAAATTTGCCCTACTTTAATTTCAGCATTCATAAATATTATTCAATGTTATATTTTAGTTCACAATTTATTTATATCAAACACTAACTAAAAGGAGTATCATAATAGGTGAAATAAGGGTTATCGACATTTAAAGGTTGCGGTTACAAAAAAGGAGTGGTATATATGAAAAAAGAATTGAAGCTTTTCGGAATTTTGCTTGTTTCAGGCTTGATTTTAGGGGCTTGCTCAAATCAAAAAAAAGGTGAAAAAACTTCAAACGAAAGCGAAAAAACAAGTTCAGTATCGTCAGTCAAGACGAAAAAATCTCAAGAAAAGTCACAATCATCAAGCTCCGTCAAAAAAGATGTCTCAGCTTCCAGTGCCGGTTCAGTTTCTGACGCTTCTTCGAGTTCCGGCTCAAACCTCGAGGCAAGAGAAACATCAACGTCTTCCCCGACACTGGATTTAAACAACAAACGATTATCAGAACTTAATGCTTCAATACGAAATAACTTAGGAAACATCTTGCTTCCGAGCGCAAACGGACTCGATTCGGCACCCGGATATTTGAACATGCGCTATACCGGTGATGCAAATAACTTCTCCGTTGACTACATCGTCAGCTACAACCCATACGGATTGAATGACGGTGCAATCAGCGGACACGTGCCTTACGCAACATTTGTCAAAAAGACTTATGACAGCGAGAGCGCAGCCGCAAACGACGTGCCTTACCAGTCAGCAGACAGCTCAAGCGGATTGCCGACGGTCGATCTTGGTCACAACATCAGCGGCGTCATGGACTCGGGTGCGGGACAACGCTACCTGCAATGGAACGAAGGCAGATGGTCATTCGTCGTTCATGCGAGTGCAGTCGTTGGCGAAGATCCTGTTCCGACAGCACAACACGTCGTTGACCTGCTTGAACGGTACTACCTGCCGGCACCAAGTACCAAAGGTGGCGGACAGCTTGAAGCAACCGCCAGCGAAAACGTGCTGACGTGGAACAAGGGCAACGTTTTGTATACGTTGAAGGGAAAGAATATCGATACGCTGGTCAAGATGGCTGCCAGCGTGAAATGATGGATAATAGGAAGCGCCGCGACGGGGTCGGGGCGCTTTTTTGCGTATTGGGGGGGCGTAGACAAAATTCAGGCTTTTTGCTCTGTTTTTGTCTACTTCGAGGGGCGCGCGGGCCAGCTGCGGTGGAATTCGTGCGAATCAGGGGGCGAAGGCGGCGTCCAACGCATATTGCTTCGGACCCGGGGGGTGGCCGAAGCACACGTCGAATGCTGTTCGCCTCCGTGCACAAGCAGGTTTCAGCACTTCGCACGTCAGTTCATGACTGGTCATCCGTTTACTCAAGCGCAGGTATCACAAACAAATTCGGGATGCGGCACTGCATTTTCATGAAACAAAAAAGCACGTCGGCAAATTCCAACGTGCTTTTTAAAACAATTCAGAATGTGTGCCTAGCCTGTAAAGAAACAGGACCAGCACGTCTTGGCGAATTTCATAGATGAGCAGGCAATCCGGTTCAACGTGACATTCGCGTGTGCCCTTGTAATTACCCGTAAGAGCATGATCTCTGTACTTTTCGTCCAATGTGCCGCCAGCAGCTAAAACATCAATCACTTTAAACAATCTATCAAGATTCCTATGCTGTTTTTTCGCAAGCTTGAAATCCCTCGTCAACCACCATCGGCTAAAGTCGATGGCTTATGGGCAAACACCCAGTATTGAGTATCCGAACCATAATTTGCATAGATACGGACGATTTACTCAAACAGCTGCAGTTGCTTGAGCAGTGATCATCTAATTACCAATGCCTTTTACATTCCCAGGTTGCCATAGGAATGAGCCGAGTTTTTTGACTAGGTTTTTTGTTGTTTCTGGAGTCCTTTTTCAAGAATATTTAGTGCTGCATTATAATCACGGATATGATGAACATGGCACTGTGGACATATCCATTCACGATCTGCCAGTGTCAGCTTTTCGGTCCCGTCACTTCCCATTACAAAACCGCAGTCATGACAGGTTTGGGTCGTGTTTTTAGGGCTGACCGTGATAAATTGACGGCCATAAAGGCCGGCTTTGTATGACAACATACACAAGAAAGACCGCCAGCCAACATCACTGATGCTCATTGCCAAGGCATGATTTTTTAGTAGATTCTTACTCCTCAATTCTTCGGTTACAACGAGATCGTGGTTCTTGATCAGTGCTGTAGACGTGCGTTGGAGAAAATCATGGCGTCGGTCAAATACCCGTGCATGTATCTTAGCGACTAACAAACGCTGCTTCTGGTAGTTTTTGCTTTCTTGCAAAGAACGCTGTTCTTTTTTAGCCCGGCGCTGGCGACGTGAAAGAGTGCGCTGTGCATTAGCTAATTTTCCCTTGATTGTTCGATAGTAGCGTGGGTTAGCGACGGTTCGACCATCACTGGCGATCAGAAAGTTTTCTGTATTTAGGTCAATGCCAATTTGCCGATTAGTACGGCTAAGCTTAGGAACAAACGGTGTATCGGAACCTAATTGCAACGACAAAAAGAACCGATCGGCTGCATCTTTGGAAATGGACACCGTACCGATGCGTGTTTCGCCTTGGCGATCCAATAGTCGCTGCTGAGCGCCTTTGATACGCAAACGTCCTAGTTTAGGTAGCACGATATGCCTGCAGTCTTCAAAGAAGACGGTACCGTTGGTTAGTCGTGCCG
>ERZ825324.884-NODE-884-length-39395-cov-11.607982_pt1 | contig 39395 bp, 37 predicted proteins | sample MGYA00519859_ERZ825324 | MGnify/ENA primary metagenome ERZ825324 (study PRJEB31778, sample SAMEA3449198) | human gut metagenome | biome: human gut; feature: human-associated habitat; material: faeces | place: United Kingdom | collected 2010/2012 ...
GCCGTATCTCAGTCCCAATGTGGCCGTTCAACCTCTCAGTCCGGCTACTGATCGTTGACTTGGTAGGCCGTTACCCCACCAACTATCTAATCAGACGCGAGCCCATCTACTAGCAGATTACTCTTTTCCCATTTTCATCATGTGATGTTCATGGCATATGCGGTATTAGCAATGATTTCTCACTGTTATTCCCCTCTAGTAGGCAGGTTGCTCACGCGTTACTCACCAGTCCGCCACTAAAGCCATTGTTATAAAATCTCAATCAGATAAATCTTCAATCCTTTTTATAACGACTTCCGTTCGACTTGCATGTCTTATGTGCGCCGCCAGCGTTTATCCTGAGCCAGGATCAAACTCTCATATTTATGGTATTTATATTTAATGTTTTTCAACATTTTATAAATCTAAATCTTTAAGTTTTAAAGCTCATTAAATTTGTTTTTTATGGTAGTACAAATTAACTACCGCTATTGGTCTTTTTTCAAAGGTTTATTGTTTACTTTTCAATGTGCTCTTGTTCTTCAGCTCTTCGCTGTGGAACGTTTCATATTGTACCATCTTTATTTTGTTTTGTCAACAGTTTTTTTAATTTTTTTCAAATTATTTTTTATACTGTTTTTTAGGATAAAAAAGTGTAAAATAAAAAACTAGTAATGCTTAATTTTGTTGTAATTTGGAGTGTTTTTATTACTAATTTATTTAATATTTTTATCCGTTGTTCGGCACTTCAAATATAATACCACAGACCTTATTTAATGTCAACACCTTTTTTTAATTTTTTCATTTTTTTTCGGATGGGCAAAATTTTCATTGCCAATGCAACAACTTTTTTAAAAGCAAAGTGTTGTCATATACTCGTTTTATATTTTTGATCTTCTTTATTTTATAATTTATCTCTTCTTTAGTCAATTAGGCTGCCAAACATTTTGATAGTTTAATTCTGTATATATCTAAAAAGCTTGTATCTATGCCTTTTTTCTTTAAATTATTTTCAAATACTTCTAGTGGTGTTTTATATCCTAGTACTTTTCTTGGCATATTATTTATCTTTCTTGCTATATTTAATATATCTTCATCACTTAAATTTTCTACTAACTTTCCTTTTTTAAAATATCTTCTTATCATCCTATTTTTATTTTCATTGTATCCTCTTTCACATAATGCATATGGATGTGTGTAGTATACCTGAAATCTTTTCTTATTATTGTCTTTTGATGACATCATCATTTCTTCTATTTTACTAAACTCTATTCCATTATCTAACAACAAACTTTCCATTATTTCACTTAATGGGGGAATTTCTTCTTCTAATTTATCTAACTAATGTGATTAATGTGTTGTGTCTTCCTTTTGCTACTCCTACTACGCTATCTCCTTCAAAATGTGTATCTGTATCTTTATTTTTTATTTCTTCTGGCATTACTTCTATTGATATCTCTTTTTTTCTTTCGCTTATTTCTTTTGTTTGTGTATGTGGATTATTGTCTTGCTTTTTAAAATATCCTTTCCCATGTGGCAAGTCATTTATTGTTAATCCATATTTTCTTGCCTTTACTGCTCTATATATTGCATTTCTTCCTACACTTGTTTCTTCTTCTTTTATTTTTTCTTCTTTGCTTAGATTTGCTATTACATCTGGGCTATAATCTATATTCTTTTCCTTTAACAATGCTACTACTGACCATCTCAAATTTGGATATCTATCTAATTTATATTTTTTCCTGTTTTGTATTTTATTTTTTTCTGCCTTTTTTTGAGCTTTCTCTGATGAATAATATTTTATATTTATTTGTTTTTTCTCTTTATATGGCGATTTTGTACTATTTATATCCCATATTTCTATTACGTTATTATCTATTTCTCTTTTTATACTTGAGCGGTTTTTTCCTACAAATGCTCCTATGAATGCATTATTAAATCCTGCTGTATGCAGGATTTCTATACTTATTCTATCTTCTGGTGTTAGATGTTTAAATTTTCCTGTTTTTTCTTCTTCATTTCTTTCTATTTTCTTTAAACATTCCTGATAAAACACTTTTCTCATTTGTCTACTTATTGTATGACTTCTCATTGATTTTATCAATTTTTTAAGATTTTTATCACTTAATCCTAATTTGGGGTCAATTGTAAAAAATACCATTTTAATCTCTTATTTTTTTATTGACATAGACTTTTATTGTGTTTATAATAAATTTAAGAAATGAACATAGAGGTAATAACATAAGATGCAAGCTTTAAAAGTTAGAGAAAAAAAAGTTAGTGTACACACATATAACTATGATAATATAATTGAATTTTTAAATATAACAAAAGATATTTTAGAAAATCCTACTGTAAAACAGATGAAAAATTTTAGGCAACACTACAATTGTTCTTGCTATAAACATTGTTTAGAGGTTGCCTATTGGTCATATTTATTTTGCAAAAAATATGGCTGGGATTATGTTTCTGCAGCTAGAGGTGCAATGCTACACGATTTGTTTTTATATGATTGGAGAGGTTCTAAAAAGAAACTGCATTTAAAACATTTTCATGCTTTTATTCATCCTCAAATTGCTTTATATAATGCAGAAAAATTATTTAATTTAAATAATAAAGAAAAAGACATAATCGTAAAACACATGTGGCCTGTAACTTTGTTAAGTATTCCTAAATATAGAGAAAGCTTTTTGATTACTATTTTTGATAAACGCAGTGCCTTAAAATCTTTTTTCGAGTACAATAAAAAACAGCTTTCAAATACTAAATTATATAGATACGCATACATATTTTTAACTGGTTTATTATTTAGAATATTTTAATCATGTATAATTTTAGGACGAAGAAAAAAATTGTACATGATTAAAATAAGTTGATAATTTGCATTGCCTCTTTATCTCTTATATGGTCTAAAATATATTTGCAATTTTCTAATTCTGCAATTGCTTCTGTATATTCTTCTAATTGAATATATCTTTTAAATTTTACCATAGACACATTTACTTTTTCTAATTCTTCGTGTTCTATATAAAGTGCAGTCTTATTATTTATATTTTTCCAGCCTTCTTCCATAATTTTTATTTTTTCTTTTAGTTTTTCTTGTTTACTAGTTTTATTGTCATTTTCTTTTCCCTCTTTGCAAGTATTTTCAGCAATATCTTGTTCTTTTTCCATTATATATATATCTTCACTAATTTCTTTTATTTGTTCCAATTGTTCATTTATTTTTGCAAAGTTTATTTTTGTATAATTATGTGTTATTGTGTCTAATATGATTATTGCTATAACTATTATAATTACTATAATAAGTTCTTTTTTCATATTGATAATTTTCCTTCCCTAAATTCTCCTAATTTTATCGAATTTTTCTAATATTTTTGCTTATAGCAAGTTTACAAAAAAATTAATCTTTTTCTTTCTTTTGGCAATATATATTTCCTTTTTCATTTATTGTTACAATTAGTGCCTCTTCTGGTATCATTTGAAATTTTTGCGTTTGTTTTTTCAGCCAATCATAATTCTTATCTATTAATTTCAAATTTTCATTCAATATTTTACCATCTATTACAAGATTATATGTCATTCCCTCATAATCTGGCATAATGTTAAAGTCTTCAGGTGTAGTCGTTCTTTTATTAGGTTTTTGTATTACAGAAATATCTCCACTAGTTTCTAGTATTGCAAATTCTACATCTCCAATGTTCATAACATTATTGCTTCTTAATTTTTCTTCTAACTCGTTTAAAGTAAAACGTTCTTTTCTCATCTGATTCTCGTCTATTCTTCCTTTATTTATTAACACAGTTGGTTTTCCACATATAAATTCTCTTATTTTACTGCTTTTTATGTTCAATATAGATATTACTAGATGCATTACTAGTAAACCTAAAATTGGAATTATTCCATTTGAAATTGGAATTCCAATATCAGTCATTGGAATTGATGCCAAGTCTGCTATCATTATCGAAATTGCAAGTTCAAACGGTTGCATCTGCCCTATTTCACGCTTTCCCATTAATCTCATTACAATTAGTACTATTATATAAATAATAATCGACCTGATAAAAGTTGCTAACATTAATTTTATTCCTCTTATTATATATTTGAATTTTCATTGGATTTATCCATAAACCATTTTTATTTTTTGCTATTTTCTTGTATTTATTCATCAGTTTGAATAATTTATTTTTTTCTGTAAATACTAAAAATAAATTCATTTTAGGAGGTTTTTATTATGGATAACAATAATATTGAAGCAAGAAATTCATCTCGTCCAAATACATTTGCACAAGTAGTTTTAAGATTTGTAACATCTGCTGTAATACTTGCTATAACAGCATTTTTCACACCAGGATTTACAATAAGCAATGTTTGGGCTCTAGCACTAGCAGCAGTGGTTTTAACTGTTATAGATTTCTTACTTGTTAAATTTACCGGCCTTCACGCAAGCGCATTTGGAAAAGGCTTTGTAGGGTTTGTCCTTGCAGCTGTTGTCTTGTATGCTACACAATTTTTTGTAGTAGGATATTCTATATCTTGGATAGCAGCAATAATAGGTGCATTAATTTATGGAGTGGTAGATTATTTTATACCAGAACAACAATAGAATAAGACAAAGGAATTTTATCCTTTGTCTTATTCTATTGATCCTATCCATTGTTTAATTGTTTGAATGATACACATTAAGTATACTTTAAAATAAAAGCCTACAGTAATAATAATGTAAATTCCGAAGCCTAAATTTACTATTATCTTGTCTAAAATGCCATCTTTTTTTATTAGCTTTTTTATGCCAAATGTATATACTAATATTATTACAAGAGTGGCAATAGATAATTCTATTCCAAGTTTCATTTTTGCCGGAATAAATGTTAATTCAATTTCATTTGTTCCTTCTTTTAGGTCTAAGCTTATATATGTATTAAATATTCTGTTAATGTCTTGAACTTCTCCGTTATTTACTCCGGTCCAACCTGTATCATACGTTATTGGTAAAAATAATTTTTGGCCTGCTTTAGCATTTTCAATTTTGATTTTTATTTTATTATTTTCTATATTTATTTCTTTTGTAGTATTTTCTTTGTAATTAGAAATAAAATTCTCGAATTTTTCTAATGGCAATGTTGCAAATTTCAAGTTGCAATCTTCTTTATAGCATACAACTTCTATCTCCACATCTTGATTCTCAAATTCACCTAAATTTATAATTCCGTTTTCATATCTATATGGATATTCCGTATTATCTTGATTATTTATCCATGGGATTGTTACATTTTCTCCATTAACTCTCATTATGTATATCTTAGAATCACTTTCGTTCCCATGCATATATAAATATGATTTTTCATTTACTCTAATAGTATATTTATATTTTGTTAAGTCTCCATTATTGTCTATTTTCTGCTTTTGCGTTGTAATTTCCTGAATCATATCTTCATTTTTTGAAAATAAATTTTTATAAACATAGTTTTGAGTTTCATAAACATTGTATTCTTCTGGAATTGTTCTGATATCTTCAGTATTTTCATATATAATTCCATATGGTAGCATATTCTTATACTCATATAAATTTATACCACTTTCCGAAGTTCCATCCTTTTGATATATTTTATTATCCATCTCATCACTGCTTAATGTATATTTTATGCCAAGTATTGCATCAGAAAGTAATGTTCCTCCACAATCACCTAATTTTGTATTATTTCTTGTATATCCTAACTGTGAGTGTGTCAACACTTGTTCTTTGGAAACTATATGTAAAAATGTTGAAATTGATGGGCAATCCATTACTAATGGATAATTTTCAGTTAAGTTTTGATTTATATCTTTGTATCTATACAATTCAGTATTATTTGTATTAAATGTACTCAATAGTTCATTGGCAACTTCTATTGAACTATCAGAATGTTCAGGTCCGCCTCTTTTTTCTTCTGGTACTCCAATATATGCAAGTCCTTGTATTAATATCTGAGATAGTACAACAACTGATATTATTACATTTCTTACTTTTTTATTTTCAATTTTTAATATTAAATTTAGTAAAAATGCATACATTGCCGTTTGCATACATATTGCAATACAATCATCTGTTGCAATTCTTAATGCCGGATCATTACCATTTATACTTACTATTACTTTTGGTGTAAGTATTATAATTGGAATCAATGATAAAATTATAAATACGATGTCTGCCTTCTCAAATTTTTTTTCATGTGTTAAGTATTTTGTAATATAATACATTCCACAATTTAGCATTATAAATATTGGTATAAAGCCATATCTAAACGGAAAACAATTATGAGACCCTGTATGCCATAACATGTTTATTCTTTCAAATAATATCGGCAATACGCCACACATTATTAAGCTTAATATCATCATCTTTACAATGTTATCTTTTTTGAAATATTTTAGTAAGCGAAGTGTTCCTAATAATCCCATAGCTGACATCATTAAGAATGTAAGTTTCATTTCTACTTCATAATTTTTTACTATTGTTACCTTTTGCCCAGACATTCTATATGAACTCATAGTTTGTGAAAATGCTGGCAAGAAAGAAAACATTGATAAAAATAATGATAATATAACTGCTATGATAATTTTTACAGCAACTCTTTTTCTATCTTCCTTTTTAGCATATAAAAATACTGCAAAAGGCAAACAAGATAGAATAAAAAATAAAATCATATATGATATGTAATAACTTATTATTAAGCTAAGTGTTAATGTTGCAATAAATAATCCCGATTTATTTTGTGTGAGAAGTCTATGTATTCCCAAACAAAATATAGGAAATATCGCTACCACATCCAACCACATAATATTTGTGTAACTGATTAATACATATCCTGAAAGTGCATACATAACGCTAAATAACACTTTCCAAAATTCTAAGCTATTACTCTCATTTTCGCTTTTCTTATATATCTTATCAAAAAATATGTATGTTGTTAATGCAATTAACGCAATTCTAATTAATAACAAATATGAGAACGCATATATTATATTTTCTCTTTTAAATAATATAATGAGCCATGCTAATGGGCTAGCAAATCCATCAAGTAATACTCCTCCAAATACATTAGAGCCACTTCCCAGTGTATATGAATATAATATTGACTTTTCTCCTCTTAGAATATCCCATAATAAATGGTAGAAAGTTTCATAAGATTGTCCCATGTCTGCATGAGCAATTGTCATTCCTCCAAATGGATAGATTCCCTTTATTGCATATATTACCAAAGTTATGGCTACTGCAATTATAGGTGCTATTAGAAATTTTCCGTATTTTTTTACCTTTTCCATATTTCTCTCCTTTTATTTAACAAATCGCCCAAAAAGGGGCGTCCCTCTTGGGCGAATTTTTTCAATTGTTATAAATGATTACCAAGCTTTTTCGTATAAATCTATAAAGTCTTGTTTTGTTACTTCTCTTGGATTTCCTGGTTTGCAAGGGTCTTCCATTGCTTTATCTGCAAGCATTGCAAAGTCTTTTTTCTTTGCTCCTACATCTTTTACTGTTTGAGTAATTCCAACAGCTTCAGATAAATCTCTTACTTTTTCGCATAGTGTTTTTACAGCTTCTTCATCTGTAAATTTCATTGCATTTATTCCCATACCTTGTGTTAAAATTTCTTTATATAAATCTGCACAAACAGCTCCATTAAATTCTAATACAGTTGGAAGTAGTATTGCATTTGCTAAGCCGTGTGGAGTATCATAAACAGCTCCTAATTGGTGTGCCATTGAGTGAACAATTCCAAGTCCAACATTTGAGAATCCCATTGCTGCAGTTCCTGCCGTTGTTGGCATTGCAATCATTGGAAGTCCTTTTTTCTTTGTATTTGATGGCCCATTTAGTGAAACTACATCGTCTCTATCTGGGTTTGTCATAAGTATAGATATTGCCTTTGCAGTATCCATGCTAGAACCACCACCAACTGCAAGAATAACGTCTGGTCTAAACCATCTGCTCTTTTTATATCCATGTAATACATTATCAATTGAAGGGTTTGGTTTTACATCATCATATAATTCATATCTAACTTTTCCCTCTTCAAGAATATTCATAACTTTATCTGTAACCCCAGCATCAACAAGAGATTTATCAGATACTAAAAATACTCTTTTATATCCTCTATCTTTTAATTCATCTAGTAGAACTTCTCTAGCTCCAAATCCAAAATATGAAGTTTCATTTAATATAAATCTAGTATTAGCCATAATTTTTTATAATCAATTTTATAGACCTTTAGCCTATAATCGATTTTCCTCCTTTTCCAATTTTATTATTAGCGTTCTATTTTTATTTATTCTTGCCAAATCCAGTAAATGAAAGCATTAATCTTCCACAAGTATTTTCTCCATGATCTTCTGTTCCATATTCACCAAATGTAAATACTGTTAAGAATGGAACACCTTTTGCTTCTTTCTTTAGTCTTTCTGCAACTTCTTCAATTCTTTCATTCATTCCAAGCTTTCTTTCTCCACTATGTATTAAAAGGTATGCTCCAGCTTCGCATGGAAGGTTTGTTCTTACATTTTTTAATGTTTTTCCAGTTGCTTCTATTAATTCATCAACACTTGCTTGCATTTGAATTACTGCTGTATTAATTGCCAAGTTGTTTCCAACATTCATTGATAAATCTTCATTTCCAATCATTGGGTGACGTATTGCAATTAATGAGCCTAATCTATCTTTTACTCCTAAAGGTTCTGTTACAGAAGCAGATAACAGGTTCATTCCGGTTAAATCCTTTACCTTTTTGCCAGTCCATTTTGCATACACATTTAATGCTGGCTTTCCGTCTATTTCGACTAACTGTCTTCTTCCATTCAATTTTGTTACAATTCCAGAGTTTACAGTCTCGTGGTAAGCTCCAGTGTATTTATTTCTTATTGATTTATTTGTGTAGAAAAATGCAACAGCAACTCCATCAGAAAAACATTTATCATTCGTAAATATTTTCCAATCTCCAGATATAGAATCATCTGCAGCACTGCCTCCGAAAACAGGAACGCAGCCTACTACATCTTCAATTCCTTTTACATACTCTTCTTCCTCTCCTGGAGAAGCTAGCATATACACGTATGCGGGAACCTTATCTGTTCCAACTTTAGCCATTGCCTCTTTTGCAACTTTTTTTCCTGTTTCTCTTGGATTTTTTCCACGTTCTGAACCTGCAACTCCAACAGCTGTCTCATTATCTCCTATTGCAAGCATTCCTGCAAATCCACTTTCTGATGATACCACTCCATCTGGTACAATTATTGCTCCAGATGATGTACAACCAATTATTGGAGCCGTTCCCAGAACTGATTTTGCACCTTCTAGCAATTTATTCTGATTGTATTTCACAGAGCTGAATACAAAAGCAACTTTAGTTTCTATTAAGTCTACAACTGCTTTTTCAGCACATGCTTTACCCGCAGTAAAGCTATCTTTATCTATGCTATAACTAACATTTGATTTCAACATTTTTCCTCGTTCCTTTCCACCAGAAGATTAAAAAATTATAACTATTTCAACCTTCTCCTTAGTATATTTTTCTATTTTGTCTATAAGTATGGTTAAATTATATCAATATGGGAAATTTTATTCAACAATTTAAATAAATGTAATAAAAATGTAATATTTCAAATATTATATTTTTATACTTAATCACTATATGTGTTTCAAAACCAAAAATGAAATCAGTTAAACTTTATCTAACTAATTTCATTTTAATTCTATTTTGTTACTTCTATTACTTCCAAAACAAATTTGTAGAAAGACTTGCTAATTACATTATGTTTATTTACTAATTAAGTATTTTTAGTATTTCTTCCACTTCTTTTTCTGTTAATTCAACTGCTTTGGCTATTTGCTCTATTGGAATATTCAAATCATGTAAATTTTTTATTACTTTCTTTTTTTCATTTTCTTCACCTATTTTCAAGCCACGTGTTTCTCCTATTCTCAAGCCACGTGCTTCGCCTTCTTTTTCTCCTAGTTCTCTGTTTGTTTTCATCTCTACATTATATCTCATTATACTCCATTCGCGTTCTTCATACTTTGCAACTTCTTCTGGATCTTTGCTTAATTTATTTAGTTCTTTTACTGTTTTGTCTATTTCTTCATTTTCCTTCGCCGACATTTTTACCTTCTCCTCCTTACTTCCATCTATCAACCACAGCCATTGCTCTAGCTTTGTGTTGCAATCTGGGTTTTTCTGTTTAAATTTTGGTAATTCTATAAAATGCATTTCAAATGTATTTGTTGCTTCTTCCTCTTCTTTCTTATACCCCATATCAACAAATATAGATGTTTCATCTATTCCAAGCTCTATAATTATATTCTTGAATCAAAAGAAAAGCAAGCAAAAACGTACGTCAAATTCTTACACGTTTGCTCACTTTTCTACATTTTTCTATTGCACTACTATTCCACTTCTTCTACCATCTGTGGCATGTTTTTACCTTGTACTGTTGGTATTGCTACTATCTTAAATTTTGATATTTTATCTCCAAATTTAATTTCTACAATATCTCCAACTTTTACTTCATAGCTCGGTTTTACTACTCTACCATTTACAGATATCCTTCCACCATCAGCCGCTTCGTTTGCAACTGTTCTTCTCTTTATTATTCTTGAAACTTTTAAAAATTTGTCTAACCTCATTTTTTCTGTACACTGTAAGTGCACTTCCTCCTTTCTCTCTTTAGGTTAAATTTGATTGGAAAAGAATTAAATTTTTGCAAGGAAAATGAATTTCAAAGGCAAGGGCGCATACTTTTTGTATGTAACCGCATTTGAAATGATATTTGACGTAGCAAAAATTGTAATTATTTTTCAATCACTATCGATTCATTCAAATACAAACTATATATCCACATCCTATCCACTTTTCTATTTAATGCTTTTTCTAGTGCATCTTTATATAAATATAATTGTTCCTTGTATTTTTCTACTAACTCGTTTTCTTTTCCCGCTTCCACATAGTCTGTTTTGTAATCGACTAGTACTAGCTTTCCGTTTTTATCTATATAATATAAATCTATAATTCCCTGCACTAATATGTTTTCATCATTTTCCTTGCTTATATCATACATTCTGCTTGCTTTTAAATTTATATAAAATGCTTTTTCTTTATGGATTTCTTTTGCATCTTTCAATTCTTGCCATAAATCGGATTTCGTGTATCCTTGTAATTTGCCTATATTGATACTCTCCGCTTCTGCCCTGCTTATTATTTCTCTTTGTTTTAATTCATCTATTAGTTCTTGAATTTTTTCTGCTGTATATTCTTCTTTTTCATTCATTTTCTGAACACATAAATGCATTAAAGTTCCTTTTTGTGCATTGCTAATCTTTGCGTTTTCATTATTGTTTACAAATTTAGGTTTTTGTGTTATAGCTTTTGCCTCTTTTGTTTCTTCTACTGCAAATTTCACATTTTTAGTCTGTTCTTCTACCTGTTCTGCATTTACCATTTCTTTTATTTTTGTTACAGACGTCTTGGTTGGAACTCCTTCTATTTCTTCATGTGGATATTTCCAGTTTAAGTACTCTAATATTTTTTGCTTTTCTTCTTTATTAGCCTTCTTAGCATTTTCTATTATTTTTTGATAAATGTCTTCTTCTATTTTCTCTTCTTTTTTCAAATTTTCTAATAGTTCTTTTTTATTATGCACATTTACTCTGAATATTTTTTCTGTTTTTGCTACTCCCTCTTTTTCATATATTAGCTCTAACCAATCCAAATATGTTTTGTATTTTTGCAATAAATATGCATTAATTTTACTATCGTCTGATGTATACACCTCTAAAGCCTTTTGCTTTTCAGTTATCTTTTTGTTTGCATCTTTTTGCCTTCCAACTATTATCAATTTTTCTTTTGGTCTTGTTAATGCAACATACAAAACTCTCATCTCTTCAGACACGGCTTCTCTTTTGGCTTTTATTGCTAGTGCCTTTTTAGCTAGAGTCTTAAACTCAATATGCCTTTCCGAATCGATATATTGTGGTCCGAGTCCTAAATCTTGATCCAGTAATATTTTTTCGTTTAAATCTTGCATATTAAATTGCTTTCCAACTCCTGCTAATATTACAACTGGAAACTCTAGTCCTTTACTCTTATGAATACTCATAATCCTTACTACGTCTTCGTTTTCGCCTATTATTTTTGCAGAAGTTAAGTCTCCACTATTAAATTTTATCTTATCTATAAAATTAATAAAGTTGAATAGTCCTTTAAAACTTGCAGATTCATACTGTTTTGCTCTTTCAAATAGCATCTTCAAATTTGATACTCTCAAATTTCCATTTGGCATTAGACTCACATAATTCATGTAACCAGTCTTTGTATATATGTTCCAAATCCATTCGTCTAGAGCCATATATTGTTCATCATTTCTAAGCTCTTCTAATAATTTCAAAAACTTTCTAACCTTTGGAGTATCAGTCTTCATAAGAGCTTCATAAAAGTTTGAATTTCTATCATTCAATCTAATTTCAATAAGCTCATTGTCTGTAAAATTGCCTATTGGCGAACGCATTACAGTAACTAGTGGAATGTCTTGCATTGGGTTGTTTATTATTCTTAGCAATGACATAATGGTTTCTATTTCGATTGACTGCAAATATTCTCCAGAGCTATCACTGTATACAGGAATTCCTAGCATAGAAATTTCTTTTTCATAAACATTCGCAATTCCGGTTATACTTCTTAATAAGATTGCAATGTCTTTATATCTAATGTTTCTTTTTCCTTCTTTTTTGTCTATAACTTGATACTTGCTATCGATTAATTCTTTAATTTTCTTTGCTACAAATCTTGCCTCTAATACAACATCTTCTACTCTTTCTTGTTCTGCATCATTGCTATCTTCCTCTAATGGTATGTATACCGATTGTTCTGAATTCTCATCTTTCCAGATATCATTATCTTCATCACTCGTATCTATAATCTCGATATCAGTCGTGTAATCCTGCTCTGGAATTTCCAGATAAGATGCACCTAAATTCAAATACTCAATCGTATTGTAATCTATGTCTCCGAGCTCTTTGCTCATAATATCTTCAAACACCATGTTTGTAATGTTTAGCACATTTTCTCTACTTCTAAAGTTTTTGAATAGCTGAATTTTTCTATCTTCGCCCGCTTCTGGTTCTAACTTATATTTATTGTATTTTTCTATAAATAATTGAGGTCTTGCCTGTCTAAACTTGTAAATGCTCTGCTTAACATCTCCAACCATAAAAACATTGTTTCCCTTTGATACACTCGTTAGGATATACTCTTGTACTAAGTTACTATCCTGATATTCGTCTATCGCAATCTCTTCAAATTTTTCCTCATATTTTTTCGCGACCTCTGTTTTAACAACATTTCCTGCTTCGTCTTTTTTTACTAGAATTTTTAAAGCTAAGTGTTCCATATCATTGAAGTCCATTATGTTTTTCTCTCTTTTTTTCTGATAGAACTTCTCAGAAAACTCCAATATTATGTTTTTAAGTTTATTCAGAATATTGTACATAAAGTTTATGTCTGCAATCGCTTCATCTGACGTGCAATTTAACAATTCTTTAGCTTTCTTAAATTCTTCTTTAACACTGTCTCTTATATCTTTTGCCTCATCTTTTAGGTCATTAGTAACTTTTTTATCAGTTGGCCAATTATTTCTTTTATCTTTTAGTGCTACAATTGCATTAACACACTTATCCCAATCATTTAGATTATCCTTTAAAAAGTAGTAATCCACAAGGTCTATATTTATCGTATTTATAAATTTTTCAAGTTCTGGAAAACGTGTCATTTTGTTTCTAATACTCTCTAGTTTTAATATTCCATTTTCCAATATATCACTTACATTTTTAATTATAATCTTTCCCCATGGGGTGTCAGAGAAGTTTGTATATTTCCCTTCAATATCAAACATTTCCACCTTTTCATTTAACCATTCTTCTGGAAAAGGTGATGCTTGAATATATGTATAAATTTTCAAAATTAGTTCTTTTAAATCTTCATCTTTGTTATACTTCGTGTATGTGTCAATTAAATCTAGAAAATCTTTATCACCTGAAATATATTTATCTTCAAACATATCATCTAATACTTCTTGCTTTAATAGTAACATTTCAGTGCTATCTGCTACTCTCGCATTCGCAGATATATCAATCTCATAAAAATTATTTCTAATAACGTCAAGACAAAACGAGTCTATTGTACATATACTCGATTTATTAAGAAGAATAATCTGTTTTTGAAGATTTGCATCTTCTGGATTTTCTTCAATTTTCTTATAAATAGCTTCTAGAATTCTCTCTCTCATCTCAGATGCTGCAGCATTAGTGAAAGTAACCACCAAAATTTTATCTATATCAACACGGTCAACAATAATTTTCTTAATAATACGCTCAACCAAAACCGCAGTCTTACCACTACCGGCAGCAGCAGCGACCAAAATATTTGAACCCTTCTTATCAATCGCAGCTTGTTGCTCATCAGTCCATTTAACACTTGCCATAATTTTTCTCATTTTCCCTTCTATTGCTATAATTTGAAAACTTCTAAATTTTTCAAACTTTTGTAATTGAATTTTATTTCTTGTACCAGTATATATTAAAAACAGCAAAATTTCAATGTGCAATTCGGGAACGGAGAAAAAAATGTACAATCGTAACCTTTTTCAAAAAATACATATTTTTTCATTTTCTGCAAATAATATTATAAAATTTGAAAGGACTGATTTTATGGAAGAAAATTTTAATAGTGGAAAAGATGAAAATATTAATTTGACTATTTTAAATGAGATTAATAAGGCTGCTAAAATGGGAATGGATTCTATCTCGTATGTTTTGAAAAAAGTTGGCGACGAGAATATGAAAGAAAATTTAACTTTTCAATACACAGAATATGGCAGAATTATTGATAGAGTAAACAATCAATTTGATAAATATGGAGAAATTCCAGATGAAGCACCTGTTACAGACAAAATGATGGCTTGGATGGGGACTCAAATGAACACTATGACTGATAAGAGTAACTCGAAAATTGCGGAACTTATGATTCAAGGAGGAGACATGGGAATTATAAAATGTCAAAAGCTTTTGAACCATAATCCTAGAGCTGATGAACCTGTAAAAAATATTTTAAATGACTTTGTCACATTACAAAAAAATGATATAGAACAAATGAAAAAATTTTTATAAAATTTAAGACGTTCTTTTTAGACAATTTAGTCTAATTTAAGAACGTCTTTTTTCTCTAAAATCTTTGTATTAAGTTTGGCACTTTAGTAGGATTTTCTACACTGCTCGATATTCCTTCTCCAACGTGTGGATGAAAATGTGAGTAAACATTGTCTGCTCCAAATATCAATAGCAAGGCTATGCACATTGATATTTTTAATTTATTTGTTAATCTTTGCAAATTTCTTTCTAAGAATGGTGCCACAATATATACACATAATACACCTCCGAGACCAAAGAATAGTGAACATTCCAAACAAATTCGTCCATTTATGTTTAAGAATACACCTGTATAATCCCAGTATCTTATTCCAGTAGTAACCTCTATATACCAAGAAGTTGCATATTCTATTGCAGAACATAAACTCATTACAACAGTAAACGTTAAAAATGGATTTTTCAACATCTTTCTAAACTTTTTAAATTTTGTTAAAAGTACTATGAGTGTGCAACCTGTTCCATAAATTGGTAACCATGGTCCATATAAAGTTCCCCTGTTTACTAATACCCCATCTCTAAATAAATATAGTGTTACTTCCCACAACCAGCCTACAAATGAAAAAATAAAGAAAAATAATATTATAGATGTAAGCTCATAATTTTTATTATAGTCAATTTTTATCTTCTTTCTCGCAAGTTCAAACACATCTGGATAGCTTGCTGTTCCTGGATTTTCTTCATACAATTTTGTATCATTTAATAATTCATATGCATATTTTTTATTTGCTATGTATTCTTTTCTTAAAAATGCGTATAATTCGACTTCTGTAGCAGTATAATATGGTGAAACATAAATTCCAGCTAATCCAAACGTAATGTATTGTAAGATATTCCAGCCAATAAATGATAAATCTAATAAAAATGCTCTCCACTTATTTCCGTTCATCATTTCTCTTGAAATTCTTATTGCATCTTTTGAACTAATTTGGGGATTTTCCGCAATTATGTACATAACCATTTTATATGAATACTTCTTTATAATTCCTCCAACAATGGTCAAATTCCATAAAAGTTGATATATTTCCATTCGTAGCATAGATTTTACTATATTTAAATATCTTCTTTTTCTAAATGGATACAAGATTCTATACACTTTTGTTTTCTTGTAATTTCTACTCTCTAAGTATATTCTTGTCTCTCCTATTTGAATTGGATAAGATATAAATATTTTTATTGCCATACCTCCTGCAGCAACTACAATAATCAGAATTTTCAAAATTGTTGTTTTATTTTCGTAACTTGCAACAGTCTGAATAATTTTTTGAACATGGTCATGCCCCTTAGTTACAACGTTAAATGCCGTATAAAATACACCTTTAGTAACATTATTCTTTTCATTGTAATCATTTATTACATCTGTAATAACACTACTATTTCCAGAAAACATCTGAGAAATCATCTCGTCAAGATATTTATTTAACATTACTTCTGGATTTTCTTTGTCAATCCAAGTTAGCTCTTTTCCATTCTTTCTATCTTCTATAAATTGTTTCAAAACGCTCAAGTTTGATAAAGAATCGTTATTAACAGCATACTTTCCAACTACAATTGTCATAAATAAACCAATTAAAAGTAATGTCCATAAATTATTTTTTAATGTTTTCTTGCCTTTTTGTTTTATCTCTTTAATATTCCACATATTATACCTCTTATAAATATTTATCAAGGTAATAGTATCATAAGATAATCGCATTTTCAATATTGTTAGGTTTAAATCATGTTTTTTTACTTTCAATCTTGCTGTTCATTCATTTAACAACTCATATCTATTGTTTTTTTATGTAAATCGTGATATACTCTGTGTATCGCAATATTGTATTGCCTTCGAACACCAATATTTTCGGAGGTACGATCCTCCGAACAATCAAAAGGAGGAATAAACATATGATTGAAAGAATTTTACAAAAATTATATGACGAATATTATCCTGATCGCGATATACAAGTATTAATCGTAAATGGAAGAGTCACATTAGCCATAAATGACACAGCTCAAGCCTCTTATTCTATCAAAGGTACTTATCGATATGAAGAAGTTCAAAAGCTAAACCAATTTACAAATGGCTTTGTTCAATATGGATTATGCCCAGGAGACGGACCAACAGCAATAATTGGTTTATCCGACCCGAATGCGAATCTGAAATTCATTCTTGATGCTTCTCCTTATGGGAAATTGCCTCATACACACAGAATGATATTTAATCGATATTCTGATGAAGATGCCAAACGGGTGTCAAATTACACAGTTTATGGTCTGAATGGTCTTTTAGAACTCGCAGATATTGTTAAATTTGACAAAATTCATTTTTCCTATGATGCACGCTATCAAGAAGCTGTTATTTCACAAGAGCCACGTGTCTTAAAAATGAACTGTAAATTTGACAGATTTCATTATTCTTACAGAGAATGTAAATACTTTGCGACACATCAGCCATACTTTGAAATTAGTAATTCTGTTGCTTTTTCAACTTTGGAAGATGGCAGACACATTGCTCTACCCGGCTTTAGCTATGACAGGAAAGATGAAGCTCTGGGTTTCAGAGATGTATGGGAGTCTTACTGTGAAGAGCCTCCTGTTCTCGGAATTAATTTCATGACAGACAAAGAGGCTTCTCAGTATGACGACTTCGAAATTTACATTTACGATTATTCGTATTTGTGTGATCCATCTCTGGTTCCTAGGCTTGCAAAAGTAGACCGAACATTTTCTAGCGGATTTGACTTCTGCAACACTTCTGACGGAAAGGATTTGAGAATAACTGGTAATTTTTGAGCTTTCAATCATGTCTGTTATAAACAAGATGTAATAGACAAAAACAGCAAGGGTTAACCTCCTTGCTGTTTTCTTAGTTTTATAGATAATTTGACACACTTCTTGACACACAAAATTACTAAAAATGTTGAGCCCCAAAATAGAAAAATAAAAACAGCTATATCTGTTGATACAATGTTTTTTGCTTGGTGCCTTGAACTGGATTCGCCGAGCCGCGTCGGGAAAATTGTCCACTGGACAATTTTCTATTCCTCCTTTTCGATTCCAGATTAAACAATCTCAAAAAAATAAAAGATTAACTGTTTTAGTTAATCTCTTACTCTGGTGCCTTAGCAAAGGACGTATGCGAAAAGTACCTTGCACAAAGGCCCCCTATTATCCGTTTCAAAATTAGTTATAGCGATAGTTTCAAAGAAATGTATACCCATATTGGTGTTTTTTGTCTATCACTATGTTTTTAATTTAACATAAATTTTTGTATTTAGCAAGGAAAATTTTACTTTTTAATAAAATTCTCTGATTTTTTTCTCAACAATTTTCTTATACCATATATTTTGATACTTTTATACTACTATCCTCTAGTTTTATATTCATATATTTAAACCTATCATTTTCAAATAATTTTTCTACTACAAATACTATACTATATTTTGCTCTAGTAGCGGAAACATAGTATTTACAAGGAGAGTCTAAACTTGTTCTCTTCTGCAAAAATTCCTTATATTTTTTATTTGGAAATATTGCAACTCTATCAAATGTCATTCCTTTGCATTGTCCAAAATTTAATGAATCATAATCTGTTTTTGTTCTTGCATCAAATTTTAAAACTTGAGGTTTATACATTTTAAAGTACTGTTCAAAATCTTTTTCATCTAAAAGATATACTCCTTGATTTTCTTTGTTATATATTGTATCTGATTCTATTTTATTGTTGTCATCAAATATACTATTTGAAAACTCACATATTTCCTTTCCAAATCTTCTAGTTTTATTATTGAATCTTAATGTTATTATGCCATTTATTTCTAATTGTTTAAAATAATCTATAAAATATATTCCTGTTACTTTTTTATTCTTTTTAGCATTATATGTAGTATATGTTGATTGCTTAACATCTCCAACACATTGTACACTTATTTTAGAATTAAAAAGTAAGTTTAATATCTCTATATCTTCGCCAGCCAAATCTTGTATTTCATCAATATAAATATGGGAATAAATATCTTCTAATCTTTGTATTACTTTACTATTTGAATTTACATTACTATCTATTGCAAATTCACTAACAGTATTAGACAATATATTATTATTAGAAAGTATATAGTGTTTAGGTGTTCCTCTAGAACTAAAATTAATATAGCCATATTGATGATTGAAATCTATTGAGTTTATTATATTAATTCCTTTTAATATTGAACTTTGATATGGTTTTACTAATTCTCTTAATAAAAATTGAAACCAAGACAAAATTACAACATTCTTATCTATTACTCCATTATTCTGCTTCTTATATTCTTTTTCAATCGACTCAATCCCTTTGTTAGTATAAGTGGTAATTAAAATTTTTTTATTGGTTGTCTTTGCATTTTCTATTACCTCTTTACATATATCGTGAGTTTTTCCAGCTCCTGCAGCAGCCATAATAACAATATTATTCAATTGCATCTAATATGTATTGAGGATATTTTATATTTTTATCATAGTCAAAAATCCTCATACTCCATTCTGTCTTATTATGTTCCATAAACTTTTTTACTTCTTCGTAAGATTTTCCTTTCATTGAACCATTCTTGGATATTCCATCTATGAAATCTTCAGAGATTTTACCATTTATAGTATTGGCTGCTAAAATACTAGGTTCTAATGTATTTAAAGTTTGATCTTTTTCATAACAAATTTTTATATTTCTTTTATCCAGATATCCTTTATATTTTTGTATAATATTTTCATTAATATTACCATCATTATCTGTAACGATAGTTATATTTTTGTTTACTAATATAGCAATATCACAATATCTCTTAAAAGCTAATGCATTGACAGCAATAATGTCTATTCCATCATTAATCGGTAATTTATTATACTTATCCTTATATGCTCTTTGTATAATTAAGTCATCTGCTGGTCCTTCAACTAAAATTACTTTATTTGCTAAAATAACTCTTAAAGTATCAAATCCAGGTAATTTTTTAAAATAATTCCTTGTATCGTCATCTAAATTTTGTAAACTATTCACATTTCCGTTATGTACTATATGTATATTTTGTAAATCCAACTTATTGGCTATATAACTACTATGTGTTGCAATAAAAATCTGTTTATCTTTGTTTTCTTCAATTTTAGAAATTAGTTTTGCCATATTGGTATAAGATAAATTGTTTTCTGGTTCTTCGATAATAAGTGTACTAACTGTATCTTTATTATTTTTCAATGCTAATTCTATCTTCATTGAATTTCTACTTCCAAATCCTATATTGTCAAATGGTATATTATCAACTGCTATTTCAATGTCTTCTTTCCAATTATCAACATTTTCTTCTTTTAAATTAATACTTATGCTTTTTTCATTCAACTTTACATTTTGTTTTAATTTCGAATTTAATTCTTGAATATTTGGCATTTTATTAAAATTCATTATACTTTTTCTATATTCTGATCTAAGCATTACCTTATCTTCATTAGATAAAAATTGTTCCATATTCTCAGAAACAAATCTATTTAATAAATTATTATAATCTCTTTTGGATGCATCAATTGTTGCAACTTTAAATGGTAAATACTTGCTAGTAATACTATTTCCATGAAAGCCAATAAATTCAATTTTGTAAAATTCCAGTGGTATATCAAGTATCTCACCTTCTTTTAATTTTCTCTTATAAATATCTGCATTATCTTGATTAAATGTATAATAAAATGCTATTCCTGGACAGTCTTCTCCCAATGTATTATTTGTTCCTCTAAATTCAGAATCCTCTTTATTTTTACAATAAGCTTCTATCATTATTTCTGGCAATTCAGCATATTTTCCACTTTTTATGTTTTCTATATAATTCTTTCTTACTTCATAATTAAAAAAATTAGCTGTAATTTGTCTATCTATAAAATAGCCATTAATTTTTCCTGTTGTTATTAAATTTACAATCTCAAGAATAGTACTTTTCCCTGCATCATTTTCACCCACAAAAATATTTACATTATCATTTAAATGTATGGTTTTTTCTTGAAATATTTTATAATTCTTCACTTTTATTTTATCTATTACCATATTAATATATACTCCATATTATTTATATCTTCTGATTCCACACTGTGGAACCACTCTATTCTTTATCTTCAAATTCTTCCTTTTGTTTTTCAATTTCTCTCGCTAATTCTTCTGTTGGTAAATATAATTGATATTTTGATGCAAATAAATTCTTATTATCATTAAGAACAGAATATTTTACTATTGTATCTTTTTTATCTGAGCATAGTATTATTCCTATTGTCGGATTATCATCTTCTGACTTTATTTCATTATCATAGTATCTAACATAAAAATCCATTTGTCCAATATCTTGATGGGTTAGCTTGTCTAATTTCAAATCAATTAAAACGAAACACTTTAGTACATAATTGTAAAATACTAAATCAATATAAAAATTATCTCCATCTACATCTATTCTTTTCTGTCTTGCCACAAACGAAAATCCTCTACCTAATTCTAATAAAAACTCTGAAATATGTTCAAGTAAATTAGATTCTAGGTCTTTTTCTAAAAATCTTCTATCTTTAATGTCTAAAAATTCTAAAACCTAAGGATCTTTAATAAAATCTTGCACTTTCTCCTTCTTCTCTAAAATATTTATTTCATCTTTTACTTCTTCTTTATGTTCTTCACTTGTTGATAAAAGCCTTTCATAATAAAAACTGTTTATTTGTCTTTCTAATTGTCTAACACTCCAATTTGATTTTATAGTTTCTTCCAAATAAAAATTTCTTTTAGCCTCATTATCTATATTCATTATTAAACGATTATGGCTCCAACTTAATTGGTTACACAGTGTGTAACCACCTTTATAAGTTAAATAAAATTTTTTCATTAATTTCAAATTAGGTACACTATAACCATCTCCAAATTCTCGTGTCAATTTTTCTGAAAAAGACTTTAATATTTTATTTTGAGAAGCTTCTAAATGATATTCCTCAATTAATTCATTAATCGTAGAGCCTATAGCATAATATAATTCTACCATCTCATAATTTATATTTTTTATAACATTTTGTTTTGTCTTTAAAATCAATGAATTTTGTAGTAGTTTCCAAATACTTCATTTTGTTTTACTATATCACTCATCTTTCACTCTCCTATATCATCTACATATTTTCGATTTGCTCTTTTAATAATTCTAATGCAGACATTTCCATTAATGCATCTAAATCACCATTTTCCGCCCATTCAAAATATTCAAATTCAGTTCCTCCATCCTTTTCAGAACAAGTATATTTCACAAAATAATCACCATTTAATTTTTTTAATGTAAATGTCTTTGGTGGTTCAAATTCAATCATCTCATATTTATTCCATTCTTTACTATTTACTCCAATATTTCTCAATTGTGTTCCTAATTTAACTGGTCTTTCCTCTGGAATTTCTTCTTTAATTTGAATAATCCACTTTGGAACATTAGTTGACTCTAACGAATAATCAAATACTTCTTTTACAGGTTTGTTAATAAATATTATTAATTTGTTTTCTCTCATTGTTCACTCCTCCCTAAATATAACTTACTATATCTTCAAATGCGTCATATCCACTTTCACTATTTATATGTCCTGCATTTGGTATTAAAATTTGCTCTGTTGCAATCTTATTTGCAAAATCTTTTTCTACTTCATATTTTACATATGGATCATTATCTGAATAGAAACATATTATTTCATTTGCATATTGTTTTACATCTACTAAGTTGTCAAAATACATTGTCTTATTTACTGTATCATATTCCTCATTTATTCCTAAATAGTTGTTAAATCCACATACAAATATTAGTTTTCTTACTTGTACTTTATTCTCTACTAAAAATTTGCTAACAAATACTGGCGCAATACTATGTGCTATTATTGTTGTATTTTCATTGATTAATCCTAAATCTAAATAATATTTAAGTAATTTACTCCAATTTTCATAATTTTGATATCCAACTCCTATTGGAAATTGTGGTACATATACCTGTTTTCCTTCTGATGTTATAAAATCTTGTAGCCAACTAAACCAATTTCCAAATGGACTTCCAAAACTTCCATGTATTATAAAATAATTTTCCATTTACTTTTCCTCCAATTCTCTTTGTTTACACTAACAATATACCACCATTAACATTAAGATTTTCTCCATTTATATAGTCTGCTTTTTCACTTAATAAAAATAATACTGCATTTACTGTATCTTCAACTTCTCCCAATCTACTACTTGGATTTTTCATAGCTGTTTGTTTTATTTCATCTTCTGTATAACTCTTTTTAGCAAATGGTGTCAATGTCATTGATGGACTTACCGTATTTGTTTTTATATTATATTTTTTTGTTAATTCTAATGCACAACATTGTGTAAGCATTATCGTTGCTGCTTCACTTGTGCAGTAAGCAACAGAATCTTCCATTGGTTTTGTTCCTAATCTTGATGCTATATTTATAATTCTAGGCATATTAGACTTTTTTAATAATGGAATAGCATATTTTATACACATCCATCTTGCAATAACATTTGCATCTAATTCTTTTCTATATTCTTCTACTGACAATTCTTCTATTGCAAAAATTTTATCATAAACAGCATTATTTACTAATCCGTCTAATTTATTAAATTTTTCTTCTATTTTTTTATACATATCTATAACATTTTTTTCATTTGATATATCAGCTTTTATAAATAAAGTTCTATCTTGATACTCTTTTAATAACTCTTTTGTTTCTTTTGCATTTGCTTCATTATGTGCATAATTAATAACAACTTTTGCTCCTTCTTCTAATAGTACTTTTGCAATTCCTTGACCTATTCCAGAAGTAGAACCTGTTATTAAAAACACCTTATCTTTAAAATTCATACCTACACCTTCTTATAATAAAATTTTAAATTTATCTCATGTCCACCATAGTATTTTAATATTTTTTGCATTCTCTTATTTTCATCTCCTGTAGCACATGATACTATTTTTATATCTCTATTTTCTTCTCTTAGTTTTTCTATTAATTTAAAGAATACTCCACATTTTCTGTATTCTTGTTCAACAAACATTTGTGAAATCCATAATACTTCTCCATCACTTGCCCAATAAAAATATGAATATAAAATCATACCTACTGGTTTATTATCTATTTCTGCAATTAAACATTTAAATTTAGGTCTATCACAAAAATAATCTTTATCTATATTCAATTCTAGTCCTTTTGTTTGTTCTGTTTCATTAGTATTATTAATAATTCTATTGGCGTGTATTATAAATTCTTTATGTGCCTTATTAGCAGGCAATACTTTAATATCACTCATATTAGCACTCTCCTAAATATTCTCTTATACTATTCGCTAGTTCAACATCCATCCTTTTTATTGCTTCTTTTGTTATGCCTGCTATATGTGGTGTTACTATTACATTATTTCTTTTTGTATTCAATAGTTCTTTATAATTTTCTGCATCAATGTCTAATCCCACATTAAAAGTAGCATTTTCATTTGCATATCTTATTAACTCATTCATATCTACTATTTCTGCTCTTGATGTGTTTATAAATGTTGTTGTTTTCTTCATTAATCTAATTTTGTCTTTTGATATTAAGTTTTTGTTTTCCTTATTTAGTGGAATATTTACTGTTATAATATCTGAATTAGATAATAACTCATCTAAACTTAAAAATTCTACACCTTGTTCTAACAAATCTTTGTGTTTTTCTGGATTTAAAGTATTACAATAAATTTTCATATTAAATACATTCGCTATTTTTATTACTTCTTGTGATATTTTTCCTGCTCCTATTATTCCTATTGTACTATTACTTATGTCATTACTTCTCATAGATAAGTCCTTTTTTGTTCCACCATTCATGGCAATGTCATTAGCCTCTATTATTCTTTTCTTTAGACTTAATATTAAAGAGAAAATGTGCTCTGCTACTGATATTACATTTGATTTCTGGCAGTTAATAACTTCAATTAAATTTGATTCAAAGAAACTATTATCTATATGATCTACTCCTATTGATAAAGTTGCTATTACCTTCTTGTTGATTATTCCTTTTAGCATATCTTCTGTTAATTTTTCTCTAACACCTATTATCAAAATATCATAATCATTTAATAATTTTAATAGTTCTTCTTTATTAGGTCTTTCTTCACAAGTTGATAATTCCAGTTGTATTCCTGCATTTGTTAATATTTCACACGCTTTTTTATCCAAATCTTCAAATACACTGTATGCTCTTAACATCACTTTCTCCTTACAAATTTCTATTTTACTTATTTATATCATAAAATCAGTATAAAAACAATTATTTCCAGAAATTAATGAAAAGAAGTTGTTACTTGTATATATAACAACCTCTTTGTATATTATCTGCTTAAATTGCTATCCTTTTTCTTTGTTTTGGTAATATCTTCTTGCCCATTTTTCATTTGCATTTCAATTTTAATCACTTCTTTAACTCTTGGTATATCTTCTAAAATCCAATTAGCTATTTTTAGATTCTTTCTATACTTATTTAGCATTGTAGTGCATTCATTTCGCTTTTCTTTATATTCTTCTATTAAGTTATCATCTTTACAATTTCTTAGCTTATTTCTGTATTTTTGTCTTAAATTAGTAACACTATCAATATCTTTTTCAGTCTGTGTAATATAGCTTTTTTACATCTTCTGTTATTTTTAGTTTTTCGCGTACAATAAGTCTAATTTCATTAGAATATCGTTCCATTTTTCTTATTTCTTGTTTCATTTCTGGAGATAGTGGTTTATAGTTTTCTCGTTTTGGTAATAATCCTAACAAATGAAATAGTAATAAAAATAATACATCAATCCCACTCATTTTACTAATGTCTTTGAATTTACCTTTATATTTTGGCTTTTTCTTTTTAGGGTGTATAAATTCCATATATCTATTTTGATAATAATATGGATTGTGTTTAACTTTGTTTGCAATGTTTTTTGGCAAATATTGTTCTCCTAAATGATACATTCTTACTGATTTTTTATCATTTATTGAACGAATTGTTGGATATTTCCTATTATAATCATCATTTATAATATAACCTTTTTTAAGCATTATATTTTTAAATTGTCCATAATTTATACACATTTCCATTGCTTCATCAATAGTTTTTCTTATTATATTATACTTTGTTGGTTCTCCTCGTTTTTCTGCAAAATATATACTTCTTGGTGTTTTTCCTTTTGGCTTTTCAATAACTGTTAGTCCATATTTTCTGCATAGATTATCTGATAACTCTCTAAAATGATAATATGCCACCTTATTGCAATTAAATTTCTTTCCTGTAAACATATTAACCGAATTTACTACAAAATGGTTATGGTATGTGCCAGTATCGAGGTGTGTTGCAACTACCACTTGATATTCACTCCACATTTTTTCAGCAAGTTCTACTCCAATTTTGTGTGCTAATTCTGCTGTTGCTTCTCCTGTTTTAAAACTTTGATATGCGTGATATGCAACATTTCCTGTTGTTTTATCAAATCTATTTTGTACTATTTTCATTTTCTCATAGATTGTTTTTGCTTTACAATTTACTCCAGTTACATACATAGTTTTTTCGTTTTTATCAATAGTTTTCTCATCATTTTCTGCATATTTTAATACTTGTTTTAAATCTGTAAACATTGTCTTTTCTGGATTTTTGGCATAACTTATTACTCGAGAAATACTATCTTTAATTGCCCATATTTTCGTTGTTGCCACTGTCATCATCTCCATTTTTATAATTATAAATGTCTAAAAATCACTTTGCATTTTTGTTATTTTATCTTTTATTTCTTCATCACTCATATAAGGAAATTCATTTTTTAGTTCAATAATTCCATTGTAGACTTTACGAAGTTCTTCATCTGGTATTGAACAAATCTCCTTTTGTAATCCAGACTTTCTCAAATAAGATGACAAATTCAAGTTGCTCTTTTTAGCATTTCTTTGTAGTTTTTTCTTCTTATTTTCACTCACTCTAACATTAATTCCTATTGTTCTATTTCCCATAATTTTTCACTTCCTCTTTGATAAATTTTCGCTCTATTTTTTGTAAAAACTTTCTTAAAAATTTTTAGTCTATTTTTCTAATTTTCTCATTTCATAAGGTAGGGGTTATAGGGGATAAAAGTCCCCTTTCAGCGTAAGCTGTCGGTTTTGTGGCAATACAAAACCTATGCTCGCTACACTTATGGACATTAAATTTGGCAATACATTTATCTGTTTGCTCCTACCTGTGATTTGTTATACATATATTAGTTCTTTTAGTATAATTTCTTCTGCCGTACTTTTAAAATTATTCATCATACTAACCCAATATAATTGGTCTGTATTTTTCATTTCTTCTGTTATATTATTTTGCTTTTTTAATTGTTCAATTATAAGATTAATTCTATTATCTGCTGTTTCTTGAATCTCTTTTAGATGCTTATTCAAAGTTCCTTTTGTAAACATTATCATATATTCTGCTTTCTTATTTTCTTTTAAAAATTTTAGTCTCATTCTTCCATATTTGTTTAGCATAATTTTTTCTTCTTTCTCCAAAACTAAATTGGGCATATAATAATCTTCAACCTTTGTATATTCAATCCCATATTTATTTTCAACTTTGTTTTCTTTTACTTCTTTATTTTCCATTTTCAATTCCTCCATTTATTAAAATTTTTCAACTAACTTTTTCTCGTTCTTTTACTCTAATTTCTCCAACAATTCTATTTGCTTTTTCTGTGGATATTTTTTATCATCTGTTACTAATTCTACTAATTTAAAAAGTTTTTCTCCATTATCGTTTGTTTCATCTATTGTAAGATATTTTTTCTGGTAGCCTTTCTTTTTTTCATCTAGTCTTGCTACTTCATAATAAGATACTTCGTAATAATCATTTAATCTTTTAATATATTCGTCTAATTCCTTCTTGTCCATCATAAATGTTGTCCTGACTTCTTTATCTTTTTCATCTGCAATAGTCATATCAAACATTCCATATTGCATTAACTGGTATATCTGGTTGATAAATGTTTTTCTTAATTTTAAATTAACTAACTTGTAATTTCCTTTGCTATCTTTTTCAACTGTAATACTTTCTAAAAACTTTGAAATAAATTCTTGTTTTTCTTCTTTATTTTTGTTTTTCCACTCTGACATTAGCATATCGTAAAATTTATTAGAACGGATTAGCTTTTCTTTTTCTACATCTCTATCTGCCATTAAGTACTGTGGGCTAAAACTTTGTTTATTCAAATCAATAGTTTCTATTCGTTTTTGTTCTAATAACTCTAACTTTTCGTCAATAGCTTTATATTCTTTTGAAAATTCTTCTACATCAACGATTTCTTTTAAATAGACTTCCTTTATTCTATTTTTTTGGTTTCTTAATGTGTTTATTTCTTTATCTGTGTTTTTTTCTTTTTTGTCTGCTAAAACAGGGTAGAAATACTTTTTTACTGTCATATCATATTCTATTAAATCCATTATCATTGGCATAACTTGTTCTTCTATTAAATCTTCGCGGAGATAGAGCTTACAGTCTGAACAATGATAATACATATATTTTTTCTTCTTACCACCTGTTCCTTTACTGCTCATCAACTTGCCACATTTAGGGCATTTCATTTTTTGCATAAAGATATAAACTCTATCTCTACAATATGCTCTCTGATTTTTTTCTTTTTTTATTTGCACATCTTCAAACATTGCTCTTGTTATAATAGGCTCTACTACGTTAGGATATATTACAGGCTCTTTTCCTTGTTCTTTTGCTACTCTTTTAAATCTTTCATAATCTCCTACATAGATTTTGTTATTGATTATTTTTTCTATGGTAGAATCGTCCCATTTTTTAGGCTCTAAAACTTTTTCTTCATTTAGAATATTGGCTATTGTTTGATAGCTTTTACCTTGTAAATATAGATTAAATATTCTAATAATAACATCTTTTGTAGTTTCATCAATTACCATTTTCTTTGACTCATTTCTTTTGTAACCTAGCGGGCAAGTTCCTGGAATATGTCCAGACTTTATTGCTCCTGTTAAACCAAATTTTGTTCTTTCACTAACTATTTCAATTTCTAGCTGAGATAAAACTGTCAACATTCTTACAAAAAATCTTCCATTAGCGGTCGAGGTATTTACATCGTCCCTATCGCATACCAAATAGCAATGATGTTCTTCTAGTTCTGAAATTAGAACTTCTAAATCTCTTACAGACCTTGTAACTCTATCTAGTTTATAGGCTACAATATAGTTGATTTTACCTGCTCTCATATCTTCTAGCATTTGCTGAAATGCTGGTCTACCTGACATATTCTTTGCACTAATTCCTGCATCTTTGTAAACTTTATAGATTTTATAATCTTTATACTTACAAAGTTGTTTTAATTTTTCCTCCTGTTCTCCTAAACTAAATCCCTCACGTACTTGATCTTCTGTGCTAACACGAATATAAATTCCCGCTACTTTCCTTTCTTCGTTCATTTTTACATATCCTCCTTCCAAATTTTTATGAATAGAAAGGCAACAAAAAAGTGCCACATAGCATAGTTTTAGCTATTAGCACTTTTAGAGTTTTTATATTTATTATTACTATCTCTTTAATTTTCTTATAATAACACAAATAAACCAATATAGTATAATTTTTTAAAAACTCTAAAATGCTTTGCCGTTCTGTGTTATGTATTTCCGCTGATATGTTCTTGTAATTTGGATAACGGATACTTTGTACTTAAATCATTTACATAGAAATAATCGTGTTCATTAAAGAATAGGTACAAGCTATCTTTAATAATTACTCTATGGGGCTCTACATACGCTAAATTGGTATGCTCAATAATTCTTAGACAACCATTTATTATTTGTGGCTGTTCCTTTCCTTTAAATTTTAAACGGCACGCCCATTCGATTTTAGAGAGTAATTCTTTACTCATATTGATTTCTTGTTTAATTATATGTAACATAATACCACAAAACCTCCTTCTTTCAAGACGTTTGGTCAAAAAAAGACCGCTTCATTTTTTGAAACGGTTTAAAGTTTTTGTGTTGTCAAATTCTTATAATCTTGAATTTAAGTTGTATCAAGCATTATAGAGAGTTCGACAAAAACTTGTCTTGGTGCCTTGAACTGGAATCGTCGAGCCGCGTCGGGAAAATTGTCCACTGGACAATTTTCTATTCCTCCTTTTCGATTCCAGATTAAATAATCACAAAAAATAAGAGATTAACTATTCTAGTTAATCTCTTACTCTGGTGCCTTGAACTGGAATCGAACCAGTGACACAAGGATTTTCAGTCCTTTGCTCTACCGACTGAGCTATCAAGGCAAAAAAATGGCGACCTGGAACGGGCTCGAACCGTCGACCTCTAGCGTGACAGGCTAGCGTTCTAACCAACTGAACTACCAGGCCGTAAATAAAAAAATTTAGATAATTCTAAATTTTCTTATAAAGAAATGGTGGTCGCTATAGGGCTCGAACCTATGACCCCCTGCTTGTAAGGCAGATGCTCTCCCAGCTGAGCTAAGCGACCATTTCTCTCGACTTCCTTAGTATACTAAAAATAGTTAAATTTGTCAATACATATTTTAAATTTTTTTCAAATTTTTTTGATATTTTTTTAGCAAATTTGCAAGTGCTTGAAAATGCTATATTTGAAGTTATTCGTTACTTCATTATTTTTATTAGTTTATCATATTAACCAATAAAACCTGGTGCGAACAATGAGATTTGAACTCATACGTCATAAGACACACGCTTCTGAAACGTGCCTGTCTACCAATTCCAGCATGCTCGCATTTTTAACGTCTCTAATAAATACTTTTTTGCTGTTTTTTATAAAATTCTATGAAATACTTTTTACTATAATTTCATTTTTTATAGCTTTTTTCAGTTGTGTATTAAATTATAATAAAAAGCACAAATTAGATAAATACTCTATCACTTTTATGCTTTTCATTATATCATTAATTATTTTTAAATATATATCTTTCACTTACTAAAGAGTATATATTTTTCACTTTTCTAGAGAGTACTCAACTCGTAGTAAAAGTTTTCAGAATTTTCTTCCGTACTATTATTTATGCAATTTCACTTCTAATACATTCCACCCATGTCTGCGGCACCATCGTTATGGTCTCCACATCCACAAGCTTTTGGTTCTTTCTTGTCTGTTACTATACTTTCTGTTGTTAATATCATTGAAGCTACTGATGCAGCATTTTGAAGTGCGCTTCTTGAAACTTTTGTAGGGTCTACAATTCCGGCTTTCTTCATATCTACATATTCTTCTTTTCCGGCATCGAATCCGACTCCTGCTGGTGATGCTTTTACTTTTTCTAGAATAACTGCTGGCTCAAGTCCTGCATTTATTGCAATTTGTCTTACTGGCTCTTGTAATGCTCTTGTTACTATTTTACCACCTAATTTTTCTTCTTGTGGTAAGCTTTCTACAAATTTTTCTACTTCTGGTAAAATGTTTATAAATGCTGTTCCACCACCTGCAACTATACCTTCTTCAACTGCTGCTCTTGTTGCTGATAAAGCGTCTTCAATTCTTAATTTTTTGTCTTTCATTTCAACTTCTGTTGCAGCACCAACACCAATTACAGCAACTCCTCCAGCAAGTTTTGCTAAACGTTCTTGTAATTGTTCTTTTTCATAAGAACTCTTTTCTTCTTCAATTTGTGCTCTCAATTGTGCAACTCTTTCCGATATTGCATTCTTGTCTCCGCTTCCATCAACTATAATTGTACGCTCTTTGTCTGCTTTTATTTGTTTTGCTCTACCTAATTGAGCAACTGTTGTGTCTTTTAATTCTAGCCCTAAATCTGATGTTATAACTTCTCCTCCTGTTAATGTTGCAATGTCTTGTAACATAGCTTTTCTCTTGTCTCCATATCCAGGAGCTTTAACAGCTAAAACATTTATTACACCTCTTAATTTGTTTAAGATTAATGTTGATAATGCTTCTTGCTCTATATCATCACAGATTATTACTAGTTTTCCAGATTGTTGCATTAATGTTTCTAGTAATGGTAATATTTCTTGAATATTGCTTATTTTTTTATCTGTTATTAATATATATGGGTTGTCAACAACAGCCTCCATCTTTTCTGTATCTGTTACCATGTATGGAGAAACATATCCTTTGTCGAATTCCATTCCTTCTACTATGTTAAGCTCTGTATTTGATGTTTTAGATTCTTCTATTGTTATAACACCATCTTTTGTAACTTTTTCCATAGCTTCTGAAATTAATTCACCAATTTCTCTATCGTTTGCAGATATGCTTGCAACTCTTGCTATATCTTCTTTTCCAGCAACTTTTGAGCTTACTTTTTTGAGTTCATCTACAGCTTTATCAACTGTTTTAGAAATACCTCTTTTTATTGCCATTGGATCTCCACCAGCAGCTACATTTTTAACACCTTCTTTAATCATGCTTTGTGCTAAAACTGTTGCTGTTGTAGTACCATCACCTGCAACATCATTTGTTTTTGTAGATACTTCTTTAACAAGTCTTGCTCCCATATTTTCAAATGGGTCATCTAATTCAATTTCTTTAGCGATTGTAACACCATCGTTTGTGATGAGTGGTGCACCAAATTTTTTATCTAATACAACATTTCTTCCTTTAGGTCCAAGTGTTACCTTAACTGTATCTGCTAATTTATTTACACCATCTAATAAAGATTTTCTTGCATCTTCTCCAAATTTAATTTCTTTTGACATTTTAAATTCCTCCTCAAAATCAATTTAATTTACTTTCCATTCTTTTATATCCTTAATTGCAAAAGCCCTTTGCGCATTTTTATCAACGTCTATTGCATTTAATATCCATTGTTCTTCTGGATGCCATTGTGTGGCTTTAAACTCAACCGACATTGGTATAATATTTCTATATTTTGTTTCGCCTTTCCAATTTGTATATAAAATTGTTACTTCCTTTTTTTCTTCCATATTTTCACATAATTAATCTTGTTTACTCAAAATTAATTCCTTTCTCTTTTCGCCCATTAGGGACAGCCTTTCTTGGGCGAAAATTATTTTTTCTAAAAGTTTGTTTCGCCCAAAAAGGGGCGTCCCTATTGGGCGATTATTCTGCTATTGCTAGAATATCGTTTTGCTTTACTATTATATAGTCTTCGCCTTCATATTTTATTTCGGTTCCTGCATATTTTGTTATTACAACTTTATCTCCTGTTTTTACATACATTTTTATTTCTTTTCCGTCTACATTTCCACCAGGTCCTACTGCAATTACTTCCGCAATTTGTGGTTTTTCTTTGCTTCCTTCTGAAAGAATTATTCCGCTTTTAGTAGTTTCCTCAGCTTTTGTCATTTTTAATACAACTCTGTCTGCTAATGGTTTTAACATATTAAATTACCTCCTTGTTTTATTACCAAAATTATAAAATTCCAGTAATTCATAGTCTGTTGGAATTCTAATAACATTAGTTCTAAATATGTACAGTTAATTAATAATTGGCTATATTCTAAATTTTTTAGCTCCTTACTATTTCCACTAACATTGCACCAACGTTTCTTAGCACTCTTTCTTTATGACTGCTAATAATTTATACCTTTTGTTAGCAAATGTCAATAGAGATTGCTAATTTTCACAAAACTTTCACATTCATTATATGACATATTTTTCAATTTATTCCTTCATTTCCATCTAATATCAGCCTAATCAGAAAATATTTTAATCCAAAAAACTTCATCTATTAATGATTTTTTTAATGTAATGTTTGCTTTTTTTACTAATTGGGTATATAATATGATAAATTTACTGTTCTAAGTAAAAAACTAGTTTTAAGGAGGGAATTCTCATGTCCGCCAAGAGAGCTGTTAACATCTACAATATGCTTCCTGGCGACGCTCTAGTCGCCGAACTTTGCAAATCTTTTTCTGGTCCAGCACTAGAACAAAAACTTGAAACCGTACGTCAGTTGGAGTTGTACAATGCCATGTATGATGAAAACTTGTCTCTGGGCGAATTTGAGGACGCTTATATTCGTCATAAAGGAGACAGAGAATTCATTGAGGAGCCCGAGTAATTCGGACTCCTTATTTTAATAACTCTTGAAACATTTATACTTAAAAATTTTCTTATTTTCCATTTAAATTCTATTTTTTGTTGCTTTCACTAAACCTACAAATAATGGTTGTGGTCTATCTGGTCTTGATTTAAATTCTGGATGGAATTGTACTGCTATAAAGTATGGATGATTTTTTATTTCTACAATCTCTACCAGATTACCGTCTGGAGATGTTCCAGAAAATACCATTTTCTTTTCTTCCATCTTCTTTTTATAATCATTGTTAAATTCATATCTATGTCTGTGTCTCTCAGATATTTCTTCTGAACCATACAAATTACTTGCAAGTGTTCCTTTTTCAAGTACACAAGGATATGCTCCAAGTCTCATAGTTCCACCTTTTTTTGTTATATTCTTTTGATCTTCCATTATATGTATTACTGGATTTTTTGTATCTGGATTAAACTCTACTGAGTCTGCATCTTTTAAGTCTAAAACATCTCTTGCAAATTCTATTACCGCCATTTGCATTCCCAAACATATTCCTAAAAATGGAACGTTATTTTCTCTAGCATATTTTACAGTTTGAATTTTTCCTTCAATTCCTCTGTTACCGAATCCCCCTGGGACTATAATTCCGTCAAATTTTTCAAGTTTTTCTTTTGCATTTTCGGCATTTATTGTTTCTGAATCCACAAATCCAATTTCAACATCAACCTCATTTGCATATCCTGCATGTTTTATACTCTCAACAACAGATAAGTACGAATCTTCCAATTTTATATATTTTCCTACTATTGCAATTTTTACTTTTTTCACTTTTTCATCTTTATATTTTTTATCTACATTCTTAAAATGCTCTATCATTTTTTCCCATTCTTCATTTTTAGGCTCTATTTTTTCTAATTTTAAATGTTTACATATGCTTGTTGCCAAACCTTCCTTTTCTAGCATAAGTGGAACTTCATATAAATTTGATGCCGTCATATTTGCAATTACATTTTCTGGTCTTACATTACAGAATAAAGCTATTTTATTTCTAATATTTTCCGTTATCGGAAGTTCTGTCCTACACACTAATACGTCTGGTTTAATCCCTAAAGATTGAAGTTCTTTTACAGAATGTTGTGTTGGTTTCGATTTCAATTCATTTGAACCTGTTATGTATGGCAATAGCGTAACATGTATATATACCACGTCTTCTGGATTATTTTCTATTCCAACTTGTCTAATTGCCTCTAAGAATGGCAAACTCTCTATGTCTCCAACAGTTCCACCAATTTCAGTTATTACAACATCTGCACCATCTTTTCCAAGTGAATATACCTTTTCTTTTATTTCATTTGTTATATGCGGAATTACTTGAACAGTCTTTCCTAAGTAATCTCCTCTTCTTTCTTTTTCTATTACACGTTGATAAATTCTTCCTGTTGTTATACTCGAATTTTTTGTTAAATTTTCATCTGTAAATCTTTCATAATGTCCTAAATCCAAATCTGTCTCTGCGCCATCATCTGTTACAAAAACTTCACCATGTTCATATGGGCTCATTGTTCCTGGATCAACATTTATATATGGGTCAAACTTTTGGTTTGCCACTTTATAGCCTCTATTTTTTAACAGCCTTCCAAGAGATGCTGCTGTAATTCCCTTTCCTAAACCTGAAACAACTCCACCTGTTACAAATACATATTTTGTGCTCATTTTTTCCTCCTTCTACTACATCAATAAACAAAAAATAGGCTAAAAATACCTAAAAAGGTGTTTTTTTTTAGCCTATTTTTTATTATGCTTTAAACTAATTATTATTTTAACAAATATCTTTTATTTTTGCAATAAATTTTATTCATTCCATTTAAAACTATTTACCACTTCTTTTGTATACTCTTCTAAACTATCATATAGATTTTCATCATTGCTGTAAGTGCTTGCTGAAATAAATGCCATCTTGTCTCCATTAATCAAGTAATAATCAAAAACCATGGCATCTTCATATCCCAACATAATCTCTAATGTTTCATAGCCATTATCTGTCGTAAGTACCTCTATTTGATAATTGTCAAAGCCCATATATTCATAGAAATATCCTTCAAATAAATCTCGTAAATCGTTTAATTTTATTTTTTCACCAAAGTTATTATCTCCATATGATACAGTTATTGTTTCAGGATAACTATGTTCTTCATTTCCTGCCAATACTTCATTAGCATTCATGTATTTATAATACCTCCAAGTTTTCTCAACTGTTGTCTCATCATCTTCTGTACTTTGATTTACTTTATATTCATTCCAAGTATTATCTATTGAAAAACTAACATCATTGTTGTATACTTTTTTCTTTGATTGACTAATTAATCCAAATGAAAATAATATGCAAGCAATACTCACAACTGCTATTGCAATAGCAATTGCATCCTTCCAATACGCATAGTGTATTTTTATGTTGCTTTCAGCTTCTTCACAGTAATAATATTTTCCTTTATATTTCTTTATAATGCGTAAACTGTATAGGTAATTAATATATTCCTTTGCATTTTTATTATTAATTTGTTCAATTAACTCTTCTTTTTTTACAGCCTTTTCTTCATCTGTTGCCTCTAGTTTTTCAAATATTGATTTTGTAGCATTAATAGCAACTTCCTTATATTCCTGTTTTTCCTTATTGTCAGATGAAAATAATTTTACCTTATTAACATTTAACATAACTTTTTTATTTATAACAGTACCTATAGCATATGACCCCAATAATGATAACACCAATGAAAGTAGACAATCTTGTACTATATTAAGTGATATGTTTGAATTTTTATATAAATTTACTGCTTCTTTAAAGCTAAATTGTATATTGGACTTTACTAACAAAGCCACAGGAATAATCATAAAAGACATTATTAACACATTTACAATTGATAATCCCATAATAATCCATGGCATTTTTTTATCTATTTTTCCTTGAAATATTTTATATCCAAAATACTCAAAAATTCCAAGAAAAAATATTGCACCAAGTATTCCAATAAAATCGGTATAAATATATGCTGCTGCCGTTAATATAGAAAATACTAAACCTAGTATAAAACCTCCTATTATTCCAAAAATATATTTCTTTTCTTTTTTCTTTTTATCCATATTAATATAATTCCTTTCCTTATATCTAACATTTATACTATAGCACAATCTTTATAAAATTTGCAAGAAAAACAACCTCAAAGTTTATTATTTATAAAAATTTTTATAAATAATAAAACTGACAGGAAACTTTATTTTTCTCTGTCAGTTCAAAATTGTTTATTTTATCCAAATATCCCTCTCTTTTTTACTGGAGGTTGTTCATTCATAGTTTTTGCAAGTTCTACTAGTAGGTCTCTTTGTTCTTTAGACAAACGTTTTGGAACTTGTACCTGTACTGTGAATATTAAATTTCCTCTATAACCAGAATTAATGTGTACAAATCCTTTGTCTTTTATTGTGAATTTTGTACCTGTTTGTGTTCCTTCTGGTATTCTATATGTCGTTTTTGTTCCATCTACTAGTGGAATTTCTAGCTCTGCACCAAGCGTTGCCTGTGTAAAGGTGATTGGAATATCACAATATACATTATCATCTTTTCTAGTAAATATGCTGTGTCTTTTCAAATTTACTGTTACATATATGTCTCCATTTGGTCCACCATTAGTTCCTGGTTCACCTTCGCCTCTTAATACTACTGTTTGACCATCGTCAATTCCTGCAGGTATTTTTAGATTTATTTTAGCCTGTTTTCTAACTGTTCCCTTTCCAAGACATGTATCACAAACATCTTTTATTACTTTACCAGTTCCATGGCAATTTGAACATGTTGTTTGAACTCTCATTTGTCCTAATAGAGTAGTCTGCATCTTTGTAACAGTACCTTTTCCTCCACATATAGAGCATGTTTCTGGATGTGTTCCAGGTTTTGCACCTGTACCAGAACATGTAGGACATTTTTCATTTCTAGTAATGTTTATTTCCTTATTTACTCCACTATATGCTTCTTCAAAAGTAAGGTTTACACTATATTTCAAATCTGCACCTTTGCTTGGAGCATTTGGATTTCTAGATGATGACCTTCCAGTTCCGAATCCAAATAAATCTCCTAAGTCTCCGAAAATATCACTAAATCCATCAAAGCCAGATGTAGAATACGTATATGTTCCACCACCAAATGGACCTCCAGCACCACCAAAACCTTGGCTTGGATCTGCTGTTCCAAATTGGTCATACATTTTTCTCTTTTGAGGATTAGACAAAACTTCATATGCTTCATTTACTTCTTTGAATTTTGCTTCTGCTTCTTCTTTATTATCTGGATTAGCATCAGGGTGATATTTCTTTGCAAGACGTCTATATGCTTTTTTTAGTTCGTCATCTGTTGCTGTTTTTTCAACACCTAAGACTTCATAATAATCCTTCTTTTCAGCCATTGCTTTCTCCTTTTCTACAATTATCCTTTTCCGCCCAATAGGGACGCCCCTTTTTGGGCGAAAAACATTTAAGAAAATCGCCCAAAAAGGGGCGTCCCTATTGGGCGATTTTTATTATTTGTTTTCGTCTTTTTTGTCGTCTTCTACTTTGTAATCTGCATTGTATACATTTCCATTTGCGTCTGTTTGTGGTCCAGCACCTGCGCCTGCATTTGCTCCGGCACCTGCAGCTCCGTTTGGATTTGCTTGTGCATATAGTTTTTCAGACATTGCATAGAAAGCTTGTTTTAATTTCTCTGTTGCTTCTTTTATTTTATCAATATCAGAACCTTCAAGAGCTTTCTTTACGTTCTCTATTTCTGTTGTAGCTTTTGCTTTTTCTTCTCCGCTTATCTTGTCACCTAATTCATCTACTGTCTTTTGGCAGTTGTACATTAAGCTTTCAGCTTCGTTTCTAGCTTCTATTTCGTCTTTCTTCTTTTTATCTTCTGCAGCATGTGCTTCTGCGTCTTTAACAGCTTTGTCTATATCTTCATCTGTTAAGTTTGTTGAAGCTGTAATAGAAACTTTTTGCTCGTTTCCTGTTGCCATATCTTTTGCAGATACGTGAACTATACCATTAGCATCTATATCAAATGTAACTTCAATTTGTGGAACTCCTCTTGGTGCTGCTGGAATTCCTGTTAATTGGAATCTTCCTAATGTTTTGT
>ERZ825324.894-NODE-894-length-39239-cov-6.163000_pt1 | contig 39239 bp, 38 predicted proteins | sample MGYA00519859_ERZ825324 | MGnify/ENA primary metagenome ERZ825324 (study PRJEB31778, sample SAMEA3449198) | human gut metagenome | biome: human gut; feature: human-associated habitat; material: faeces | place: United Kingdom | collected 2010/2012 ...
GGTCCCCGCGCCGCCGATCATGTGCCCGCCACGCGCCACCTGAAGGACTGCGCCGCCTTCGGTGCGCTCGCGGATGTCAGCGTGCTGACGCCCGGCGTCCTCGGCACAACGGGATTGGAGGCCGCCGAGCTCGTGCGCGGCGCGGTGGAGACCGTGCGCCCCGACCTTGTCGTTGCCGTCGACGCGCTGGCGTCGCAGAGCCTCGGGCGCGTCTGCACCACCGTCCAGCTCACGGATGCCGGCATCGTCCCCGGCTCGGGCGTCGGCAACCACCGCCGCGCCCTCACGCGCGAGACGCTCGGCGTTCCCGTTCTCGCCGTCGGCGTCCCCACCGTGGTGGACGCCGCCACGCTCGCGCTCGACCTTTTAGACGAGGCCGGGGCGGACCTTCCCGATCCCGCCGCCCTGCGCGGACAGGGGAGCGTCATGGTCACGCCGCGCGACATCGACGCGCGCGCCGGGCAGCTTGCCCGCGTCGTCGGCTTCGGCGTCGGCCTTGCCCTCCAGCCTTCGCTCTCGCTCGACGAGCTGCGCGCCCTGATCGACTGATTTTGTCACATCCGTGCGCGGAAAAGACCGATGAAATGAGAATTTCTGCGCTCCCTCCATTGCAATCCGCGCTTTTTTGCGCTACAATGACAGCAAATTTCAAAAAAGGAGCGCAAGCTATGTACGATCTCAAGGATTTCAAGGCCGCGGACCACATTCCTGCCCTGCTCGACTGGATGCGCGCGCAGATGAAAAGCTGCGGCGGCAAGACCGCCGTCGTCGGTATCTCCGGCGGCAAGGACAGCTCGGTGATCGCCGCGCTGTGCGTCGAGGCGTATGGCCGCGAGAACGTGGTCGGCGTCCTCATGCCCGACGGCGTCCAGCCCGACATCGACTACTCCAACGGCATCGTGGACTTCCTCGGCATCAAGCACTACACCTTCAACATCCACGGCGGCACGAGCGGCATTCTGGGCGAGATGGCGCGTCTCGGCATCGAGGCCAGCCGCCAGACCACCGTCAACCTCCCCTCCCGCATCCGCATGGCGACGCTGTACGCCATCGCCCAGAGCGTGGACGCGGGCATCGTGGTCAACACCTCCAACCTTTCCGAGGACTGGGTCGGCTACTGCACCATCTACGGCGACAGCGCGGGTGCGTTCTCGCCCATCGGGATGTACACCACCGAGGAGGTCATCGCCATCGGCCGCGCGCTGGGCCTGCCCGAGCGCTTCCTCATCAAGCCCCCGTCCGACGGCCTGACCGGCAAGACCGACGAGGACAACCTCGGCTTTTCCTACCACGCGGTGAACGAATACGTCCGCAAGGGCGTCGCCGATCCCGCCATTAAAGAGCAGATCGACCATAAGCACCGCGTCTCGCGCTTCAAATTTCAAACCATCCCCGTCTACCACAACGGCCTGCCCATCGTCATTGAGGACGGCACGGATTTCTACAAGTAAAAAGCCAAAAGGAAAGAGCGCCCATTCGGGCGCTCTTTCTTATGCCGCTGTATGGGTCTTACACCACCACGAAGAACTTGATGAGGAAGAGGAGGGAGATGACATAGGTCAAAACGCTGACGTCCTTGGCCTTGCCGGAGAAGACCTTGACCACGGTGTAGGAGATCAGGCCCAGACCGATGGCGTGGCCGATGGAGCCGGACACGGGCATACCGATGAGCATGACGGACACCGGCAGCATCTGATCCATATCGTCGAAGTTGACGTTCTTGAGGCCCTGGAGCATCAGCACGCCGACGTAGATGAGCGCGGCGGAGGTCGCAGCGCCGGGGATGATGGCGGCGATGGGGGCGAGGAACATGCAGGCGAGGAAGAGAACGGCGGTGGTCAGCGCGGTCAGACCGGTGCGGCCGCCGGCCTCAACGCCGGAAGCGGACTCGATGAAGGTGGTGACGGTGGAGGTACCGGTGGCAGCGCCCGCGATGGTGCCGATGGCATCGGAGAGCAGGGCTTCCTTCATCTTGGGCATATTGCCGTCCTTGTCGACCATGCCGGCGCGGGAGGCCGTGCCGACGAGGGTGCCGATGGTGTCGAACATGTCGATGATGCAGAACGTAATGACGAGCGTCACGACCGTGAACCAGCCGATCTCGCCAAGGGCGGCAAAGTCGAACTTGAACAGGGTCGTCTCGGCCATGTCGCCGAACGCGGGCACGAACGACGCGCCCTTGAGCGACGCAAACGGGTTCGTGTGCAGGAAGATGGCCTCGCCCGCCCAGTAGATGCCGGACGCGCAGAGCATGCCCAGCAGCACGGAGCCCTTGATCTTCCTGTGCGCGAACAGCACGATCAGAAACAGGCCGACGAACATGGTCACGACCGTGAGCACCATCTGCGGGTAGCCGTCGCCCATGTTGGCCTTGGCGAGGCTGGGCGTGAGCGCGCCGAAGAAATCACGCATGACGTAAAACGGGCCGCCGTCGCTCGAGTACACGCCGGCGTTGGAGCCGATGCCGATGTTGAGCAGCATGAGGCCGATGGCCGGCGCGATGCCGAGCCGGATGCCGAGCGGGATGGCCTCGACGATCTTCTCGCGCACCTTGAGCACCGAGAGCACGATGAACACGATACCCTCGATGAGGATGACGCACAGCGCCGTCTGGAACGACTGCAGGTAGCTCATGCCGGTCAGGGTGACGATGTTGGCCACGACGACGGCGAAAAAGCTGTTGAGCCCCATGCCGGGCGCCATGGCAAAGGGCTTGTTGGCCGCGAACGCCATGACGAGCGTGCCGATGGCGGAGGCGATGCAGGTGGCAAGGAACACGCCGTTCCAGAGCTGCGAGCCGCCCTCGGCGCCGAAGCCGGTCAGCAGGTTCGGGTTGAGCGCGATGATGTACGCCATGGTCATGAACGTCGTCAGACCGGCGACGATCTCAGTGCGCGCGGTGGTGTTGTTTTCTTTCAGGTGAAAGAGCTTTTCCATTGGGATCCCCTCTCTGTAAAGTTTTTGCCGGAAAACGCAAAACGCCGTCAGTATAACGCGATTTCCCCCGCCTGTCAACGACAAAAACCGGACACGGAGCATCCCGTGTCCGGCCCTGAAATTTCCGGCGTTTTTTTACCCCTGCGCGGGGCAGTCGCGCTCGTGGCAGGTGAAGAGAATGACCTGCCGGTGCTGCGCAATCTCGCGGAAGAGCGCACGCGCACGCTCAGCGCGCGCATCGTCGAAATTCACGAGCGTGTCGTCGAGCACGAGCGGGCACGGATCGTCCGCCGGGCACGTCAGCTCACACAGCGCCAGCCGCACGGACAGGTACAGCAGGTCCGCCGTCCCGGCCGAGAGATAGGCCGTGTCGCGCGGTGTCGGGTCATCGGCGCTGCGCGCCTTGGCCGACAGGTCGCGCGCGAGCACGAGATCGTCATAGCGTCCGTCGGTGAGGCAGTCCATATAGTCCGCCGCCTTCTGCGCCAGCTGCGGGGAAAAGCGGCTCTGCAGTTCGCTGTCCGCGCGGCCGAGCGTCTCGATCGCGAGTGCGATGGCGGCGTACTGCCGCTCGAGCGCATCGCGCTGCTCGAGCAGCTGCGCGTGCTCGCTTTTCAGCGCCATCGGGTCGCCGATGGCAAGGGCCGCACCCGTGAGCTGCGCCTGCTGCGTGCGCAGGCGCGTGCGCACGCTCTCGAGCGCGCACTTGCGCTGGTAGAGCGCCGCGGCCTCGCCCGTGCCGCTCTCAAAATCCAGGCTCTGCAGCAGCCGCTCGTGCGTCTCGCACTGGTGCTCGCGCGCATCCTCGAGCGCGGCGGCGGCCTTCTGCTCCGCCTGCATGGCGGCCGCGCACGCGCGGTAGGCCGCCCTATGCACCTCCGCCTGATAGTAAATGCCGTCCGCGTCCTGCGCACCGTAGCTGCGCAGGAGCTTTCCGAGCGCGGCGGAGGCCTCCTGCGCGCGCTTTTTGCCGCTTCTGGCCACGACCAGCAGCACGACAGTCAGCACCGCGAGCGCGATGGCCGCATAATACAGCGGCTGCGCCACAAGATAACCCAGCACGGCGCACAGCGCGGCCAGCACAAGCGCCGCGATCCAGAAATACGGCTTGCCGCCGTGCTCCGCCGTCCCGGCGAGGGCCTCGGCCCGCTGCACGTCGCGCTCGGCGGTCTCGCCCGCCTCATCCGGCGTCTGCACGCCGAAATACGTCTGCTCGAGCGCGGTGCGCCTGGCCGCCGCGTCCCGCCGCGCCTGTTCGAGCGCCTGCTCGAGCGTGCGTAGGTTCGATTTCTCCTCGCCCATGCTGCTCAGCGCCGCGCGGCGCTGCCGCTGCCGGGCGGCGTTCATCTGCTCGGTCACGGTCTGCAGCTCCGCGTCCGTCTGCCGGAGCTCGGCGGCGCAGGCCGCCTGCTCCTGCGCGTTGCGCTCGAGCCGGTACAGCTGCTCTTCCACCGTCGTGATGCGGCCCTCCAGCTCCGGCAGCGCGCCGTGCTGGCCGCTGCGCCGGCGGCGCAGCCATGCGCGCAGCCGGGCATCTGCCTCGGTGTAGGAGCTCGCCTCCTCGCCGGAGGTCACGATGGCGGAGATGCGCTTTTCCAGCTCCGGGGTGCCCGTCACGACGAGGCCGCCCTGCCCGATGAACGCGGTGCGCGCAAACACCTCGGCCGACACGCCCGTGAGCTGCTCGCCCGCGTCCGCCGCCGTCAGGCCCGGCACCGGGATGTCCGTGCCGGTGTACACCGCCGAAAAGCCGCGCAGCGGCGCGCTCTTCGCCTCCGTCCAGCGGCGGATCGTGATGTATTTGCCGCCCTGCTCGAGCTCCAGCTCGCCCGCCATGGGCTTGCCGCTCCAGGGCGCGTATTTCTGCTTGTCGGGCACGAACCCGGCGCGTGCGCGCTGGGACGTGTCGATCCCGTAGAGCATGGCGCGCAGGAAGGCGCACCACGTGCTCTTGCCGCTCTCATTCGGCGCGTAGATGATATTCAGGCCCGTGTCGAGCCGCAGCTGCTCGCCGTCGAGCGTGCCGAACGTGCCCTGCATATGCCGGATGATCACAGCGTCACCACCTCCTCGTCGTGGTCCAGTGCCGCGAGCCCCCAGCGCGCGGCCATGACGATGGTTTCACGCGCGCGGTCGGAGTCCGCGGCATCGTATTGTTGCTTTAGTTGGGCCAGAAACTGCCCGCGCAGCGTGCCCTCGCCCGCGCGCGCCCAGAGATCGCGGCGCGCGCGCGTCTCGTCGCGCAGCTGCAGCGCAAACACCCGGCCCTCGAGCGCCGCGCGCAGCGCCGCGGGGTTCGGCGCACGGTCGGTCTCGCCCGTGAGCACGATGCGGTAAATATTGCGCGCCGCCCCCTCCGGCAGCGCGGCGAGCACCGCCTGCACGGGGTCCGCGTCCGTGACGTCCGCGCGCAGAATTTCATACCGCCGCCCGAGCACGGGCACAAACCGCGCCTGCACGTCGCCTGCGGCGATGTCCACGAGCAGCACGCCCTTTTCCCCCGTCTCGTCAAAGCCGCGGCCCTCCATGCAGCCCGGCCAGGCGTACACCGTGCCCCCGGCGCGCTGCACGCCGCCGAAGCGGTGCACGTGGCCGAAGGCGGCATAGTCCAGCCCGCTGGCCGCGAGCTCCGCGGCCGACACGGGGTTATACGCCGAGGCGGGGTTTCCCACCTCCGCGTGCATGCACAAAACATCCAGCACCCCCGGCTCCTTCGGCACGGAAAAGCCACGCAGCAGCCCGGGGCAGCGGCTGTCGGTGAACGCCGCACCCCAGACGCGCACGCCCAGCTCCGGCAGCGTCACCGCCTCGATGCGCGGCGAGCGGAAGATATGTACGTTCTCCGGAAACGTCAGGCGCGCATACGGCGCGCCCGCGCTGTAATAGTCGTGGTTGCCGGGCGCGAGAAACACCTCCGCCCCACAGCCGTCAAACGTCTCGGCGAGCGCCTTTGCCGTCTCGGGATAGGGGCTCGCGCTGTCGAGCAGGTCGCCCGCGAGCAGGATGATCTGCGCCCCGTGCGTCCGCGCCAGCTCCGGCAGGGCGCGCAGCAGGTCGCGCTGCTCCCGGCGGCGCTGCGCCGCCTGCGCGAGCGTGAGCGCCTCAAACGGCGAGTCGAGGTGCAGATCCGCCGCGTGCAGGATGCGCACGCTCATCTCAGGCGCACCAGGCGCACGTCGCGGCAGCGGCCGGTGTCGCTGTCGACCTCGAAGATCGCGCCCTCGAGCTTGGCCGCGCCCATGGCGGCCTCATAGCGCCGCGGCGGGTCGCCGAGGAACTTGCCGATCGACTGCTCCGGCGCGATGCCGAGCACGGCGTTGGCCGGGCCCGTCATGCCGAGGTCGGTCAGGTAGCCGGTACCCTCGGGCAGCACCTCGGCGTCGGACGTCTGCACGTGCGTGTGCGTGCCCCAGACGGCCGTCACGCGCCCGTCGAGGTAAAAGCCCATGGCGCGCTTTTCGCTCGTGGCCTCGGCGTGCATGTCGACAAGGACGATCTTCGCCTGCGTCTGGTCGAGAATGTCGTCCGCGACGAGGAAGGGATTATCCGTGTTCGCATCGAGCGTGAAGCGCCCCATGAGGTTGATGACGCAGATCGGCCCGCCGCGCACGGAGTATTCGCCCCAGCCGCGGCCCGGGCACTGCGGCGCGAAGTTCGCCGGGCGCAGAATGCGCTTTTTCTGCTCGAGATACGGCTGCAGCTCATAGCGCGTCCACGTGTGGTTGCCGAGCGTGATGACGTCGGCCCCGGCGGCGAAGATGGCGTCGGCCTGCTTCGGCGTCACGCCGACGACGTTGGCGTTTTCGCCGTTGACGACGGTGAAATCAATGTGTTCCTGCTCCCGGAACGCGCGCAGGCGCTCGGTCAGAAACGTCAGGCCGGGCGCGCCCACAACGTCGCCCACGGCCAGAATGCGCAAGATCATGATGGTCCCTCCCATGTGATCGGAAGAAAATTTGATAATAGAAATAGTATACCACCGACGGCGGCGGGGAATCAATCCAGAAACTGGCGCGACGCAGATTTACAAAAGTCAAGCATTAAATGCGCACAATTTTTCGCTTCTTGTTTTGTCTAATTTTGACAAGTCAACATGGCCGCCGTCATGTCCCATGGTCGGCAGCCTGCGTGTTTTCCTGTTCTGTTCCCCGTGTTCCGCTCCACTCACATCCTCTCCCTTTGATTGTCCTCTGTGCTGGTTTCTTCCTGTTACGCGATCAGCCCGATCTCCCGCAGGCACTCCCGGAACATGACCTCGCTGCTCTTGTACCCGAAGATTTTCCGTGGATAGTTGTTAATCCATTCCTCCGTGGCCGCGATCTCCGCCGCGCTGACCTTAGAGAAATCTGTGCCTTTCGGATGCCGCCGCCTGATCATGCTGTTGGCGTTCTCGTTGCTCCCCCGTTCCCACGAAGAATACGGATGGCAGAAATATACCTTGGTGCGCGGGATGGTCTTGTTGACAGCGCTCCGCTCCAGCTCCTCCGCCGCCGAAAATTCTGAGCCGTTGTCAAAGGTGATGCTTTTGAAGATTACCCTGAACCGCTTGGCTCCGCATTTCCGCTCCAGCGCATCCAGCGCCTTGACCACGGTTTCCGCCTTTCTGTTCGGTATTCCTATGATGATGTCTTTCCGCGTCTTGCGCTCATTCAGGGTCAGCAGGGCGCTGGTGGTCTTGCATTTGCCCTTTCCGCTGTACACGGTGTCGCCCTCCCAATGCCCGAACTCCTCGCGGCTCTCCACCTCCGGCGGGCGCTGTTCAATGCTGTCGCCTGCGGAGGCTCTGGCCTGATCGTCCTTGGTCTTGACCTTTTTATAGCCCTGCTTGTGCTTCCCGTGGCGCGGCAAGTCCACCTGCGTGATTTGTAGAAAGAGGCCCTTTTTGATGTAGCTGTAGATCGTCGTCACAGAAACCGAGGTCTCGAATGTCCGCCCCTCCATCATCGCGTAGCCGAGAACGGCAGCAGGACTGCACTCTTTTTCAACGATTGTCGCCTCGATGTAGTTTGCAAGCTCGTGATCTTTGCCGATTTTCAAGTCAGGCCCTTTCTCCCGCAAGTGTTCCTGATACCGCGCTTCCGCGATGTCCGGGCTGTACGCCGTCGCCATTTCCCACGTCGCCCCGTCCAGCCGCTCATACTCTCCGCGCTTCAACTCCCGGTAGATGGTGGAAACGTGGACGCGCAGCTTTTCCGCAATCTGCGGCGGCTTCAAACCCCTGCGCTGCCACTTCTCAATGCGCAGCCTGTCGTTCTTGGTCAGATGCTTAAATGTTCGCCCTCCGGTCTGCACCGTAAAGCCTCCTCTCTCATGCTTTTGCGCGGGCGGTGTCAGGTCTTGCCCGTTCCGCTCCGCCGGTTTGCTTTGTCGCTTTTTGTCTTATTATGATACCTGTAAATCCCTTGCCGCGCAACTGATTTTTCGTTGCGAACGCGCAAAAAATCCCCCGACCGCTATATCTATGAGTATAGCAGCCGGGGGATAATTTCAGTTATTCAGTTCCTTTTCGCCGTCCGTCTTGCCGGTGGTTTCCTCCACAAAAATGCCATCCAGCGTACCGATTGTGCTGTCCACGGCGATGTCCAGTTCCTTAACCGCCGCCTCGATCACAGCCTTTACCTCCGCCGTGACCTTAATGCCCTTTGCTTCAAGCATCTGCACCACATAATCGTACTTCGGGATGGTCAGCGTACCGGCCTCGCGCTGCTTCTCCGCCGCCTTGACCAGAACGGTGACAATGCCGTACAGGCGCTTGTCTTTCAGCCAAGGGATGCCGGTCTTGACCAGCCACGGAATGGCCACGCCGGTGAAGAACAGGCCGAGGATGGCGAAAATGGCCTCAATGACAATGTTGATGATGTCGGGAATGATCTGTGTCATGGTGTGTACCTCCTTACACTTTCGTCAGATATTTCTTGTCCACGTTTCCTGTGATCGCGCCGCTTTTCAGCGTGGAAACTGAAATGCGGTCGCCGCTGATTGCCCGGACATACAGCTTTGCGCTGTACACCCACAAGGAAAACTTGCGCGTGGTGCCGTAGACTGTGGCAGCCTTGTCCATCGTCACCTGATCGCCCACGGCCAGCGCCGCCGCTTCGGTCTTGATGTCTGCCGCGTCCACCCAGCCGTACACGGTGCTTCCGCCGCCGCTCACGGCGACAAGGTGGTACGGATGCCTGCTCACAAGCGGCTGATACACCTGCGTCACCTTGGCCTTGCCCGGCTTGCACGGTTTGCCCACGGTGCTGTTTGCGCTGGTGTAGTGCCTCTCGCCGGTGAATGTCACGATGTCGCCCGCCTTGCACCCGCCGCCCTTGGCCGGTGCAGCGTCCGCCGCATTCCCGCCGCTGGTCGCCTCCTTTCCGCCGTACTTCGGTACGCCGTAGCCGCGAATGTACCGCCCGTTCACAGAAATGGTGCGGCGCTTCACGCTGTCGGAGTAGTTGCCCTCAATGACGGTGATGCTTGTCCCGCTGACCTTTTCCACAATGCCCACATGATCGGCGCTGCCGGTACAGTCTCCCACGCCGCTGTCCTGCCAATCGTAGAAAATATAGTCGCCGGGCTTCGGCACATAAGCGTCGTTCTCCTGCCAGCTCCCCAGCTTCTTGAACAGCTCGATGTGCTTTCCGCAGCCGCACTCCGTCGGGATGATGTCGGTCATTCCCGCCGCGATGGCGACGGCGCTTGCGAACGTGCTGCACCATGCGTCCGTGTACTTCACGGCGTAGCCACGGGCCAGCGGCTTGTGACTGTTGTACAGGTCGATGATCTTCCTGTGGCTCCCGTCGCTCTCTTTGCATCCGATGTAGCTCTGTGCGATGCTCACGATCTTCTGCCGCTGTTCTTGTTCCGTCATGGGCTTTCCTCCGCTTCCTGCGGCGCTCCCTGCCGCATACTTGTCGTAATACTTCTGGCCGAACGCAGCTCGCCGGGCCTGCGCCGCCCCGCTCTGATCTGCCGGGCGCTCAAATTTCAGCAGCACCGCGTCCGATGCTGCCCGGACGCTTCCAGCCGTTTTCAGCACGGCCAGCACCGCCTTATAGCCCTCCCGCAGCTCTTTCATCAGGAAATCAAGCTGCATTTCCAGATCGCCGATGCTCTTTCGGCAGCATTGGGCATAGTCCAGCAGCTCTGCCTTGCGGGAGCAGTATGTCCATTGGGCGAGGCCATAGCCCGCCTTATCCGTTGCGAAGAACTGATACTTGCCGCTGTCCACCGCCGCCGTATAGCTTGCGTCGGTCACGCCAAGTCTCTTTTCGTATAGGTTCTCCACGTTGTTCGGGATAAGGCCGCTCTCCGCATACAGGTTTCCCATCAGACCGGCGGTGCCGAAGTCGTTCAGCCCCGCGCTTTTCAGATAATTCCAGATTTTCTCCTCGTTGTTCTTTCCTGCCAGCATGATCTATCCCTCCTCACGGTTCCTCTGTCTGCTGTGCAATCCGTTCCGCCTCCTCCTTTTCCCGTCTCATGTCCGCAAGCTGCCACCGCCTGTCCTGCTTCTTCTCCTTGGTGGTCTTTATCCAGCCAAGGATGCCGCACTCGCCGCCCAGCGTGGCAAACACACAGGTGATCAGCGTATCCGGCACGGAGCCGTACACGGTAAACAGCGCGATCATGGCAATCGTGAATACCGTCAGACACAAAAAGACGATCAGCAGAATAAAGTCCATGGTTCCCATGCGCTTCTTCCGGCCTTTCGCCTTTGCCTGCGTTCGTTTTCCCGCCATGTCAGTCCTCCTTGATGTGCGGGTGCGCGCTTTTATTCAGGTGCTTATCCAGTTTGTCCAGCGCATCCTTGCACGGCCCGTTGCACCCTTGCTCCACAAGCCCCTGCAACGCGCCGCGCAGGCCATAGCAGATAAGCGTCTGCTCCTCCTGAATGGCGTTGATGAACTCGCTCTGCTTTTTGTTGCTCTCAATGACCTTGTACACGGAAACAATGGCGGCGACCAGCGCTCCGATTGCTCCCAAAAGGCTGGCCGCCTTAATGATGGTGTCCGCGTTGATGTACATTTTCCTGTCCTCCTGCTTTCACTCCGACCATTCGTCCCCGCCGATGGCCCTGCGGTATGCCTCGTCGGCCTCCGCGATCTCGTCTCTCCCGGTCACGGTGTCGCCCAGCTCCGCAAGGCGTGTCGCCAGCACCCGGACGGTACGCGCCTGCATTTCCACAAGCGCCTCCAGCTCTGCGATGATCTGCAAATGGCTGCTCACGCCGTCGCCTCCGTCCAGCCGTATACCCCCGGTTCCCACACATTGGCATCCGCCGTTGATGTCCAATGCTTCCCATTGTGGCTCACCTTGTCGCCCTTTGCGTAAGCGTCATGCGCCCCCACCGGCTGGCTCCATTCCGGCCATTCTTCCGCCGGGTCAGATGCCGCCGACCAAAGCGACACCGCCTTGTCCGGTTCCCATCCAGCCTGCGAGGTGTGCGCCTGTACGCATTTGTACAGCTTGTCCCCCCAGTTGCGCAGCTGCCCCACTGTGTAAGCAACGCCGGTCTGCCACGTTTCAAACAGGCTCTTATGCTCCCCCGCAGTCACAGCATCGATGCTTCCGCTCTCCGCCAGCGTCACAAAGGCGATCTCCGTTGCTTTTCTCGTTTCTTCCATCACCTTTATCCTTTCCACATACCTGTAATGCTCGCTGATGGTATAGAAGTCGTACCGCGTCCCGTCCTCGTCCGTGTCGCTGTGATAGTGCCGGTCGATGCGGCAGCGGTCTGTGATGCTGCTGTCGTCATACTCCCGCACCGTGGTCAGGTATTCACCCTCCCGCAGCGCGGGGCCGCCCACAATTTTCAGGTTTTCCCGTTCTACGCCGCCGATAACACTTGTTCCGTAGACGTATTCCATCTTGCCCGCTCCTTTCTTGCGTGTTCTCTGACCACGCATTTCAATTTCCGCTGCAAACCCGCCTCCACATAGCTCTGGAAAAAGTGGACGTGATTGCAGTGCTTCATCTGGCCCAGTCTGGATAAAAGCCCCTGCGCCAATGCGGGCTTGATCGCGTGGTGCCGCCGCATGGCACGGCGGCAGGCGGAAAGAGAATGTTTCAGGCGCACCATGTTTCGTTTCCGCAGCAGGGTATACCCTCGCCCGAAGCGATACCCCAGCGCCGCCACCGTCCGCTTTGCCGTCGGATAGAGCTGCCACTTGCCGTTCAGCCGCAGGCCGTGTGCCGCCAGCCATTTCTCGATCAGCTCCCGCAGCCGCCGCAGCTTCCGCTTGTTCCGCCCGAACAGGGTAAAGTTGTCCATGTACCGCAGGTAGTGGTCGCACAGGCCGCTTTCCCGTATCAGCCGGTCAAGCGGTTGCAGCACCGTGTTGGCAAACCATTGGGAAAAGTAAGCGCCGATCAGAATGCCGTGCTTCATCAGCCGTTCACATACCTCCAGCATTCTCCGGTCTTTCACCAGCCGCCGGAGCCGCTTCATCACCGTCTCCGCCGTCAGGCTGTCGTAGAAATGGTGGATGTCCAGCTCCTCGGCATACTTCGTCCCTTTTGGGTCTGTCCGCATCCACTTCTTGATGGCTCGAACGCCGTAATGGATGCCACGGTTTCGGATGCTCCCGCAGCAGAAATTGTCCATGCCCCGCATCATGATCGGCTCCAACACCTGAATGACCGCGTGATGCACATACTGGTCAGGCCACAGTCTCGGCTCCGATATGTCCCGCCACTTTCCGGCGCTCTTGTCCCAGCGTCGCGCAAGCCTCGGCTCGTTCGCCTCGTAACCGCCTGTAATGATCTCCCGCAGCTCTTTTACATAGCGGTCAACGTCCGCCTCCACCCGTGCCACCGTCCGGTTCGGTCTGTGGTGCGGATGGAAGCGGTGTGTCACGTTCACGGCGAAGATCGCCAGACGCAGGTTTTCTTCCGATACCAGCTTTGGAAATAGGTTGTTTGCTCGTTTCATCAGGAATGTTTTCCTCCTTTTAGCCTCACGGCCTTTCCATCGCCTCCACGGGTTGTGGAAGTGTACTAAACCGTGTCCTGATGGCTTATCTGCACCAAGGGGTGCCGAGGATGTCCGCGCCCCGGCGTGGGTCTTTGCGTTGCCGGGTATGGAGGTGGGTAGCCAGTCCATAAAAGGACGCGGCAGCCGATGTTCGCGTTCGAGTTGGACGCGCTGGTGTAGTTCACGTAGAACAGCCCGTGGTTCCCGTTCTGGTTATAGTTACCGCCGAAGTACAGACACGGGTTGGAAGCATTGAAGTTCCAGTTATCCGCCGAACCAAGAAGCAAGGCACCGACTGCGTGCGCGGTCATCCCCTGTATTTTCAAGCCGCCTGTGCGGCTGAAAACCCGTTAGCCTTTTGCGCGGCCTGCGGGCCGCAGGATACGCAGAGGGGGATGCGTCCCCCTCTGCACTCCCCCGTCAGGGGAGTTTTTGGAGGCGGCAGCCGATGTACGCGTACGAGTAGGACGCGCTGGTGCAGTCCACGCAGAACAGCCCGCGGACCCCGCCCTGGCCATAGCTACCGCCGAAGCACAGACACGGGTTGGAAGCATTGAAGAACCAGTAATCCGCCGAATATGTCGTCTCACTACCGCCCGATGCCGTGGGATAGATAACCCATTCCAGACCGGCCACCGTTGCCACGGTAAATGCGCTGGGCCATCCGCTCGACGGAACGCCCACGGCGGTGCCGCCGCTGTTGTCGCTGAAACTGCTGGGCGTGTTGATGATGTTCAGGCCGTTGCTATTGTAGTAGCAGCCGTCGCCCCAGTCAAACACGTTGTCCCACGGCCCCTCGATATAGCGGTACTGCGTACCGAGACCGTAGCTGTCCCGGCTCGCAAGCGTCGTTCCGGTGTGATAGGGCATACTGTCCGTATAGCCCATATTCTCCGTTGCGCTGTTGTTGCCGCAGCCCTTGCCGATGGTTTTCTGACTGTTCCAGTCCGCGAACTCCACAAGGTACAGCATCCAGATCGTCATACGCATCTGAATGTCGCTCTGCCAGATGTTGCTCCCCAGATTGTGGATGCTCGTGCGGGCCGCGCTGCGTGTGATATTCGCTTTCGGTTTTACGCCGGACTGGCTCTTGTAGTTGTTGGTGTTGCAGTGATAGCGGCCAATGTACACAATGTCCCGCTCTCCCTTGCCGTCCCCTCGGTCGGCGTGGGCTGGGGAGACGTGAAAGCCGTCCGTTTCCTTATCCGCGATCTGGAGTTTCAGGCTGTTCCCGCTCTTTGTCCACTTGTACCAGAACTTCGGGATAGCCACCAGCTCACCGGCCACCGCATCCGTCACGCGCACCATCCCGCTCCACGGGTACAGGTTGTCAAATGGGCTTCCGTAACTGGTTGCCCCCGCCCGGTACGGGGTCGGGTTCACGAAGCTGGCGGCCTCGTCCGTCCGGCTCCACACCGTCGTGCTGGTTCCATCCCACACCACGCCGTAGATGTGCCGATAGGCCAGCTTCACATTTACCGTCTGTCCGTCCGCCGTGATGGTTGCGGTATCCTCCGCCGTCTCTCCGCTCTTGGTGGCGGTGATGGTGTAGGTGCCGCTTTCCGTCACGGTGAAGTCCACCGTCCCCGTTGCAGATGCCGTTTTGCTCTGCGTCTTGCTTCCCTTGGTGCAGGTGACGGTGGAGCCGCTGTCAATGCTCACGTGGATGGTCGCTGTGAAGTAGGATAGCGTCGCCGTGTACTGCTGCACCACGGAGACTGTCACCGTATCCGTGGCAGTCTGCCCGTTCTTGGTGGCCTTGATGGTGTATGTTCCGTAGTCCTCCACATCAAACGTCCATTTTCCGCCGCTCTCCGTCGCGGTGTATACCTTGGTTCCCAGCGTGGCCGTCACCGTGGAGCCGGTTGGTGCGGTCACAACGATCTGCGCCGTCATGCCTACCTGCGGCAGACTGTCCGCGCTGAGCTTGCCGTCTGCCCCCAGCGTCGGGATGCCGTTCGGCACGTTGATGGGGAGCTGATCGGTGTCCATCTTCCCGTCCGCGCCGAGACCTGCCACGCCGCCCGGTGTGTTGACAGGGAGCTGGCCGGTGCCAACCTTGCTGTCCTCTCCCAGTCCGGCCACGCCGCCCGGTGTGTTGACAGGGAGCTGGCTGACCGGCACCTTTCCGTCTGTCCCCAGCCCCGCCTTTTTGGCAAGAGCCGCCGCCACCGCACCGCTGGTCAGCAGCTTGTCGCTGTTCTCCGTCGGCACCGTGTCGAACTTCTGTGTCGTAACGCCGCCCTTTCCGTCGCCTCTCAGGATACCGCTGGCGGTGATCTTGTCCTGCTTGTCCGCAATGGCCTGACGGATACCCTCGTGCGCGTTTTCATCCTCGTTGTGTGCCTTGATGGCAGCCGCCATGCTTTCCGCTGTCACCAGCGCCGAAGCGTCGATGGTCACCTGCAGCGTCCCGCCGCTGCCCGTAAACTCCAGCAGCCCGTAGAACGTGTACACATAGTCCGGCACGTCCGTCTTGCTGGGGATTTCCACGCCCGCGTCCGTGTCCGTCTGAAATAGTGCGATCAGCCTTGCCGCGCCGCTGTCCAGCTTTGCCCAGATGCCGAGCTGGTTCAGGGGGTATCCCGTCGCCAGTGGTGTCACTTGCAGTTGCAGCTTTTGTCCCTGCGCCGTTGTTTTGTTGGACAGGATGCTGACCGTCTGCTTTTCACTCACAAGCGCCGTCTGCGCCAGCATCGCCGCCTCGCTCACGCGGCCTGTTCCCGCCGCCGCGCGGGTGATGGTCAGCGTCTTTCCCGCTGTCCATTGTGCCAGCAGCTCACTGCCGCTGTTGGTGATAACGCCTTTCCATGCCACTTTTCGTTTCCTCCTGACTTAGAATTTCGATGCGCTGCCGAAGTCAACCACCGCCGCGCCAGCCATAGCCGCGATGCCGTAGGCCGTTGCGGTGCCGCCCGCATCGTAATATTCCACTTCCTCCAGATGTGCGCTGAACCGCTTGGCAGCGGCGAGCCGACGTTCGATCTCCGCGATGGTCATGGCGGCGAACTTCTGCCGCTCCTCCACGGTGGTGATGTTTACCCGCAGTCTGAACTTTCCGTGGGTGCCGCCGTACTCAAACCATTCCTCCAGCTTTGTTCCCGGATAGATCGCGTCGGCCTGCGTTCTTGCAGCTCCCGCAGTTCCCATTGTTCGCCGGATGTTCAGCGCCGTCTTGACGATGCGCCGCTTCTGCTCGATGTCGTACCCTGTGTCGTACCAGTCGATCTTCCAGTTCACGGCCAGCGCGTCCAGCACCTCCTCGGCCACGGTGTCGATGGCGGTGTATATCTGACTTCCCGCGATATAGCCCATCGTCTTTTGGTGCAGCTCCAGCATCGCCATGGATAGGGCCTTTACCCACGGCTGTTCTCCCAGAATGCGCGGCAAGCCGTCGGCGATTTGGGCATTTTTCAGGCTCTTAATCATCCTCCAGCCCTCCATAGGTGGCGGTGGCCCCCGTGCATTTCGGCAGCTCCGTGGTGTCGATCACGGTGTCTACGGGGGCTGTCAGCGTTACCCGCTTGGCCCCCGCTTCCCGCAGCCGGGCGATCAGCTCCGTCGGGTTGATGTCTCGCCCCAGCTTTCTTTGCCATGTCTGGAAGTCCGCCACCGCCGCCGCGATGCGGCTTTGTATCTCACTCACGCTTCGCTGGTCGCTTTCCGCGATCCAGTATTTCACGGTGATGGCGTATTCCACCTCGTCCGGGGCCAGCGCCGTCACCTTGTCGCACAGCGGGCGGATGGTCTCGTCGTCCAGATAGGCCGCCATGGCCGTCAGCTCCGTGCTGTTGGGGACGCGCAATCCGTTCTCGTCCTCGATCACGAAGTAGATATTTACCTCGTCCGGCAGCGGGCTGACGATGCGCACGTCAGCTACATCACCCCGCCACTCCCGCGCGTAGTATTCATAGGCATCGCGCGGCCCGGCGCAGCTATACACGCTGGGGGCGAGGTAGATGCGCCGTGTCAGGCTGTCGTCGTCCTCTGCGTCCAGTCCGCCGGTGCTTGGCGTGGTGTTGCTCACGCTGGCAACATAGGCGATTGGGTCAACCAGTATCTTGATGCCGCCGGACAGAATGCCGTTGCTATCCGCTCCGGCCTCCTCCGCCTGCACCACCACGTCGGTGTAGGTCTCTCCCGCCGCTATCTCGCCGTATTCCACGGTGTTGAAGTATTTCCCGTCCTCGCTCTTGACCCGCGTTCCCGTCGGAATGGCCGTCGCGCCGCTTTGCGCTTCCGAAAGCGTAAAGCGCACCGTCGCCGTGGCCCGGTTTGCCTCCTTGCGCGTCAGCCCCACAAGAGCGGCCAGCGCATCCAGCGCGTCTCCGGTACTGGTTTTCAGCATTTCCATCCGTCCCTTTGCGTCGGCGTACTGCATCGTCTGATACTCCATCGCGCAAAAGGCTTTCATCAGCAGGTTCAGCGGGTCGGCCTCGCCGATCTCCGGCTCCTTTCCTGTGGCCTCCCGGTAATACTTGGTGTACAGCTCGCGGAGCTGTTCTTCCGTCTCCTGCAAAGTCATGCTTTCGATGAAACTCAGCTCCGGGCAGTTTGCCAATTCAGCGATATTAGACAAGCTCGATCACCACCTTTGGTATCATATTCCCGTCCTGCGATTTTTCCGCAGTCCATTCCACACGGACGACACGCGCCCGTGGCTCATACTGTTCTGTCTTGCGCACATACTCCGCCGCCAGCAGGACTTGCGCATTTTCCTGCGGGCAGTCGATAATCGTCCCGTCGATGCCGAACTCCCGGTCAAGCGCCTGCTCTCCGGCCCTCGTGGCGTAAAGCACCTGCAAATTGCGGTACACCTCCGCCGCCGTACTGTCGTTTGCGCTCCCCGGCAGTATCTCGATCACCGCGTTTTCCGTTGATAACATGGCTGCCTCCTTACAGGTATTCCTCGATGGTCAGGCTCACCTTGCACTCCACCATCGCGCCGCCGTGCAGCACCGCGCCCCACTCGTCGCCGATGTCCGTGATCTTGAACGGATACGGCGATACCGGCGAGCCGCCCACGATGAACCAGTCCGCCGCGTTGGTCTCCGCCATGCGCTGAAAATGCCGCAGAACACTTCGCGGGTTTACCCCGTCCTGCGCCCGCAGCAAAAGATCGAACTGGTATTTCCGCAGCTTCGGGGCAATCCACTGGCTCCGCGCCCGTGCGCCTGTCCGGTTGTGGGTCGCCCAATCGCTGCCCCCTTGGCCTTTCAGCCCGCTCGGTGTCAGGATGCGCCGGTCGCTCACCGTGAACGTCATGCCCATGTAGCTTCCCAATGCCACTTTTCGCCCCTCCTTACTTATCCGGCTTTCCCACCGCGCCGCTCATGTGCGTGTGGTTCACAAGGCTCACGCCGTTGATGGTGATGTCTCCGCTCGCCGCCGTGGCGTTGATCTCCGGGGCTGTCAGGCTGATTTTGGTGGGGCTTCCGATCTCCACATCCCCGGCCTCCGTCACCTTTACAGTTGCGCCGTTTATGGTGATCTCCGCGTCGCCACCCTCTACCTCGATCTTTGCGCCTTTTTTTGCGGCGAATGTGTACTTGCCTCCCGCCGTCACACTCAAAGCGCCTGCGGCCTCGATGCTCACAAAGGTTCCGGCCTCGATGCTCACCGTTGTCCCCGCCACGATGCCAACGCCGGTTTTGGCGTTCAGGCTCATGCTGGCGGCGCTGCTCTTGGCTTGAAACTGCCCGCCCGCCACAAGGCTGATTGCGCCTTTCGCCTCATCGTATATCTCGCCGTTGCAGGTGCGCCCCGTCCGTCGGTTCACATACTGGGTGTAAACGCCGGTGTTCTCGTCGTAGCGCTCATAAGCCAGCCCCTTTCGTTCGGCGTACTCCTTTCGGAACAGGCCCTTGTAGCCCTCCGCCGGGGTGTTGGTCTTGTTCCACACCGTTCCGGTGGTGGTTCCCGCCGCAGTTCCGTTGCTGTTGTGGCTCACGCTCACCACCTGCCCGATGCTCGGCATCTTGTACTCGCCGTTGCTGATAGCGTTGATCTGGCGGGTCACGCTTTTCCCCCGGTCAAAGTAGGTCACCTCATAGGTTCCCGCCTTATAGTCGATGGCGCTCACGCGCCCGGTTCGGTTTGTCCCCGCCATTACTTCTTCGCCTCCTCGCTGGCGATGCAGTAGCTCGCAGGCACCCAGCCCGTCACATTCTGGCCCACCGGCAGCTTTCCGCACCGCGCCGCGCTGTTGGTCACGCGGTAGCGCCCGTTGATCAGAATGCCATCGTACAGCCAGTAGGTGCCGGTCTTGGTTCCCGCCTTGTTCTTTGCCGTGCTGGAAACATACAGCGGAGCCTTGTTCAGCGTGATCGCCTGTCCCGCCTCGCCGCCTGCCGCCGCGCTGGCTGCGCCCGCCGCCGGGCTGGTGGTAGCGTAGGTGCTGTCATAGCTCACGCCGCTGTCTGCCGTCTTTTCGTGATACACGATCTTGCCGCCCACGTCCCACGAATGGAACGTCGGGCCGATGCCGCTGCACTCAAAGTCGGTGGTCAGTCCGTTGCTGCTGACCTTGTGCGTCACCTTGTCCACAAAGTATTTCCCGTTCAGGTTTCCAAAGCCCGTCAGCGCGATGCAGTTTCCCGCGCTTACCCTCCAGTCTCCGTCCACGCCGAAGCGTAGCTTCACTGTCCCGTGGTTGGCGCTGTTCAGCTCCGCGCAGAGCTGGACGCTGGCATCGTATACGCTGGTAGCCCGCCGGTTCACGCTCTTGGTGTGCGAGCCGCCGCCCACGCTGCACTCGATGTCAATGTCCTTGTCCGCGTCCGTGTAATTGAAGTACCCGCCGGTATAGGTGCCGGACAGGGTGGTGGTGTAGCCGAAGCTCCCCGGCCTGATCTGCGAGCGGTCAAAGGTGCGCACGGCCCGTTTTGCCTTGTACTTCTCCCGGTCATACACCCACAGCCGCCGGGCGTACACTTTCAGGATAAGTCCGTAGTTTTTGCACAGGCTGTTGTAGTAGCTGCTGTCCGTGCCGTCCTGCTCGTCGCACTCGATGTCGTAGTCGTCGGCATCGTAGGTGAACGCAAGGCCGTACCGCGCGGCGATCTTTGCGCCGATACGCTTGATGCTGGTGTTCTTCCAGATCACGTCCCGCTCCAGCTCCGAAAAGTCGCTGTCGCTGGGCTTGCTCACGCCGCCCACCTGCAAGGTCGTCGGCGCGTCCGAAAAGCTCACATCGTCCAGCACGAACAACCCGCACTCCATGATGCTCCGCTGGCCCTGCCGTTCCCAGTTGTAGCCGAGAACACGCGCCCGCAGCGTCGCGCCCTTTTCCGGCATCCAGCCCAGCAGCCATTTCCTGTCCTGCGCGTTGATGGTGATGTCGATGCTGTCGCTGTTGTCCGCCGCGCTGTCGGTGTAGGTCAGGCTCTCGATGTCTCCGCCCACCTGCCCGGCAAAAGGGTAGCTGTTGTAGCGCACATCCAGCGCCAGCCGTCTTGTCTCAATCATAGCTCGCCTCGTATTTCCACGGCGGCATCAGTCCGTCCCGCTCTTCCTCCAACGCCGGGGTGTTCAGCTCCACCCCGGCGTTGAAGATAAACGTGTCGATCTCCTGCGGATTGGCCGCCATCAGCACGTCGGCGTGGTACTCGCTGCCGTATACCTCCTTGGCGATCACATCCCATGTGTCGCCGCTCTTGGTCGTGTACATCGCGTTTCCTCCCGTCAGTATGCCGTGCGGGCCTGTCTGCGCTGCATCTGGAGATACCACGCTTCAAACCGTGCCTGCGCCTCGGCCAGAGCCTCCTCCACCATGCTGCGGTCGGCGCTGCCCTGAATGTTGATCACCGGCGCAAAGGTCATGTCGCCTCCGCCGCCGGAGCCGCCGCCGTCGATTTCCGCCAGCTCCACCGGCTTCACGCCCAGCATTTGCCCGGCCTTTGCCCAGATGTCCAGATTGTCCCGCCGGGCCGCCCGCTGGAAGCTGATCACCGCCTCCGTTCCGGCCTCGCCCGCGATGCTTGCTCCGTTTGTAAAGCCGCCTTGCGCAAGCATGGGGATTTCCGGGATATTGATGGAGAACGACTTGCCGCCCAGCAGCGGCACCCAGTCCGGGATGGTAATGCCGAGACTGTTGATGCCTGCGATTGCCTTGTTGATCAGGGCGATCACCGCGTTAATGGGGGTCTTGAACAGAGCGCCCAGCGTATTGAAGATGCCCACGAAGATGGATTTCACACCCTCCCACGCCATACGCCAGTTGCCGGAGAACACGCCGGTGATGAAGTTGATCACGCCCTCAAAGATGGTCTTGACCCCGTTGATCGCGCTGCTGATGCCCTCGGCAAAGACACCGATGGCGGCCAGCACCGCCGGAACCACTACCTGACCAATGTGCAACAGCACCGTGATCACCGTCTGAATGATCGGCATAAGGAACTGAATTGCCTCGCCGATGATCTGCGCCACCGTCATGACCACGGAACCCACGCCGCTGATGATGGATGCGATGGATGGAGCCGCCGCTGTGATGGTTTGCAGAATGACCGGCACCACCGTCTGTGTGATAAAGCCGAATAGGCTTTCTATGATGGGCCGCACCGTCGTCTGCGAAAATGTCACGAGCTGGCCGATCACGCCCATTACCGATTGCAGGATGGTGGTAATGCCTCCAAAGGCTGCGCCCGCGTCCTCGCCGAACAGATTGGTGATGCTCTCCTGCAGCGGTTGCAGCGCCTTTGCCACACCGCCGTCCTCGAACAATCCCAGCAGCGCGTCCTTGAATACCGTAAACTTTTCCAGTCCCGTGTCGCCGAACACACGCTGTACGATTTTGTCCAGCCCGCCGAACTTGTCCGTCAGGATGCTCACTACGGCGATGATGCCGGAGATCACACCCACAATAGGCAGCGCCCCGGACAGCAGACTACCGAGGCCGCCAGCAATGGGGCCATAGATGCTCCCCAGCAGACCGGCCCCGCCGCTGAATATGCTCCCGACAGCTTTCCCGGCACCGGAGTTTGCGATACCGCTTACCACGCCTCCCGCTTTCCCCAGCAAGCCGGAAAGACCCTGCTGGAAGATGCTGCCCTGAATGGTAGCCGCCGCTCCAATGCCCGCGATGCCCTGTCGTAGCGGCATGGTCAACTTGCCCAGCGCACCGCCCGCCTTTCCCATAAGGCCGCCCGCAAATTGTCCGGCCCGGCTGTTGGCGAACATCCCGCCGAGATTTCCGAGGGACGAGCCGATGCCGCCCAGCCATTGCGCGGTCTTGCTGTTTCCGATTGCTCCCCGCAGGACGCTTCCCGCGCTTTGGTAGCCGGACAACAGCCCCGGCGTCCCCGCCGCCGCGCTCAAAAGTCCTGTGGTTCCCTTGATGCCGTTTCCACCGATCAGACTGGAGATTGCCGCCCCCAGCGTCGTGCGGAAGCCGTTGCTTCCCGATGCGCCCCGGAACGCAGAGAAAAGCCCCGCGCCCGCCACACCCGCACTCTGGCCGCTCTTGAACAGGCCCGCAAGTCCGCCCTTTCCGCCGGAGAAAATAGCCTCCGCCGCCGGGGCGAACTTCATGCCAACAAACGCCGCCGCCATGCCGCCCAGCACACGCACCACCTGCTCGCCGTTGTTGATCAGGTAGTCAAGCCCCTTTTGGATGTACGGCAGCGCCGTGTCCATAGCGCTCCCCAGCTTCTCCACGCCCCGGCTTGCCAGCGTTCCCAAGCTCTCCGCAAGCTGCGTCAGCTCCGGCATATTCTTTCGGATGCTGTTTAGAAAGTCGATCATGGAGAGATTGAACTGTTTTTTCGCCGGGAGGAACGCATCGCCGATCTCGATTTTCAGCGCCGTCTTGGTGCTTTTCAGCATGGTCTCGATGGCCTCCGGGGTCTGCGATTTGATGTTGAACTCCCGCTCCATGCTTCCCGTGTACAGGCTTGGGTCGCTCACCATTTCCAGCGCCTTTCGGTACACATCGAGATTGTTGACGATCTTCGCGCCGCCCTCAATGGCCCATTGGCCGAACAGGGTGGATAGCGCCGCTACCTGTCGCTCCTTCGGCAGATCGTTGATGGCCTTGAAGATGGTATCCAGCGTTCCCACGCTGTCCTCCTGCATGGCCTTGGCGACCCACTCCGCGCTCATGCCCATCTCCTCGAACTGTTCTTTCTGGGCTTTCGTCGCACTTGCGCCCTTGCTCAAATTCACGATCATGCGCTTGATGCTGGTGCCGACGCGATCAGTCGATACGCCTGTTGCCAGCATGGCATCCGCCAACGCCGCCGTTGCGGCCGCGCTTACGCCGCCCACTTGGCCGAGGCTCGCCGCAGAATTGACCGCCTCCGCGATTTCCGCCGCCGTGGTCGCGCTGTTTGCGCCCAGATAGTTGATCTGGTCAAAGAGCACCATGACCTCCTCGTGGGTCATTTTCAGCGATTGCTCCCACTTGGCGGCCCAGTTGCCCGCCTGATCGGCGCTGATGTCCATGGCCGCGCCGGTCATGGCGATGTCCCGCAGGAAACCGGTAACATTGCCGGAGCTGTCGATCTTGATCAAGTCCTCCATAGACTTGCCGGATTGGCCCGCCGCAGCGGCGAGGCGTGTCAAATCCTCCTGCGTATAGGGGATTTGTGTGCTTAAATCCTTGATTGCGTCCTTCATGGCCTCGTAGTTCTGCGCGTAGGTCTTGCCGTTATCCGCCACCTTGTCGCTGATCTTTCCGGTAGCATCTGCCAGACCGCCTACGTACTTGACCACATCCGCCATGTAGTTTTCAAACTTCTCCGCTTCCTTGGTGCAGCTTGCGATGGTCGCCACAGTCGCCGTCGCCAGCGTCCCCATGGCCGCAAGTCCCGCCGTTCCGATGGAGCTGATGCTGCGGGCAAAGCTGCTGATCTGGCTCTGGCTCCCGTTCAGCGCCGCCATCAGGCTTTTGTCCATCTTACCGGCGATCTTGATGCTTAACTCTAATGTTTTATTGTTCGCCATTCCTCCGCCACCTCGCTATTCAGCTCAATAAAGTCCCGGACAGGCATTTTCAGATAGAAGTCCACGCCCGTCCGTGTCACCGAGGACAGCCGGATAGCCGCTTTCCGCAGGGCCTTGGCTCCGCCCTTTATCCGAAAAAATCCGCGTCGTTCACCGCGTTTTTCAGTTTCAGCAGCTCATACAGGGGCAGCGTGGTAAAGAACTCCTCCGGGATGCCCGTTGCCATGGCGGCGATCACGCAGGAGTACAGATAGTTGGTGCTGTTCTCCGTCACCACAAAGCCCTCGCGGGCCATGCGGTTCTCCGCCTCGCTCTCATTCAGCGTGTTCAGGTCTGCCACGCCGTTCAGGTCGATGTCCCGGTACTCCTTGCCCTTGTAATAGCGCGGCTTCTCCAGATGCATCACATGGTTTTCCGTTCTGCTCTCCACGTTCAGGTGTCTGCGCACCGCACCTGCCACGCGCTTGAAAGCGCCGCGAGGCATCAGCTTGAAAAACTCAATGGGCATTCCGGTGGCCTTGACCGCCATGGCGCGGGCAAATGCCGTCGTGGTCTCGCACAGCACCGAGGCCGCCGCCTCGCCCTCGCCGAAAAGCTGCCGCTGCACGTCGATAGCGTCCTGCACAGTCAGCTTCTCCAGCCCCGTCAGGTCGATCTCTCCGTACTCCTTGCCCTCGAACCCGTAGGGCCTTGCCAGCTCCACGATGTTCTCGCTCTTTTTTGCCCCCTCGTTTGCGGTCTCTGCCGCCGTGATCTTGTCCTCTGCCATTGGTTGTCGCTCCTTTCAGCATTGTTTTTTGTGTGAAAACACGGCCCGCCCCCGTTTGCGCAGGGACAGGCCGTATTGTTTTGCGCCCGTTAGATCAGGCTGTTCACGCCCGCCAGCATATCCGTGCCGTTGACCTTGTAGATGCCGTTGAGCTTGTCAACCTCCAAGAGCTGCTGGCCGTCCACCTCGATCATCAGGTAGGTCAGCTCCAGCGTCACGGTGGCCTCCATGGCCTCGCCCTTTTCCACCTTGCCGGGGTTGAACTTCTTCACGCGCCCGATCTCCACCACGCGCAGGCCCTTGAAATTGTAGCCGCCCTGCTTGTCGTAGACCTGCTGCGAGGCTCGCAGCGTCAGGTTCACCGTGGACAGGGGAGAGAGCATATCCATGGCGGAGCTGTAGAGCGTGTTGAACTGGATTTCCTGCTCCATGCTCTCAAACTGGCCGATGGTGGGGCTGTCCAGCTCGCCGTTCACGCCCACGCCGGAAACGGTGCTGGTTTTCATGTTGACCTCCGGCAGCGTCACCGACGCGGCCACGCCGATCATCTTCGTGCCGTCCAGATAGGCGTTATACTCGTTGATCTTCTCCGGGATATAGTTGTTGGAAATCATCTTCTTTTCCCTCCCTTATCAGTTCAGCGCGGCGGAAAGAGCGTCGGGGTCAAACTCGATGATGTCCTCGATGTCCTCCGCAGGGGTGAACGGGGTGATGTACTGGTGGAATGTGATCTTGCCGTCCAGCAGATCGGCGGTGGTGTTCTCGTCCTCGTTGAACGTGATCTCATAGCGGGCGCACACACCACGGGCCACAAAGCCGTTGCCGCGCACGTTCTCGCTGTCCACGATGGCCTCGATCAGCCGCTTGTTGGCGGGGCTGTCCACTTTCTGGAAGTAGGTCAGGATAAACGTGTTGGCCGCCCACGTCAGGAACCGGCGGACGCTGAACCAGCGATCTTTCGGGTCGCTGATACCGGGGTAGGCCGCCGTGTTGTTGCCCCACAGGCGGAAGCCGTTCATGTTCAGCCATGTTGCCACACCGAAGCTGTTCACGGTGTTGGCCTGCTCCTGATCAAGCACCACCTCCGTGCCATCTTCGAGGCAGGCAGCAGAAACGGCGATGGTCTTGTTGCTGGGGCTGACGTTGGGCGTGTCGTCGTTCTGCGCGTCGGTGTAGGCTGTCAGCGCCGCCGCCAGTGCGCTGCCGCTGTACACCGTGTTGCCCACCTTGGCAAAGGGCCAGACTGCGTAGGCGTTGGGGTCGCTCACCGCCTGCGCCTCCTTGGTGGTCTTGACGGCGGTGTACTTGGTCGCGCCGGTGTTGCTGCTGTCGATGTCCACAACGCACACCGCGCCGAACACGCTGTTGATGCTCTTGGTCTTGGCCTGCAATGCCGCCGCCACCGTCGCGTCCTTGCTGAAACGCGGGGCCAGCAGGATGCCGGGTGTCACGGACAGCTTCGGATAGACCTGACGTACCACCTCAAGGCCGGTCTCCTTGCCGGTGGAGCTGTCCACACCGCCCACGATGTCCGCCGCCGTCACCTTGCTGGGGTCGATCTTGTTGCCGGTCACAGTCAGGCTCGTTGCTTCCTTACCCGCGCCGGTGGAAAGCACCACGATATTCAGCGTACCGTCGTCGTTCCATGTGGTGGTGTAGTCCATGCCTGCGGTCAGCGTGGTGGAGCCGCTCTTAACGGTCAGCCCCTCCAGCAGAACGCCTGTCTCCTCCAGCACCGCCACTCCGTCGTTCACCTGAACGGTTCCGCCGGTGATGGCGATCTTGTGCTTGGCAGGGTCAAGCACATTGATCAGCACCATGGGCGCGATACCCACAACGCTGAAATTTGCGCTGATGCACTCGCAGAGGGTGTAGTTGGCGAAGTCAGGCAGATAGCCCACCGCCTCCACGGCCTCCTTGTAGCTGCTCACCAGCAGCGGCACGTTGACCGCCGCCGCCGGGTCTTTGAGCATATTCACCGGGGCGGTGCCTACGATCACCTGCAAGCCCGCCGTGCCGGTGATGGGCGCGACCATGCTGGTCGCAACCTCGCTCGTGTATACGCCGTGTTTGTATGCCATAGTCTTTCTTCCTCCTTACAGTTCGGATTTGATCTTGCCGTACAGAATGGCCTCCGCCGTTCCTGCGGTCTCCAGCCGCTTTCTCGTCTCGGCAAAGCGCTCCACGTCCACCACCAGCTCCCCAGCCTCCGGGTGAATGGCGATGAACGCCTCCAGCGCCTCCGGGATGCCGCCGTGAAATACCGTGTACTGCTTGGCAACGCCGCGCACCGTTGGGCCGCAGTAAACCTGCGTCGCGCTCGTATTCTCCCGCTCCGTTGGCGTGGTCTCGGTAGCGGTCTCCGCCGCCGGGATGGCCGTCTCATTCACAGCGGCATCCGCCGCCAGCTTATCGTTTTTCTTGCTCATACCAGCTCCTCCATTTCTGTGTCCTGTGTCATGGCCGGTGCGGTGCAGGTCAACGAACACGCCCCGAAGTAGTACGGGTAGGTGTCGTCCTGCTGCATGGCCCACGCAATGGGTTTCAGCACGGTGAACGCCCCGCCGAAATACGGCTTGGTGCATAACCGCTGCACGATGTCCTCCTTGATGTTGGCAACATCCTGATAGCCCTCTCGCTCCTTGCCCTCGTCGTAGGCGCACACGATCAGGCTGAACTCAACCGCCTGCGGCCCGTCGTCGTTCTTGATCTCGCCGCCTGTCATGCGCACAACGATGTACGGGGCCGCCGCCGCGTCCGTGTCCACATCCGCGTCATAGTCCTCCGGCACCGGCAAATCCTGCTTGAAGATTTTCAGCTCCTTGCGGCTCTGCTGGCCGTTGTACTTCTTCCCGGCGAAAAGCTCCTCCAGCGTTTCGATCAGCGCGTCTTGGCAGAGCTGGGGAGTTCGCCCGATGCCTGCGGCCCTCACCGCATCCATATAGTTCTTCATGGCTTACTTCCTCCTCGCCGCTCGCGCCAGCACCCGTTCGGTCTGCTCCATCAGTCGGTCTTGCAGATACTCGGACACCTCCGGCTCCACCATCGGCCAGACGGTAGAGTGCATCGCCGAGGCCGACGGGCTTCCCATCGTCACCAGCTTTTCCACCTTACCGTCCTTGTTTCGCCACCTTGGGCGGCCCCGCTCCGTGACCGTGTGGCTGGAACTGGAGCCGATCTGTCGCTGCACCATGCCGATGTGGCCGCTCTTGAACTGCACAAGAAAGCCCTTGCTCATGTTGGCATTGCCTGTCAGCGCCGCCATGGACGAGGCTTTCAGAACACGGGCTTTCACATACTTTGGCGCGTGGTGCAAAACCTCGCGCCCGGTAAAGCGCTCCGTCGGCCTGTGTTGGAAATAACCGAGATCGTTGCGCATCTTTGCGATGTGCAGCTCTGCGCTCAAACTGGTGTTGCTGGCCTTTTTCCGTTGCACAAGGTCTTTTAGGTGCCGCCTGCCCGCCGCGTTCACGGCGTACCGCGCCTTTGCCTTTGCGATCATCAGCTTGCGGGCCTGCCGTGCCGTGGCGTTGATGGCTACCTTGGCCGCCGCCGGGGTCTTTTTCTTCAAATCGCCCAGCGCCGCCGCCACGGTGTCCAGCCCGTCCACTTCGATGGTCAGGTTCCCTGCGTCATAGGTTACTCTGCTCATTGCCGCGTCCTTTCCATGGAAATGCGGTACACGCCCGCCTCCTCCTCGCAGTTGAGGATGGTATACGACCGCTGCCGGTTCGTCCCTTTGTCCAGAACGAGGTGCTTTCCCACTTTCGGCTTCGGCCCGTAGTCGCTCACGCGGATATACAGCACTGTGTAGGCCGTATACAGTCCCGTGTCGAAGTTCTGCTTGGCTCCCGCCTCCCAATGGGCGCTATGCTCTTTGAGCCGTTGATCGTCCACGATCACCAGTGCGTCCTTGCCGTCAACCGTATGCCAGTCCGCGTGTTCGTCCTGCTCAAAGAAAGCCGCGTCGATGTCCGCTGCGGCACAGTCCTTAAAGGTGAGCGGAGGGGCAGCCCCCTCCGCTCCGCTGTATTCCTGCTTTAGCTCGAACAGCGCCATGTCAGCACACGGTCGCCACCAGCCAGCTATCCACCTTGTCGGGGATGGGCAGCGGGTGCGCCTGCAGCTCCACCATGCGGCGGTCGGGATGATGCTCCACATAGCTGCGCAGGACGCGGCTGGTCTGGGAGGTCACCCACAGGCCGGATGCGTCCTCGATGTAGGTGCAGGCACCGTAGGCCATCATATAGTTGGGTCTGGAGCTGATCAGGATGATCATGTTGTCCGGGATAAGCGGCTTGGTCTCCGGCGCGTCGGGGTTAGTCCAGTCGTCGTAGTAGACCTCACCGTAAACGTACATGTCAAGGCTGGGGTCATTCAGGTGGCCGAGGTACTTCACGCCGTTGGGCAGGTCGCGGGGGGCGATCTCGCCGAGGTTCATGCGGCGGTTGTCCAGCATCTTCTGCACGTTGGCATCGGCAAAGAACTTTGCCTTGGCCGTCTTGCCCATGATGATGGTGTCCACGTTGGCGAAGCCGCCGTGCAGCACCGCATCCGTCCAGTCACCAAGGTTGCCGAGGATGTCGGCCTTGGTGCCGCCCCACTTGTTGTCGCCGGTCAGGGTTTTCTTGTTGGTCAGGCCGAAGTCGATGGTCTCGTTCACGCCCTCTCCCACAATGGGAATGGTGCCGGTCACGATGGCCTGCACCGCCATCCACTCCTCGCGGCGCGTGGTCGCGTCGTTCAGCGTGGCGTACTCCTCCATGAGCTTCTGCGCGGCCCTCTGCGCAGGGGTCATGCCGCTGTACAGATCTTCGCCCGGCAGGCGGGTCATGAGCTGGTCAGCGGTGGTCACGTCGTAGGGGTTGATCAGCGGAGGCTTGTAGCTCTCGGTCTGGTAGCCGTTGGCTTTCAGCACCTTTCCGCCCACGCGTGGATGGACAAAGGCCGCCATGCGGCGGTCGCCTTTCACAAGGTCGATGTCCACGCGCTCGGTAGCGAACGTCTTGACGTTGGTGAAAAAGGTGTCGCGGAAATAGGTGTGTACGGCAGGGGTCTGTCTCACCACCTCCGCCAGATAGCGGGGGGAGTAAATGTTCACTTCGTTAGCCATATTCTTTCTTCCTCCTTACTTCAAGTAGATGCCGAGGTTGCGCAGAGGAACCTCCACGTCCGCAGCGGTGGCGTTGGCGGGCAGCACCAGCGCATCGGCGAAGAACTCGCCGGAGAGGTACACAATGCCGTCCTCGCCCGATGCGACATCCTCTGCCAGAATACCGTACAGGCCCGTGGTGTTCACGGTGTAGGGGGCGCTGCTGCCGCTCACACTGATGGCGGCCAGCTTGCCGTCGCTGAGAACCACGGGAGCGCCGCGCTTCAATGCGGCGGATGCCTCCTTGACTGCCGTAACGATCTCCGCATTCCCTGCGATCAGGTAATCCGGCTGCGTGGAAAAGGTCTTTTTCGCCAAATCCATACTCATGTTCTTTCTCCTCCTTTACTGCTTCTTGCCCATGGACTTGATCGCGTCCATGAACTCGTCCTGCTTGCCCGTACCGCCGCCGGTGCCGCCGTCGTTCTTCACGCCGCCCATGCCGCTCTTGTCGGCATCGGCCTTTGCTCCGTTGAGCCATGCGTTGCCGCTCTCCTTGGCAGCTTTCATCATGGCCACAGCGTACTCGCTGGCGCTCACCGGCTTTGTGAACTTGGCCTCATTCGTCAGCGCCTCGCTGCCGGACACGGCCATGTCCTCGATGTCGTGGATGCGCTGGCGCTCGTCGTTCGTCGCTTTGTTCGCCGCCGCCTCCTCGATTTCATTGACCAGTGCGGGATAGGCCCCGCGCAGGTCGTCCACGGTCTTGATCTCGTTTGCCATGTTCGTTACCTCCTTATGGCATTTGTTATTTACAGAGCAGGAGGCGGGAGCTGCCTTGCTGCTTTGTACAAAGTTGGGTGCCTTGTCGAAAGGCAGGTGTGTGTTGACGCTGTTGACGAACAGCAGCCCGTCCCGGTTTTCGATCACCGTTCCGTCCGCCTCGTCCGTCAACTCGTCGATAAAGCCGTTTTCCTTTGCCTGCGCCGCCGTCCACCAGCTTGTCTCGTCCATCCATCCGGCCACCTCGTCCTTATCTCTGCCTGTCTTTTTCACATACAGGCCCACGATGCTTTCCCGGATGGCGTTCATCGCCTCGATGTATTTCTGCAATTCCTCGGCGTTGTAGTAGCCGTAAGCGCCCATGCGCACCGGATGCACCATGTATGTGCTGTCGTTTGCGGCGATCACCTTGCCGCAATGGCAGGCGACGATGGTTGCCGCGCTGGCACACAGGCCGTCGATCTTCGCCGTCACCGCCGCCGGGTGCTGTTCAAGCTGGTTGCCGATGGCCTGCGCTGCGAACACGTCGCCGCCGCCGCTATTGATGCGCACCGTGATCTCGTCCAGCGCTCCCAGACCGGCCAGCTCCTCCGCAAACTGCTTCGGGGTCACCTCGTCGCCCCACCAGCTCGTCTGCGAAATGTCGCCGTAAAGCAGCAGCTCTACCTTGTTTCCTGCCTGATTGCAGAATTTCCAGAATTTCTTGTTTTCGGGCATTTCTGTTTTCCTCCTATTCTCCTACCGTCTGCGCTTTTCCGATCTCGTCCACCTCGCGCTTGCGCTTGGCCTCCGTCACGCGCAGTTTGATGTTGCGGTTGTAGTCCCCGCCGGTCATTTGTGCCGTCTCCTCCTGCGCCGTGCTGAAACCGGCATCCATCCGCTTGATGGCGGCATCCACCTCCTGCACGGGGTTCAGGTTCGTCCGTGCCGGGCCGTTCCACGCGCAGACCGTGTACGCCTTGCGCCGCGCCGGGTCGTTGAAAAAGCCCGGCGCGTGGATACGCCCACGGGCGACCGCCTCTGCAAACCACTCCTCATAGACCGGCTGGCAAAAATCGTCCGTGAACCAGTCCCGCTGCATACTACAGGTGCGCCAGAACTCGTTGAGTGCGCCGCGAGCCGCCGAATAGCTGGTGGTGAACTGCTTCATCATCACTTCCGGCGGTATCTCCAGCCCCGCGCCGATCAGGCGGATGGTGGCGTTCGTGAAGTCGTCGTACCCGGTGTTTGGGTGCTTCGGGTCTGCAAACTGCACCTCTTCGCCGGGGTTCAGGTCAATGATGGCCCCCGGCCCCAGCTCGATGCTGCTCTGGTCGGCGCTGTCGATCAGCTCCTCCGCCGGTATCATTTCTCCAAACGGTCTGCCGTCCGACGGGTTTTGTGACTTCACGAACACCGTGAACATGGCGCTGATCACCGCCGCCGTGATCTCCGCGTCCGTATAGCGGCCAAGCTGTTTCAGGCTCTCCAGCACAGGGGCCAGCAGGGGAACGCCCCGCCGCTGGCCGATGCGCTCGCGGCTCATGATGTGCAGCACGTTCCGCCGCCCGGTTGTATCGCCGTAGGCTTCCACTCTTTGCCATGTCAGCCCCGCCGCGTCCACGGCGCTGTTGCTGCCCAGCGGATGCCGGTTGCATATCCAGTAGGCTGTCACCATACCGTCCGCGTCTGTCTCCACGCCCTGTACGATGCTCTGCACCTCGTAGCCCTGCACGGTACATGGCATCAGCCGGTCAAAACCGTCCGGGCTGCATACCCGGTCTGCCTCGATCAGCCGCACACGCAGGTCATACGGCACTCCCGCCTGATGCTTCATTGGCAGCAGGGCGATGGTGTCGCCGTTCATCAGGTAACTCAAAAAGGCGAGCTGCTGGAGCTGATAGAAGTTGTCCATCCGCTCCGCGTCGCATACCGGCGTGTCCGCCCACAGGGCGAACTCCCGCACGATCTGCGCTTGCAACTTCTCCGCCGCCGCCTCGTCCAGCCCCAGATAGTCGCTGTCGAGCTGCGGTGCTGGCATCAACCCGCCTGCTACAACGTTCGTCCGCATGGTTTTCAGCGCCGCCGTGGCCGTTGGGATGCCCATGTAAGCGTCTCGGCTCCGCTGCCGCAGAATGTCGATGTTGTCCTCGATGTCCTCCTTGGCGCTGCCGCCATTGTACATCCATCCCCTCATGCTCTTTTTCGTCAGGTTGGCTCCGTAGTTGCCGTACCCGCTGTTGATCACGCTCAGCGCGGCTCTCGCCGCCGCCCGCTTCGCCGCGTGGACGGGAGCCACGGTCATGATTGCCCGGTCAAGGATGTTCGGTTTCATCATGCGCTCCCTCCTCATACGTCGCGGGCCACGGCACGATAGGCACGGTTTCGCCCGCCGTGCTTATCCTCTGCCTCCGCCTCCGCCAGCTTTCCGGCCCAATATTCCATTTCCTCACGCACCTGCTTTAAGTCGGCTCGCGTCAGCATACGGCTGCCGATCTGATAGCTCTGGCCGGTGGCGATGGCCTCCTCCGCCGCCAGCCATGTGTTCAACTTCTTTTGACAGATTTCTTTCGTAAAGACTGCCAATTAAATCCCTCCTCGCCTCCGGCGGCCTGCCGGACGTTTTCTGATTGGCTTTGCGATCTCGCCCTCCTGCAAAATTGGATTGGCGATCTCCAGCGCCGCCGTAGCGTAGTTGCGCAGGTCAAGCGGCTCGTTGCGCTTGTGCTTGCTGTCTTTCAGCTCCCACGCCACAACACTTCTGCCCTTGCGCCAGCGCACCACCATTTTCTCGGCTGTCAGGCCGATAAAATATTGCTCGTCATAGCCCGCTTCCTCATTGAGCGGAAAGTGGCAGTAGTTCGGCCCCTTGGTCTCATGCCGCAGTCGTTGATACAGCAGGGCCTTTCCCGCGTCCACGCCGATGATGAACAGCGGCGTTTTTACGCGGTTGTTGGTGGTGGGATTTCGGATATATGGCACGTCCGCGCCGCCCTTGCCCTTGATCGACCATATCTTTCGCTCCCACCGTTCCGCCGTGAAGCGGTATACCTGATCTGTGTGGTGGCCGCCGGTGTCGATGCAGGCGCTCATGATGTGCAGCACCGTCCCGTCTTTTTTCTTGAAGCCGCCCAGCAGAAAATTGTCGAGGTCTTGCCACACCTGCTCTTTCAGCATATCGCCGTATATCTTCTGGTAGCGGATGCCCCAGCTCTCCTTGCCGATGCCCCAACCGACCACCTCTACCTCGAAGCGGTCGTCCTGCACGTCCACACCGGCTGTCAGAACCAGCACTCCCTCCGGCACGTCCGCATCGTACAGCTCCCGCCGGTTCAGCAGCGCGGCATCCTCCACCTGCTCGCCCTGCTCCTCCCACGTTTCGCCCAGCTCCGTGTTCACCCAGACTTTCATTCCCTCCGGGTTTCCCTGATCGAGCTGTTCCTTTGCCACAAGGAATTTCTGCACGATCTCTTTCCATGAGCAGAACGTGGAGGCCAGCGTATTCAGGTGGAAGCCCCGCGCCTCCGCGCCGGGGTTCTCCGGCACAAAGCGACCGCACTTGCTTGCCTGCTTCCACTTGTATTCTCCGTTCACTACACCGCAGCGCTCGCACTTATACAGCACCTCGCCCTGCGGGTCGTCCTTGTCAAATACCACGTTGGCCCACACGAGGGGTTGATACTCCCCGCACTCCGGGCATGGCACATTCCATTCCTCCCGCGTAGACTGGTTGAACTCCGTTTCGATGCGGCTCTGGCCCTTAATGACCGGCGTGGAGACGATCACCGTCTTTTTGTCCCAAAAGGTCGTCTGTCGCTTCTGGGCCAAGGATAGCGGGTCGCCCTCCGTTCCGGCGCTGGCCGGATAGCGGTCAACCTCGTCCGCCAGCAACACCTTGATGGGACGGCTGGCAAGGCCCGTTGCGCTGTTCGCGCCCACGATGGTGATGTGTCCACCGGGGAAATTTTTCTTCATGATGGTGTTGCCGGAATAGCGGCTTTTCACATCGATCTTGTCCCGCAGCTCCGGCGTGTCCCGTATCATGGGCGCGAGCCTGTCTTTGGAAAAGGTCTGTCCCATGTCCAGCGTCGGTTGCATCACGAGGATTGGAGCCGGGGCGTAGTCCATGTAGTAGCCCAGCGGATTGAGGATGAAAGCGTCGGTCTTGCCGATCTGCGCCGCGCTCATGATCACCACCTTGCGGATGTGCGGGTCGCCGATTGCGTCCATGATTTCCCGCTGGTATGGTGCCTTGTCCGTGTGCCAGCGGCCCGGCTCCGCGCTGCTCTCCGCCGACAGCACCCGGTATCGGTCTGCCCACTCCGAAAGCGTCAGCGCCGGTGGCGGTTTCAGCACCGCCGCGCACCGTGCCAACAGCTCCATTGTCGGCTTCGGCAGATCAACGAGCTTTCGCTTTTTCATCGCTTTGCTTCCCCTGCGGCCAGTAGCGCTCATATTCTTTTCTCACGCAGCGAGGGAACATACACAGCACCTTGTCCTCGCTGGTCTGCACCCGCCACACGCACCCGCTACATGGGTGTTTCTTTTTCTGCTTCTCCATCGTCCTCACCGTCCTTCGCCGCAAAGGCCACCCGGTAATCGCTCATTTCCTCCAGAATTTCCTCGATGGCCCCTTTCAGCTCGTCGAAGATACCCGTCTGATCTCCGCCCATGGTGGACAGGGTGGGAGAGAGCTTGGCGGGCAGCGCCAGAAAGCGGCTACGGATGTTCAGGAACATGGACTGGATGCCCCGCTCGATGTCCGCCGTGCGGTGTACCTCGCCCCGCCGCAGGTCGTTTTCCATTTCCGCCGCCTCACGCTTTGCCCGCGTCAGCATCATGCGCTCGTTGGTCAGCGTCTCCTTGCCCGCGCCGCCGATGTAGGTGATGTACCGCGCCACCGTCGGCTGTAACTCGTAAAGCCCCGGTCGGGCCTCCACGATCACGCCCTCGTCCCGAAGCTGGCGCACCCGCCGCTCCGTCAGGCAAAGCCATTGCGCCACCACCTTGCTTGTGTACAGCTTCATGGGCTTCATTCGTTTCGTGCGATGCTGGCGTTTGCCCACATCACCGCTTCTTCCAACTTCGTATTGGCAAGGCTCTTTTCTCTGCTGTCTGGGCAGCATTCCTCGATCAGCTCTGCCAGTTCCCGCGCCTTTGCACGGATGCTCTCGTACCGCTCCGACTGGTCTCCTTTCGGGGCGTGATAGGTGTAAACATTGTCCAGCTTCTTCATGTCATGTCCTCCTCGTCGAACTCCTCGCCGCCGTCTATGTCAGGCACGTCCACCGTTCCGGTGGCCCTCATGCGCAGCAGCTCCAGCTTCTCCCGCTCCAGCGTCATGCGCTTTTCGCTCTCCTCCAGCGCCCGCAGGCTGTCCGCGATCTTGGCGATGCGGCCCTGCACCTTGTATAGTGCCTCCTGCAATTTCAGCACACGGCTGAACGCGCTGTCCTTGCTGTACATTCCCATGCTCTGCAAGGCACCGTCCTGCTTGTCCTTGCCGCGTCCGCCCGGCACCCTCATGTCCATTAGGCTGTTGATGTACAGGCTGTCCTCCGGGGCCGCCTCATACTCCGCGATTTTGGCGAGTATCTTATGCTCCCGGAATTTCAGGATTTGCATTTCATGCTCCAGCGCGGCGTGGCTTCCCAGCGGCGTTTGCTGTACGATCTCCCGCTCTGCGTCCGAAAGCATATCAAAAAAGACGGTGCTGTACGCTCCGTCCTTTTCTGCGTTCTTATTTCCCGCCGGTGCGCCCGCATGGCTTCCGGCAGCGTTTTTCTTTCCTGCGCTGTTGCGGTTTCCCGGTTGACCGCCCCGCCGCTTCTTTGGCAGAGCTTCGTCCCACCTGTCCGCCGCTTTCCAATTCCGCAGGGTTTGATAGCTCACGCCCTGCTCCTGCGCCAGCTCCCGCAGGCTTACTTCCTCGCCCGCCGCCTTGCGGGCGATGTATGCAGCCTTGGCGGTGTCGCGCTTCTCGCTCCGCTTCGGCATCCTCACACCTCCAGATAGTCGCGCATCCCGCCCGGCCTATGAAAACACCCCGCGTAGGAACGCAGGGCTTCGGCCAGCGCAGGACGCGCCTATGGCAAAGCCCGCAGCGTTTCCGCCACGGGCTTTATTCCACGGTATGATATTATCACGAAAAACCTGCGGAAGTTGCTAATCCCAAAAAAATTTTTTCGGGCCATCTGCCTTAATATCCTCTAACCTCTTTCCTGCTCAAATAGAGGACGTGCGATATGTAGTATTCAAGTGCGCTCCCCGCATTGTGGTTGACTTGTTCCTGCATCTCCCACAGGGCTTCTTTTTCATAATCAAAAAGCCCTGTCAGTCCGGGGCATCTTATCGTTTCGCGGCACAGGCTTTCCACATTGTACCTCAATGTCAGTCTATCTTCACATCCTCGCATCAAGCCCGCAATCAGACAGGCCCGCAGCGTGTCCTTGAAATTTCTTGTGTTCTCCAGCTCCCACATTGGATATGTCTCTATGAACCTGAACTTGCAGCGAGGAATATCGTAATGCGCGAAAATGGTATGCTTCTTTCCCGAAGTGTGCGCAAATCCCCATTTTTTATCAAACTCTCTGTAGGCTGCAACAGCCCCATCGTAGTTTAGATTTTTGAGAGACATTGCGGCACAGCGTATTGCCGCCTCCTCGTCTGAGCGGTACTCCAAGATGGCATCCTTTCCTTTTTCCGTAAGCCGGAACAAATGCCCTCTGTGCTTCCTTCGGTCGATTTTAGCGCCGCCATCAAGCAGCTTTTTGGCGAGTGCGCATTTGTTTCCGCTTTTTGAAACGCCTCGCTCTTTGGCAATCTTCTCCATTTCCTCCCGCGTATAAAGCTCCGCCATCTCCTCGCAAGGCTCCAGCGGTGCGATCATACCGCCTTTCCGCAGGGCTGAATAAGCCATACTCTTTTTCCCAAAGTCCAGATAGGAAATGTCCTCGTCCGAAAACGGTCTTTTCCTCTCCGTGTTAAACCAGAGTATTGCGTATACAAGCCCGCGTGGGTCAGCGTGTCCCGCGCCCTCCAGCGTCTCGAATGTGGGTAGCCCTGCCGGATATAGCCATTCTCGCTCGACCGTCATATCTTTTTGGCGGTATTCCTCCGCAGGAGTTTCATATTCGACATCTGCTTTTTGTCCTTCCTTGGCTTTCCCTGCGCCGCTGTTAAATCCGTCCCGGAACGCCCTTACCAATTCCCGCAACACTCCCATGATACGCCGACCCTCCTCTGCACATTATCCCTCTCCACTGTGTTCTCCGCCTCGGCATATTGTAAATCTTTTTGTCTTTTTTCTCTGCTTTCTTATATTTTGTAAATCTTTATTACAAGATTATCTGTAAAAAATGGTATTGTCAAGCAGAACAGGAGGTACGGCTTATGAAAATATATGATTACTCCGGGCGGGCCAATATCTCCGGCGACCGAATACATCAGGCGAGAACGGCCCAGCGGCTTTCCCAAGATGCCCTCGCCGCCAAGATGCAGGTCTGTGGTGTTGGTCTTGGTAGGGAGGCCATCAGCCGCATCGAGACCGGCGACCGCTTCGTGACCGACTATGAGCTTGCCATCTTCGCCCGCGTCCTCGGCGTTTCCCTTGAATGGCTCACCGGCGATTTGGAACAGAAAGAATAATAGCGGAGCTGCCAACAGACTGTAGGCAGTTCCGCTTTTCTATTTCCCGGTGCGGCATCGTCGTCCCGCTCTCCCTCTGACCATTTTCGTGATGCCACGAAAATGATACCCGCCGTCAGATGCTTCACCGCCGCCGACCTCTGCGCAGCCCGCATCCCCTCGCGCATACGCGAGCGCCCGCCCGTTCCATATATACAGCCGCCCGCCTTTCTCGTCATCAGCCGCCGCATAGGCGGCTTCTTTTTTGCCCAAAACCGCCCCGTTTTCTTCCTCTGTCGCATTTTTGACCCCGCCAACTTTTCCCGCCCCGGCTCCCCGGAAGCGATTTTTTGACCCCTTACCTAAAAAAATTTTGGGCTTCCGAACCCGCAAAGGACGACTGCCGCGCCGCCAGTACCTCGCGCGGGCGCGTTTAGAATTTCGCGCGGGCCTGCGCGGCGTGGTATCTTCGCGGGCGCGGGCGTTTGGTATCTCCTGCGGCCTGCTGGCCTGTTTGGCTGGTGGATGGCTGGCCGCTCTGGCGGCGGATGGCTCGTGCTATGCTGCGCCTGCGGGCCTGCGCGGCATGGTATCTCTGCGCGGGCCTGCGCGTTTGGTATCTCCTGCGCCTGCCCGACTGGCGGCGCTGGCGGCGCTGGCGGATGGCTGGCCGTCCTGCTGACTGCCGGAGCCGTCCGCCGACCTGCCGACCGTCTGCCCGCCGTGCCGACACGCCGCCCCCATTGGAGCCGCCCCCGACCGCCTGCCGCCGGTGGAGGATCTGCCGCCGCGACCGCCTGCCGCGCCGGTCTGCCGATCTGCCGCCGGGCAGGCCGGAGCCGTCCGCCGAGGGTATTTACCGCGCCCGGTATCGTCCCCGGATAAGCTAAGCTAATATGCCCCCTATAGTCCCCCCAACCACAGCAATTTGCACAGAAAACGCCACGGAATTTTGTGCAAAAAAACTTCCCCACGTCCCCCCTAAAGGGGGACTGGGGAACGAAAACAGCCCTATTGACGGCGCAAAAATCCGCCGCTATCATGCAGGGCAAGCGGACGGCCACAGCGACCGCCGCCCAGCGAACCGCCGACCACGGCGACCAGAAAGGGGAGGTGAACATGACCACGCCGAACACAGGCGAATTGCT